>Ga0209758_1000461_pt1 | contig 67480 bp, 59 predicted proteins | sample AraplaMF_Col_mMF_FD_184258 | JGI IMG/M metagenome (GOLD analysis project Ga0209758, IMG submission 184258) | Arabidopsis root microbial communities from the University of North Carolina, USA - plate scrape MF_Col_mMF (SPAdes) (version 2) | ecosystem: Host-associated > Plants > Roots > Endosphere... | reverse complement strand
GCTGGCTTTCCTTGAAGTTGGCGTCGACCCAGACCTGGTTCAGCGCGATCACCGACATCAGCGGCGCGCCGGCCTGCACGCGCTGGCCGACCTGCACGCTGCGCTTGGCGACGTAGCCGTCGACCGGTGCCAGCAGGTCGGCGCGGCGCAGCGCCAGGTACGACTCGCGCACGCGGGCCGCGGCGCGCTGCACGTTCGGGTGTTCCTCGACCGAGGTGTTGTCGGTGAGGGCCTGGTTGGACGTCAGCTGCTCGCGCGCGGCCAGCGAGGCCGATTGCGCCGCGGCCACCGCGCTCTTGGCGGCGGTGACCGTCGCGTTCGCGTGGTTGAACTCTTCCTTGCCGACCGCGCCGCTGGCCACCAGCGGGGCGCGGCGCGTGACGTCGTCCTGCGCACGTGCCAGGTCGGCCTGCGCACGGGCCAGGTCGGCGTCTCGCAGCGCGATCTGCGCCTTCAGCGTCGAGTTGTTGGCGAACAGCGTGCGCACCTCGCGCACCGTCTGCGCCAGCTGGGCCTCGGCCTGGTCGAGCGCGACCTGCGCGTCGGCCGGGTCGAGCTTCACCAGCGGCTGGCCGGCCTTCACGAAATCGGTGTCGTCGGCGTTGATCGCGAGCACGGTGCCGCCGACCTGCGGCGTCAGCTGCACGACGTTGCCCTGCACGTAGGCGTTGTCGGTGGACTCGTAGTGGTTCAGCACCAGCGCGTAGTAGGCGCCATAGGCCACGCCGATCACGGCGACGGCGGCGGCCACGGCCGTCAGCGCCTTCTTGCGGGCCGGGTTGCCGGCGGGAGCGGAAGCGTTGTTGTCTTGCGGGGAGGTCATGAAAGGTTCTCCGGAGAAATCTTGCGTTGTTCGTCGGATCGGTCTGGTTCAGCTGGCGAGCGCGCTGCGCACCGGCGGGGTCGTGTAGCCGCCGCCCAGCGAGCGGATCAGCGCGACCTGCGTGTCCAGGGCCCGGGCCTTCAGGTCGGTGGCCAGGCGGCGCTGGTTCAGCACGCTGGCTTCGGCGTTCAGCACCACCAGGTAGGTGCCGAGACCGGCCTTGTAGCGCTGCGTCGCGATGTCGTAGGCGGCTTCGGCCGAGGCCTGCGCGCTGGCCTGTTCCTTCTGCTGGCGCTCGATCGACTGCAGCGAGCTGATCTGGTCGGCCACGTCGCGCACCGCGTCGAGCACGGCGGCGTTGTAGCTCTCGATCGCGACGTCGAGGTCGGCCGACTTGCCGCGCAGGTTGGCGCGCAGCCGGCCGGCGTCGAAGATCGGCAGGCGGATCGCCGGGCCGATGCCGTACTGCTGGCTGTCGGACTTGAGCAGGTTGTCCAGGCCGATGCTCGAGAAGCCGGCAAAGCCGGTCAGGCTGACGTTCGGGTAGAACTGCGCGCGTGCCGACGTGACGTCGCTGGTGGCGGCCTCGACGCGCCAGCGTGCGGCGCTGATGTCGGCGCGGCGGCCCAGCAGGTCGGCCGGCACGCTGGCCGGCAGCGGCACGGCCTGAACCGGCTGCAGGCGCGGGCTCAATGCATCGAGCGCGTTCGGGCCCTGCGCCGTCAGCGCGGCCAGTGCATGGCGCGCCAGCGCGATCTGCTCGTCCAGCGCCTCGATCTGCTGGCGGGTCTCGGGCAGCGAGCCTTCGCCCTGGCGCAGCTCGACCGTGGTGTCCAGGCCGGCCTGCACGCGCTGGCGGATCAGCCCGAGGATGTCGTCGCGCTGCTTCAGCGATCGCGTGGCGACGTCGCGCTGTTCCAGCAGCCGCGCCAGCTGCACGTAGTTGCGCGACACGTTGGCGGCCAGCAGCACGCGCGCGGCCTGCACCTCGGCCTGCTGCGCCCGCTGCGTGCCGAGGGCGGCGTCGAGCGCGGCGCGGTTGCGGCCGAAGAAGTCGAACTCCCACGACGCGCCGGCCTGCAGCGTCGCGGTGGTCTGCATCGTGCCGCCGATCGGCGGCGGGACCAGCCCGGTTTCGGTGAAGCGCTGGCGCGTCGCGTCGAACTGGCCGGTCACCTGCAGGCCGTCGTTCGCCTGCACGTTCTCGATCGCGGCCTGCGCGCGCACGATGCGCGCCTGCGCCGCCTTCAGGTTCGGGCTGCCGGCCAGCGCCTGGTCGACCAGGCCGTTCAGCGTGCTGTCGCCGAAGGCCTGCCACCAGTCGGCACCGATCACCGGGGCGGGAGCGCCATCAGCCGCCAGGCCGACGGCCGCCGGCTCGACCAGCTTCGCCGACGGCGCGATGCCGTTGGTGCTGGCACAACCGGCCAGCGTCAGCACCAGCGTCGACGCCAACGCCACCACCAGCGCGGTCAGCGCCGGCAGCTCACGGTGACGCCGCAACGTGTCGAGGGAGGGAAGCTGATGCAGGGCGGACATGAGAACAGACTTTCTGTCAGATGATTGTTTCGGCTGTATTTGCTCAGGCAAGCATTGGGACGACATGGTCCACCTCGTTCGGTCTTGTTCGGTTCAGGGGGTGTTGGCGGTGGCGGCGTTGCCGGCGGCTTCGCGCATCGCGTCGCCATTGGCCAGCATGCGTTCCAGGTAGACCCGCAACGCCTGCCATTCGGTCTTCGAGAAACCCGCCAGGTGCGCGTTGAGCACCTCGGCCAGCACGGCCGGCACCTCGGCGATGGCCGCTTCGCCGTCGGGGGTCAGCTCGACCTCGACGACGCGGCGGTCTTCGGTGCTGCGCACGCGCTTGCACAGGCCCTTCTTCTCCAGGCGATCCAGCAACCGCGTGGTGGCGCCGGCATCCGACTGCAGCCAGCGCGCCAGCTCGGCCACCGTGGCCTTGCCGTGGCCGGACTGCCGGATCTTGAAGAGGGGGCCCCACTGCGCGCTGGTCAGGCCGTGCTCACCCAGCTTGCCGTCGACCTGGCTGCTGATGGACAGCATGATGCGTTTCATCAGGTAGCCGACGCTCTCCTCGGCGCAATACGCCTGCGAGGAATAGAACTCAGCGGGGGCAAGGGGTCGGCTCACGGCGGGTATCACTCAGACTCGATGCCTGGACTTTAATTGCCCAGGCATTGATTGTCAAGGCTGCATTTGCCCAGTGCTACATTCCGTGGCGTCCTGCTCACGGTTCATCATGTCCAGCATTCCCCTGCCCTCTGCCGCCGATGCGGCCACGCCCCCGCCGGCCCGCGACGTCAAGTCGCTGCGCGGCCTGTTGCCGTTCCTGCGGCCCTACTGGGGGCGCATCGCGCTGTCGGTGGTGTTCCTGGTGCTGGCGGCGGTGGCGACGCTGGTGTTCCCGGCGGCGCTGAAGTCGCTGATCGACCAGGGGCTGGTCGCGGCCGAGCCCGGCGCGCGGCTGCTGGCGCTGCGCGGCCACTTCTTCGCGCTGTTCGGCGTGGGCGCGGCGCTCGGCGTGTTCTCGGCGGCGCGCTTCTACATGGTGACCTGGCTGGGCGAGCGCGTGACGGCCGACCTGCGCAGCGCGGTGTATGCCCACGTGGTCGAGCAAAGCCCCGAGTTCTTCGAAACCACCCAGACCGGCGAAGTGCTGTCGCGGCTGACGACCGACACCACGCTGGTGCAGACGGTGGTCGGCTCCAGCCTGAGCATGGGCCTGCGCAACACGGTGATGGGCCTGGGCGCGATGCTGATGCTGGTCATCACCAACCCGCTGGTGATGACGCAGGTGCTGGGCATCCTGGTGATCGTGGTGCTGCCGTCGCTGTACTTCGGGCGGCGCGTGCGCAAGCTGTCGCGCGCCAGCCAGGACCGGGTCGCCGATTCGAGCGCGATCGCCGCCGAGGTGCTGAACGCGGTGCCGGTGGTGCAGAGCTACACGCAGGAAGCGCGCGAGGCGCAGCGCTTCGCTGCCGCGACCGAGAACGCCTTCGCCACCGCGGTGCGCCGCACGCGGGTGCGCTCGGGGCTGGTCGCCTTCATCATCACCGCCACCTTCGGCGCGCTGCTGTGGGGCCTGTACCAGGGCACGCAGGCGGTGATCGCCGGGCAGATCAGCGCCGGGCACCTGGGGCAGACGGTGGTCTACGTGATCATCCTCGTCAGCTCGGTGGCGGTGCTGGCCGAGGTGTACGGCGACCTGCTGCGCGCCGCCGGCGCGACCGAGCGGCTGATGGAGCTGCTGGCCACGCGTTCGCCGATCACGTCGCCGGCGCAGCCGGTGGCGCTGCCGGCCACGCAGGGCGGCTCGTCGGTGAGCCTCGAGAACATCGGCTTCCGCTATCCGTCGCGGCCGCAGCATGCGGCGCTGGCCGAGTTCACGCTGCAGGTGCGGCCCGGCGAGACGGTGGCGCTGGTGGGGCCGAGCGGTGCCGGCAAGAGCACGGTGTTCCAGCTGCTGCTGCGCTTCTACGATGCGGCCGAAGGCCGCGTGACGGTCGATGGCGTGAGCGTCAGGGACTGCGCGCTCGAAGCCTTGCGCGGGCGCATCGGCATCGTGCCGCAGGACAGCGTGATCTTCTCGGCCAACGCGATGGAGAACATCCGCTACGGCCGGCCCGGCGCGAGCGACGACGAGGTGAAGGCGGCGGCGCGCGCCGCGTTCGCGGACGATTTCATCAGCGCGCTGCCCGAGGGTTACGAGACCTTCCTCGGCGAGCGCGGCGTGCGCCTGTCGGGCGGGCAACGGCAGCGCATCAGCATCGCGCGGGCGATGCTGAAGAATCCGCCGCTGCTGCTGCTGGACGAGGCCACCAGCGCGCTCGATGCCGAGAGCGAGCGCATGGTGCAGGCCGCGCTCGAATCGGCGATGAAGGACCGCACGACGCTGGTGATCGCGCACCGCCTGGCGACGGTGCAGCGCGCCGACCGCATCGTCGTGATGGAGCACGGCCGCATCGTCGAGACCGGCACGCACGCGGAACTTGCCGCGGCCGGCGGCCTCTATGCGCGGCTGGCGGCGCTGCAGTTCGACCTGTAGGTGGTGTAGGCACACGCCGACATCAACTGTTACTGCGGTCCGACAGAACCTGTCATTCGCGAGGCGGATACTTTGCATCCGCTCGTGCCCCCTTTGAAGGAGAAACAACATGAACACCCACCCCGCTCTTCGCCTGACCTCTTTGCGCCTGGCTGCCGTCACCGTCAGCGCCGCTGCCGTGCTGCTGGCCGGCTGCGAGAACATGAGTGAACGCCAGAAGGGCACGGCCGTCGGCGCCGGCGCCGGCGCAGCGGCCGGTGCCGTGCTCGGCTCGGTCACCGGCGGCAAGGCCGGCACCGGCGCGGTCATCGGCGGCGCGCTCGGCGCGGTGGTCGGCAACGTCTGGTCGAAGCGGCAGGAAGAACGCCGCGCCCAGATGGAGCAGGCCACCAAGGGCACCGGCGTCGAAGTGACCCGCACCGCCGACAACCAGCTGAAGCTGAACGTGCCGAACGACGTCTCGTTCTCGACCGGCAGCGCAACCATCAAGCCCGAGTTGCGCGCGGTGCTCGACCCGTTCGCCGAGAGCCTGAAGAACGACCCGAACGTGCGCCTGAGCATCGTCGGCCACACCGACAACACCGGTTCGGACGCGATCAACAACCCGCTGTCGCTGGAGCGGGCGCACAGCGTGCGCGACTACCTGAGCACGCGCGGCGTCGCCGCCAGCCGCATCGAGACCGCCGGCCACGGCGAGCGCGAGCCGGTGGCCGACAACGGCACCGAAGCCGGCCGGGCGAAGAACCGTCGCGTGGAGCTCTTCCTGCGCGAACCGGGGCAGGGTTGAGTTTCGTAGCCCGGATGCCAATCCGGGAGCGGCCGACCCGGATGGGCATCCGGGCTGCATGAAATAATCACGGCTTCCAACGAAAGCCCCGCCGTGACCCGCCCGATCCGCTCCCAGTACGAAGACTTCATGCGCCACGTCAACGAGCACGGCGTGCTCAAGGCGGACCGCACCGGCACCGGCACGCGCAGTGTGTTCGGCCACCAGATGCGCTTCGACCTGAACGAAGGCTTCCCGCTGGTGACGACCAAGAAGGTGCACCTGAAGTCCATCATCCTGGAGCTGCTGTGGTTCCTGCGCGGCGACGGCAATGCGCGCTGGCTGCAGGAACGCGGCGTGACGATCTGGGACGAGTGGGCGCGCGCTGACGGCGACCTGGGCCCGGTCTACGGCGTGCAATGGCGCAGCTGGCCGACGCCCGATGGCGGCCACGTCGACCAGATCGCCGAGGTCATCAAGACGCTGAAGAGCAACCCCGACTCGCGCCGCATCATCGTCAGCGCCTGGAACGTGGCCGACCTGCCGAAGATGGCGCTCGCGCCCTGCCACGCCTTCTTCCAGTTCTACGTCGCCGATGGCAAGCTCAGCTGCCAGCTCTACCAGCGCAGCGCCGACATCTTCCTCGGCGTGCCGTTCAACATCGCGAGCTATGCCCTGCTGACCCACATGGTGGCGCAGCAGTGCGACCTGGCCGTCGGCGACTTCATCTGGACCGGCGGCGACTGCCACATCTACAGCAACCACGCCGAGCAGGTGGCGCTGCAGCTGACGCGCGCGCCCCACCCCTACCCGACGCTGAAGATCCGCCGCAAGCCGGACTCGATCTTCGGCTACGAGTACGACGACTTCGAGGTCGTGGGCTACGAGCACCACCCGGCGATCAAGGCGCCGGTCGCCGTCTGAGCGATCGCCGCGAGACGCGTCTCAGGCCGCCAACCTGAAGGTGCGCACCACCTCGGCCAACCGCGACGCCTGCTGGCTGAGGCTGTCGGCCGCCGCGGCCGATTCCTCGACCAGCGCGGCATTCTGCTGCGTCACCTGGTCGAGCTGGCTGACCGCATCGCTGACCTGCCCGATGCCGGTGGTCTGCTCGCGCGTCGCGGTGCCGATGCCGGCGACCAGCTGAGCCACTTCCTTCACGTGGCCGACGATCTCGCCCATCGTCGATTCGGCCGCGCCGACACGCTGCGCGCCGGTCTCGACGCAGCGGACGCTCTCGCCGATCAGCTGCTTGATTTCCTTGGCCGCCGTCGCGGCGCGCTGCGCCAGCGTGCGCACCTCGCCGGCGACGACCGCGAAGCCGCGGCCCTGCTCGCCGGCCCGTGCCGCCTCGACGGCCGCATTCAAGGCCAGGATGTTGGTCTGGAATGCGATGCCGTCGATGACGCCGGTGATGTCTTCGATGCGGCGCGAGTTCGCGGTGATGTCCTGCATCGTGCGGGCCACCTCGGCCACCGCGCCGCCGCCCCGGGTGGCCGCGACGCTGGCGGTGTTCGCCAGCTCGGACGCCGCGTTCGCCGCGTCGGCGCTCTGCCGCACCGTCGCGGTGATCTGCTCCATCGAGGCCGCCGTCTGCTGCAGGTTCGACGCCTGCTCGTCGGTGCGCTGCGACAGGTCGGCATTGCCGTTGGCGATCTGCGTCGAGCCGGTCGCGATCGAATCGCTGCTCTGGCGAACCTGGCTGACGATGCCGGCCAGGCTGTCGTTCATCGACTGCAGCGCCGCCATCAGCTGGCCGGTCTCGTCGCGGCTGCGCACCCGGATCACCGAGCTCAGGTCGCCCGCGGCCACGGTGCGCGCGACCTGCACCGCCTCTGAGATCGGCACGGTGATCGAGCGCGTGAGCCAGACGCCGATGGCGGCGGCCAGCACGGCGGCCAGCACCGACAGCGATACCAGCAGCATCCCCGCGCGGTGCGCCGTGCGGGCCGCTTCCTCGCCGAACTGCTCCATGCCGTCGACCTGCGTCTGCGCGAAGGCCTCGATCGCCGCCAGGTAGGCGTTCTGCACCGGCAGGACCGCGGCGACCAGGTGGTTGCGGCCGTCCTCGATCTTGCCGCCCCGGATCATCTCGACCACCTCGTGCTCGCGCGCCTTGAAGGCATTGCGCGCCTGCTCCATCGCCTGCAGCGCCGCCTTGCCCTTGTCGGTATGGATGGTCGCCTCCAGGCGCTCGACGGCCTTGGCGACCACGGGCGCGGATTGCTCCAGCTTGGCCAGCTCGGCGCGGGCGATGGCCGCATCCGAGGCGATCAGCGCCGTGCGCAGCGCCCGCGACTGCCGGTTGACCTCGTTCTCGATGGTGTGCGCCAGCGCCACCTTGGCGTAGCGGTCGTGCAGGATCACTTCGGCGTGGTCGTCGACGACCTCGATGCCGCTGAAGCCGATGGCGGCAACGGCCACGAGCAGGGCCGTCACCGCGGCGAAACCCACCGCCAGGCGCGTACCGATCCCCAAATCTGCGAACTTTCTCATGGCGACTCCATTTCCTGTCCGCCATATCGTCCGGCCTGGCCCCGGACTTGAGGATGTTTCGGGAAGGAATGTCACTGGCGCGTGCGGCGTTCATACCCCGCGCCGGCGTGACGATCGCGGGCAGGCCCGCCGGCGCAGCTCAGGCGTCGGCGTCCTGGCCATCGCGCATCAGGCGCGCCAGCATCGCCACGGTGGCGACCCGCTGCTGCTGCATCTGCGCCGTGCCGAGAGCAGCCAGGCGCAGCGCGGTCGACGGCTCGACGCCGGCCAGCAGGTGCTTGGCGACCTTGGTCAGGATGAGGGCCGAGAGCATGCATTGCAGCGACGCGGCCACGGCGTCGTCGTCATGCACCGGCAGATCCCCGAAACGGGTGCTGGTCGACAGCAGCACTTCCGCCGCAGCCAGGAGTTCATCGGTGTTCATCGTCATCGCGAGGGCACGGGCACGGCCAAACCGGCGATTTGACCGGCCGGCGCGCCGGCCGTCATGACGAAGGCTTGAGCAAGTCTTGACGGAACGATCCCGGGTCAAGGTTTGACAAACGAAACCCGGCGCTCAGCCCAGCGCCGCGACGATCTCCGGCGGTGCCTGCACCAGCTCGATCAGCACGCCCTCGCCCGCCACCGGGAACTCGTCGTTGCTCTTCGGGTGCACGAAGCAGATGTCGTGGCCGGCCGCGCCCTTGCGGATGCCGCCGGGTGCGAAGCGCACGCCGTTGGCCGTGAGCCACTCCACCGCGCGCGGCAGGTCGTCGATCCACAGTCCGACGTGGTTCAGCGGCGTGGTGTGGACCGCGGGCTTCCTGTCGGGGTCGAGCGGCTGCATCAGGTCGACCTCGACCTTGAACGCGCCGCGGCCCATCGCGCAGATGTCCTCGTCGACGTTCTCGCGCTCGCTGACGAAGTTGCCGGTGACCTCGAGGCCGAGCTTGTCGACCCAGAGGGTGCGCAGGCGGTCCTTGCTCGGGCCACCGATGGCGACCTGCTGGATGCCGAGGACTTTGAAGGGGCGTGCGGTCATGTCAGGTCCTTGAATCCCGGATTGGCATCGTTTCATTCGAACCGGATGATCACCTGGTCGACGGCCAGGCTCTCGCCCTTGGCCGCCGACACCTCGGCCACGACGCCGTCCTGCGTGGCCACCAGGATGTTCTCCATCTTCATCGCCTCGATGGTCGCGAGCCGCTCGCCGGCGCGCACCTGCTGGCCGGGCACGACCGCGACGTCGACCAGCAGCCCCGGCATCGGCGACAGCAGGAACTTCGACAGGTCGGGGGGCGCCTTGAACGGCATCAGCGCGTGCAGCTCGGCCACGCGCGGCGCCAGCACCCGGGCCTCGATCGACGCGCCATCGTGCGACACGCGGTACGGCAGGCCCAGCCGCTCGATCTGCGCGACGAAGGGCTTGCCGTTGCAATGGCCGTGGATCACCAGGTCGCGCAGGTTGGAATCGAACTCGACCAGGTAGTGCGCCTCGCCGACCCGCACCTCGTAGCCCCCGCCCTGCGGTCGCACCGTCAGCGCGGTGCGCTCGCTGCGCCCTTCGCCGAGCGGCACGACGACGACGAAATCCTCGTCGACCTGGAACTCGTGCCCCGGCATCTGCCCGCTGATGCGCGCCGCGCGCTCCAGGTGCTGCCGGTTCGCGATCGCGGCCAGCGCGCGCAGGAACATCGGGTCGTCGTGCTGCACCAGGTCGGCCGAGAAGCCCTTCGGGAAATGCTCGGCGATGAAGCCGGTGTTGAAGTCGCCGGCGACGAACTTCGGGTGCGCCAGCAGCGCCGCCTGGAACGGGATGTTCGAGTTGATGCCGCGGATCGCGAAGCCGTTCAGCGCCTCGCGCATCTTCGCGATCGCGTCCGCGCGATCGGTGCCGTGCACGATCAGCTTGGCGATCATCGAGTCGTAGAACATCGGGATCTCGCCGCCCTCGTAGACACCGGTGTCCACGCGCACGCCGCCCTGCTGCGCCGGTGTCAGGTAGCGCACCAGCCGGCCGGTGGACGGCAGGAAGTTGCGGAACGGGTCCTCGGCGTTGATGCGGCACTCCATCGCCCAGCCGTCGCGCCGGATCTGCGATTGTGTGAACGGCAGCTTCTCGCCGGCCGCCACGCGGATCATCAGCTCCACCAGGTCGAGCCCGGTGATGCCTTCGGTCACCGGATGCTCCACCTGCAGCCGGGTGTTCATCTCGAGAAAGTAGAAGCCCTTGTCCTTGCCGACCACGAACTCCACCGTGCCGGCCGACTGGTAGTTGACCGCCTTCGCGAGCGCCACCGCCTGCTCGCCCATCGCCTTTCGGGTCTTCTCGTCGAGGAAGGGGCTGGGCGCCTCCTCGATCACCTTCTGGTGGCGGCGCTGGATCGAGCACTCGCGCTCCCACAGGTAGACGGTGTTGCCGTGCGCATCGCCCAGCACCTGGATCTCGATGTGGCGCGGCTCCTCGACGAACTTCTCGATGAAGACGCGGTCGTCGCCGAAGCTGTTGCGGGCTTCGTTCTGGCACGCGGTGAAGCCCTCGAGCGCCTCCTTGTCGTTGAAGGCGACGCGCAGGCCCTTGCCGCCGCCGCCGGCGCTCGCCTTGATCATCACCGGGTAGCCGATGCCGCGGGCGATCTCGACCGCGTGCTGCGCGGTGTCGATGGCGGCGTTGTGGCCCGGGATCGTGTTGACCTTGGCGGCCGCGGCCAGCTTCTTCGACGCGATCTTGTCGCCCATCGCGGCGATGGACGCATGCTTGGGGCCGATGAAGACGATGCCTTGTTCCTCGACACGGCGCGCGAACTCCTCGTTCTCGCTGAGGAAGCCGTAGCCGGGGTGCACGGCCTGCGCACCGGTCTCCTTGCAGGCGGCGATGATCTTGTCCATCACCAGGTAGGACTCGCGCGACGGCGCCGGGCCGATGTGCACGGCTTCGTCGGCCAGCTCGACATGGCGCGCATCGCGGTCGGCATCGGAGTAGACGGCGACCGTCTGGATGCCCATCTTCTTCGCGGTATGGATCACGCGGCAGGCGATCTCGCCGCGGTTGGCGATCAGGATCTTGGTGAACATCTTGGCGCTCCTCACAGCGGGATGTTCCCGTGCTTGCGCCACGGGTTCTCGATCTTCTTGTTGCGCAGCATCACCAGCGAGCGGCAGATGCGCTTGCGCGTCTCGTGCGGCTGGATCACGTCGTCGATGAAGCCGCGGGCCCCGGCGACGAACGGGTTGGCGAACTTGGCCTTGTACTCGGCCTCGCGCGCCGCGAGCCGCGCCGGATCGCCCTTTTCGTCGCGGAAGATGATCTCGACCGCGCCCTTCGCACCCATCACCGCGATCTCGGCGTTCGGCCACGCGAAGTTGACGTCGCCGCGCAGGTGCTTGGAGCTCATCACGTCGTAGGCGCCGCCATAGGCCTTGCGCGTGATCACGGTGATCTTCGGCACCGTGCACTCGGCGTAGGCGTAGAGCAGCTTGGCGCCGTGCTTGATGATGCCGCCGTACTCCTGGCTCGTGCCCGGCATGAAGCCCGGCACGTCGACGAAGGTGACGACCGGGATGTTGAACGCATCGCAGAAGCGCACGAAGCGCGCCGCCTTGATGCTGCTCTTGATGTCCAGGCAGCCGGCCAGCACCAGCGGCTGGTTGGCGACCACGCCCACCGTCTGGCCCTCCATGCGGCAGAAGCCGATGATGATGTTCTTCGCGTACTCGGGCTGCAGCTCGAAGAAGTCGCCGTCGTCGGCGGTCTTCACGATCAGCTCCTTCATGTCGTAGGGCTTGTTCGGGTTGTCGGGCACCAGCGTGTCCAGCGACAGGTCGATGCGCTCGGCCGGGTCGTTGCTCGGCCGCACCGGCGCTTTCTCGCGGTTGTTCAGCGGCAGGTAGTTGTAGAGCCGGCGCAGCATCGCGAGCGCATCGACGTCGTTCTCGAACGCCAGGTCGGCCACGCCGCTGCGGCTGGTGTGGGTGGCGGCGCCGCCCAGTTCCTCGGCCGTCACCTCTTCATGCGTCACCGTCTTCACGACCTCGGGGCCGGTGACGAACATGTACGAGCTGTCCTTCACCATGAAGATGAAGTCGGTCATGGCCGGCGAGTAGACGGCGCCGCCGGCGCACGGCCCCATGATCATGCTGATCTGCGGCACCACGCCCGAGGCCATCACGTTGCGCTGGAACACCTCGGCATAGCCGCCGAGCGAGGCCACGCCCTCCTGGATGCGCGCGCCGCCCGAGTCGTTCAGGCCGATCACCGGCGCGCCCACTTTCATCGCCTGGTCCATCACCTTGCAGATCTTCTCGGCGTGGGCCTCGGAGAGCGCGCCGCCGAAGACGGTGAAGTCCTGGCTGAAGACGAACACCAGGCGGCCGTTGATCATGCCGTAGCCGGTGACGACGCCGTCGCCGGGGACCTTGTTGTCGGCCATGCCGAAGTCGTGGCAGCGGTGCTCGACGAACATGTCCCATTCCTCGAAGGTGCCTTCGTCGAGCAGCAGCTCGAGGCGCTCGCGCGCGGTCAGCTTGCCCTTGCCGTGCTGCGCCGCGATGCGCTTGTCGCCGCCGCCGAGCCGGGCCAGCGCCCGCTTGGCTTCGAGTTGTTCGAGGATGTCGTGCATGTCAGGTGTCTCCGGAGGGGTTTTCGGATGTTTCGGATGTGAAGAGGCGCAGCAGCGCGTGCGCGGCCGACGACGGTGCGACGCGGGCCGCGTTGACGTCGTCGACGAGGTCCGGCAGTGCATGGTGCACGCGCGGGTGGCGCTTGAAGTCGGCATGCAGCCGGGCGTGGATCAGGTCCCACATCCAGGCCTGCGCCTGGTGCCGGCGGCGCTTGTCGAACTCGCCGCTGGCGCGGCGCTCGTCGGCGAACTGCCGCACGCGCTGCCAGAAGTCGGCGATGCCCTGGGCCTTCAGCGCGCTCACCTGCATCACGCGCGCAGGCGGTGCCTGGCCGGGCCGGCCGTGGAAGCTGAAGACGCGCAACGCGCTGGTGATCTGGGCCTCGGCGCGCGTCGCAGCGACGGAATCGAGGTCGGATTTGTTGATGACGACCAGGTCGGCCAGCTCCATCACGCCCTTCTTGATCGCCTGCAGGTCGTCGCCGGCGTTGGGCAGCTGCAGCAGCACGAACAGGTCGGTCATGCTGGCGACCGCCGTCTCGCTCTGCCCGACGCCGACGGTCTCGACGATCACGACGTCGTGGCCGGCAGCCTCGCAGACGAGCATGGCTTCGCGGGTCTTCTCGGCGACGCCGCCGAGGGTGCCGGACGAGGGGCTGGGGCGGATGTAGGCGGCGTCGTTGACGGACAGCTGCTCCATGCGCGTCTTGTCGCCGAGGATGGAGCCGCCGGAGACGGTGGACGACGGATCGACGGTGAGCACGGCGACGCGGTGGCCCTGCGCGATCAGGAACAGGCCGAAGGCCTCGATGAAGGTCGACTTGCCGACGCCGGGAACGCCGGAAATGCCCAGGCGCAGCGCGCGGCCGGTGTGGGGCAGCAGCGCGTTGAGGAGCGCATCGGCGCGCAGGCGGTGGTCGGGGCGGGTGGATTCGAGCAGGGTGATGGACTTGGCAATGGCGCGTCGCTGGTGGGCGAGGACGCCTTGGAGCAGGGAGGCATCGGCATGCGCGGGCCCTTCGACAGGCTCAGGGCGAACGGCATTCCCCCCTGCTCGCCCCGAGCTTGTCGAAGGGCCGGGCTGAGCTTGTCGAAGCCCCTGCCCGGACCGCGCCAACGCCGACACGCGCGCCCAATCCCCGTCGATCAGCGCCTGCTTCTTCGCCCGGCTCCACCCCTTCACGCGCAACTCGCCGGCCAACGCTTCATCCCGCGTGGCCACCTCCTGCATCCACGCGAGTTCCACCGGCCGCCGCTCATGCGTGTACCCGGGAATCTCGCCCGCCTGGTGCTGCGCGACACGGCGCTCCAGCTCATCGGTATGCCCGACATAGAAGCTGCCATCCGCGCAGCGCAGCATGTAGACGAAGAACGGCTTCACAAGGACTCGCGCTCAGCCCGCCACTGCCTTGCGGATCTGCTCCAGCACATCCTTCGCGCTGGCCGGGATCGGCGTACCCGGCCCGTAGATCCCCTTCACGCCAGCCGCGTACAGGAAGTCGTAGTCCTGCCGCGGGACCACGCCGCCGACGAACACGATGATGTCGTCCGCGCCCTGCGCCTTCAGCGATTCGATGATCGCCGGCACCAGCGTCTTGTGCCCCGCCGCCAGCGTGCTGACGCCCACCGCGTGCACGTCGTTCTCGATCGCCTGGCGCGCGCATTCCTCGGCGGTCTGGAACAGCGGCCCCATGTCGACGTCGAAGCCCAGGTCGGCGAACGCCGTCGCCACCACCTTGGCGCCGCGGTCGTGCCCGTCCTGCCCCAGCTTGGCGATCATCACGCGCGGGCGGCGTCCCTGTTCTTGCGCGAACTCGGCGATCTCCTGCTGGAGCTTGGCCCATCCCTCGGCACTGTCATAGGCTGCTGCATACACACCGGTCACCTTTTGCGTATCGGCGCGGTGGCGCCCCCAGACCTTCTCGAGCGCGTCGCTGACCTCGCCCACCGTCGCGCGCGCGCGGATCGCGTCGATCGCGAGCGCGAGCAGGTTGCCCTCGCCGCCGGCCGCACACGCACCCAGCGCCGCCAGCGTGCGCTGCACCGCCGCCGCATCGCGCGCCGCGCGCACCTGGGCCAGCCGCTTCAGCTGGTTCTCGCGCACCGCGTGGTTGTCGATGTCGAGGATCTCGATCGGATCCTCCTGCTTCAGCTTGTACTTGTTGACGCCGACGATCACGTCGCGGCCCGAATCGATGCGCGCCTGCTTCTCGGCCGCGCTGGCCTCGATCTTCAGCTTGGCCCAGCCGCTGTCCACCGCCTTCACCATGCCGCCCATCGCGTCGACCTCCTCGATCAACGCCCAGGCCGCGTCCGCCATGTCCTGCGTCAGCTTCTCCATCATGTAGCTGCCGGCCCACGGGTCGACCACGCTCGTGATGTGCGTCTCTTCCTGGATGATCAGCTGCGTGTTGCGCGCGATGCGTGCGCTGAAGTCGGTGGGCAGCGCGATGGCCTCGTCGAGCGCATTGGTGTGCAGGCTCTGCGTGCCGCCGAACACCGCCGCCATCGCCTCGATCGTCGTGCGCACGACGTTGTTGTACGGGTCCTGCTCGGTCAGGCTCCAGCCCGAGGTCTGGCAGTGCGTGCGCAGCATCAGGCTCTTCGGGTTCTGCGCGCCGAAGCCGGTCATGATGCGCCACCACAGCAACCGCGCCGCGCGCATCTTGGCCACCTCGAGGTAGAAGTTCATCCCGACAGCCCAGAAGAAGCTCAGCCGCCCGGCGAACTCGTCGACGTCCAGCCCCTTGGCCAGCGCCGTCTTCACGTACTCCTTGCCGTCGGCCAGCGTGAAGGCCAGCTCCAGCGCCTGGTTCGCGCCGGCCTCCTGCATGTGGTAGCCGCTGATGCTGATCGAGTTGAACTTCGGCATCTTCTTCGCGGTGTACGCGATGATGTCGCCGATCACCCGCATGCTCGGCTCGGGCGGGAAGATGTAGGTGTTGCGGACCATGAACTCCTTGAGGATGTCGTTCTGGATGGTCCCGCTCAGCTGCTCCTGCGGCACGCCCTGCTCCTCGGCCGCCACCACGTAGCCGGCCAGCACCGGGAGCACCGCGCCGTTCATCGTCATCGACACCGACACCTTGTCGAGCGGGATGCCGTCGAACAGGATCTTCATGTCCTCGACGCTGTCGATCGCGACGCCCGCCTTGCCGACGTCGCCGGTCACGCGCGGATGGTCGCTGTCGTAGCCGCGGTGCGTGGCCAGGTCGAACGCGACGCTGACGCCCTGCGCGCCGGCTTCGAGCGCCTTGCGGTAGAACGCGTTCGAGGCCTCGGCGGTGGAGAAGCCGGCGTACTGGCGGATCGTCCACGGCCGCACCGCGTACATCGTCGCCTGCGGCCCGCGCACGAAGGGCGCGAAGCCGGGCAGCGTGTCGGTGTACGGCAGCTCGCGCGTGTCGGCCGCGGTGTACAGCGGCTTGACCCGGATGCCCTCCGGCGTCACCCAGTCGAGCGCATCGACCCGGCCGTCCGGCGCCGACCTGGCCGCGGCCTTCTGCCACGCGGGCAAGGCATCGGAATTCAACAGCGTGTCGTCAGGCATGGGCCGTCTCCGCTGGACGACCCGGCGAGCGTCGTCCATAATTCAAAATTGAATTATATGTCCAGAGCCTCTTCTTCCAGCGCGGCGTTGCCGGCCACCCAGGCGCTCTACGAGCAGGTGGCCGAGCGGCTGCGTGCGCGCATCATGGCGCACACGCTGGCGCCCGGCAGCTGGATCGACGAGCAAGCCCTGACGGCCGAGTACGGCATCAGCCGCACGCCGCTGCGCGAGGCGCTGAAGGTGCTGGCGGCCGAGGGCCTGGTGACGATGAAGCTGCGCCGCGGCGCCTACGTCACCGAGGTCTCCGAGCGTGACCTGGCCGAGGTGTTCCACCTGCTGTCGCTGCTCGAGAGCGATGCCGCCGCTGAGGCTGCGCGCAGCGCCACCGACGCGCAGCTGGGCGAGCTGCAGGCGCTGCACCAGGCGCTGGAAGACAGCGTGGCCGACCGCGATGCCTTCTTCCGGGCCAACGAGCAGTTCCACCTGCGGCTGCTCGAGATTGCCGGCAACCGCTGGCGCCACCAGCTGGTGACCGACCTGCGCAAGGTGATGAAGCTGAACCGGCACCACTCGCTGTTCAAGCAGGGGAGGCTGGACGCCTCGCTGAAGGAGCATCGCCGGATCATGGCCGCGCTGAAGGCGCGCGATGGCGCCAAGGTGCAGCAGCTGATGCAGCAGCACCTGACGAATGGACGGGATGCGGCGATGCCGGGCTGACACAAAGCGCCCGCCCGCCGCGGCGACAATCGCTGCCCATGACGCCCACGCCCCCTTCACGACCGCTCCTCTGCGTGATCGCCGCCGTCGCCCGCCAGGGTGCGATCGGCCGCGGCAACGCGCTGCTGTGCCACATCTCCGAAGACCTGAAGTTCTTCAAGCGCACCACGCTCGGCGCGCCGGTGCTGATGGGCCGCAAGACCTGGGATTCGATCGGCCGCCCGCTGCCCGGGCGCCGCAACATCGTGATCACCCGCAACCCGCACTGGCAGGCCGCGTGCGCCGAGCGTGCCGGCTCGCTGGCGGAGGCCCTCGCGCTGGTGCGCGACGTGCCCAAGGCCTTCGTGATCGGCGGCAGCGAGATCTACCGCGAGGCGCTGCCGCTGGCCGACGAGCTGATCCTGACCGAGATCGACGCCGACTTCGACGCCGATGTCTTCTTCCCCGCCTGGGACCGTGCGCAGTTCAGCGCCGAGCCCGGCGATTTCCAGACCAGCGAGGGCGGCCTGCGCTACCGCTGGGTCACCTACCGCCGCACCACGTCGCCACAACAACGAGGAGGATGACATGTCCGAACACGGTTTCCACGTCCACGGCCCGCACGACCACGAATTGGAGCACGCGGCCCAGCACAACCCCGACGGCCATGCCGGCCAGCTGGCGGTGATCACCGCGATCCTCGCGACGGTCGGCGCGATCTTCTCGTACATGGGCGGCGCGACGCAGGCCAACGCGGGGCTCTACAAGAACGACGCCGCGATCAAGAAGACCGAGGCGTCGAACCAGTGGAACTACTACCAGGCCAAGAGCAGCAAGCAGAACCTGGCCGAGCTGGCGGTCGAGCTGGCGCCCGAGGGCCGGCGCGCGTTCTACGCCGAAGAGATCAAGCGCTACAAGACCGAGAAGGCCGAGATCATGACGGCGGCCAAGAAGCTGGAAGATGAGTCGACCGCCTTCGACAAGCAGAGCGAGGAGCAGATGCACCAGCACCACCGCTGGGCGCAGGCGACCACCGCGCTGTCGATCTCGATCGCGATGGCGGCGATCGCGCTGCTGACCAAGCGGCGCTGGACGGAGTACGCGGTGTACGGCATCAGCACGCTGGGCATCGCGCTGGGCGTTGCTGCCTGGCTGCACTACTGATACAGCCCCCGGTCGTCGCTGCGCGCTTGCTCTGCCTTGTGACGCGATCCGGAGTTGGTATCCGGGATCTCCGAACAACGACGCCGGCTCCGCAAAGGTGCGGGCGGGCAGCCAGCGCAGGGGAGTCATCGCCCGCCAGGGCGACGACCGCCCCATCCGGCGCGCACCAGCCTGCCCGCCCGTGCCTTTGCCCGCGCAAGCGCAGGAACAGAAACCCCGGATTGGCATCCGGCTACACGCTGGCGGGGACTTGTCCTCACGCGCTACGCTGCGGCCTCCACACACCCCCAAGGAGATCCGCATGGCAATCCAGCGCAAAGGTTCGGCCCAATGGTCCGGCGGCATCAAGGACGGCAAGGGCTCGATCTCGACCGAGAGCGGCGCCCTCAAGGACTATCCCTACGGCTTCTCCAGCCGCTTCGAAGGCACGCCCGGCAGCAACCCCGAGGAACTGCTGGGCGCCGCCCACGCGGCCTGCTTCACGATGGCCCTGTCGCTGATCCTCGGCGAAGCCAAGCTGCGCGCCGAGAAAATGGACACCACCGCCAAGGTCAAGCTCGAACAGGTCGACGGCGGCTACGCGATCACCGCGGTGCAGCTGACGCTCAATGCCAAGGTGCCGGGCGCCGACAACGCGACCTTCCAGGAACTCGCGGCCAAGGCCAAGGCCGGCTGCCCGGTGTCGAAGTTGTTCAAGGCGGACATTTCGCTGGAAGCGACGCTCGTGGCTTGAGCGATCTCCTGCCTGGCGGTCGAGGCAATGTCCTACAGAGCGCTCGGACAGTGCCGACAAGGCGGCTTGAAACCGTTCCCTACAGTGAAGCATCGCCCGGGGCCATGAATCCCGGGCGGCACCCACACAGGAGGTTCGCGATGAAACGAGGGACGGTCATTGCAGGGTTCGAGGTGCACACCGAGCAGGGGCCGCGCACCATCCCAGCCGGTGCGTGCTGGGTGATCGAAGGTGCGCTGTGGGTCAAGATCGTCTGGCAGGCCGAAGGCGAACGACCCACGGTCACGCTCTCGCTGCGCGACTACCAGGCCTGCGTGCAGCGCGGCTGCATCCACTTCAGTGCAGAACCGAGCGTGGACTGGACGGTGCGGCACAGCCGGTTCCCGATGTCGTCGATGCGTGTGTTGACGTAGCCGGGCGCCATCGGGTGGTTCTTTGAAATTATTGTTTTACAATAATTTAATTCCAGCCTGCCCGGAGCCTTTCCATGACCCCTCGTGCCCTCGCCGCCATGCCGCTGTGCCTGGCCCTGACCGCCTGTGCGTCGTGGGACCGCAGCATGTACGAAGGCATGCGGCAGGGCGCGAACAACGCGGCACGCCAGCCCGAGGGTCGCGCCGTGCCGCAGACCACGCCGCTGCCCGACCACGATGCCTACCTGCGCGAACGCGCCAGGCTGCGAGGCGATGCCGGCGAGGCACCGATCGCCAGCGGCGCCGCCGCCTCTGCCGCTACACGCTGAGGGTCACGGCTTTCCAGCGTTGCGCAAATCCGGCATGCATTGCGCCATCGGGATCTCGCGGTCCGTGCACACCGCCGGCCAGGTCTTGCGCCAGCAGCAACGCGGCCGTCGGGTTTCCGGCTCCAGCGAGTTCCGCCAGAAGAGCACGGACACCCTTCCTGTCATTGGCTGAACCGGCTCCGCCCGCGATCTCACTGCCGCTGCCGGCTGCGCGCTCATACCAACGAATCGCGGCATGGTGGTCCTGCGGCGCATCCGTGCCGATCCAATGCACTCGCGCCAGAAGTACTTGCGCTCCGGTGTCTCCACGATCTGCTGCATCGATGATGGGTATCCAGATCCATGTTCATCGCCATAGAGCTTGGGTTGTCGTCGGGCGCCGCGGACCCGAAGGGCTCGCTGATCCGCTGGGTCACCGGGCTCGGCGAGACCAGCGGCGGGGAAAGCTGCGCGTGACAGAGCAAGGGAGTGAGCAGGCAGGTCGCGGCAGCAATGACCCGCGCCCGAGTCGTCGTCTTCATCTCGGAAGTCCTTTCAACTCAGCACCGCATACACGCACGAATCCCGCAGCGTCCCATCCGGCGCGATGCGGTCATTCCTGAGCGTCCCTTCCAGCACATACCCGGCGCGCTCGCACACCAGGCAGCTGGCCCGGTTGCCCGGGTCCGGCAGCGCCTCGATGCGGCGCATGCCCAGCGTCGCGAGCCCCAGCTGCGTGATCGCGCGCACCGCCTCGGTCACCAGCCCCTGCCCGCGAAACCCGGTGTGCCCCCAGTAGCCGATCTCGCACTTGGGCACCGCCCAGTCGAAGGCATGCAGCCCGCTGCACCCCACCAGCGTCTCGGTCCCCTTCAGGAACAGCAGCATCGGCAGCATCGAGCGCATCAGGTAGTGGGCCTGCCCTTCGCGGCAGAACTGCTCCGAGGTCTCGATCGACGGCTCGGCCATCGCCCACGGCAGCGAGGCCGGGAACTCGCGCAGCGAATCGAGCGAGGCCAGCACCGCCGCATGCACCAGCGGCCCGTCGCCGGGGCGCGGGCAGCGGATCGTCAGGCGCTCGCTGTCGAAGCGCTCGGGGACGTCCCTCAGCGACGGCACCGTCATTGCGGCGTGCCCGCGTCGTCGTCCACCAGCTCCAGCCACATCGCGTTCAGCACCGCGAAGGCCGCGGCAAGCGACAGCCCGAGGATCCAGGCGAAATACCACATGGCGTTCTCTCCCTTCGTGTTTCGTCAGTAGGCGTGGCCGCCCGGCTTGGCAATCGATTCTGCATCGACCTTTCCGCGCATCACGTGGTAGACCCAGCTGGTGTAGGCCACGATCAACGGCACGAAGACCAGCGCGGTCACCAGCATGATGAACAGCGTCAGGTGGCTGGACGAAGCATCCCACACCGTCAGGCTCGAGCGCGGGTCGCGCGACGACGGCAGGATCATCGGGAACATCGCCGCCCCCACCGAGCCGATGATGCCGGCGATGGACAGCGCGCCGGCCGCCAGCGCCGCGAGACCGCGGCCGGCACGCAGCGCAGCGAAGGCCGCCGCCGCACCGATGAACCCCAGCAGCGGCACGCCCCACAGCGCCGGGTGCGCGGCGAGGTTGTCGAACCACGCCTGCGGCGCACGCACCGCGGTCTTGAACAGCGGGTTCGACGGCCCGCCCGGGTTGACCGTGCTCGTGATGCGGTAGCCGTCGACCGCCCCCCACAGCGCCACGCCGCCCACCGCATACAGCACGATCACCGCGCCGGCCGCCGCCTGCCCCCAGCTGCGCGCACGCCGCGCGACCTCGCCGCCGGTCTTCAGCACCAGCCACGACGCACCGTGCATCGCCACCATTGCCAGCGACAGCGCGCCGCACAGCAGCGCATACGGGTTCAGCAGCCCGAGGAACGTGCCCTCGTAGCGGATGCGCAGGTCGGCATCGAGCACGAAGGGCACGCCCTGCAGCACGTTGCCGACCGCGACGCCGAAGATCACGGCCGGCACCGCGCCGCCGATGCACAGCGCGATGTCCCAGTTGCGCCGCCACGCCAGGCCGTCGCGCTTGCCGCGGTACTTGATGCCGACCGGCCGCAGGATCAGCGCGAACAGGATCGCGAACATCGCCAGGTAGAAGCCGGAGAACGACACCGCGTACAGCGGCGGCCAGGCCGCGAAGATCGCGCCGCCGCCGAGGATCAGCCACACCTGGTTGCCTTCCCAGACCGGGCCGATGCTGTTGATGACGATGCGGCGCTCGGTGTCGGTCCTGGCCACCAGGTGCAGCAGCGCACCGGTACCGAGGTCGAAGCCGTCGGTGATGGCGAACGCGATCAGCAGCACGCCGAGCAGCAGCCACCAGGCGACGCGCAGCGTCTCGTAGTCGAGCAGGGTGTGCAGGGTCATGACGAGGCTCCTTGGGCTGGCGGGTTCAGCGCGACCGGGTGCTGCAGCGGCACCTCGGGCGACAGGTCCGGCTGCGGCCCCTGGCGGATCGCCTTCAGCATCAGGCCCATCTCGATCACGAGCAGCACGGTGTAGAGGGCCGTGAAGCCGACGAGGGTCAGCAGCACCGTCATCGCCCCCAGGTCGGACACCGCCGCGGCGGTGGGCAGCAGGCCCTCGATGATCCACGGCTGGCGGCCCAGCTCGGCGACGATCCAGCCCAGCTCGGCGGCCACCCACGGCAGCGGGATCGCGAACACCGCCAGCTTCAGAAGCCAGCGATGGCGGTCGAGCCGGCGCCGCGCCGACAGCACGAAGAAGACCGCCATCAGCGCGATGAAGAACATCCCCAGCCCGACCATGATGCGGAACGACCAGAACAGCGGCAGCACCGGCGGCACCGTGTCCCATGCGGCCTGCGCCACCTGCGCCGGCGTGGCCTGCAGCGGATCGTCGACGTAGCGCCGCAGCAGCAGCGCATAGCCGAGCTGCGGCGCGTTCTCGTCGAAGGCCTGCTGCAGCGCGGGCGGCGGCGCGGTGCCGGGCGGCAGAGCGCGCAGCTGCTGCAGCGCCTGGTACGCCCGCTGGCCCTGCGCGATGCGCTTCTCGGCCAGCGCCACCAGTTCGGTGATGCCGGGGATCTCGGTGGTCAGCGAGCGCGTGCCGATCAGCCCCATCACCCACGGCACGTGCACCGCGAAGTGCGTCTCGCGCGCCGCCTGGTCGGGGAAGCCGAAGGCGGTGAAGGCGGCCGGCGCCGGCTCGGTGTGCCACATCGCCTCGATCGCGGCCAGCTTCATCTTCTGGTGCTCGGTCGACAGGTAGCCGCTCTCGTCGCCCAGCACCACCACCGACAGCGCCGACGCGAGCCCGAACGAGGCCGCCACCGTCATCGAGCGCTTCGCGATGCCGGCGTGGCGCTGTTGCAGCAGGTACCAGGCCGACACGCCGAGCACGAACACCGAGGCCGTCACGTAGCCGGCCGACACGGTGTGCACGAACTTGGCCTGCGCGACCGGGTTGAACAGCACGTCGAAGAAGCTCGTCACCTCCATGCGCATGGTCTGCGGGTTGAAGCGCGAACCGACCGGGTTCTGCATCCAGCCGTTGGCGATCAGGATCCACAGCGCAGAGAAGTTGGAACCGAGCGCCACCGCCCAGGTCGCGACCAGGTGGCCCACGCGCGACAACCGGTCCCAGCCGAAGAAGAACAGGCCGACGAAGGTGGCCTCGAGGAAGAAGGCCATCAGCCCCTCGATCGCGAGCGGCGCGCCGAACACGTCGCCGACGTAGTGGCTGTAGTAGCTCCAGTTCATGCCGAACTGGAACTCCATCACCAACCCGGTGGCGACGCCGATCGCGAAGTTGATGCCGAACAGCGTGCCCCAGAACTTCGTCATCTGGCGCCAGATCGGCCGGCCGGTCATCACGTAGACCGTCTCCATGATGGCCAGCAGGATGGACAGCCCGATCGTCAGCGGCACGAACAGGAAGTGGTACAGCGCCGTCATCGCGAACTGCAGGCGGGAGAGCGCAACGATGTCGAGGTCCATGGCGGGCTTTCGGAGGTGGGTCAGTCGGGACGCAGCGCGGCCAGCGCGGTGTCGAAGGCCGGCGTGCCGCGCTGCAGGTCGGCCACGACCTGGCCGTGCGCCAGCACCAGCAGCCGGTCGGCCAGCGCCGCCTCGCGCTGCAGGTGGGTGGCGACCAGCAGCGTGCGCCCGTGCGCGAGCACGGCCAGGCGCGCCAGTACGTCGCGCGCGGTGCCGGCGTCCACCCCTTCGGTGGGTTCGTCGAGCAGCCACAGCGGACGGTCCTGCAACAGCAGACGGGCCAGCGCGAGGCGTCGTCGCTGGCCGCCGGACAGGCCGCTGCCGCCTTCGCCGAGCCGGGTGTCCAGGCGCAACGGCAGCGCGCGCACCACGTCGCCGAGGCCGGCGTCGTCGAGCGCGGCCCACAGCCGCAGGTCGCCGGCCTGCGGGTCGGCCAGGCGCAGGTTCTCGCGCAGCGTGTCGTTGAACAGCTCGCTGCGCTGCAGCAGGTGGCTGGCGTGCGCGCCGGCGCAGCGGTTCAGCAGCATCGACTTGCCGCTGCCGCTGGCGCCGATCAGCGCGACACGTTCGCCGGGGCGCAATGCGAGAGCGGGCACGGCGTCGGGGGCCGCCGCGTCGGGCGCCGCGGCCAACCGGCGCAGCGACCAGCGCATGCGCGCGGCATCGATCGCGCCGCGGCGCAGGCTGTCGAAAGGCTCCATCGCGGCCAGCGCCGCGAACAGCGCCAACGCGCCCAGCGGCAGGCCCAGGCGGCCGGCGTCGACCAGCACCGCGACCGCCAGCAGCATCGCGGCCAGCAGCGCGCTGCCGGCCAGCGACAGGGCCGCACCGGACGCGACGTCGATGCGGTTCAGCCGGTCGTCGGCGCGCGCGAGGCGCTGCTCGGCGGACAGCGCGAGCTGCCGTTGCACAGCCACCTGACCGGCCATCAGCCACTCGGCCTGCGCGCTCGCCAGGTCGATCGTGCGAGAACGCAGCGCCTCGAGCGCGACGGCACGCCGCAGGCTCGGCGAGCGCGCGGCCCGCGGCAGCACCGCGCACAACCCGGCGGCAAGGGCGGCCAGCGCGAGCCCGCTCGCCAGGCCGACCGCAGGGTCCGCCAGCGCGCCGAGCCCCACCCCGACCGCGAGGGCCACGGCCAGTGCACTGGCCAGCGGCACCGCGAGCCGCAGGTAGACGCCGTCGAGTGCATCGACGTCGCTGCCCAGCCGCGACAGCAGCCGTGCCGGCTTCATCTGCAGCCGGCGTTCGGTGCCGCGCCCGGACCAGCGGCGAAACAGCTGCAGCCGCAGGCCCGCCAGCGCCGCCAGCATCGCGTCGTGCGTGACGAGCCGCTCGCCGTAGCGCGCCCCGGTGCGCAGCAGGCTCAGCAGCCGGATCGCCGCCGATGGCGTGAAGACGTTGACCGCCAGCGCGCCCGACACCGACAGCCCCGCGAGCGCCGCCAGCGTGACGAACCAGCCCGACAGCGACAGCAAGGCCAGGCCGCACAGCACGGTCAACGCGGCCAGCGCCGCGCCCGCCGCCAGGCGCCGCCACGGCGCGCCGGCCCACAGCCCGGCCGCCTTCATGCCGCCACCTCGCGCGCCGGCGCAGGCGCCACCGCATCCAGGCACAGCACGCGGTGCATGCGGCGGACCAGGCGCGGGTCGTGCGTCGCGACGATCAGCGTCCGGCCGGCGGCCGCCTCGAGCAGCCGCTCGATCAGCAGGCCGGCGGTGGCATCGTCGAGGTGCGCGGTCGGCTCGTCGGCCAGGACCAGGCGGCAGCGCGGGTCCAGCAGCGCACGCGCCAGGGCCAGCCGGCGCGCCTCGCCGCCGCTCAGGCCCAGCCCGCCCTCGCCCAGGCCCGCGGCGGGCGCGATGGCCGCGAGGCCGACCGCCTGCAGCGCCGCCGGGACATCGCCGGCGCGGCCGAGCGCCAGGTTGGCATGCACCGAGCGTGCGACGAAGGCCGGTTGCTGGCCGATCCAGCCGATGCGTTCGCGCAGGAGCGCCGCGGACGCGTCATCCCAGCCGAGCCCGCCGATGCGCAGCGTGCCGGCGTCCGGCCGCGCCAGGCCCGCGATCAAGGCCAGCAGGCTCGACTTGCCACTGCCGTTGGCGCCCGTCAGCGCGACGTGCTGGCCGGCCGGGATGTGGACACTGAAATCCACCAGGCACGCAGCGGCCGCGCCGGCATGCGCGAAGCGCAGCCCCTCGATCTCGACCGGCAGCTCATCGGGCGCCGCGCCAGCCCCCGCCGGCGCCGCCGCGGCCAGCGGCGCACCGGGCCGCGCCAGCCGCAGCAGCGCGGCCAGCGCCGCCCGCCCGGCCGCGCGCTCATGCCAGGCCGCAGCCAGCTCGCGCAGCGGCTCGAAGTAGGCCGGTGCCAGCATCAGCACCATCAGCCCCTCGCCCATCGACAGGCGCCGTCCCCAGGCCCCGAAGCCGATGCTGCCGAGCAGGTGGAAGCCGACGTACACCGCGACCATCGCGACGCCCAGCGACGCGAACAGCTCCAGCACCGCCGACGAGACGAAGGCAATGCGCAGCACGGCCATCGTGCGCCGGTGCAGCCGCGCCGACTGTGCGGCCAGGCGCCGCGCCGCGGCGTCGACCGCACCCAGCGCGCGCAGCGTCGCGAGGCCGCGCAGGCGGTCCAGCAGGAGGGCGCCCTGCTGCCCCGCCTCGTCCATCTGCGCCTCGCTCGCGGCCTGCGCCCTCCAGCCCACCAGCGCCATGAACAGCGGCACCACCGGTGCCGCCAGCAGCAGCACCAGCGCCGCCGCCCACGACCACCAGGCGACCAGCGCGAGGATCGCCAGCGGCACGCAACGCACGCGCCACAGCGCGATGTCGACCTTGGCCAGGTACGGCAGCACCGCCTCGGCCTGCTCGGCCAGCTCGTGCGCCAGCTGGCCGGCATGCGGCCGGCGCGCATCGAGCGGCGAGGTCGCGAGCCAGGCATCGAGCGCCTGGGCCCGCCAGCGCGACAGCTGCAGCCGGGCGGCGACGAAGGCGCGGCGCCGGCCCCAGGCGTCGAGCCCGATGCGCGCGGCCGCGACGGCCAGCAGCGCGAGGGCCCAGGGCACGAGGGCGTGCAGGCCGCCGCCGTCCGCGATGCACTGCAGCGCGAAGGCCAGCACGACCCACTGCAGCACCCCCAGCAGCGACGCGGCCAACTGCAAAGCCGTCGCCAGGCGGCTGACGCCGGCGACCGGGCGCCGGGCGTCGGTCGGGTCCTGCATGCGCGCGAGACTAGGGCCGCGCCTGTCCCGCGTCAATCGCGATCTGGCGCGATAAGCGTTGGCTATCATCTGCCCATGAAGCTGTCGAGCTTGCGGGCCCTGGTGGCCGCCATCGAGGAAGGCAGCCTGCGCTCCGCGGCCCGGCGCCTGGGCGTCTCGCAGCCGGCGTTGACCAAGATGGTCCGCGAACTCGAACGCGAACTCTCGACGACGCTGCTGCTGCGCTCGACCACCGGCGTGGTCGCCACCGCGCAAGGCCGGGTGCTCCACGAGCGCGCGATCGCCGCCGACCGCGAGCTGTCGCAGGCCGTCGACCAGATCCGCCAGCTCGACGGCCGCATGACCGGCGCCCTGACCATCGCCGCCGTGCCGCTGGCCGTGATGCTGCTGATCCCGCAGGCGCTGCGCAGCTTCGGCCACGAGTTTCCGGACATCCAGCTGCGCATCGTCGAAGAGCTCTACATCGCGCAGCTCACGCGGCTGCGCAAGGGCGAGTTCGACATCGCGCTCGGGCCGCTGCCGGAGCAGTTGCCGCCCGGCGAGTTCGCCGTCCAGACGCTGATGCCGATCGCGATGGTCATCGTCGTGCGCAAGGGCCATCCGCTGGCGCGCGCGCGCAGCCTCGCCGACCTCGCCGCCGCGCCCTGGGTCTACACCGGCGCAAGCGCCGGCTCGGGCTACGCGAAGCTGCTGTTCGAACGCCACGGGCTGAAGCCGCCGCCGGCGGGCGCGCTCGTCAACTCGACACTGGGCCTGCTGTCGGTCATCGCGGGCGGCAACTGCGTCGGCCTGCTGCCGCGGCAGATCGCGGTGCATCCCTTCGCGGCCCAGCACCTGGACGTGATCGACGTCGCCGAGGGCCCGCTCGAGCTGACGATCGGCGCGCTGGCGCGGGCCGAGGCGGCGCTGCAGCCTGCCGTGCGCCATTTCCTGGCCCACCTGCACCGCGCGGCGCACCACCTGGCCGCCGCGGACGCCGCATTTCAAGCCGGACACAGTCCTCTCGGACTGTAAGCAGCAGGCCGCCGCGCGGCGCGCCTTCGGGGAGAGCCGGCGAGCCCGGCGATAACCTGCGGTGATGCCCCCCTGCAACGCGCTATCGCGCTTGAAATCGCGTGGCAACACCGCTGCCGGACAGTCGCGGACAGCCGTCACGACTGAAAGGTTCCCGTCATGAGAGTTCGTTTCCTTTGCGCTGCCATGCTGGCCGTGGCCACCCTGTTCTCCGCCTGCGGCGGCGACAGCTCCGACAGCAGCACCGGCACCAGCAGCACCTCCACCGCACCTGCGATCACCACCCAGCCGACATCGCTGAGCGTCGCCGCGGGCGCCAGCGCGAGCTTCACGGTGGTGGCCAGCGGCACGGCCACGCTGGCCTACCAATGGCGCAAGGACAGCACCGCCATCTCGGGCGCCACCTCGGCCACCTACACGATCGCGACGGTGGCCAGCTCGGATGCCGGCAGCTACGACGTCGTGGTGACCAATTCGGCCGGATCGGCCACCAGCAGCGCGGCCACGCTGACGGTGACGACGACCAGCTCCGGTTCGTCCTCGCTGAGCGCCGACGTGTACAGCGCCGCGACGACCTTCTACAACACGCTGAGCAGCTCGCAGCAGTCGACCGTGCAGCTGTCGTGGAGCCTGGACACCGCGCGCAAATGGTCGAACCTGCCGGCCCAGCTGGTGGCGCGCAACGGCATCACCTGGGGCAGCCTGAGCACCGCCCAGCAGACCGCCGCCCGCACGCTGATCGCCACCGCGCTCAGCGCCACCGGCAACACGCTGCACCTCGGGCTGCAGGCCGCCGACGACTACCTCGCCGCAAACGGCGGCGGCAGCAGCTACGGCAACGGCCAGTACTACATCGCCTTCCTCGGCACGCCGTCGGCGAGCGACTTCTGGATGCTGCAGCTGACGGGCCACCACCTGACCTACAACATCGCCTTCAACGGCAGCTACAAGTCGCCGACACCGTTGTTCCTCGGCGTCGAACCCAAGGGCTCGTTCACGCAGAGCGGCACCACCTACGACCCGATGGAGGCCCAGCGCACCGCGATGTCCAACCTCGGCACCTCGCTCACGGCGTATTCCGGCGCGAAGCTGAGCGGCACCTACAGCGACCTGGTGTTCGGCGCCAACGGCTCGGGCAACATCGACGGCACCTGCCCGCGCAGCTACTCCAGCGTCACCGATCACGGCCTGCTGTACGGCAGCCTGTCGTCGACCGACCAGGCGCTGGTGCAGGCGGTGATCAAGTCCTACGTGAACACCCAGGCCACCGAATACGCCGACGACCTGCTGGACGCCTACCTCGGCGACACCGCGCTGGCTTCGACCTACGTGGCCTATTCGGGCTCCGGCACCGTGACCACGAAGGGCAATTACTTCCGCATCGAAGGCCCGCGCGCGTGGATCGAGTTCTCGGTGCAGAGCGGCGTGATCTTCAGCACCGACATCCACTACCACACGATCTGGCGCGACAAGTACGGCGACTACGGCGGCAAATGCGTCAGCTGAGCATGCGGGCGATCATCGGACTGCTGTGCGCCTTCTGGGCCGCCTTCGCCGCGGCCCACCCGATGCCCGAGAGCCGGGTGTGGATCGACACCACGCCGGCGGGCCTGCGGCTGACGCTGCAGCTGCCGCTGAACCGGCTGGAATACGGCTTCGGCCAGCCGCTGGCCGACATCTCCGGCACGCTGCTGGCGCAGCACGGCGAGGCCTTGTCGCGCTACCTGCTGCAGCACGTGGGCGCGCGCAGCGGCGACACCGCCTGGCAGGCACACCCGCCGCAGCTGGAGGTGGTGGGCAACGATGCATCGGCGGAATTGCAGGCCGCGCTCGAGCTGAGGGCCCCGCCCGGGGCCGACACCCGCTCCCTCACGCTGCGCTACGACGCCATCACGCACGAGGTCCGCACGCACCAGGTGCTGGTCTTCCTGCGCAACGACTGGGCCGCGGGGCACGTCGGCGAGGCCCCGCTGCTGCTGGGCGAGCTGCACCACGGGCTCGACACGCTGCAGGTCCGCTTGGGCGGCGAGCGCAGCGGCGCGAGCATCGTGCAGCTGCTGAAGGCAGGCGCCGTGCACATCGCCACCGGCACCGACCACCTGCTGTTCCTGCTGCTGCTGGTGGTGGTGGCGCCGCTGGCCGCGCGCCACGGGCGCTGGGAGACCGTGCGCGAAGGCCGGCCCGCCGTGCGCCAGATCGCCATCGTCGTGAGCGCCTTCACGCTCGGGCATTCGATCACGCTGGCCCTCGGCAGCCTGGGCTGGGTGTCGCCGCCGGCCAGGCTGGTCGAGGTGGCCGTCGCCGCTTCGATCGCGATCGCGGCGCTGCATGCGCTGCGCCCCCTGCGTGCCAACGGCGAGATCGCGATGGCGCTCGGTTTCGGCCTGGTCCACGGCTTCGCGTTCTCGGGCAGCCTGTCCGGCGCCGGCCTGAGCGCGTGGCAGCATGCGGTCGCGCTGCTGGCCTTCAACCTCGGCATCGAGGCGATGCAGATCGCGGTGTTGCTGATCGCGCTGCCGCCCTTGCTGGTGCTCAGCCGCACGAATGCCGGCTGGTATGCGCGGCTGCGCCGCGCCGTCGCGGCCGGCGCGGGCGGCCTGGCCACCGCGTGGATCGCCGAGCGGCTGGGCCTGGGCGCGTTCGCGGTGGTGCCGGGCGCCGATGACGCGGCGTGGCTCATCCCGCTGGCGGCGGTCGTGTTCTGGGCGGTCGCGCTGTGCGCCCGCGGCCAGCGCCGGCGCCGCGCCACCGCGGCCCCGGACCGAGGATAGGATGCGCGTTCCGCCGGATTGCCTGGCAGCACCTGAGGTCCGCCTTGAAGATCGCCACCTGGAACGTCAATTCCCTCGCGGTGCGCCTGCCGCAGCTGATCGACTGGCTCGCACTGCACCAGCCCGATGTCGTCTGCCTGCAGGAAACCAAGCTGACCGACGACAAGTTCCCGTCGGCCGAGATCGAGGCCGCCGGCTACCGCGTCGAGTGGTTCGGCCAGAAGACCTACAACGGCGTCGCGCTGATCTCGCGCACCGTGGCGGCCGACGTCGTCAAGAACATCCCCGGCCACGACGACGAGCAGGCGCGCGTGATCGCCGGCACCGTCAACGGCATCCGCATCGTCGGCGCCTACATCCCGAACGGGCAGTCGGTCGACAGCGACAAGTTCCAGTACAAGCTGAAGTGGCTCACCGCGCTGCGCGGCTGGCTGGCCGACGAGCTGACGCGGCACCGGCACCTGGTGCTGGTGGGCGACTACAACATCGCGCCGGAAGACCGCGATGTGCACGACCCGGTGGCCTGGGCCGGCCAGGTGCTGTGCACCCCCGAGGAACGCGCGCATTTCCAGGGCCTGATCGGCCTCGGGCTGCACGACTCGTTCCGCTTGTTCGAGCAGCCGCCGAAGAGCTGGAGCTGGTGGGACTACCGCAACCTGGCCTTCCGCAAGAACCAGGGGCTGCGCATCGACCACATCCTGGTGACCGACGCGCTGAAGGGCCAGGTCAAGTCCTGCGTGATCGACAAGCCCACGCGCAAGAACGAACGCCCCAGCGACCACGCACCGGTGATCGCCGAATTCGACCTGTAGCCCGGATGCCGATCCGGGAAGCGAACACGATCAGTCGTCCAGCCCCAGCTCCTGGATCTTGCGCGTGATGGTGTTGCGCCCGATCCCCAGCTTCTGTGCCGCCTCGATGCGCCGCCCGCGCGTGATCTCGAGCGCGGTGTGGATCAGCTGCGCCTCGAACTTGCGCGTCAGCGTGTCCCACACCTCCGGCAAGCCGGCCTGCAGCATGCTGCGCGACTCGCGTTCCAGGTCGCTCAGCCAGTGCGTGCTGCCCGCTGTCGCGGCCGCCGCATCGGGCACGGCCGCGGGGGCCGGCACCGGCACGTAGGGCATCGGCGCCCCACCCGCATCGACCGCCTCCGGCACGGACGGCGCCAGCGCCCGCGGCACCGACGCCGCCGCCGCCACCGGGTCGGCCTGGAACTCCGGCGGCAGGTCCTTGGCCTCGACCACCTGTGCCGGTGCCATCACCGTCAACCAGTGGCAGATGTTCTCCAGCTGCCGCACGTTGCCCGGAAAGTCGAACTGCATCAGCCGCGCCAGCGCCGCGTCGGTGATGCGCTTGGCCTCGACGCCCAGCTCCTTCGCGCTCTTCTGCAGGAAGAAGCGCGCCAGCGCCGGCACGTCCTCGCGCCGCTCGCGCAGTGCCGGCAGGCGCAGCCGGATCACGTTCAGCCGGTGAAACAGGTCCTCACGGAAGGCACCGAGCTTGACCCGCTCTTCCAGGTTCTGGTGCGTCGCCGCGATCACGCGCACGTTGCTGCGCAGCGGGTTGTGGCCACCCACGCGGTAGAACTGGCCGTCGCTCAGCACGCGCAGCAGCCGCGTCTGCAGGTCGAACGGCATGTCGCCGATCTCGTCGAGGAACAGGGTGCCGCCGTCGGCCTGCTCGAAGCGCCCACGGCGAGTCGTCTGCGCGCCGGTGAACGCGCCGCGCTCGTGGCCGAACAGCTCGGACTCGAGCAGGTCCTTCGGGATCGCCGCGGTGTTGATCGCGACGAACGGGCCGCTCGCGCGCGGGCTGTGCTTGTGCAGCGCCTGCGCGACCAGCTCCTTGCCCGAGCCCGACTCGCCGGTGATCAGCACCGTGACCACGCTCTGGCTCAGCCGCCCGATGGCGCGGAAGACGTCCTGCATCGCCGGCGCCTGGCCCAGCATCTCGGGCATCTGCGCCATGCGCTCGTCGCGCACCTCCTCGCGCATGCTCTCGTCGAGCGCACGCCGGATCAGCTCGACCGCCTTCGGCACGTCGAAGGGCTTGGGCAGGTACTCGAAGGCGCCGCCCTGGAACGCGCTGACCGCGCTGTCGAGGTCGGAGTAGGCCGTCATGATGATGACCGGCAGGCCCGGATGGCGCTCCTTGACCTTGCTCAGCAGCTCGATGCCCGAACCGCCCGGCATCCGGATGTCGGATACCAGCACCTGCGGCTCGTCGTCCTCCAGGGCCAGCAGCACGTCGCGCGGGTTGGTGAAGCTGCGCACCGCGAGGTCTTCACGCGCCAGCGCCTTCTCCAGCACGAAGCGGATGGATTGGTCGTCGTCAACGATCCAGATGGGTTTCATGCCCTGCCTGTGGTTCCGGTCCCGCCCTCCCCGGCTTCTGGCTCAGGGCAACGGGATCACGATCTTGAAAAGGGTCTGGCCCGGTTTGCTCTCGCATTCGATCATGCCCTGGTGTTGCTGCACGAAAGTCTGCGCCAGCGTGAGTCCCAAGCCCGACCCGCCATCGCGCCCCGATACCAGCGGGTAAAAAATGCGATCCCGGATCGACTCCGGAATCCCCGGGCCGTTGTCTTCGATATGCAAGTCCAGTGCCAGTCGGTAGCGCTGCTTGCCCAGCGTCACCTGGCGCGCGATGCGCGTGCGCAGCGTGATGCGGGCGTCGCCCTGCTGGATGCGATCGACCAGCGCCTGCGCCGCGTTGTGCGCGATGTTGAGCACCGCCTGGATCAGCTGCTCGCGGTCGCCGCGGAAGTCGGGGATCGAGATGTCGTAGTCGCGCAGCACCGCCAGCCCGCGCGGGAACTCGGCGATGATCAGCGAGCGCACCCGCTCGCAGACCTCGTGGATGTTGACGTCGCTCACCACGTGCGGCTTGCGGTGCGGCGCCAGCAGCCGGTCGACCAGCGCCTGCAGCCGGTCGGCCTCCTGGATGATGACCTGGGTGTACTCGGTCAGCGCGCGCGATTCGACCTCCATCTCGAGCAGCTGCGCCGCGCCGCGGATGCCGCCGAGCGGGTTCTTGATCTCGTGCGCCAGGTTGCGGATCAGCTCCTTGTTGGCCCGTGCCTGGCCGAGCGCGCGCTCCTCGCGGTCCTGGCGCGTCTGCTGCTCGATTTCCACCAGCTCGACGATGGCCTCGTTCGGCCGATCGAGCTGGTTGACGATCACGTGCACCGGCAGCGCGTCGCCATGCGCCGACACCGGCCGGCGCAGCAGCGCCTCGAAGCGGCTGGTGGCGAAATCGTTGCGGACCACGGCGGCCACGGTGTCGCGCACCGAATTGGCATCGATGAACCATTCGAACAGCGAGCCGCCCAGCACGCTGCGCCGCGGCAGCCCCAGCACGTTCTCGAACGCAGCGTTGGCGAACAGGCAGCTGCCGTCCTCGCGTACCACCGCCACCATGGTGGCAAGGTGGTCGAAGGCTTCATAGCGGCCGGCCACGCCGCCGGCGTCGGCTTTTGCGCGGACGGTCTTGGACTGGCTCACTGGAGCTTCGCGATTTCGCGCCGGATCGCGGCGATGTCGCTTTCCTTGCGCAGGATGCCGGCCTTCATCTCGGCGACCCGGTCGATGTACTTCTGGTAGTTCTTCTCGTCGCCCTGGCGCTCGGGCTCGCCGTTGTTGTAGGCCTTTTGCATCTCGGCCAGGCGCTCCTCTTCCTTCTTCAACTCGGCCTCGAGGATGCGGCGCGCATCGCTGTCGCGGGCGCGCTGGTCGTTCGGGTCGATCTTCTCGCTGCTGCTGCGGGCGCCGCTGCCCGAGGCGGCCTTGGCCGGGCGCAGGCCCTGCACCACCGTGATGGGGGCGCCTTCGAGCGTCTTGCAGCCCTTCTCCTTCGCCTCCTTGGCCGACAGCGTGTCGGTGTAGAGGACCGGGTTGCCGGGGCAGCGGTAGACGGTCTTTTCCTCGGCCGAAACTGCCGTGGCCGTCACGGCGAAGAGCAGGCAGCTGGCCAGGATGGGATGGAAACGCATGAAGTCACCTCGGGCATGGAGTCGGGTGGATTGTGGCTGATCATGCCAAGCAAAAAAGGGACGGCAAATGCCGTCCCTTCGTTGTCATGTTCCGGATCTGCCGGGGGTGAGAGTTGCGGCCCTCGTCCCGGGTTCCGTACCGACGCGCAGGCCCTCGTCAGGCGCTGTAGTACATGTCGAACTCGACCGGATGGGTCGTCATGCGGAAGCGGGTCACTTCCTGCATCTTCAGCTCGATGTAGGCGTCGAGGTAAGCATCGGTGAAGACGCCGCCCTTGGTCAGGAACGCGCGGTCCTTGTCCAGGTAGTCGAGCGCCTGGTCGAGGCTGTGGCAGACGGTCGGGATCTTCGCGTCTTCTTCCGGCGGCAGGTGGTACAGATCCTTGGTGGCGGCTTCGCCCGGGTGGATCTTGTTCTCCACGCCGTCCAGGCCGGCCATCAGCAGCGCCGAGAAGGCCAGGTACGGGTTGGCCAGCGGATCCGGGAAGCGCGCTTCGATGCGGCGGCCCTTCGGGTTGGCGACGTACGGGATGCGGATCGAGGCCGAGCGGTTCTTGGCCGAGTAGGCCAGCTTCACCGGGGCTTCGAAGCCCGGGACCAGGCGCTTGTAGCTGTTGGTGCCGGGGTTGGTGATCGCGTTCAGCGCGCGGGCGTGCTTGATGATGCCGCCGATGTAGAACAGCGCGAACTCGCTCAGGCCGGCATAGCCGTCGCCGGCGAACAGGTTCTTGCCGTCCTTCCAGACCGACTGGTGCACGTGCATGCCCGAGCCGTTGTCGCCGACGATCGGCTTGGGCATGAAGGTCGCGGTCTTGCCGTAGGCGTGGGCCACGTTGTGGATCACGTACTTCTGCAGCTGCAGCCAGTCGGCGCGCTGCACCAGCGAGCTGAACTTGGTGCCGATTTCCATCTGGCCCGCGTTCGCCACTTCGTGGTGATGCACTTCGACCGGAATGCCCAGCGATTCGAGGATCAGGCACATCTCGGAGCGCAGGTCCTGGGCACTGTCGACCGGCGGCACCGGGAAGTAGCCGCCCTTCACCGCAGGACGGTAGCCGGAGTTGCCGTGCTCGTATTCCTTGCCGGTGTTCCAGGCCGCCTCTTCGGATTCGATCTTCGAGAACGAACCGGACATGTCCACGTTCCAGCGCACGCTGTCGAAGATGAAGAACTCGGGTTCCGGGCCGAAGAAGGCGGTGTCGCCGATGCCGGAAGACTTGAGGTAGGCCTCGGCGCGCTTGGCCAGCGAGCGCGGGTCGCGCTCATAGGGCTTGCCGTCGGTCGGCTCGATCACGTCGCAGGTGAGGATCAGCGTCGGCTCTTCGAAGAACGGGTCGATGTTGGCCGTGTTCGGGTCCGGCATCAACAGCATGTCGGAAGCCTCGATGCCCTTCCAGCCGGCGATCGACGAACCGTCGAAGGCATGACCGGAGATGAACTTGTCTTCGTCGAACGCAGACAGGGGCACCGAAACGTGTTGCTCTTTGCCGCGGGTATCGGTGAAGCGGAAGTCAACGAACTTGACCTCGCTTTCCTTCACCATCTTCATCACGTCGGCGACGGTCTTTGCCATCAGGTTCTCCTAGCGAGAGGCTTGTGGGGTGAGTGGGATTGGTAGAGACGACAGATTCAGTGCCGGGAGGCCTGGAAATGCGCACAGGAATGTAGCAGAAAGCATGCCCGAGCCCGATGACGGCGCACCCCTCGACAGCACGCACCGGAACGCCACTTTGGTGCACCCGACGGCACCACCCTGGGCCCGGCGTCGGGCCATCAACGCACCAATTCGGGGCCGAGCTCGGCACCATGGCCGCGCAGGCCGGCCAGCAGTTCGGCATAGGCCGGCACCACCGCATCGGCGGCACCCTTCACGCCGAGCTCGATGTGGCGGCCCAAGGTCGGATGGTCGACGCTCGGCAGGCTGAACACCTTGACGCCCGCGAAGCGGGCCTCGATGGCCTCCATCAGCGGCGTCAGCGTCGACTCCATCGCGCCGAACACGATCACCGACTGCTCGCGCATGCGCTCGCTGCGGTGCAGGTGGGCGAAGCGGTGGTCGAGCACCCATTCGATCATCGGCCAGGCCATCACCGGGAAGCCGGGCACGAAGTGCACGCTGCCCACCGAGAAGCCGGCAATCTTGTTGTAGGGGTTGGGGATGATGTCGGCACCTGACGGGAACATGCCCATGTTGAGGCGGTGCACGTTGTCGGCACGCTCGGGCTCGTAGGGCAGGCCCTGCTCGGCGGCGATGTCGCGCATGCGTTCGAGGATCAGCTCGCGCGCCTGCGGGTGCAGCGCAAGCGGCACGCCGAGCGCGCGCGCGGCGCACTGGCGCGTGTGGTCGTCCGGCGTGGCGCCGATGCCGCCGCACGAGAACACGACGTCGCCGCTGGCGAACGCATCGCGCAGGTCGGCGGTGATGCGGGCCGGGTCGTCGCCGACGTAGCGCACCCACGACAGCGCCAGGCCACGTGCGGCCAGCAGCGCGATCACCTTGGACAGGTGCTTGTCCTCGCGTTTGCCGGACAGGATTTCATCGCCGATGATGATCAGGCCGAAGTTCATGGACAGACAACCTTCATGCGGGAGGCAGCGGAATCGGGGGCGATTCGGGCGGCGGCATGGCGACCGATGCAGCCAGCGCCTGGCCGGCGCGCAGCTCGGCCAGCGCGGCGAGCGCGAAGTGCGCGAACCACAGCGACGAGAACGCGAACACCAGCGTGTAGATCCAGATCGCGACCGGCACCAGGATCGGCGCGAGCGCGAGGAACACCAGCCCCGAGGCCCACACCAGCGAGGGCAAGGCGCCGAGGTAGCCGGTGGCCAGGCCCAGGCCGAGGAAGCTCATGCGGTGGCGGCGGATCAGTTCGCGGCGCTCTTCCTTGCTCGCGTGCTCGGACAGCACGTCGTAGCTCATCACGCGGTAGGTGAGCCAGCCCCAGATCAGCGGCGGCACCACCAGCACCATCAGCGGCACGAACCACAGCGGGATCGACGCGACCAGCGCCACCAGCGCGACGGCGGTGGAGCCGAGGCTGACGATGAGGCTGCCGACGATGGTGCCGCCTTCGCGGCGCTCGAGCAGCGGGAAGCGGCGCTTCGCGACCAGGTTCAGCATGGCCGGCGTCATCAGCGTCGCGACGGCCAGCAGCGACAGCAGCACCAGCACCGGTGTCGCGAGGAAGATCACGACCATCGGCCCGACCACCGAGCGCAAGTTGCCGGCGCCCAGGCTGGCGAGCCAGTCGAACAGCGCGTGCAGCAGGTCCCATGAATCGAGCAGGTAGCGCACGCCGTCGATCGCGTCTTCCCAGAAGAAGTAGCCGAGCGTGAAGCTCAGCCCGACGAGCAGGGCCAGCGGCAGCAGGGACAGGACGATGACGCGCGGATGCAAACAATAGGCAGCGGCGCGCCAGAAGGAATCGAACAGCGGTTTCACCATGGGGCCGCAGAATAACCCGTAGCCCGGATGCCCATCCGGGATGCCTTCAAGCGCGTCGGCCGAACGCCCTCTTCAACCCCAGCCACTGCTGGTGCCAGAACCCCTGCCCGTACTCGCGCCCCCCGGCCTCGGGCAGTTGGTCGCGGATGCCCGTCGGGTCGTAGCGCAGCTCGAAGTTGGCGGTGCGGAACAACACGTCCCAGAGGGGAAACAGCACCGCGAAGTTGTGCCCGCCCAGCGTGCCGCGCCCGGCCGACTCGTGGCCCAGCCCGATGCTGTGGTGCAGCCGGTGGAAGCGCGGGCTGACGAACACGCGCTCGAACACCGGCCCGAACCACATCCGCAGGTTGGCATGCGACAGGCTTTCGAGCAGCTGCGTGCAGGCCACCACCGCGATGAACTGCCCCGGCGGGATGCCGATCAGCCGCGCGACGACGACGATGATGCTGTCGCGGATCAGGTCGTCGAGCAGGTGGTTGCGGTTGTCGCTCCACATCGTCATCTGGCGCTGGCTGTGGTGCAGCGAATGCAGACCCCACCACCAGTGGAATTGATGCTGGCCGCGGTGGATCCAGTAGTCGACGAAATCGAACACCAGCAGGTAGGCGGCCAGGCTGAACCACGCGGTGTCGGTGACGCCGGGCCACCACGGCCCGAAGGCCTGGTCGAGCTGCCAGGTCGGCAGTCCGGCCAGGCGCGCAGCGCCGAAGGCCTCGTCGAAGAACGGGTCGACCGCGAAGAACAGCCCGACGCGGAACAGCCCGAGCCGGTGGATCAGCGTGTACAGCACGTCGTTGCGCACCGCGCGGCGATCGGTCACCGGCTCGACCGGCCGCCAGCGCTCGAGCGTGCCGATCACCACCAGCAGCACGACGATCTGCAGCACGCCCACCAGCAGCCAGCCGGTGGCATCGAACGCATCCTCGACGACGTTGCCCAGGCCCAGTTGAAAAGCCAGCGGTTGAACGATGCCTTCGAACAACGCCTGCTGGACCTGGCCGAAGGCGTCGGTGAAGGCGAGCAACAAGCGATCGAGCATGGCGGGAAAGGGGTTACTCAGTGCCGGGCGGCATCACGGTAGTCCGGATGATCGCGCAGCGTCATGAAGCAGAAATGGCGGTCCTTCAGGCCCTGGATCAGCGGCTCGAGCACGGCGGGCGCCCACGGGTCCTGGCGCGACCAGATGCCCAGGTGGGCCAGCAGCACGTCGCCGGGACGGATGTGATCCAGCGCGCGCTGCAAAAGTTGCGCGTTCGGGAAACGATCGCTCGGCAATTCATCCCCCAGGAAGCCGGCCGGGCTCCACGCCACGTGCGTCCAGCCGCAGGCCTTGGCGGCGGCCAGCAGGGCCGGCGAGGTCTTGCCCCCGGGCGCACGGAACAGGTGCGGCATCGTTTGCCCGGTCATCGCGTGGAAGCGGTCGGCCGGGCGCTGCAGCTCGGCGCAGTACTGTGCCGCGGTCCAGGTCAGCAGCTTGCCGGCATCCGGGCCGGCGCTCGGCCGCACCTTGAAACCGCCCTTCGCGTCGCCGCTCTTCACGTCCGCCACCCAGTAGACGTGGTCGAAGGTGTGCGAGCCGAACGCATGGCCTTCGGCGGCACGGGCCTTCCACCACGGCGCCCATTCGTCGTCCAGGCTGGATCCGTCGGTCTTGGTCTTCTCGTTGGCGAGGAAGAACGTGGCCTTGACCTGCTGGCGCTGCAGCACCTGCGCCACCAGAGGGGCCACGCCCATGTGGCCGGTGTCCAGCGTCAGGTAGACGGGCTTGTCGCAGCCCGCCGCATGGACGTTGCCGGCCAGCAGCGCGGCGATCAAGGCCAGGCTAGCGGCGCGACGCATGGTTCAGCGTCCACACGCCGTGCGGCGAGCGGCCCACCGCCACCTGGCGAATCACCTGCTTCTTGTCGATGTCGATCAGCGTCAGCTTGCGGGCCCAGCGCGAGCTGACCAGCAGCGTCTTGCCGTCGGCCAGCACGTCGATGCAATCGGGGCCACCGGGTGCCGGGTAGCTGTCGACCACGCTCAGGCTGCGCGTGTCGATCATGCTGATGGTGTTGGCCACGCGGTTGCTGACGAACACGTGCTGGCCGTCGCCACGGCTGCGGAAGGCATGCGCGCCGGCACCGGTCAGGATGCGCTTGACCAGCTTCGGCTGCGCCTGCGTGACGTCGTAGACCTCGACGAACTCGTCGCCGGTCAGGCCGACGAAGAGCAGCCGGTCATCGGGCGTCAGGTAGACGTCGGCCGGCAGCTTGCCGACGGTGATCTTCCAGCGCGGCTTTTGCGTCAGCAGGTCGATTGCCATCAGCTCGTCGCTGTCCTGCATCGACGCGTAGATGACCGTGCTCTTGCTGTCGATCGACAGGTGGCTGGGCGTGCGCGAGGCCGGCACGCGGCCGGCGAGCTTGATCGGGTTGGCCGTGTCGGCCGGCTCCCAGCGGTAGATGTCGATGTGGTTGAGGCGGTTCGCCGCGGTGACGAACCACTTCATGTCGGGCGAGAAGCGCAGGTGGTAGGGGTCGGGGATCTTCGTGATCGTGCGCTGCACCTCGCCGGTGACCGGATCGACCAGCGTCAGCGAATCGCTCAGCGCATTCGCGACGATCAGCGATTTCTCGTCGGGCGTCAGGTAGAGGTGGTGCGGTTCCTTGCCGGTGGGGATGCGGCGGATCTCGGCGAACGTGCGGGCGTCGATCACGCTGATCGACGCGTCGAGCGAGTTCAGCACGAAGATCGGCGGCTTCGGCTTGTCCGCCGCCTCGGCGGCCACGGCGGACAGCCCGCAGGACAAGCAGGCGACCAAGGTGGCGATCGAGCGGAAACGGGGCAGCGCAGACAGCAGTTTCAAGACCAATACCGGCAAGGGAAACCGGCATTTTAGGGTGAGCGCAGCGTGCGCCCACCTTCGAACAGGCCTGCGGAAGCCTTTCTGTTCCGCGGCTCGCCTATTCGTCGTCACCGCCGAGGATGCCGCCGAGCAGGCCGCCGGTGGCGAAACCGCCGAGCACCGAGCCCTCTTCGCGGCGGCCGCCGTTCTGCGGTGCGGCGGCGAACACGCGCGAGGCCAGGCGCGAGAACGGCAGGCTTTGCAGCCACACCGTGCCGGGGCCGGTGACCTTCGCGAAGAACAGGCCTTCGCCGCCGAACAGCGCGGTCTTGATCTTGCCGACGTACTGGATCTCGAAGTTGACGTTGGGCGTCAGCGCGACGATGCAGCCGGTGTCGATCAGCAGCGTCTGGCCGGGCTGCAACTCGCGCTTGAGCACGGTGCCGCCGGCGTGGACGAAGGCGAGGCCGTCGCCTTCGAGCTTCTGCATCACGAAGCCTTCGCCGCCGAAGAAGCCGACCGACAGCTTCTGCTGGAAGAAGATGCCCAGCGACACGCCCTTGGCGGCGCACAGGAAGGCATCCTTCTGGCAGATCAGCGTGCCGCCGAGCTGGCGCAGGTCCATCGGCAGGATCTTGCCGGGGTACGGCGCGGCGAAGGCCACCTTGCGCTTGCCCTGGCCCTGGTTGGTGTAGACGGTGGTGAACAGCGACTCGCCGGTGATGAGCCGCTTGCCGGCGCCGAGCAGCTTGCCGAAGATGCCGCCCTGGTTGGCCGAACCGTCGCCGAAGACAGTGTCCATGCCGATGCCGGCATCCATGTACATCATGCTGCCGGCCTCGCCGACCGCCGCCTCGCCCGGGTCGAGCTCGACCTCGACGAATTGCATCTCGGCGCCCTTGATCTCGAAGTCCACCACGTCCATTGCCACGTTCATGCTCCTGGTTGCGAACGGGGCAAATTCTGACATCGTCTGCATGGCAGCGGAGTCGTGCATTGCGGGACATGCTCAGGTCGCAGGAAGAATCGGACGGCCATGCTCGAGGCAGACCACACACTGGCAGGGGAACTTCGCCGTGTAGTGACGCAACCCCACCAGCACATCGTCCTTGCGGTCAAAGCGCGCGCGGATCCTGTTGAACAGGCGGGTTTCGCCCTTGTCGAAGAATCGCCGGGTGGCGTAGGCACACAAGTCGGCCATCTGGATCATCGATGTCAACTGGCTGTCGACGAAGAACGGCGTTTCGATGACACGGTCGATTCGCGCCCACAGTGTGCCCTCGGCATGAAACTGCCGCATCGCTTGCGTCAATCGCGCCGCCTCCGTGGGGTTGTTGTCTTGCACCATCAAACCCAGGTCGTCACCCTTGATTCGCAGGTAAGTGTTCAACCGCGTCACCACCTGTTCGAACGCAATCCTGAAATGGTCTCTGGATGGCGTGTGCTTCTTGGCGTGCGCGTCAGCAAACAGCCGGGCATCCCTCCATGAACCGACCAAGGTGGCCAACTCATCGAGACAGGCAAGGCGCTCGCTCAGGGTCAGATGCAGGTACCCGTCGGTCTTTCGATAGTTCTTGGCCAAGGACTGTGTCTGGGTGCGCGTCGTGACGCGGCTCAAGCTCAGGACTCGCGCAGCCCGCGCCATGCGTTGGCGCGTTGGCCAATCCATGCGCTCGAAGTCTGCGATTGCCTTCTGCTCGGGATAGTCTCGCGAGATCCACGCGGTGTGAATCTCGGCGCCTTCCAGCCCGTAGCGGGTCTTGACGGCAGTGACCGCCGCATCCTTGGCCTTCCAGGCATGGTCGGGGACAGCGAGGCCAAGCAAGACGAAATGGTCGGTGTTGCCCGTGGGCTCCGGGGAACCCGACTCGTCGAGATAGCAGAGGTGCATGTTCGGCCTCGGCAAAAAAAAAGCGTCTGAGGCGGGGTTTCCCCCGCAGGAGGCGCGTACGCGTCTCGGCTCAGTCGCAGGATCCAGTGTACGGCACGCTCCAACGACAAGGCAATGTCAGCCCCGCAGCGCCGACCACGCCCGGCCCCCAACGGCCCGGCTGAGCAACTGCAGCACGTCGCCCGCCCTGCGGATGCCGTGCCATGCCGCATGCATCGCGTGCCTCGCGACGAACCGGACCAGGTCGAAGCGCTCGCCGCGCGGCTTGTACGCCCGTTCGGGCCCCGGGCACAGCAGGCTGTCCTGCCATGCGAGCCGCCGCCCCGGTTCGTAGGCCGGCGCCAGGTGGGCCGCAAAGCCGACGTATTGCGCCAGCAGCATGCCGCTGCGGCGGTCGGTCAGCGACAGTTGCGCACGCGCCACCCAGTGACGCCGGTCCTCGGCGGTGGAGATGTCGCGGCCCGTCAGCAGGTAGCGTGCAGTGCTCTCGCGCACCGGTGCCTCGACCTGTTGCAACGGGTCGGCGCGGGCCAGCCGATCCAGCACCTCGGCCGCGACGGCCGGCGGCAGCAATGATGCGCGGCCGGCCATGTCCCACCACAGCTTGGGGGCCGTGACCGTGATCGCACCGCGCGCGCTGTGCCGCAGGTCGCGTTCGACGAAGGCGAACGGCAGCGCTGCCAGCAACTCGCCGGCGCCCACCTGCTCGAACCAGTCGACCGGCAGCCGGTACTGGCGCTCGTGCATGCGCTGTGGATCCGGCTCGCCATGGCGCTGCTGCACCTCCTGCATGCGCGGCGGCAGCGAAGGCAGCGGTGGCGCATCCGGCAGCGCCAGCCGGCGCGCCGGCTCGATGTCCAGCAGCACGCCCTGCTCCGCCGGCAGCACCATCGGGGTCTCGGCGACGACCAGGCGGCGTTCGGTGCCGCACAGGCGTGCGAGGTATTGCATCGCGTCGCGCACCAGCGCGTCGTTGAAGGCGCGCAGCTCGGTGCGGTCACGCTGCAGCAGGTAAGCGCGGTACGAGAGCAGCCCGAAGCCGTGAACCGCGGCCAGGCCCAGCCCGCACAAGGCCATGCCCGCGACGCGGCGCGCGGCCGACAGGCGGCGCACGGCGGGCCAGGCCGCCACGCACAGCAGCAACAGCGCGACAGCGGCAAGAGCAGGGCCCGCCCAGGCCCACTGCGACTCGGGCAAGGTGTCGGGCAACGACGACAACAAGGTACTGGACGACATGTCCGCATCCTTTGCAAAAAGGGGTTGATCGGCTACGGCGGCCGCAGTGTCGAGGCACGATCCACGCCCCACCAGACACCCATGCGGCATCTGCATCGGCCCGGTACAGTCGCCCCGTTGTTGCCGCTTTCCACCCCCTTTTCACCCCGGATTCAGACCCCATGAACCACGAGCAAGACCTGAAAACGATCGCCAAGCAAGAGGATTGTTTGCGTCCTCACAATTTCGATGCGGATACCGCATGGGGTTTGGGGGTCCGGCTGAAGCAAATGGCCGAGTCGCGTGCAGTGGCAATCACCATCGAGATCCGGCTGGCGCGCGAGACGGTGTTCTTTTTCGCGATGCCCGGCACCTCGCCGTCGAATGCCGACTGGGCACGGCGCAAGCGCAACACGGTCGAGCTGATGCAGCGCAGCTCCTATGGCATCGGCCGCGCCAACGCACGCGACGGCAGCTCGCTCGAAGCGAAGATGGGCCTGCCGCTGCGCGACTACGCCGACCACGGCGGCAGCTTTCCGATCGTCGTGCCGAAGGTTGGCTGCGTCGGCGTCGTGACGGTCTCCGGCCTGCCCCAGCGCGAAGACCATGCGATGGTGGTGGAGGCATTGGCCGAGCTGTGCGGCGTGCCGCTGGACGACGTCCGCCTCGCCTGACACGGGGCGAAGGGCCGGCATGGCCCTGCCGACCGGAGGGAATTGCCGTATCGCCGATATATATCGTACGATACGTTTACAGACTGAATCTCAGATACATCACAGGACACCGCCATGCATCCATCCTTCTTCGACCGCTTCCAGGCCTTCGGCCGCGGCCTGCGCCATCCGCATCACGGCCACCACGGCCATTGCGACCCCGGCGCCCACCACCATGCCGGCCGCCACCACCACCGCGGCTTCCAGGGCTTCGGCTTCGGCGGCCACCCCGATTTCCCGGGCGACGTGTCGCGCGGCGCCGGCGGCCTGGGCCCGGGGCGCAAGCTCGGTTCTGCCGACCTGCAGTTGCTGATCCTCGCGCTGCTGGCCGAGAAGCCGCGCCACGGCTACGAGATCATCAAGGCGCTGGACGAGCGCTCGAACGGCTACTACAGCCCGAGCCCGGGCATGGTCTATCCCGCGCTGACCTACCTCGAGGAGATCGGCCATGCGACGGTGCAGGCCGATGGGGCGAAGAAGCTCTACAGCGTCACCGTCGCCGGCCTGAGCCACCTGGACGAGAACCGCGAGGCGGCCGACACGCTGCTGCGCCAGCTGGAGTGGATCGGCCAGCGCATGGAACACCTGCGCAGCGCGATGGCCGAAGACCCGCAGGGCCGCAGCGGCCGGGGGGGCCGCGGGCGTGGGCACGAACGCGGCAGCATGCCGGAGTTCGCCGCCGAGGTGCGCGAAGCGCAGCACGCGTTGCGGCATGCGCTGATCGACAAGGCCGGCGCGTCGCTCGACGAGCAGCGCCGCATTGCCGACATCCTGGCGCGCGCCGCTGCCGAAATCAAAAAATAAACGGCCCGCCCGTCGCGGCTGCGCGTCAGCGCTCGGCCTCGAAGTGGAACAGCTGCACCAGCCGGCCGTTCTCGGCGCGCTCGCCGAACAGCTCGGTGATCGCGTGGAAGAAATCGCTGCGGAACACGATCAGCCGGTTGAAGCGCATCGGCACCTCGAACAGGTATTCCCAGGTCGCGTCGCGCTGCTGCTGCCACTCGGCGAACGCGAGCCGGCGGTTGATCGGCAGGTGGCGCTTCTGGAAGTCGAGGAAGCCGGCGTGGCCCATCGCGCGCAAGGCCGCGTCGTCGGGGCGGCGGTCCCAGCCGGTCGCGCGGTGGCGGAAGAAGCGCGTGCCGCCGCGGCAGTCTTCCGGCCGGCTCAGGTACAGCACGCCGCCGAAGATGTTCGGCAGCGTCGGGTTGTCGACGTGCACGTCGGCGCGCGCGTCGTCGGCCGCGAGGCTGACGCGCAGCGCGCCGTTGTCCGGCGAATCCCACTTGATCGCGCGGCCCAGCATGTCGGCGATGCGCTGCATCGCCAGGCCGACCGGTTGCGGCGGCGTCTGCACGCCGGGGAAGTTGCCCTGGGCCGAGCGCTGCGCCTGCGTCGCGCACAGGCGCAGCGCCTCGGCGCGGAAGGCCTGCGGGTCGGGCAGGAAATCGTCGACGACGAGCAGGTCGCGGTCGATGCAGGCCTGCGCCAGCGCCGCGGCATCGAAGCTGGCCGCCCGCTCCAGCAACGCGGCCGGCGAGCCCTGCGGCGCCGGCGACGCCACGTGCGCAAAGCCCAGGTTCAGCCGCTCGGCGATGCGCGGCGCCAGGGCCAGCGCGCGCTGCGCGTCCTGCGCCGCCTCGGGCAGCGCCCAGCGCAGGTAGCGCAGGCGCGCCAGCGCTTCGTGCCAGTTCGCCTGGCCGGGCGCGACCTCGATGGCCGCGGCATAGTGCCGCTCGGCCTCGTCGAAGCGCTGCAGCTGCACGCACAGCCCGCCCAGCATCGCCAGCGCCTCGGCATCGCCGGGCTTGAGCCGGCAGGCGGCCTGCACCTCGATCACCGCCTCGGCGAGCTGGCCCTGCTGCACCAGCGCCGTCGCGAGGTTCATGCGGTAGTCCGCCGCATCGGGCCGGCGCGCGATCGCACGCCGCACGAACGCGATGCCGAGCAGCGGCTGGCGCAGGCCCAGGTAGGCCACGCCCAGCAGGTGCAGGCCCTCGGCATTCTCGGGATCGGCCGCCAGTGCCGCCTGGTAGCGCGCGAAGGCTTCGTTCAAGCGGCCTTGCGCATGCAGGGCGCGGCCCTGCGACAGCAAGGCCTGCGCATCCACCGGATGCGGCGTGGCCGGCACTGCCCTGACAGGCCGGAAATTGATCTTGTTCATGGGAGCGCGGAAACGGTTTCGGACAGCATCAGATCGCGGCTCGAAAAGTCTGGCAGCGGCAGGGTCTTTCAAGATCGGACACCGCCCGACATGCACCGACATGTCGCATCGCGCCCGAAGCGCGGCCGGCGTGGTCTATATTCGAACGCCCAGGGTCTGCAAGAACCGTCCATGAACAAGCGCCAGATGCTGCACGCCGTGGCCGCGGCCATGGGCACACTCGCGCTTGCGCCACGCACCTTCGCGGCGGTCGACGCCGATGCCGTCGTGCGGCAGTACGCCGACCTCGTGCACGCGTCCTACGGCGACAGCCTGGCCGGCGCGCTGGCGCTGCAGCAGGCCATCGGCGCCCTTCTGGCCGCGCCTTCGGCCGACACGCTGACAGCCGCCCGCAGCTCCTGGATCGAGGCGCGCGAGTGGTACGGCCAGACCGAGGCCTTCCGCTTCTATGCCGGCCCGATCGACGATGCCAAGGGCCCCGAGCAGCGGCTGAACACCTGGCCGGTCGACGAGTCGTACATCGACTACGTGAAAGACCGGCCCGACAGCGGCCTCGTCAACAACCCGAAGGCCGCGCTGACCAAGGCCGCGCTGGCCGCCGCCAACATCCGCGGCGGGCTCGAGAACATCTCCACCGGCTGGCATGCGATCGAGTTCCTGCTGTGGGGCCAGGACCTGAGCGAGACCGGCCCCGGCGACCGCCCGTTCACCGACTACGTCGACGGCAAGGGCCCCCATGCCGGGCGGCGCCGGCAGTACCTGGCCGCGGTGGCGGCGCTGCTGGTCGACGACCTGCGCTACCTGGTGGCCGCGTGGGCGCCCGGCACCCCGGCCAACTTCCGCGCGAAGTTCGAGCGCGGCGGCCTCGAGTCGGTGCGCCGCATCATCATCGGCATCGGCGCGCTGTCGCGTGCCGAGCTGGCCGGCGAGCGCATGGAGGTCGCGCTGAACACGCAGGACCAGGAGGACGAGCAGTCCTGCTTCTCCGACAACACCCACCGCGACATCGTCAACAACGCGATCGGCATCGAGAACGTCTGGCTGGGCCGCTACAAGCGGCGCGACGGCAGCCTGCTGCAGGGCCCGTCGCTGCGCGACCTGGTGGCCGGCAAGGACGCGGCCCAGGCCGAGCGCACGACGCGCCAGATCGCCACCTCGGTCAGCGCGGCGCAAGCCATCCAGCCGCCGTTCGACCGCGAGATCCTCGGCAGCAAGAGCGCGCCCGGCCCGATGCGCGTGCGCGCGACCATCGACAGCGTGCTGGCCCAGGCGCGCGAGATCGGCGCCGCGGCGGCGGCGATCGGCATCACGCGCCTGAACATGGTGAAGCCGTGAAATCGTGGCTCGTGGCCGCGCTGCTCGGCGTCAACGGCGCGATGCTGCTGCACGCGGCACCGCCCGCCGACGAGCTGGCGCCGGACGAACAGACCGGCGGCGCCACCACCGTCGCCGCGACCGGCCGCAACGCGTTCTCGTTCGCGGCTGCCAACCTGGACGACGCGGAACGCACGCGCTTCGCGGTCGGCAACTCGTTCTTCCGCCGCAACTGGGTCGAGGCGCCGTCGTCGACCGCGGCGCGCGACGGGCTCGGCCCGCATTTCATCGCGCGCTCGTGCGGCGGCTGCCATGTGCAAAGCGGGCGCGGCGCGCCGCCCGACTACGCGAAGCCGCTGAAGGAAGCGCCGGTGGCGCTGCTGCTGCGCCTCTCCATCCCCGGCGAAGGACCTCACGGCGGGCCGCGCCCCGACCCGATCTATGGCGACCAGCTGCGCACGCTGGCCGTGCCGGGCGTGCGCGTCGAGGGCCGCGCGACGCTGCAGGTGCGCACGCTGCGCGGCAGGTTCGACGACGGCACGCCGTACACGCTGCGCCAGCCGCGCTTCGGGCTGGCCGGGCTGGCGTACGGGCCGGCGACGCGCGGCCTGATGGTGAGCCCGCGGCTCGCCTCGCAGCTGATCGGCATGGGGCTGCTCGAAGCGATCCCCGAAGCCGAGATCCTTGCCAACGCGCAACGCCAGGCCGCCGCCCCCGGGCCGGTCAAGGGCAAGCCGAACCAGGTGTGGGACGCCTTCAACCAGCGCATGATGCCGGGCCGCTTCGGCTGGAAGGCCAACGTCGCGACGCTCGCGCACCAGACCGCGGCCGCCTTCGTGGGCGACATCGGCATCACGTCGTCGCGCTTCCCGCAGGAGTCGTGCACCTTCACGCAGGACGACTGCATGAAGTCGCCGCGCGGCGCAAAGGGCGAAGGCCCGGAGATCGACGACCGGACGCTGGGCGACGTGGTGTTCTACCAGGCGAGCCTCGCGCCGCCGGCGCGCCGCGACCCGGGCCATGCGCAGGTGCGGCACGGCCAGGCGCTGTTCGAGCAGGCGCAGTGCGGCGCGTGCCACCGGCCGAGCTACATCACCGGCGACAGCCCGCTGCCGGCGCTTGCCAGCCCGGCGCTGAAGGGGCAGACCATCTGGCCCTACACCGACCTGCTGCTGCACGACATGGGCGACGGCCTGGCCGACGGGCGGCCCGACTTCCTGGCCGATGGCCGCCAGTGGCGCACGCCGCCGCTGTGGGGGGTCGGGCTGATCCGCGACGTCAACGACCACCAGCAGCTGCTGCACGACGGCCGCGCGCGCGGCGTCCTCGAGGCCGTGCTGTGGCATGGTGGCGAGGCCGAGGCGAGCCGCCGCCAGGTGCTGAAGATGACGGCCGCCGAACGCGCGGCGCTGGTGCGCTTCGTGGAGTCCCTGTGAGCACGCCGCGCCGCCGCTGGCTGCAGCACTGCGGCGGCGCGGTGCTGGCGTGCGCGAGCCCCGCGCTGTTCGCGGCGCGCGCGCCGGACGAACTCGCTGCCGCCTGGCAGTCGCCCGATGGGCCGGGCGTCGGCGTGCTGCGGCTCGACGGCGGGCAGCTGCGCGTGCGCTCGCGCATCGCGGTGCCCACGCGGGCCCACGGCGTGCTGCAGGAACCGGCCGGCACGCTGCTGGCGGTGGCACGCCGCCCCGGCGACTGGCTGATGCGCTGGGACCGGCACGGCCGCGTGCTCGCGCTGGCGTGGATCGAACCGAACCGCGCGTACAACGGCCACGTGATCTGCAACGCGGGCGGCGACACGCTGTACACCAGCGAGACCGATCTCGACACCGGTGCCGGCCTGGTCGGTGTGCGCGATGCCCGCACGCTGGACAAGCGCGACGAATGGCCCACGCACGGCCAGGACCCGCACATGCTGCTGTGGGACGAACAGGCCGCGCCGTTCACCCGGCTGGTGGTCGCCAATGGCGGCATCGCGATCCGACCGGAGACCGGGCGCATGAAGCTGGACCTCGACCGCATGGACTCATCGCTGGTGCGCCTCGACGCGGCGCGCGGCGCGGTGGCGGGACGCTGGCAGCTCGACGATGCGCGGCTCAGCCTGCGCCACCTCGCATGGCATGGCCACGGCGCCGGCGCCGTGCTCGGCATCGCGCTGCAGGCCGAGCACGACGACGCGGCGCTGCGGGCCGCCGCGCCGGTGCTCGCGCGCTTCGACGGCACCCGCTTGCAGCCGGCGCCCTCGCCCGCGCTGGCCGGCTATGGTGGCGACATCGCGGCCGTGGCCGGCGGCTTCGTCATCGGCTGCCCGCGCGCGCAAGGCCTCGCCCGCTGGCACGGCGATGGCCGATGGCAAGGCCTCGATCCGTTGCGCGAGGCCTGCGCGGTGACGCTGGACGCATCTGACAGGCTGTGGGCCGGTGGGCGCGTGCAGGCGCGCCATGGCGATCGGTCTCTGGTTGGTCTGCCGATTGGTATGCAACTGGACAACCATTGGCAGGTGTTGCGGGACGTGGCGGCGAAAGAGGGGTAACGCGCGGTAACCCGATGAGCTGGTGCGGCGGTGCTCCGATATCGTGCACGGACAACAAGCCTCCACAGGGAGATCGAATGAACCGTGTGCTCTCATGGCCCTTGGTGCCGATCCAGCCGCAGCATCTCGAACAGGTGGCACGCAGCCGCCACGTCGCGCTGGTGGGTGACAAGCAGGCCATCCGGCTGTTCTTCCCGTTCGGCGTCATCGAGATGCTGCTCGCACCGCACCAGGAGCCGATGGACGTCGGCACCGAGGTCTACGTGTGGTTCAAGGGCGGCGGCTTCCTGTGCGGCCCGAAGGCGCAGATCGACCACGACGAACGCGAATCGCGGCGTGCATTGCGCCGCGTGAAGGCCGCACGCGCGGCGCTGGCGACGAGCCGTGCCGAACGCGCCGCCCGCCTGGCCGCCGACATCGACATCCTGCTGCCGGACCTCGATGCCGCGATCCCCGACAACGGCGACAGCGACCTCGCGCCGCTCGATTCGTCGCCCATCCCGATGGACACCGCTGCCGGCGACCTCGACGAGCACCACGAAGTCGCCCATCCAGCCACGCCCCGCGATCCGGCTCTGCCGGGCGCAGGGGTGGCGCCCCTTGGGGGCAGGAGCGAAGCGACTGGGGGGCCCTGACCCTAATCCACCAGCTTGTGGTTGTGGGTCTGCAGGTACAGCGCCGCATTCCCGTAAGCCGCCGGGAAGTGGCCCCACTGCTGCTGCAGCGCCGCGATCTCCGGTGGCACCGGCTGCTGCTGCAACAGGTTGGTCGACGGCTTGTCCGACAGGATGTCGAACACCGCCGGCGGTTGCCGGTCGACCAGCATGTGCGTGCCGACCAGCACGCCCTGCTGGCGCGGCCCGGTGAACTGGAACTCGAACGCGACGCGGCTGGCATCGAACTGCGGGTCCAGCAGGTCGCGCCCGAGCGTCGTGTTGCGGTAGGCGATGCCGGCCAGCGACGCGAGCGTCGGCAGCACGTCGACCTGCTGCGCCCACGAATCGATGCGGCGCGGCGCCACGTGGCCCGGCGAATAGACGAGGAACGGCGTGTGCCCCTGCGTGATCGCCAGGTCGTGCCATGACTTCGGCAGGTGCGGCCCGGTGACGCCGATGATGCCGTGGTCGCCGATGAACGCGAAGATCGTGTTCTTGAAGTACGCCTCCCGGCGCGCCTGCTGCATGAACTGGCCGATGCACCAGTCGAGGTAGGCGAAGGCGCGGAATTCGTCCACCGAGATGAAGCCGTTGTCCTCCAGCTGCGCGTCGGTCGGCGTCGGCGGCTTGAAGGCGGCCTTGTCCTCGTCGGGGATGGTGTACGGCCGGTGGTTGCCGCTGGTCTGGATCATCGCGAAGAACGGCCGCTGCTGCGCGCGGAACATCTCGTTCGCCTCCAGGAACAGGTTCTTGTCCGAGACGCCCCACACGTCGACCGCCGGTGACTTGAGCCGCGTCTGCTCGACGATGTCGACGCCGTCGATCGCCGCCGTCAGCACGCCGCGCACGTTGGCCCACGAGGTGCTGCCGCCGATGAAGTAGAACTTCTTGTAGCCGGCGAACTCGTTGATGATCGACTGCTGGTTGGTGGCCGCCGGGTTGCGCGACGCGGTCGACTCGACCGACACGTCGGGCATGCCGGTGACGGTGGTGAACACGCCGCGCGCGGTGTGGCCGTGCGCGCTCATCATGCGCGTGAACAGCAGGCCCTCCTTGGCCAGCGCGTCGTAGTTCGGCGTCGCGCCCAGCGGGCTGCCGATCGCGCCCACCTTGTGCGCGGCAAAGCTCTCCAGCAGCACCAGCACCACGTTCATCGGCGGGCGGCCGGCCATCTCGGGTTTGGCCGGCGTGCTGCGCAGGAACGAGATCGGCTCGCCCGGCTTCAGCGGCGGCAGCCCGACGAAAGCCCGGATCGCGTCGGCATCCGGCCGCATCTGCGCATCGTCCAGGCGCTGCGCGCGGAAGGTCCAGGTGTCGTACAGGTTGTGCAGCGGGTTCAGCGACAGCTGCTGCGCGAACGCGTTCTGCAGCTCGATCGAATCGCTCCAGCGCAACGGGTACTGCGAGAACTTGCCATGGATCGCGAACACCGCGAGCAGCACGACGCCGGTCTCGGCCAGCCCGACCTGCCAGCGCCGCTGCGGCACATCGGGGCGCGCGGCAATGCGCCGCCACAGCCAGCCGAAGATGACGTGGCACAGCAGCAGCCAGGCCGCCACCGCCAGCAGGATGCGGCCCACCGGGTAGGTCTGCGTCACCATGCCGGCCGCTTCGCCGACGTCGCGCGCGAGCGAGAACACCACCGCCGACAGGCGCTGCGACAGGTACGCGAAATGCCCGGCATCGAGCACCACGCCGGTCGCCCACAGCAGCGCGGCAAGCATCCAGTACGCATGCCAGAAGGCGCGCGCACGCGGCGGGCGCAGGTGCTTGCCGAGCCACGGCAAGCTCGCGAGCAGCCAGGCCAGCAGCACGGTGTCGAGCGCGACGCGCAGGTCGAAGCGCACGCCGAGCAGCAGGGCCGCGGCCCAGTCGCCGGCCGCCATCGCCGCACCGGGCGGCGCGAACCACAGGCCGAACGCGGCGCGGGCGATGCTGCCGACCCCCAGCAGCACGGCGGCCATCGCAAGGGCAAGACGAAGATGGGGACGCAACAAGGACATGGCGTGAATCGATCAGGACATCGTGACGGACGTTCGGCGGCGGCGCAGCCACAGGACGGCAGCGCTGCCGCAGCGCCCCAGCGCCCACAGCCACAGCAGCGGGTCCAGCAGCGCATCGAACAGGTTGCCGGTGGGCAGGCGCGCCACCGCATGCAGCGTCAGCGCCAGCAGCACGGCCCAGCCGGCCCAGGCCTGCCGGCCGCGCACCGCTGCCGCCAGCGCCAGCACCGACAGCAGCACGCCGGCCAGCGGCGCCTGCACCGCGTCGAAGCCCCAGGCATAGAGGCCCAGCGACAGCGCACCGGCCGCATCGGCATACAGCAACGCGCCGCCGGCCAGCAGCAGCGCCGCGAGCGGCAGCGGCAGCACCTGCAGGCCGGGGCGATCGACGAAGCGCAGTCCGACCGAGGCCGCGCACAGCATCGCGAGCAAACCACTCGGCTGCTGGAACGCCAACCCCAGCCAGAATGCCGGCGAAGCCGGGCCGGGCAGCCACATCACCGCCAGGCCGAGCGCCACGGCGACGGCACGCGCCCGTGCGCCACGCAGCGGCAGCGCCGCCAGCAGCACGGCGGCAGCGACCACGCCCCAGGCCAGGCGGGCCCAGGCGACCTGCAGCGCCAGTTCAGGCAGCGTCATGGCGCGGCCTCCGGGTAGTCGATGTCATAGACCTGGTGCCCGATCGCCTTGCGCTGCGCGGTGTAGGTGACGTGCAGCTGCGCCCCCAGCTGCTGCACCGACGGGTACGAGAACTCGTCGCCGGCCACGCCGCGCTGCACGTCGAGCGCCGGCGTCCAGGCCTGGGCGTCGGCCGACGTCGACAGGCGCAGCCACTGGCGCGGCGAACCGCCCGGCAGCGTGTCGTTGTGCAGCATCACGTAGCCGCCGTTGGCCAGCCGCAGCGCGGCCACCGAATCGTCGCGGTTCGGGATGTCGAGCGCCGGCAGGTCCTGCCAGTGCCGGCCCGCATCGTGGCTGACCGCCTGCTGGATGCGGTGCGCCGGGCCGATGTCGCGCATCACCGCGCGCAGCTCGGTGCCCGACAGCGGCAGCAGCGCCGGCTGCAGTGCGGTGGTCGAACGGCCGATGCGGCTGATCCAGCGCGGCGCGCCATCGGCATCGAACGAGACGACCAGCGGGTACTTGTTGCGCAGCTCGAAGTACGCCGGCAGCAGCCAGCCGCCGTCGCCCAGCCCGACCGGATTGCTGCGCACCAGCACGCTGGTGTTCGCCAGCGGCGTCAGCGGCAGCATGCGCTGCACCGAGAAGCCGTGCGCCGCATCGTCCGACACCAGCTGCACCACGCGCGCCGCCGCCCAGCCGCCCAGCCCGGTGGCGACCATGAAGACGTGGACGCGGCCATCGGGCGCGGTCCAGGCCGACGGGTTGCCGATGCGCCGCACGCCGAAGCCGAGCTGGCGGCCGAGCGACGCGCGGTCGGCCACCTTCTGCGCGGCGCTCCATTGGCCGCCGGCATGGCGGGCGACATACAGCGACACGTCGGGTGCGCTCTCGCGCGAACCGGCCCACCAGAAGGCCAGCAGCTCGCCGCTCGGCAGCACGGTCAGCGCGCTCGCATGCGCCGCCGGCACGCCCTCGGGCATCGGGATCAGCCCCGCGCCGCCGTGCGGCACCAGGCGCGGTGCCCGGGCGGGCTGCGGCGGCGCCTTGACGGCCAGAAGCGGCTCGCGCGCCGGGCCGGCCGCGGCCACGCGCCGCCATTCGCAGGCCGCCCCCAGCATCACGCAGGCCAGGGCCAGCACCAACATCCTCGACGACCGCCGCGCTCGACTCATGGCCCGATCAGGAACTCCGCTGAAAAGCCGTCGATTGTGACAGCGGGCGCCTCGCTGCAGAATGCGCCTCGGAAGGAAGCCGCCCGCATGACCCCAACCCTCGCGCCGACCGCGCCCCGCCCTGCACCTGCCGCCGACGAGGCGGCCGCGCTGCAGCCGCGCCCCGACCTGGTCATCTGCGAGGAATGCGACGCGGTGCACCAGCGCGTCGCGCTCGAGCCCGGCCAGACGGCCCACTGCCAGCGCTGCGAAGCGCTGCTGGGCCGCGGGCACCGCGTGTCGCTGAACGGCCTGCTGGCGTTCGCGGTCGCGTCGCTGCTGTTCTTCCTGATCGGCAACGCGACGCCGCTGGTCTCGATCTCGGTGCGCGGCGTGGCCAATGCGATCAGCCTGCCCGAGGCGCTGTGGCACACCTGGCAGGCCGGCCAGCCGCTGTCGGCGATGCTGGCGGCGGCCACCGCACTGGTGTTCCCGCTGATGGTGATCGTGCTGCGCCTGTACCTGCTGGTGCCGATGAGCCGGGGCCAGCTGCCGCCGCGCTTCATGCAGGCGATGCGGCTGGTGCGCTTCGCGACGCGCTGGAACATGGTCGAGGTGTTCATGCTGGGCGCGCTGATCGCGGTGGTGCGCAGTGCCGGGCTGGCCAGCGTGGTGCCGGGCCCGGCGCTGTTCGCGTACGGCGCGCTGACGCTGCTGTTGACGTCGAGCAGCGCCGCCGGCCTGCACCGGCTGTGGCAGCTGGGCGACGAGCTGCAGGGCACGCGCCGATGAAACGCACCGTGCGGCAGGTGTTCGCCAGCGGGCGCTGCGCCGGCTTGTACAACTGCGCCAGCTGCGGGCTGGTCTCGCAGCGCCGCGACGGCCAGGTGCCGCACGACGACGAGGCGGCCCACTGCCCGCGCTGCGGCAGCGCGCTGCACCTGCGCGTGCCCGACAGCCTGGAGCGCACCTGGGCCTGCCTGCTGGCCGCGGTGCTGCTGTACGCCCCGGCCAACCTGCTGCCGATCATGAGCACGGCCAACGTGTTCGGCCACGAAGAGCACACCATCCTCGGCGGCATCCGCGAGCTGTGGGATGCCCGCTCGTGGGGCCTGGCGCTGATCGTCTTCGTCGCCAGCATCGCGGTGCCGATCCTGAAGATCGCGTCGCTGTCCTTCCTCGCCTTCACCGCGCAGCGCTGCAGCTGCGTCAACGGCCTGCCGCGCACGCGCCTGTACCGCCTGGTCGAGGCGGTGGGACACTGGTCCATGCTCGACGTCTTCGTCGTCGTGCTGCTGGTGGGCATGGTGCAGTTCGGTGCGTTCGGCAGCGTCGAGCCCGAAGCCGGCCTGCTGGCCTTCGGTGCCGTCGTCGTGCTCACCATGCTGGCCAGCGCCAGCTTCGACCCGCGGCTGTTGTGGCCGGACGAGATTGATGCCCCCCATGCCTGACGACGACGTTCCCTCCCCTGCCCTCCCCGCCTCGCCCGAGCCGCCGCTGCCGCCGTCGCCGCCCTCGCCACCGCTACCGCCGGCGCCGGTGGTCGTCAGCCGCAAGCGCTCGCTGCCGTCGGTGGTGTGGCTGGTGCCGATCGTCGCGCTGGCGGTGGGCATCTCGCTGGTGATCAACAACCTGCTCCAGGCCGGGCCACGCATCACGATCGAGTTCCGCACCGCCGAGGGCCTGGAGGCCGGCAAGACCGAGGTGCGCTACAAGGAGGTGGTGGTCGGCCGCGTCGACGGCGTGTCGCTCAGCGAAGACCGCAAGCGCGTGATCGCCTCGGTGCGGCTGGCGCGGTCGGCGGCATCGCTGGCGGTGGAAGACACCAACTTCTGGGTGGTGCGCCCGCGCATCGGCGTGGGCGGCATCAGCGGCCTGGCGACGCTGGTGTCGGGCGCCTACATCGGCGCCGATGCCGGCGCCTCGACCGAGGAGCGCAAGGCCTTCGTCGGCCTCGAGGTGCCACCCTTCGTGCTGCGCGGCGAACCGGGGCGCAGCTTCGTGCTGCGCGCGCCCGACCTCGGTTCGCTGGACGTCGGCTCGCCGATCTTCTACCGCCGCACGCGCATCGGCCGCGTGGTCGGCTACACGCTGGACCCGGTGCAGGACCAGCTGCTGGTGCAGATCTTCATCGAGTCGCCCTACGAGCGGCTGGTGAACGCGAAGACGCGCTTCTGGAACGCGAGCGGCGTGGACCTGACGCTGAACGCCAGCGGCCTCACGGTCGACACGCAGACGCTGACCTCGGTGATCGCCGGCGGCGTGGCGCTGGAACGCCCCGAGGGCACGCGCGACGACCCGCCGGCCGAGGCCGGCACGCGCTTCTGGCTGTTCGGCACCCGCAAGGCGGCGCTGGCGCCGCCGGACGGCCCGCCGACGCGGGTGCGCTTCGTGTTCGACCAGGGCATCCGCGGGCTGACGGCCGGCTCGCCGGTCGATTTCCTCGGTGTCGAGATCGGCTCGGTGCAATCGATCCGGCCCGGCTACGACGCGGCGCGCAGGCGCTACCCGATGGAGGTGGTGGCCGAGGTCTATCCGCTGCGGCTGGGCGCGGTGCGCGGGGCGCTGATCGCCCCCGGCACCGAGCGCGCGCGCCAGAACGAGCTGCTGTTCCGGCGCCTGGTGGAGAACGGGCTGCGGGCCCAGGTGCGCAACGGCAACCTGCTGACCGGGCAGATGTACGTCGCGCTCGACTTCATCCCGAAGGCGGCACCGGCAACGCTGCACCTGGCCGACGGCGTGCCGGTGATCCCGACGGTGCCGGGCACCTTGTCCGACCTGCAGCCGCAGATCGCCGAGATCGTCGCGAAGGTCAACAAGGTGCCGTTCGACGACATCGGGCGCAATCTGCAGGCGACGCTGTCGCAGGCGCGCGAGGCGATCGCGCAGCTGTCGCCGCAGGCCCAGGAGTCGCTGGCCGAGGTGCGGCGCACGCTCGAATCGGTGCAGCAGTCGCTGGGCAGGATCGACCGCAACCTGCTCGATCCGGACGCGCCGGTGCAACGCAACGTGGAGCAGACGATGACCGATTTGCAACGGGCCGCGCAGTCGCTGCGCGTGCTCACCGACTACCTGCAGCGTCACCCCGAGTCGCTGCTGCGCGGCAAGCCGGCCGATCCGCCGCTGCCGTCGCTGGAGAAGGCGCGATGAGGGCCGCGTGGTGGGCGATGGCGCTGGTGCTGGCGCTGGCGGGTTGTGCATCGCAAGCGCCGGTGCGCTTCCACAGCCTGCTGCCCGCGCCGGCCGCGAGCGCCCCGGCGCCGACCGCCGCGGCGCCGCTGGTGGTCGAGCTCGGGCCGGTGACGGTGCCGGCGGCGGTCGACCAGCCGCAGTGGGTGCTGCGCGCCGCGGACGACAGCCTGCGCGTGATGGAGGACGAGCGCTGGATCGCACCGCTGCGCGACGAACTGCGGGCCGCCGTGATGGCGCGGCTGGCCGAGCGCTTCAACGCGGTCGATGCGCGCACGCGGCCCGGGCCGGCAAGCGGCTGGCGCCTGCGCATCGAGGTGCAGCGCTTCGAATCGGTCGTCGGGCGCGAGGCGTGGCTGGAGGCGGCCTGGTCGGCGACGTCGGTGGCGGCGCCGGTGCGCACGCTGGGCTGCACGAGCCGCCTGCATGAAGCGGCGGCCGGTGACGTGCCGGCCATCGCCGCTGCCCATCGGCGTGCGGTGCAGCGGCTGGCCGACCAGATCGGCGAGCGCCTGCTCGGCCTGGAGCGCGGCGGCGCCGTGTCCTGCTGAGATCCCGGACTGGCATCCGGGGATCGTCCGTCACTTGGCGATGATGTCGTGGAACACCGGGCCGGCGGCCTCGTCGTGCACCGGCTTCTTCTTCCGCTCTCGCCCCAGATACGAATACATCACCGGCACCACGATCAGCGTCAGCAAGGTCGACGTGATCACGCCGCCGATGATGGCCCGCCCCATCGACGCCTGGATCTCGCCGCCCTCGTCGAGCGCCAGCGCCAGCGGCAGCATGCCGAACACCATCGCCGCGGTGGTCATGATGATCGGCCGCATCCGCACCAGCCCGGCCTGCAGCAGCGCCTCGGCCATGCCCAGGCCCGCCTTGCGCGAATGGTTGGCGAAGTCCACCAGCAGGATCGCGTTCTTCGTCACCAGGCCCATCAGCATCACCAGCCCGATCATCGAGAACAGGTTCAGCGTCGAGTTCGTGACCCACAGCGCCAGCATCACGCCCAGCAGCGCCAGCGGCAGCGAGACCATGATCGCCAGCGGCTGCAGGAAGCTGCCGAACTGCGATGCCAGCACGATGTAGATGAAGATGATCGCCGCCGCCAGCGCCATCACGATGCCGCTGAGCGCCTCGGCCTGGTCCTTGGTCTGCCCGCCGACGTCGAAGCGGTAGCCTGGCGGCAGCTGCGTCTCCTTGACGATCTTCTGCACGTCGGCGCCCACGTCGCCGCTCGGCCGTCCCTGCGTGCCGGCATAGATCGCCTGCCGGCGCTGCAGGTCCTGGCGCTTGATCACCAGCGGGTTGACCACCGGCACGATGTCGGCCACGCGCGACAGCGCGATCGGCGTGCCGTCCTTCGCATACGCGACCGGCAGGTTGTCGAGCTGCGAGACGTTCTCGCGCGAGGCCTGCGGGAGCCGCAGCTCCACGTCGACCTGCTCGCCGTCCGGCGAGGTCCAGAAGGTCGCGACGTCGCCGTTCACGAAAGCGCGCAGGCTGGCCGCCAGCTGGCTGCTGGTCAGGCCCAGCTCGCGCACCGCGTCCGCCTTCAGCCGCACCGCATAGGCCGGCAGCCCCGGCTTCACCGAGGTGGTCAGGTCGGCGATGCCCGGCACCTTGGCCACCTTGTCGGCCAGGCGCTGCACCTCGGTCTCGAGCACCTGCGGATCGGGCCCGAGCAGCGCCACGTAGATCGGCTGCTGCCCGACCGTGATCTCGACGCCGGGGATCGGCTTCAGCGCGTCGCGCAGCGCGCCTTCCACCTCGCTCTGCTTGCGCTTGCGCTCGTGCGGCTTGACCAGCTGGATGCCGAGCAGCGCCGAGTTGCGGCTGCCGTTGCCGGTGTCGCCGATCGTCGTCGAGGTCATGCGCACCTCGCTCATGCCGGCCACCACCTGCTCCACCTGGGCCAGCTTGGCGCTCGCGCGCTGCAGGCTGGTGCCCACCGGCAGTGTGACGTTGAGCTGGATGTAGCTGTTGTCGGCCTCGGGGATGAACTCGCTGCCGATCCGCGTCGAGATGCCGAGCGCCAGCACGAAGCTGCCGACCGCTCCCCACAGCACCAGCCCGCGCGGCGTCAGCGTCGCCAGGCGCAGCACGCGCGGCTGCGCACGGTCGCGCCGGCCCTGCGCATCGAACGGCCGGCCGAAGACGGGCACCGGCGGCACGAACACGCGGTAGCGCCGGCCCGAGAAAACCCAATGGATCACGTGCTCGTAGACGACGTGCAGCACGTCCATGCCGCGGTCGGTCCAGCGCATCAGGTGGCCCAGCACCGGCAGCCGTGCCAACCGGTGGGTGGGCGGGTCGCGCCAGATGCTGGACAGCATCGGGTCGAGCGTGAAGCTGACGAACAGCGACACCAGCACCGCCACCGCCACCGTGACGCCGAACGGGAAGAAGAACTTGCCGACGATGCCCTTCATGAAGGCCACCGGCACGAACACCGCGCAGATCGCGAAGGTGGTCGCCATCACCGCCAGGCCGATCTCCTCGGTGCCCTCGCGCGCCGCCTGCACGTGGTCCTTGCCCATGTGCACGTGGCGCACGATGTTCTCGCGCACCACGATCGCATCGTCGATCAGCAGCCCGATGCACAGGCTCAGCGCCATCATCGTCATGAAGTTCAGCGTGAAGCCGAACGCGTACACCGCGATGAACGACGAGATCACCGCGATCGGCAGCGTGAGGCCGGTGATCACCGTGCTGCGCCAGCTGTGCAGGAACAGGAACACGATCGCGATCGTCAGCAGCGCGCCCTCGACCAGCGTGTGCTTGACGCCCGACAGGCTGCGCTCGACCCAGTCGCTGTCGGCGTACACCAGGCGCATCTCGACGCCCGGCGGCAGGTTCTTGCGCAGCTCCTCGGCCGCCTCCTTCACGCCGTTGCCGGTCTCGACGATGTTGGCGTCCTGCTGCTTGAAGACCTGGAACGAGATCGCCGGCACGCCGTCGACGCGCGACAGCGAATCGGGCTCGCGCTCGCGCTCGACCAGCTCGCCCAGGTCGGACAGCCGCACCACCATGTTGTTGCGCGACGCGACGACGACGTCGCCGAAGGCCTTGGCCTCGCGCACCTTGCCCTCGACGCGCACGATGGCGTCTTCCTTCGGGCTGCTGAGCAGGCCGACCGGCATGTCGGTGTTGGCGCGCTGCAGCGCCGCCGACACGTCGGCCGGCGTCAGCTGGTAGGCGCGCAGGCGCTGCGGGTCGAGGTCGATGCGCACCTGGCGCACCGTCATGCCGCCGACGTCGACGCGGGCCACGCCGCCCACGCGCTCCAGGCGCTTGCGCACCACCTGGTCGGCCAGCAGCGACAGCTCGCGCGCGCTGCGGTCGGGCGCCAGCAGCGACAGGTAGACGGTGGGCTGGGCGTTGTCGCCGTCGAAGCGCGAGACGAACGGCGTCTTCGCGTCGCGCGGGAAGGCCGGCTGCACCGCCGCCACCTTGTCGCGCACGTCCTGCACCGCGCGCGTCATGTCGGCGCTGAGCTGGAACTCGACCACGGTCTCGCTGCGGCCCTCGAAGCTGTTCGAGCGGATCATCTTCACGCCGGCGATGCCGTTCAGCGCGAGCTCGATCGGGCGCGTCAGCTCGGTCTCGGTGGCGTCGGGCGACGCCCCGGGGTAGGCCACGCTGACGAAGACGATGGGCGGCGAGATGTCGGGCAGGCGCTCGACGCGCAGCTGGCTGTACGAGAACAGCCCCAGCACGCACAGCGCGGCCATGACCATGGTCGCGAAGACGGGGTTGTTGATGGAGACGCGGGTGAACCACATGGCTTCGATCCCCCGGCTCAGGACGAGGCGATCGCGGACGCCGCGCCGGCCGCCTTGGGGGCGCTGCGCTGCGTGACGATCCTGGCCGGCTGGCCCTCGCGCAGGTTGTCGAAGCGCGCGCCCAGCACGCGGCTGTCGGCCGGCAGGCCCTTGGTGATCTCGATGCGGTCCTGCGCCGGGTCCTTGCGGCCGGTGATCACGATGCGGCGCACCAGCGCGTCCTTCTCCAGCGTCCACACGAAGTCCTGGCCCGAGGCCTGGCCGACCGCGCCGATCGGCAGCGTCATGCGCCGGCTGTCGTCGGGCAGCACCACGTGCGCCTGGGCGTACTGGCCGGCGCGGAAGGTCTCCTGGCGGTTGTCCAGCACCACGACGACGCCGATGGCGCGCGTGCCGGCCTCGGCGGCCGGCGCGATGCGGTCGATGCGGCCCGGCACCGGCTGGCCCTGCCCTTCGACCTGCACCTGCACCGGCTGGCCGGCCTTCAGCAGCGACACCTCGTGCGTGCCAACGCTGCCGGCGAGTTCGAGCGTCGCCAGGTCGACCACCGTCAGCAGCTGCTGCTCGGCGCTGACCTTCTCGCCGGGCACCACGTGGCGCTTGCCGACGATGCCCGAGATCGGCGACACCAGCGCCGCCTCCTTGACGCCGACGCGCGTGGTGGCGAGCTGGGCCTGCGCCGACTTGAGCTGCGCGCGCGCGGCGTCGAGCCGGGCCTGCGACGACTGCAGCGCAGTCGGCGAGATGAAGTTCTGCGCCGACAGGCCGACGTTGGCGGCGTGCTGGCGTTCGGCCTCGATCAGCGAAGCCTGCGCCGATTCGACGCTGGCCGAGCGGTCGGCGACGCGGCTTTGCAGGTCGGACAGGTCGATCTCGCCGAGCACCTGGCCCGCCTTGACGCGGCTGCCTTCGGCCACCTTCAGCCCGAGCAGCGTGCCGGTCGCCTTGGCGCGCACGACGGCAGTGCGCGGGGCCACCAGCGGGCCGGAGAATTCCACCACCAGCGGCATCGCGGCCAGCGTGGGCTGTACCACCTCGGCGGCGACGAATTCGAGCGTCACGGCGGCCGCATCCTTCTTGCCGGCAGCCTCTTTCGAGCCGTTGCTCAGCCGCGGTGCCAGGGCCAGCACGAGGCCGACGGCCGCCACGGCGCCGATCGCGCCGCCGAGCCAGAGTTTCTTGCGCCTGGAGGCCCGTGATCCCCCGCCCAGGTCATTGCTTGGTGTATTCATGGGCGGCAGTGTAGGTTCGCCCCTGCGCGCTCCGACAGCCCTTGCGACAGACTGCAGATTGGAAGGGGCGAGCCGTGGACCGGCCCGACGAAACGGCGGAACTCGGGGGTGGGCGGCAGCCCGGATGCCAATCCGGGTTCGTGCGTCAAACGAGGCCGCGGTCCCGGATTGGCATCCGGGCTACGAATGCCCGGCGACAGGGTGCGGTTCGTAGCCCTCGCCGAGTGCCTGCAGCTCATCGGCCGACAGCGCCAGCTCGGCCGCCGCGACCGCCTCGTCCAGCTGCGGCAGCTTGCTCGCGCCGATGATGGGCGCGGTGACGCCGGGCTGGTGCAGCAGCCACGCGTAGGCGAGCGTCGCCGGGCTGACGCCGCGCTGCGCGGCCAGCGCCTTCAAGCGCTCGACAGTCTGGAAGTCGCTGTCGCGGTAGTACATGTTCTGCGCGATGTTGTCGGTCTGCGCGCGTGCCGTCTGGCCGCCGGCCTTGTCGTCGCGGCCGCGGTTGCCGGCCAGGAAGCCGCGGGCCAGCGGGCTCCACGGGATCACGCCGATGCCCTGGTCGCGGCACAGCGGGATCATCTCGCGCTCTTCCTCGCGGTAGGCGAGGTTGTAGTGGTTCTGCATGCTGACGAACGGCGTCCAGCCATGGCGGCGCGCCGCCTCCTGCATCTTCGCGAACTGCCAGGCCCACATCGAGCTCGCGCCCAGGTAGCGCACCTTGCCGGCCTTCACCAGGTCGTGCAGCGCTTCCATGGTCTCCTCGACCGGCGTGTGCGGGTCGAAGCGGTGGATCTGGTACAGGTCGATGTAGTCGGTCTGCAGGCGCGCAAGGCTCGCGTCGACCGCATGGAAGATCTTCTTGCGGCCGAGGCCGCCGAGGTTGGGCGGCGCCTTGTCGAACGCGGTGGCCGCGTTGCGGTAGGCCATGTCGACCAGGTAGTAGACCTTGCTCGCGATGACGACCTGGTCGCGCTGGCAGAACTCGCGCACGAAGCGGCCGGTCAGCACCTCGCTCTCGCCGGACGAGTACATGTCGGCGGTGTCGAAGAAGTTGATGCCCAGCTCGACGGCGCGTTTCACCAGCGGCCGGCTGGCGGCCTCGTCGAGCACCCAGGGCCGCCAGTCGGGGCGGCCGTAGGTCATCATGCCCAGCGCGATGCGCGATACCTGCAGGCCGCAGCGGCCGAGTCGGACGGTTTTCATGGGCGCCAGCGTAGCGCCTGCGGCCCGGCCTTCAGCGCGTGTGGGCAAGCATCCACTGGTAGATGTTCCTGCCGGTCTCCACCTGCGTGGCCGGGTCGTAGGTGCGGGTCCACGAGTCGTGGCCGACGTTCGGGTACAGCGTCAACTTCGCCGCCGGGTTGACGGCATTGGCGCAGGTGTAGCCGTCGGCCGTGGTGGCCTTGTTCAGCTTGTCGACCCAGCCCTGCGACAGCGCCGGCAGCACCGTGGTGTCGGACGTGCCGTGGAAGGCGAACACCGGCAGGTTGTTGGCGACCATCGCGTTGCAGATGCCGCTGTTCGCGCCCTTCGGATCGGCGGCGCCGGCGATCGGCACCAGCGCGGCGATCTGCGACGCCCACCAGGCCTTGGGCGACGAGCCGGCCACCGACGCGGTCGCCAGGGTCCAGGTGGCGCCGCCGCCCATCGACAGGCCGGTCACGTAGATGCGCTTCGGGTCGACGCGGTAGGTCTTGATCGCATGGGCCAGCATGCCGGCGGTGTCGTTGACGTTCCACCAGCCGCGGCTGTCCTGCGGCGACACGACGATGAAGCACTGCCGCCCGGCGGGGGTGTCGAAGCACATGTCGTTGTTGGCCGCGACCAGCTTCGGCGGGCCGTGCCGCTTCACGGTGTCGAGCTGCGAGCCATCGGCCGCGCCGGTCTCGCCGGCGCCGTGGAAGAACACCAGCAGCGGGTAGGTCTTGGTGCTGGTCGCGTAGTCGGCCGGCAGGTATTCCCAGTACCAGACGGGCAGCTTGCCGTCGAGCGAGGTGAAGCTCTTCTTCAGCTGGCGCTGCGAGGGCTGGGCCGCCGGGGTCGCCGGCACGGCCACCGTGACGGTCACCGTGGCGCTGGTGGCGCTGTTGCCGGCGGCATCGCGCGCGACGGCCTTGAAGACGTGGCTGCCGTTGTCGCCGGCGTCCAGCGCGACGGTGGCGCTGTTCGGGTTGCCGGCGTCGGCGGCGAGCCGGGCGCTGCCGTCGTAGAACTCGACCGCGGTGACGGCGACGTTGTCGCTGGCGCTCGCGGTCAGCTTGACGCTGCCGGCGCTGGTGAGGCTGAGCGTGTCGGCGGCGAGCGCGATGGTGGGGGATTGGGTATCGGTTTCGGCCGGTGGGGCGGCGGCGGGACTGCCGTCGTCACTGCCACCGCCGCAGGCGGCGAGGAGAAGGCTGAAGACCAGGGCGATGGCGTGTTGCAGCTTCATGGCCACGACCAAAGCAAGGAGTGATCCCCCCGGTTTCGCGATGTTCCGGCAGGTTGTTGCGACGATTCATGTCACATGGGTTCCCGGATGGGCACCCGGGCTACGCGATCTTCGGCGTCTCGACGCGGACGTCGCCGCATTGGGCCCGGTGGCGCAGCGCGTGGTCCATCAGCACCAGCGCCAGCATCGCCTCGGCGATCGGCGTCGCGCGGATGCCGACGCAGGGGTCGTGCCGGCCGTGCGTCTGCACCACGGTCGGGTGGCCCTGCAGGTCGATCGAATCGCGCGGGCTGTGGATCGAGCTGGTCGGCTTGATCGCGATGTTGACGGTGATGTCCTGGCCGGTGCTGATGCCGCCCAGCACGCCGCCGGCGTTGTTGCTGCGGAAGCCCTGCGGCGTCAGCTCGTCGCCATGCGTCGTGCCGCGCTGCGCGACGCTCGCGAAACCGGCGCCGATCTCGACGCCCTTGACGGCGTTGATGCCCATCATCGCGTAGGCGATCTCGGCATCGAGCTTGTCGAACAGCGGCTCGCCCAGACCCACCGGCACCTTCGTCGCCTCGACCCGGATGCGCGCGCCGACCGAATCGCCGGACTTGCGCAGCGCATCCATGTAGGCCTCCAGCTCGGCGATCTTCGACACGTTGGCGGCAAAGAACGGGTTGTCGCCGACGTGCTCGAGCCCTTCGAACGGGATCTCCAGCTCGCCCAGCTGCGTCATGTGGCCGCGGAATCCGGTGCCGTACTGTTCCTTCAGCCATTTGCGCGCCACCGCGCCGGCCCCGACCATCGGCGCCGTCAGCCGGGCCGACGCGCGCCCGCCGCCGCGCGGATCGCGGATGCCGTACTTGTGCCAGTAGGTGTAGTCGGCATGCCCCGGACGGAAGGTCTGCAGGATGTTGCCGTAGTCCTTGCTGCGCTGGTCGGTGTTGCGGATCAGCAGGCAGATCGGCGTGCCGGTGGTCTTGCCCTCGTAGACGCCCGACAGGATCTCGACCGCGTCGGGCTCGTTGCGCTGCGTCACGTGGCGCGAGGTGCCGGGGCGGCGGCGATCGAGCTCGGGCTGGATGTCGGCCTCGCTCAGCACCATGCCCGGGGGGCAGCCATCGATCACGCAGCCGATGGCCGTGCCGTGCGACTCGCCGAAGTTGGTGACGCGGAACAGGGTGCCGAGGGTGCTGCCGGACATGGGGACCTTGGTGAAGGAAAGTGCCGACACATGTCGATGCGAAGGCGGACTTGAAGTTTAAGGGTTCGCCCCTTGGGAGCGCATCGCCGCCCTTCAAGAGGAGCGTTGTTGCTCATTCCGCAATGCCGAGTTGCCGGATGCGGGCTGTTTCCGGCTCAGGGTCAACCCTAGGATGCGGCCCAAGACGCAGCGCCGGTCGGTGTCTGCCACGCAGTCGGGACCTGTCGCGTGCCTGTGGGACAAGGGGTCTGTCTACTGATCGGAGAAGAATCGAATGAAGTTCGCCACCTTTGCTGTGACCGCCGTCGCGCTGGCCGCGTCTGCCGCAGCCCATGCTCAAGACGCTCAACAATCCACCACCAACGTGACGCTGTACGGCGTTGCCGATGCCTACGTGCAGATCGCCGACGGCGCGGCCAAGCTGAGCCGCGTGCAATCGGGCGGCCTGTCGGGCTCGCGCTTCGGCATCCGCGTGACCGAAGACCTGGGCGGCGGCCTGCGTGCCCTGG
>Ga0209758_1000460_pt1 | contig 67486 bp, 68 predicted proteins | sample AraplaMF_Col_mMF_FD_184258 | JGI IMG/M metagenome (GOLD analysis project Ga0209758, IMG submission 184258) | Arabidopsis root microbial communities from the University of North Carolina, USA - plate scrape MF_Col_mMF (SPAdes) (version 2) | ecosystem: Host-associated > Plants > Roots > Endosphere... | reverse complement strand
TTCCGAATCGCATCGAACTCAAAAGGCGTCAGTCCTTTCAAACTGACGCCCATCTGCGCGCATATGGTTTGCCCGAGTACCCAACACATCCATCGAAATGCCCGGGCTGGCGGTCTTTAAGCCGGCAGCTGGAAGATCCAGTTGGCGATCAGTACGATGGCGAGGCCCGTGGCCAGTGCGAGGTACGGCAGCATGCCAGCCTTCTTGACGCCGAGGTCCTGGCCGACGAGCCCGAGGTCCTCCATGGCGCCGGGCGGGAATTTGCCTCCGTCGCGCACATAGTGGCGATAGGCGAAAACCGGCAGGATAAGCGCGGCGAAGATGAAGCCGACCCAGAGCGCATTGGCATAGCCCCAGACCTTGGCGCCGGCGCCGAGGAAGAGCGCGTTGACGAAGGCAAGCACGGTATTGACGCCGATCAGCCAGGTGGGGGCCTTCCAGGGGCGCTCGACATGACCGGAATCCATGCGATGGATCCAGCCGGAATTCAGGTTCAGGAAGTTGAAGATGATGTAGCCGACATTGGAGACGGCGAGCACGAAGAAATAGCCGCCGGCATCGGACGCGATCGCCAGCAGGAAAAGATTGAAGGCAAAGTCTGTCCACATCGCCCGGGTGGGCGCGCCGTTTTCATTGACATGGTCGAGATATTTCGGCAGCCAACCATCCTTCGAGCCCTGGTAGAGCGTGCGCGAGGAGCCTGCCATCGCCGTCATGATGGCGAGGAAAAGCGCCATGATCATCAGCACGACGAGAAGCTGGGTGACGACACGGCCGGCGCCGATCAGTCCGCCGAGTGCTTCAGCGACGCCCGTGCCGTCGACGATACCGGGCGCCAGCATGCCCGCATGACCGAGTACGCCCTGGAAGGCGAGAGGTACGAGGAAGAAAAACAGGCAGCAGGCAAGGCCGGAATAGAAGATCGCCTTGAAGGTGTCCGTCTTCGGGTTCTTCAGTTCGCGCGTATAGCAGACCGCAGTCTCGAAACCGTAGGTCGACCAGGCGGCGATATAGAGGCCGCCGAGGAAAAGCGTCCAGCCGCCATTGCTCCAGGTGCCGTCAGTGCTGGTATAGGCCGCCGTTGGCGGAACCAGCCCGGTGACGTTGGCGCTGACGATCTGGCCGCTGATGATCGGATAGAGACCGATGACGAGCAGCGGCACCAGCACGATGATTGCCAGCCATTTCTGGACGCTCGCCGTTTCGGAGATGCCGCGATGCTGGATCGCAAAAATGATCAGCATCAGGATGCCGCCGATGAAAAAGGTGGCGTTGATATTGGCGGTGGCGAGCAAAGGAATGCTGAAGCTTGCGAGCGACCAGCTGCGGATTACCGGCGTCAGCGCGGCGACACCGTCCGCGCTCAGCAGCGCCTTGACCGCATCCTCAGGCGAAGTGCCGGCATGGGCGGCAATATATTCGGCGACGCGGGGACTATCGGCCGTAATCGAAGCGGCATGCGCGCTGATCCAGGCGAGGACCGCCTGCGAATCCGCTGCCGGGATCGGGAAGAAGGCATTGAGGATATATCCGGCCGCAATGGCGCAGCCGAGCGAAAGCACCGGGGACCAGGCAAACCAGTTGCACCAGACGGACAGCGGCGCGATGAATTTCGAGTAACGCAGCCAGGCCGTGGCACCATAGACCGAGGCGCCGCCCGACTTGTTGCCGAACATGCCGGCGATTTCGGCATAGGTGAAGGATTGCAGGAAGCCCATGATCATCGAGATGATCCAGACGACAAAGGCGAGCTTGCCGGTCGTGCCTGCAATACCGCCGATGGAGAAGAGAACAAGCGGCGGCACGCCGGCTGCCACCCAGAACGCGCCCTTCCAGTCAAGCGCGCGTATAAGCTTACCTTCGGTGCCGGCGGCAACGCCGGCGTCCACAATATCCGTCATCGATGAAATTCCCCATTCTATTTGTTCGGGACGTAGCTTTGCGTACGTCTCCCTGAACGCGCCTCCCGTGGCATGCATGGGCTGCCCGGCATTTTCTCGATCCGCGTTCCCGAGCGGATTTCCGAGTCTCGACCCTTTATGCATAGTGAAGATATTTTCTTTTTAGTCAACATCCCTTTACTTTCGGGCGGCATTTTGTCAGCATGATTTGCGTGCCGGAGGGCACATCAATCCCATGAGGATCATATGCGAGATCTCCATCCCGGGATCGTTGGGGTGCGACCCGTGTCGCCGAGCATCATTCGTTATCCCGGTATCCCCGCGCTACCCGAGGGTGTCGAGCGTTACCGCTGCAAGGGCGGTGGATCCCTTGTTGTTCGCGTCGAGACAGGCGACCACGTCACCCTGATCGACAGCGAAGGCGGACAGGCCTGCGAGCTTTCCTTCCTCGACGAAAACGGCCGGTTTCAATCGGCCGGCCTCGGCGCAGCCTTCACCGGCTCGGCCGACGGACTGAAGGCCATTTTCTCTTCGGATGATGAGGGCGCCGCCCGGACTCGCACGGCGCTTCAGCGACGCGGAGCTGATCTCGGCACGGCAGGCGCGATCCGCATTTTCAGCGAAGCTTCCATTGCCGGCAGCAAGGCTGAGTTTGCGATCGCTATGAAGGGGCTGCTGATTGCCGCCGCACCCGCAGCAGCGATGTCGCCTGACGCACAAGATACGGCAACACCGATCGAGATCCGCATCCGGCGCAGCAGGCTGATCCGCGATTATGCCGCGGCCCTCCCCGAGCCGATGGCCGATCCGATCGAAGACATCCGCATCAGGGCGGCGACCGCCTCGGCCTATTTCGTCCGTGCCGGAGAGTTCATCCAGATCATCGACGTCTACGGCCGGCAGTGCACTGATTTCCAGGCCTTTGCCGCCCGCAAGGTCGACAAGGGCCTCGATCTTGCGCTGGATTCCACCGTCACCCGCACTCTGCTCGGCCGCAGCTATCCTGCCCCCGGCCTGCCGTCCAAGGCTTTCGACCGCGACTTCGAGCCGCTGGTGGAGATCGTCCAGGACACGGTCGGCCGCCATGACGCATTCGCGACCGCCTGCAATTCGCGCTACTACGACGACATGGGTTATCCCGGCCATGTCAATTGCACCGACAATTTCAATGCGGCGCTCGCGCCCTACGGCATATCCGGCCGCAAAGGCTGGGAGGCGCTCAACTATTTCTACAATACGAATATCGACCACAACAACCAGCTCTACCTCGACGAGCCATGGTCTCGGCCGGGCGATTATGTGCTGATGCGGGCGTTGACCGATCTCGTCTGCGTCTCCTCCTCCTGCCCCGACGATATCGATGCGGCCAATGGCTGGGACCCGACTGATATCCACGTGCGCACTTTCTCCGGAAAAGAAAAATTCTCAAGAGCGGTAGCCTATCGCATGACCCCTGACGCCGATGCAGAACTGACGCGGGAAACCGCCTTCCACCCTCGCCTTGCGGCGCTGACGCGGGATTACACCGAATATCGCGGCTACTGGCTGCCGAACCGGTTTTCCTCCGAAGGTCCAGTCGAAGAATATTGGGCCTGCCGTGAAAGAGCGGCCGTCATCGATCTGTCGCCGTTGCGCAAATTCGAGGTCACGGGTCCGGATGCGGAGGAATTGCTGCAATACTGCCTGACGCGCGACGTGCGCAGGCTGTCGACCGGACAGGTCGTCTATTCCGCCATGTGTTACGAGCACGGCGGCATGATCGACGACGGCACGCTCTTCCGCCTCGGCGACAAGAATTTCCGCTGGATCGGCGGCGACGACTACAGCGGCATATGGCTGCGCGAACAGACAGAGAAGAAGGGCTTCAAGGCCTGGGTCCGCTCCTCGACGGACCAGATGCACAATATCGCCCTGCAGGGTCCGAAGAGCCGCGACATCCTCAAGGAGATCATCTGGACGGCGCCACGCCAGCCCGATATCGGCGAGCTCGAATGGTTCCGCTTCACCGTCGGGCGCATCGGTGGCTTCGAAGGAGCTCCCGTCGTCGTCTCGCGCACCGGCTATACAGGCGAACTGGGCTACGAGATCTTCTGCCATCCGAAGGATGCGTTGACCATCTTCGATGCCGTCTGGAAGGCCGGCGAGCCCTACGGGCTGAAGCCGATGGGGCTTGAAGCGCTCGATATGGTCCGCATCGAGGCGGGCCTCGTCTTCGCCCATCACGAATTCGACGATCAGACTGATCCGTTCGAGGCCGGCATCGGCTTCACTGTGCCACTCAAGTCCAAGCAGGACGATTTCATCGGCCGCGAGGCGCTCCTGCGTCGCAGGGAGCATCCGCGCCACCTGATGGTTGGCCTGGACGTGCAGGCGAACGAAGCTGTCGGCCACGGCGATTGCATCCATGTCGGCCGCGCCCAGATCGGCGTCGTCACCAGCGCGACGCGCTCTCCGATCCTCGGCAAGACGATCGCACTCGCCCGCATCGACGTGATCCATGCCGGCGTTGGCACCGAGGTCGAGATCGGCAAGCTCGATGGCCAGCAGAAGCGCCTGCCGGCGGTGGTGGTGCCGCTGTCGCATTACGACCCGCAGAAGACCCGGCCGCGTTCGTAGAAACCTTTATTCCGCCCTGCGCTGGGCGCTGGTGATCGCCCTTGCGGCCTCCTCGGAGGAATTGGCGAGCTGACGCATCTCGGCGGCAAGCACCGCGAAGCCGGACCCCGCTGTCCCCGCCCTTGCCGCCTCGATACCGGCATTGACGGCGAGCAGCTTCAGGTAGCGCAGCGAGTGCAGGATCTCGTTGGTCTTCGAGGCAGTGATGCGCATACCGGCAGTCTGCTCGTCGATGCGCTGGTAGAGCGACTCGATGTTGATGATGCTGCCCTCGAGATAGAGCAGCTCGCCATTCTCGTCCCAGACGCCGCCGCCCGTCTCCGTCACCCAGACATAATGTCCGTCACGATGGCGGATACGATATTCCATCGTCCAGTCGGTGCGGCTTTCCAGCGCGATGCCGACGACCTTGTCCATCAGCGGCACGTCCTCCTCGCACATGATCGATGTGAAGGTGCGTGTCGTGTTGCCGATGATCTCTTCGGCTGGATAGCCGAAAATGCGTTCAATGCCATCGGTCATCTCCAGCATCGTGTAGTTTTCGTCCGCACGGCAGCGATAGAGGAAACCGCTCATACGGCCGAGAACACTGCTCTGAAAATCCATGAAGACCACGCCTTGAGAAAATGAGTTGCAGATCGGGGTTGCTTCGTCTCATTTCAAACACGTCGGAAAGGGCCGCGACGGACGACCCTTCTCGGTTACGCGGGAGCTGGAGAGATCAGTTGCGCAGATATTCCTCCATGGAATCGTCGAGTGCCTTGACCCAGGGCGTGTGGTGCGTCGGCGACATGTTGCCGGTCATCAGCGAACGATAGGCGTGATCGCGGAAGCCCATGATGTTTTCCGCCTTGTGATGCTCCCACTCCATGAAGGTCCTGTTGGTTCCTTCGATGTCGAAGCTCGGATAATCGGTTTCGGCGAGCAGTTCCTTCACGTAGTCGCCCTGATACCAGATCATCTGCTCGGCATCCTCGAGCGTCTCCTCGCGGGTCCGCCACATGTCGAAATTCGCCTTCAGCTCCTCTTCCGGCGGCAATTTGATGCGGCCCATCATGACATCGCGTGCCCACCAGGCCTGCACGTCGAACATGTTGAAAGTGTAGAACTGATCCTGCATGCCGATATAGAAAAGCTGCGGATTCCTGTCGAAGACCACGCCTTTGTAGAGATGGTCGGCCCAGAGGCGGTTGGCAGTCTTGAGCCTCAGTTCGTCGGGCAGGAAGGGGAAGTGATGCTGGTATCCGGTGCATAGGATCAGCGCATCCACTTCCTTCGTGGAACCGTCGAGGAAATGGGCTGTGCGGTTTTCGAGCCTGGTGAGCAGCGGCCGTTCTTCGAAATTATCCGGCCAGTTGAAACCCATCGGCTTCGACCGATAGCTCGTGGTGACCGATCTGGCGCCGTATTTCCAGCATTGTGAACCAATATCCTCGGCCGAGTAGCTGCGACCAACGATGAGGATATCCTTGCCCTTGAATTCCAGCGCATCGCGGAAGTCGTGGGCGTGCAATACACGGCCGTTGAAGGTCTTCACGCCCTCGAAATAAGGCACGTTCGGTGTCGAGAAGTGGCCACTCGCCACCACGACATAGTCGAATTCCTCGTCGTACATGTGATCCTCGAGGCGGTTATGCGCGGTGACCGTGAATTTCTTCGTGACCTCATCGAAACGCACCATGCGAACAGGCGTATTGAAGCGCACCCAATGGCGGACATTCGCCTTCTCGACGCGGCCCTTGATATAGTCCCAGAGCACGGCGCGCGGCGGATAGGAGGCGATCGGCTTTCCGAAATGCTCCTCGAAGGAATAGTCGGCGAATTCCAGGCATTCCTTCGGTCCGTTCGACCAGAGATAACGATACATGCTGCCGTGAACCGGCTCGCCATATTCGTCGAGCCCGGTGCGCCAGGTATAGTTCCAGAGCCCGCCCCAGTCGGACTGCTTTTCGAAGCAGACGATCTCCGGGATCTCCGCACCCTTCTGCGCGGCCGACTGGAAGGCCCGCAACTGGGCAAGCCCGGAAGGACCGGCGCCGATGACGGCAACTCTTGTCATGAAGCATTCCCCTTTCGATCATATCGACGTTTTTATCTCATGCAGTCGTTCGGCACCGTTGCGGCATCAGTCCGGAAAGATGCCGGGGCTCGTGGGCGCGCCGTCGTCAAATCCGGAGAGCCAGTCGATGGTCGTCTGGCGGTAGCGGGTCAGTCCCTTGTAGTCGACGAGTTCTGCTGGCAGGGTTTTCAGCACGCGCGGAAAGCGGCGCGCCCATTTCGGCACCGTCACCAGCTCCTCCATATTCATCAGGTAGCAACGGATGACGAAGAGGATCGCGTTCGAGCGCGGCAGGCGCCAGAGGCTCTGCAGCTCGACGCGAAGATGCACCTTCTCGCCGACATTCTCCGATGTCACCGTCGTACGGTCCGGTCCCCATTTGTGATAGTTCTCCGGGCTGGTATCCAGTCTCGGATTGATGGTCATCGTCCAGTTGAAACGGCGCGTCGGCTTGCCCTGCTGCAGGTTCAGGAGGAATTTCAATGCCCTGTCGAAGACGCCGATCTGGTGGGCAAGCGGTACCGGCCCGTGCCATTCCATGAAATTCATGCCGATATCGAAATCGAGCGACCAGTCGGCCTGCGTCGTCACCATGCCGGCATCCATCCAGAGATTACCGTCGCGCTGGTCGACGATGCAGAAATCTCCCTGGGCCTGGCGAGTGATGTATTCGAGCGGCTCATATGGCAGTGTCGAAGCATCGCCGAAGGTGAATGTGTCGTCGATGCCGAGCGGCCGGTTGATCCAGCGCCACTGGTCGCCGTTCCTGATCAGCGTGAAATGCTCGGGATAGCCGGCAGCCTGCTCTTCCATCAGAAGCTCCAGCGTATCCCATTGCGCCGTCATCATATGCGGCAGCGCCTGATAGCGCAGCGGATCTTCTTTCAGCACCAGCGCCCTGTCCTGCATCTCGGCGACGTAATGCTCGTCGACATCGATGAGGCTTTCGAACACGGTGCCCTCGCGGCCCTTCACATGCGGCTCCATGTTGACCGAATACATGTATTCGTCGCGATCGAAGGGAAACGGAAAGCGCCGGATGTTTTCCGGGCTGTTGCGATAGGTGAAATCATCGCGGAAGGTTTCTTGTTTGAAGACGATGGCCATGTCCGTTCTCCTTGTCCCGCTTTCAGCTCTAGAGGTCGAGGCTGAGCCTGTTTCCCTCGAAGCGGGAGACACAGATCATCACCTTGCGGCCGGAAGCCTTTTCTTCATCGCTCAGATAAACGTCGTGATGCAGAAGCCGGCCTTCGCAGGCGACAACCGCGGTCTCGCATTGGCCGCAGGCCCCGCCCCGACAGAGGAAAGGTGCGTCGACCCCCGCCGCCTCGATCGCCTCCAGCATGCTCTCGTGATGTCCGACATGGACCGTCTTTACGGAGCGCAGCAGCTCTATGTCGAAGGGCTTGCCGGGCTGAGACGACAGGAAGCGTTCCGAATGCAGGTTCTGCTCCGGCCAGCCGGCCTCGAGCCCGGCCTTCAGCACGCCGTCGATCATGCCTGAGGGTCCGCAGACATAAAGGTGCGTGCCGAGCGGCTGGCTGTCGAGCAGGCGGGTGAGCGGGATGAAATTGCGTTCGGCATCGCAATAGATTTTCACCCGATGCGGACCGTAGCGTTCGACCAATTCCTGGCAATAGGCGCCGCGATCATGAGAGCGCACGGCATAATGCAGTTCGAAACTGGCGCCCTCGCGAAAAAACTGCTCCATCATCGCGATGAAGGGGGTGATGCCGATGCCGCCGGCGATCAAAAGGTGCTTGCGGGCACGCCAGTCGGGCTGGAAGAGGTTGACGGGGTAGGAGACCTTCATCTCGTCGCCCTCGCGCACCTTCTCATGCATGAAGGCCGAACCGCCGCGCGAATCCTCGACGTGCAGAACGCTGATTTCGTATGCCGAGCAATCCTGCGGTGGCGACATCAGCGAATAGGCATTGCGCCTGACATGTCTGCCATCGTTCATCGACACGATGATGTGGGCTCCACCGGAGAAATAGGGCATTGGCTGGCCATCGAGGCGCTCGAAACGGAAGCGCTTGATGCGGTCGGCGACCGGCGTCACCTTCGTCACGCGGACGGGAATTTCTGTACCACCGCTCACAGGAACAATTCCTCCGGATCAGGGGCGCTGCCCGGCTCTTCGGCATCGATATTGACGCCCTGGAAGGCGCCGAGCCGGCGCGAATAATGGTCGCGCACGAGGAGCGGCAGGCCGCAATGGCTGCAGGTGAAGGGACTGTGGGTCACATTCTCGGTGATGCCCTTGCAATGCACGCATTGGACGCGCCGCGCGAGCGAACCGCGATGCTCCGTGACGATCGAGGCGTAATCCATGCCATGGTCTAAAGCGACCATCATCGCCTGGCCGATGAAGCCTTCGGTGCCTGAAAGATAGAGCCGCGTGCCCATGCGGGCGGTCGTCAGCGATCCCTTCAGCCGGAAGAGCAGCGTGGGGATCGTCGGGGCAACAAAGAACATGTCGGCGTCGAGGTGGCGAAGTGCCTCGTCATGGCCCTTTCCCTGGGAACCGCGGGCGACGTAAAGGATCTCGCTGCGGGAAAGGATGCCTGTATCGAGCCCCGCCGTCTGGTCGAGAAGGGCATTCGCGCCCTCTCCCTCCAGCGCGAAGATATGATGCCGGGCCTGCGGCTGGATCGTCAGCCCCTTGTAGACCGGCCGGCTCTTGATGCCTTCGACAAGCATGCCTGCGCCTCCTCAACCGACTGCCGTCCTCTTCTTCTTTTCCGGATCGTCGAAGGGCAGCGTATGGGCGATCGCGCTGGTCTTCAGGGTCTTGCCGCGCACTTCGAGCTTCGTGCCGTGCGCAGCCTTGTCGACGTCGAGGCGGGCGATCGCCATCGACTTCTTCGTCAACGCAGAATAGCTCGGGCAGGTGATGACGCCGACCTTCTTTCCGTCGGCATAGACTTCGTCGCCGAGATCGGCCGGACCGTCCGCGTCGATCAGCATGCCGAAGATCTTGAACCGTTCCTTGCCCTTCAGCCGCGCATGTTCCTCTGCACCACGGAAGCCGGTCTTGCCGGGGCTGACCGTGAAATCGAGGCCGAGCTCCCACAGGCTATCGCCGGGCGGCTGGTCGGCAAAGGGATACATTTGCGAGTTATCGTAAGGATAGAAAAGCAGGTAGCTCTCGACGCGCAGCATGTCGAGAACGGAGAAGCAGCAGGGAATGATGCCCATATCGGCGCCTTCTGCGACGATACGATCCCAGACCATGACGGCGTCCTGGCCGCGCACGAAGATCTCGTAGCCGCGCTCGCCAGTATAGCCGGTGCGCGAGATCATGACCGGCGCACCAAACAGGGTCGTCTGCATGTGATGGAAATATTTGAGGTCGCGGATGCCGGGCACATATTTGGCGAGATAGTCGACCGCCAACGGCCCCTGCAGCGAGAGGTCATGTAGGTCGTCATCGAAGAGCACGGCGCAGTTGCGGCCGGCTGCCTGCTTGACCAGTTCCTCGTGGCCGGAGCCGGAGCCATGGACCAGCATCCAGGAATTCGGACCGGTGCGGTAGACGATGCAATCGTCGGTGAAATGGCCGCGGTCGTTCAGCATGGTCGCGTAGACCGAGCGGCCGGGATAGATCTTCGTCATGTCGCGGGTGGTGATATAGTCGAGCACGGCGATCGCATGCGGGCCGACCAGATGCACCTTCTTCAGGCCCGAGACATCCATGATGCCGGCCTTGGTGCGGACCGCGACATGCTCGTCTGACATGTTCTTGTCGTAAGTCCAGGCGGTTCCCATGCCGCTCCAGTCCTCGAGCTTCGATCCCAGAGCGCGATGCCGATCCGCCAAGGCGGAGAAACGCCAAGATAATGCCATTTCCGTTCCCTCTTATTTCCTCTACGGAATATTTATTTCCTGACTATATTCGTCTTTCATGCTGTGGCAAGCCGATCCCGGTGATTTTTGTCGGCTGCCGCAACGGCACTTTCCTCAGAATATCGGCGGCGCCAGCCCAGCCGAGCGATGGGCGGCGATTACGGTATTGGCCATCAGCATGGCGATCGTCATCGGGCCGACGCCGCCGGGAACCGGGGTGATGACGGCAGCAACCGGAGAAACCTCCGCAAAGGCGACATCGCCGACGAGGCGGGTCTTGCCCTCGCCCCGTTCGGGGGCCGCGATGCGGTTGATGCCGACATCGATGACGGTGGCACCGGACTTGACCCAGTCGGCCCTGACCATTTCCGGACGGCCGACGGCGGCCACCAGGATATCGGCGTTACGGCAGATGCCGGCCAAGTCCTTCGTGCGCGAATGGGCGATGGTAACAGTCGCATTGGCATTGAGCAGAAGCTGCGCCATCGGCTTGCCGAACAGGTTGGAGCGACCGATGACGACGGCGTTGAGGCCGGAAAGATCCTCACCATGCGTGCGGCGGACGAACACCATGGCGCCGGCCGGCGTGCAGGAAACGAGACCTGTCTTCAGATCGCCGGTCGCAAGCTTGCCGGCATTGACGACGCTCAAGCCGTCGACATCCTTTTGCGGCAGGATCGACTGGATGATCGGCTCGCTGTCGAGATGTTTGGGCAGCGGCAGCTGCACGAGAATGCCATGGATCGAGGGATCGGCATTGAGCGAAGCGACGAGCGCTGCAAGCTCCTCCTGCGTCGTCTCGGCCGGCAGCGTGTGCTGGACGGACTTGAAGCCGCATTCCTTGGCCATGCGGCTTTTGGAGCTGACATAGGTGTGGCTCGCCGGATCGTCGCCGACGATGACGACGGCAAGGCCCGTCTGGACGCCCTTGGCGGCTTCAAGCGCAGCATTTGCCGATTTCACGGTTTCGATTACGGAAGCGGCCACCTGCTTGCCGTCGATGACCTTGCCCATGGCTCAGCCCATGCGCTCGGAGGCGTAGCTGCCCGGACTTGCCGGGAAGACGACGGTACGGTTGCCGTTGATGAAGGTACGATGGTGGATATGGGCATGGATGGCGCGCGCCAGCACCTGGCTTTCGACATCGCGGCCGATCGAAACGTAGTCCTCGGCGCTCTGCGCGTGCGTAATGCGGGCCGTGTCCTGTTCGATGATCGGGCCTTCATCAAGATCGGCCGTCACGTAGTGCGCCGTCGCACCGATCAGCTTCACGCCACGTTGATAGGCCTGCTTGTAGGGGTTGGCACTCTTGAAGCTCGGCAGGAAGGAATGGTGGATGTTGATGATCCGGCCCGACATTTTCTGGCACATCTCGTCTGACAGGATCTGCATGTAGCGGGCCAGCACGATCAATTCCGTGCCGGTCTGCTCAGCCACGTCCATGATATGTGCTTCCGCCTGCACCTTGTTGGCCTTGGTGACGGGAATATGGTGGAAGGGAATGTCGTGGTTGACGACGACCTTCTGGTAATCGAAATGGTTGGAGACGACGCCGACAATATCGATCGGCAGGGCGCCGATCTTCCAGCGATAGAGCAGGTCGTTGAGACAATGGCCGAAGCGCGACACCATGAGCAGCACCTTCATGCGCTTCTCGCTGTCGTGGAAATCGTAAGTCATGCCGAAGCGCGTCGCGATACTGGTGAAGCCGGCGCGGATATCGGCCTCGGAGATGCCTTCTTCGGAAATGAAGGAGACGCGCATGAAGAACTGGCCAGTGTCCAGATCGTCGAATTGCGAGCTGTCGACGATGTTGCAGCCCTGTTCGGCGAGATAACCCGAGATCGCCGCAACGATGCCGCGCGTCGACTTGCAGGATACCGTCAGTACGTAGCTCTTCATGCCATCTCTTCCTTCGTCATTTGAAGCATAGGCCACCAGCCGGGCCGGTGCGTCGATGCTCCGGCCCGTAGGCGCATGATGTCCAAACCTCAACCGGTCGGCTTAGATATCGAGCGTGCTGTCGCGTTCCCACTGGGTGAAATGCGAGCAGAAGGCATTCCATTCCTGGTGCTTGAGCTTGAGATAGGCGGCGGAGAACTCGGTTCCGATCGCAGCCTTCAGACCCTCGTCGGCATCATAGGCGCGCAACGCATCGAGCAGGTTCAAAGGCAGACGCGGCGCATTCTTCACGAGATGGCCCTCTGCATACATATCGATGTCGTGGTGCGGGCCTGGGTCGGCCCGATCCTCGATGCCATCGAGGCCGGCTGCGATGATGATCGCCTGCAGCAAGTAGGGGTTGACCGCACCATCAGGCAGGCGCAGCTCGAAGCGGCCGGGTCCCGGCACGCGCACCATATGGGTGCGGTTGTTGCCGGTCCACGTCACCGTATTCGGCGACCATGTCGCGCCAGAGGTCGTGCGCGGCGCATTGATGCGCTTGTAGGAATTGACGGTCGGGTTGGTGATCGCGGCAAGGGCTGAGGCGTGCTTCATGATGCCGCCGAGGAAGTGCCTACCTTCCGCAGACAGACCGAATTCGGCCGTCTTGTCGGCGAAGACGTTGACCCTACCGTCATTGTCCCAGACGGAGATATGGCAATGGCAGCCATTGCCGGTCAGGCCTTTGAAGGGCTTCGGCATGAAGGTGGCGCGAAGTCCGTGCTTTTCGGCGATCGATTTGACCATGAACTTGAAGAAGGAATGCTTGTCGGCCGTCTTCAGCGCGTCGTCGAATTCCCAGTTCATCTCGAACTGGCCGTTGGCATCCTCGTGGTCGTTCTGGTAGGCGCCCCAGCCGAGCTCCAGCATATAGTCGCAGATCTCGGCGATGACGTCGTAACGGCGCATGACGGCCTGCTGGTCGTAGCAGGGCTTTTCAGCCGTATCGCGGCCATCGGAAATCTGTTCGCCGTCGGCGGTGATCAGGAAGAATTCGGCCTCGACACCGGTCTTGACCCGCTTGCCTGCCGCTTCGGCTTTGTTGACAAGTTTCTTCAGCACATTGCGCGGCGCCTGCGCCACGAGCGTGCCATCCATCATGCAATCGGCGGCTACCCAGGCGACGTCCTTCTTCCAGGGAAGCTGGATGACGGAGGTGGCATCGGGAACGGCAAAGAGGTCGGGATGGGCGGGTGTCATGTCGAGCCAGGTGGCGAACCCGGCAAAACCCGCGCCCTCTTCCTGCATGCCGGCAATCGCCTGCGCCGGCACCAGCTTGGCGCGCTGGCCGGAGAAGAGGTCAGTATAGCTGATCATGAAATATTTGATGCCTTTGTCTTTCGCAAAAGCAGCAAGGTCCAGTGTCATTCTCGTTCCCCTTTGGATTTCTCAGAGACACTTTGGTTATGGATGCGAAGCGGCCGGACTTTTTTGCCCGGCCGGTAGAAATCAGTAACCTCCCTTGCCCGGTATCCAGCTCGTTCCCGCGAGCGGCACCTGCGCCATTGCGGAAGCCTCGATCGTCAATGCGCAGAGGTCTTCCGGTTCCAGATTGTGGACATGATTCTTGCCGCAGGCGCGCGCGATCGTCTGCGCCTCCAGCGCCATGACCTTGAGGTAATTGGCGAGGCGGCGACCAGCGGTAATCGGATCGACGCGCTTCATCAGTTCCGGATCCTGCGTTGTGATGCCGGCGGGATCCTTGCCCTCGTGCCAGTCGTCATAGGCGGCCGCCGTCGTATGCAGTGCCTCATACTCGGCTGCCCAGCGCGGGTCGTTCTCGCCGATAGCGATGAGGGCGGCCGTACCGATGGAGACGGCATCGGCGCCAAGCGCCAGGGCCTTCGCCACGTCAGCGCCGTTCCTGATGCCACCCGAAACGATGAGTTGCACCTTGCGGTGCATGCCGAGATCCTGCAGCGCCTGCACGGCCGGGCGAATGCAGGCGAGCGTCGGCATGCCGACATGCTCGATGAAGACTTCCTGCGTTGCCGCAGTACCGCCCTGCATGCCATCGAGCACGACGACATCGGCCCCTGCCTTCACGGCAAGGGCCGTGTCGTAATAGGGGCGCGCACCGCCGACCTTCACATAGATCGGTTTTTCCCAGTTGGTGATCTCGCGCAGTTCGAGGATCTTGATCTCGAGGTCGTCGGGGCCGGTCCAGTCGGGATGACGGCTTGCCGAACGCTGGTCGATACCCTTCGGCAGCGTGCGCATCTCGGCGACGCGATCGGAAATCTTCTGACCGAGCAGCATGCCGCCACCGCCGGGCTTGGCGCCCTGGCCGACGACGATCTCGATCGCGTCGCAGCGGCGCAGATCCTGCGGGTTCATGCCGTAGCGCGACGGCAGGTACTGATAGACGAGCGTCTCAGAATGCCCGCGCTCTTCCTCCGTCATGCCGCCATCGCCTGTCGTCGTCGAGGTACCGGCAATCGTGGCACCACGGCCGAGTGCTTCCTTGGCAGGCCCGGAGAGCGAGCCGAAGCTCATGCCGGCAATCGTGATCGGGATCTTGAGTTCGATCGGCTTTTTGGCGTAACGCGAGCCGAGCACGACATTGGTGCCGCATTTCTCGCGGTAGCCTTCGAGCGGATAACGCGAGATCGAGGCGCCGAGGAACAGGAGATCGTCGAAATGCGGCAGCTTGCGCTTGGCGCCGCCGCCGCGGATATCATAGATGCCGGTCGCCGCGGCGCGGCGGATTTCCGACATCGTGTATTCGTCGAAGGTTGCCGAAAGGCGAGGCTTTGTGGGCGGGTTGTGATAGCTCATGGAAAACCTCGATAAAACTCAATAGGCGTCGGCATTGTCGACGTTGAAATTGTAGAGCTTGCGGGAGGAACCGTAGCGGCTGAACTCCTCCGGCCGCGCGTCGGTAATGCCGGCCTTTGCCAGCAGAGCGGAGAGAAGCTCGATATGTTCTGCCCGCATTTCCTTCTCGATACAGTCAGCACCAAGGCTCTCGACCTTGCCGCGCACGAAGATGCGGGCCTCGTAAAGGGAATCTCCGAGCGCATCGCCGGCGTCGCCGAGCACGACGAGGTTGCCGGCCTGCGCCATGAAAGCGGACATGTGGCCGATATTGCCACGCACGACGATATCGATGCCCTTCATTGAGATGCCGCAGCGCGAAGAGGCATTGCCCTCGATGACGAGCAGGCCGCCGCAGCCAGTAGCGCCCGCATACTGGCTGGCGTCACCCTTGATGGTGATGCGGCCGGACATCATGTTTTCGGCAACGCCCGGCCCGGCCGAGCCATGCACGGTGATGACGGCCTCCTCGTTCATGCCACCGCAATAGTAGCCGACGCTGCCGTGGATATCGATGCTGACGGGAGCATGCACGCCAGCGGCGACGGCATGGTGGCCGCGCGGATTGACGACATCGAACTGCAGGTCGTTGTCGCCTGACGCCACGTCATGCAGGGCTTGGTTGAGGTCACGAAGCGGGGTCACCGCAAGATCGAATGTGGGCATGAAATCGTCCTGAAATGAAATCGAGCCGATGGGATGAAGGCAGAAAAAGCAGCCCTCAGCGTTCCCAGAAGTAGACGGTCGCAGGCTCCGGCTCCCAGACGCGTGCGGCCTCGATGCCGGGCAGATTGACGAGCGCGCGGTATTCCGAGCCGAAGGCGACGTAACGGTCGGTCTCGGCCATGACGGCCGGCTTGCAGGCGATGGCATCGCGCACGACGCCGAAGCCGGACTTGGTGCCGACGACGAAGGTGAAGAAACCATCGAGATCATCGACGGCACCTTCCAGCGCCTCGCCGAGATTCTTGCCCTTGGCCATTTCGGCGGTCAGGTAGGCGGCGGCGACTTCCGTGTCATTCTCGGTCTCGAAAGTCATGCCTTCGCGCTTCAGTTCGCGGCGCAGGTTGTTGTGGTTGGAGAGCGAGCCGTTGTGGACGAGGCACTGGTCGGAGCCGGTGGAAAAAGGATGGGCACCGAGCGTGGTGACTGCCGATTCCGTCGCCATGCGGGTGTGGCCGATACCATGTGTTCCAGCCATGGAATTGACGGCGAAACGGGAAACGACATCCTTCGGCAGGCCGGTTTCCTTGTAGATCTCGATCGCGTCGCCGCTGCTCATGATACGGATGTCGGGGCGCAGATCGGCGATGACAGCGCGGCCCTCTTCGAGCCTGTCCTTCGGCAGGGTGACGACGGCATGGGTGCTCTTGATGTCGATTGAGACCTCCGTGCCGAGTTCCTTCTCCATCTCGGCTTCAAGACCGGAGAAATCCTTCTTCGGCCTGGCGGACTGGATGGTGATCTTGGCGCTATTGCCGCTGCTTGCGCCATAGATCGCAATGCCGGCGCTATCAGGCCCGCGGTCCGTCATCGTCACCAGCATGGATGACAGCATCGCGCCGAGCTCCGGCTCCAGGCTTTTATCCTTCAGGAAGAGACCCACAATTCCGCACATGACAGACCCTCCATTTCGCGTCTGCAAAATGACTATCAGGTCTGTTTTGGGTTTTCAACCTGCAGGAATATTTTTTTCTTTTAAAGCAAGTCAGTCATTCTTGCCGCGTTGCGGATAGCTGATGATGGAAAGGTAGCGACTCGGGAGTTTCACGAGTTCTTCCGGCCCGTGCGGCGCATCGGCATCGAAGAACAGGCTGTCGCCCGGCTGCATCGGGAAAAGCTGGTCGCCATGGCGATAGACGACCTCACCTTCCAGCATGTAGATCAGCTCCATGCCCTCGTGCTGGAAGGTCGGAAAGACATCCGAATCGGTCGTCAGCGTAATGAGATAGGGCTCGACGACCACGCCGCTGCTGTTGTTGTCGATATGGCCGAGCAGATTATATTGATGGCCGGCGCGCGTGCCGCGCCGCTCAAGTTCGATGCCTTGACCCGCCTTAACGAAGACGGCGTTGTGCGGTTCCTCGTAGCGGCGGAAGAAGGCCGTCAACGGCACGCCGAGGGCGCGCGAGAGCGACTGCAAGGTCGTCAGCGACGGTGAGATATTGCCGTTCTCGATCTTCGACAGCATGCCGAGCGAAATGCCGGTCGCGGCGGCAAGGTCGGTGACGGTTATGCCGAGCTTCTTGCGATAGGCGCGAACCTCATGGCCGATCGCCATTTCAAGATTGTTTTCCTTCGGCTCGCGCACCGCATGCGGATTCTGGGACAGGGCCTGACGCACCGCATGGGCATGCTCCTGGCTCGACGTTTCATCCAGCTTGGTCTTCATTCACGGTCCTTCGTGCAATCGCTCTTTACAAATACCCTATCGCCAGAGTGAAATCGTCTCAACCCTGAAGAAAGTCAGAGCTTGCGGACTGAACTCGGACTGGTGCCGTAAAAGCCGCGAAAGAGGCGCGAAAAATGCGCGGCGCCGGAAAAACCTGTCGCAATGGCGATCTCGGAGATCGACAGCGGGCTCTGCTCAAGGAGCCTTCGGGCGTGCTGCAGCCTGATGCGTCTGTATTGCTCGAGGAAGGTCGTATCGAGGTGAGCGGCGAACAGGCGGTCGAGATGGCGCGGCGTCACCCCGGCAATGCGGGCCATGGCTGCACGGTTAAGCGGCATTTCTATGGTTTCCTCCATCTTCTCCAGGACGCCGAGCAGGCCCGGATGGTGCACACCGTAGCGCTCGGCAAGGGAAGCGCGCTGCGGCGCTGTCGGCTGACCGACCTCGGTGTGCAGAAACCAGTCGCTGACCCGGCGGGCGAAGTCCGGCCCCATGCGCTCGCCGATCAGCGCGTGCATCATGTCGAGCGGCGCAATGCCGCCGCCGCAGGTGATGCGGTTGCCGTCGACGACGAAACGCGCCTGGCGCGGCGACAGGTCGGGAAAGGCTTCGAGAAGCGCCGGCGCATGCTCCCAATGGATTGTAAAGTCACGGCCTGTCAGCAGCCCGGCCTCGGCCAGCAGATAGGGGCCGCCCGAAATGCCGCCGATGCGCACGCCTTCGCGCGCAAGCTGCCGTATGCAGGAAAGCACAGCCGGATAGCGCCAGTCGCGCGGCGAACCGCCGGCGCAGACGAAGACGGTGCCGAGCCCAAAACCGCGACCGGGAAGCGGTGCGGCCGGAACTGGTACTCCAGCGGAAGACAACACCGCCCCGCCTTCAGGCGAAAAGCAAGAGATGCGGTAGATTTCCCGCCCGGCAAGCAGATTGGCGGCCCGCAGCGGCTCGCTCGCCGAGGCATAGGACATCAGGGCAAATCCCGGCAGAAGGATGAAACCGATGGAATGCAGGTTTTTTGCTTCGATCAACGCCATGTCCCGTTCTTATCGATAAATGTCCCAAACAGGCAAGTCGCGTCTTGCCTTTCTGGCATCATGGCACCAGCTCCCACCGGATCCATCCATGCGCTATTCCGCTCTTTCCATCTTCTTAAACGGGCTTCGCGCCAACAATGGCTGGGCGCCTGCCTGGCGCCAGCCTTCGCCGAAGCCACATTATGACGTGATCATCGTGGGTGGCGGCGGCCATGGCCTTTCGACGGCCTATTATCTCGCCAAGACATTCGGCATCACCAATGTCGCCGTGCTGGAGAAGGGCTATCTCGGCTCCGGCAATATCGGCCGCAACACGACGATCATCCGCTCCAATTACCTGCTGCCCGGCAACAACCCTTTCTACGAGCTCTCGATGAAGCTCTGGGAAGGGCTGGAACAGGATTTCAACTTCAACGCCATGGTCTCGCAGCGCGGCGTGCTAAATCTCTTCCATTCCGATGCGCAGCGCGATGCCTATACAAGGCGCGGCAATGCCATGCGCCTGCACGGCGTCGATGCAGAGCTCCTCGACCGGGCCGCGGTCCGCAAGATGCTGCCCTTCCTCGATTTCGACAATGCCCGCTTCCCCGTCATGGGCGGTCTTTTCCAGCCGCGCGGCGGCACCGTGCGCCACGATGCGGTCGCCTGGGGTTACGCGCGCGGCGCCGACGGCCACGGCGTCGACATCATCACCCAATGCGAGGTCACCAGCATTCGCAGCGAGAATGGCAGGGTGACAGGCGTCGAGACCACCAGGGGCTTCATCGGCTGCGGCAAGCTGGCGCTCGCTGCGGCCGGCAATTCCACCGTGGTTGCCGACATGGCGGGGCTACGCCTGCCGATCGAGAGCCATGTGCTGCAGGCCTTCGTCACCGAGGGGCTGAAGCCTTTCATCGATACCGTCGTCACCTTCGGCGCCGGCCATTTCTACGTTTCGCAATCGGACAAGGGTGGCCTCGTCTTCGGCGGCGATATCGACGGCTACAATTCCTATGCCCAGCGCGGCAATCTCGCAACTGTCGAGCACGTCGCCGAAGCCGGCGTGGCGATGATCCCATCGCTGACGCGGGTCAGATACCTGCGCAGTTGGGGCGGCGTCATGGACATGAGCATGGACGGTTCGCCGATCATCGACCGCACCCATATCGACAATCTCTACCTGAATGCCGGTTGGTGCTACGGCGGCTTCAAGGCGACACCCGCATCCGGCTATTGCTACGCCCATCTGATCGCCCGCAACGAGCCGCATGAGACGGCGCGCGAGCTGCGCCTCGACCGCTTCCGGCGCGGCTATCAGATCGACGAAAAGGGCGTCGGCGCCCAGCCCAACCTGCATTGAGGACATGACGCCATGGCAAGCCTGATTTCCTGCCCTCATTGCGGCATCCGCCCCAAGGAAGAATTCACCATCCGGGGCGATGCGAGCCTGACCCGGCCGGCAGCCGATGCCGGCACTGACGCCTGGTACGACTATGTCTATCTGCGGGACAATCCGAGGGGACGGCACAAGGAGTACTGGCACCATTCCTCCGGCTGCCGGCGCTGGCTGATTGTCGAGCGCGACACCGTCACCCATGCCGTTCACACCGTCAGCGATGCCGCGCTTGCCAAGCTCGGAGGTGCGGCATGACGAGTTCGCGGCTTCCCAGCGGCGGCCTGATCGACCGATCGAGCACGCTGAACTTTACCTTCGATGGCAGACAACTGAGCGGCCATCCCGGCGATACGCTCGCCTCCGCCCTTCTTGCCAACGGCATCCAGTTCGTCGGCCGCAGCTTCAAGTATCACCGGCCGCGCGGCATCCTGACGGCGGGCGCGGCCGAGCCCAACGCGCTGGTCACGACGGGCACCGGCGGCCGCACAGAGGCCAATACGCGTGCCACGATGATCGAACTCCATGAGGGGCTCATCGCCCGCAGCCAGAACCGCTGGCCCTCGCTCGGCTTCGACATCGGCGCCGTCAACGGCCTGCTGTCGCCCTTCCTGCGCGCCGGCTTCTACTACAAGACCTTCATGTGGCCGGCCGCCCTTTGGGAAAAGCTCTACGAGCCACTGATCCGCAAGGCCGCCGGCCTCGGCAAGGCTTCCTACGAACCGGATCCGGATTCCTACGAGAAATGCTGGGCTCACTGCGACCTGCTCGTCATCGGCGCGGGGCCTGCCGGCCTTGCCGCGGCGCTGACGGCTGGACGCGCTGGTGCCCGCGTCATCCTCGCCGACGAAGGTTTCGCGCTCGGCGGCAGCCTGCTCCTTGAAAGCGGCGCCGCGCTGCAGGACATGCTCAATGAACTCGAAGGCCTGCCGAACGTCCGTCTCCTGCCACGGACCACGGCCGTCGGCTGGTACGACGACAATGTCTTCGGCGCTGTCGAGCGTGTGCAAAAACATGTGGCACTGCCGGATCCTCATCGCCCCGTCGAGCGCCTCTGGCGCATCATCGCCAGACAGGCGATCCTCGCCTCGGGTGCAGAAGAGAGGCCGCTCGTCTTCGGCGGCAACGATATTCCCGGAGTGATGATGGCCGGTGCGATGCACAGCTATCTCCGCCGCCAGGCGGTGACGCCCGGCGCCCGCACCGTGATCTTCACCGGCAATGCGTCCGGCTATCGCACGGCGGCCGCGCTCGAAGCCGCCGGTGTCGATGTCGCCGCCATCGTCGACAGCCGCGATGCGGCCGACAATACCTGGTCCGGACGCGCCCGCGTGCTGAACGGCAGCCGGGTGCGCGACGCGCATGGCGGCAAACGCCTGCGCCATGTCACGATCGAGACCGCTTCGGCAACACAGCGCATCGAGGCGGATGCGCTTGCCATGTCCGGCGGCTGGAGCCCGATCATCCACCTTGCCTGCCATCGCGGCGCCAGGCCGGTCTGGTCGGAGGAAAAGGCAGCCTTCCTGGCGCCAGAACGCCAGCAGGGCCTGTCGATCGCCGGCTCTGCGACCGGGCGCGGCTCGACGGAAGCCTGCCTCGGCGACGGCGCCGCCAAGGCCGTCGAGGTGTTGCAGGCGATCGGCTTCGTCAACGTCGTGGCCGCCTTCGCGCCCGTCGAGGAAACCGGGGCGGCATCGAAGCCGCTCTGGTCCGTCAAGGGCGGAAAGGGCAAGGCCTTCGTCGATTATCAGAACGACGTACACCTCAAGGATCTCGGCCTTGCCGTTCGCGAGGGATATGGGCACGTCGAGCTTGCCAAACGCTATACGACCAACGGCATGGCGACCGATCAGGGCAAGCTCTCCAATATCAACGCGATCGGCATCCTGGCCGAGGTCCGCGGCGTGTCGCCTGCCGAAGTCGGCACCACCACATTCCGCCCCTTCTATACGCCTGTTTCCTTCGGCGCCCTGACGGGCGCCTCGCGCGGCCGCCATTTCCAGCCGGTGCGCAGGTCGCCACTACACGGCTGGGCCGAGAAGAATGGTGCCGTCTTCGTCGAGACGGGGCTATGGTACCGCTCCTCTTGGTTTCCACGTGCAGGGGAGACGAACTGGCGCGAGAGCGTCGACCGCGAGGTGTTGAACATCCGGCAGAATGCCGGCATCTGCGACGTCTCCACCCTCGGCAAGATCGAGGTCTTCGGCAGGGATGCCGCTGCCTTCCTCGACCGCGTCTACTGCAACGGCTTTGCCAAGCTACCGGTCGGCCGGGCGCGCTACGGCATCATGCTGCGCGAGGACGGCATGATCTACGACGACGGCACGACGAGCCGCTTCGCCGAGGACCATTTCTTCATGACGACGACGACGGCGCTCGCCGCCGGCGTGCTGACCCATCTCGAATTCTGCGCCCAGACGCTCTGGCCGGAACTCGACGTCCGCTTTGCCTCCTCGACCGACCAATGGGCGCAGATGGCGGTCGCCGGCCCGAAATCGCGCGCGATCCTTTCCGAGATCGTTGACGAGGATATTTCCGATGCCGCCTTCCCCTTCATGAGTGCTCGCACGGTCTCGCTCTTCGGCGGTGCGCTCGACGGACGACTGTTCCGGATCTCTTTCTCCGGCGAACTCGCCTATGAACTTGCCGTGCCGGCCGGCTACGGCGAATGGGTCGCCGATCGGATCATGCAGGCTGGTGAAAAGCACGGTATCTGCCCCTACGGTGCCGAAGCGCTCGGGGTCATGCGCATCGAGAAGGGCCATGTCACCCATGCCGAGATCAACGGCACGGTGACGCCTGGCGACCTCGGATTCGCCCGCATGGTTTCCACCATCAAGCCTGACTTCATCGGCAAGGCGATGCTCGCCCGCGAAGGTTTGCAGGCCGAGGACCGCCCCCGCCTCGTCGGCGTCAAGCCGCTCGATCCGGCGACGAGCTTCCGTACCGGTTCGCATATCCTTGCCGAACATGCCGCTGCGACCCTTGAAAACGACCAGGGTTACGTGACCTCGAGCGCATTCTCGCCAAGCCTTGGCTACACGATCGGCCTTGCGCTCGTTAGGCGCGGGCCGGAGCGCTTGGGGGAAAAGGTCATGGTTTGGAACGGCCTCAGAAATGAATTCACCGAAGCGGTGCTCTGCAATCCCGTCTTCGTCGATCCCGACAATGAGAAACTCCATGTCTGAACGCCCCGAACACAAGCCGGCCCTTGCCGGCAAAGCCGCCACTGAAGGGTCCGGCATCCGGCTGGAGCCCTTGCCGGAGGGCCACCTCCTGCATGTCATGGGTGCGTTCGACCGCGACACCCTCGCAGGATCGCTTTCTGCGGCTGGACTGGCAAAGAGCGCGATCCAACAGGCGGGCTATCAACAATGGTGCGTAACAGGTGACGAACGCCTCCCATCCTCGCAGATCGCGCTGCTTGCCGATCACTTGAGAGGCAAGGGCTTCGTCTGCGACCAGAGCCACGGCCGCATCCGCATCGCTCTCTCCGGTTTCCGCGCCCAAGAACTGCTTTCTCAGGGGACGGCAGTCGATCTTGCCCCCGCCGCCTTCCCCGTCGGACACTCGGCAGTCACACTCTTCGGACATATCTCGGTGCAACTGACGCGCACGCACGCGACACGCTTCGAGTTCGCCGTGCTGCGCAGCTTTGCCGAAAATCTCTACGACATGCTCGAACGTGCCGCCCTCGCCTCAGCATAAGCCCAGCGGTCGGATCGACAACGACAGCTCTCCGATAAAGCAGCGATCCATCATGGAAATCCGGCACACAAACCCTCGCCGATCCACGGACCAGACCGAGGCGATCCTGGGTCGCGGAGTTTGGGATGCGGGTGATCTGCGTGATGTTGTCCGTGACTATGCGCTGGAAACGCTGGCTGATGATGACGCGGTGCTGGTGATCGACGAAACTGGCTTTCTCAAACAGGGCAAGGCGTCCTGCGCGGGCTGCGTTATTGCATCTCGATTTGTCAGCTATGAAAATGAGGGCTTTTCGGGCTGCAAATCAACCGGTCGAGGGCATAAATGAATGCAGTCGGTTTTATCTGATCGCGTCGAAGATTGATGCTGGTCAAAGCATCATCCTTGGCATGTGCGAAAATGGCCATCTGGAATGAAGGATCACACTGGAGGAAAGGAAACGTCATGCTGGCCCAGTCAATGACGCACAATCATTCCGCAATCAGGACCGGAGCGACGACTCGAGATGTGACCAAACTCACGCCTTCGCATTATGTAGGCTTTCGCACGAAGTGCGATGAAGGTGGCGCGCACAGAACTGTCGTAAAGGGCGCCCTGATCACGCAGCAAGAGATCAAGGCAGTTCCATCGGAAGATCGCAACTGCGGCGCCAAGTTCGAGCTGGATCGCCACATCCCGAGTAACCGCTCGTCCACAGGGGATATCATCCTGCCTGTCGTCGTGGCAGATGATGTTGACGGGATGCGCGGCGTCACCCGCTACACTGACAGGCTGCAGGTTTCGTCCGCGGACATGCTTCATGGACGCCAATCCTGATAATTATGTTGAAGTCCCTTCCAAGGAGTCGATGCCGCGGAACCTGCTCGGTTTCGTGCTCCTGATGGGCCGATCGCATCAGCTGGCTTTGGCTGCAATTTCGGTGCTTCTCTTTCTTGCCGGAACAGCGCCCCTGGAAATTCAGAGGCGAGTCATCAATGCGGCAACGCAGGGCGGCGCCTACCCGACCATCTTCGCTCTTGTCCTTGCTTATCTCGGCCTCGTCTTGCTGGAAGGACTGACTAAGCTCGGCTTGAACCTCTATCGCGGCTGGATCGGTGAGGTGGCGATCCGCTGGCTGCGGACGACGGTGCTGTCAGCCTCCGATCAGTCGCGCAGGCGGCCTCCCGACGCATTGGCAGAGGGCGTGCAGCTATCAATCGTTCTGGCCGAAGCCGAGCCGGTCGGCGGCTTCGTCGGCACGAGTATTTCCGAGCCGCTTCTACAGGTCGGCATTCTCGTTGCGGTCGGAGGTTACATGATCTTCCTGCAGCCACCCATGGCGCTTGCCGTCGCCGTTGTCTTCTTGCCGCAGATCGGTTTCGTGCCGCTCATGCAGCACGCCATTAACCGGCTCGTTGCAAGCAAGATCGCTATTATGCGGCATGTCAGCGAGGGAATGATCGAGCATGTCACCGGCGGCGATCTGAGTGATGTCCAAGCCGATCGCGTGCAATCGCTTTTCGTCACCAACATGACGATCTACAAATTCAAGTTTTCGATGAATTTCCTGATGAACCTGATGACGCAGTTCGGTTACGCCGGCATTTTCGCGCTCGGTGGCTACTACGTCGTCACCGGAAGGACCGAAATCGGCACGATCGTTGCGTTCGTGTCAGGCTTATCAAAGATAACCGACCCTTGGGGAGCTTTGATCGACTGGTACCGCGACCTCACGGTTACTCAGGTCAAATACGCGATGATCCGTGATGCAAACGCCGATCAGGAGGCGTCAAAGGATCAGAATGATGCCGGGGCGAAGCAACGGACGATCACATAGCTTTAGAAGCTCGTCATAAATGGCACTCGCGGGCGCTGCTTTGATGAAGCTCAAAGACTACCGCGCCAAAAGATAGAAGATGCTCGGCGGGCTGTCGCAATCGATCGCGGCGGCCTTGAGGGAGACCTGACATGTTCAAGAACATTCTCATAGCGACTGATGGCTCTGAACATTCGAAAAAAGCCGTTGAGTTAGGGGCGTCTCTTGCGGCGGGGAGTGGCGGGCAGGTCGTTCTCGTGCATGTTCTCCTCGTCGGAGAGGTCGATACCGATGTGCAGCGGATGATCGACGCTGAATTTCCGGGAGCAGAACCGGCCTTGGGCTCGGCCGATGACATCATGAGCACGAGGCTGGCAGCGCCGCGTTTTGATATTTCTCTTCATCGGGCGACCTCTTACCGGATTTTTCGCATCTTGGGCGATCAAATCATCGAGCAGGCAATTAAGGTCGTCAAAGCGGAAGGCGTTGATCAGGTTTCAACGCTGCTGTTGGAAGGAAATCCTGCAGAGCAAATTCTCAACTCGGTCACCGACGTGCAGCCCGACGTCGTCATCTGTGGCGCTCGCGGCCTTTCCAGGTTCTCGGCGCTGCTCCTCGGCAGCGTATCCAACAAGATCGCGCAGCTTTGCCCTGTGACCTGCGTCACGGTTCGCTGATGGCGATCACGGCCACTTACGAAGCCGCCTCCACACAATCTGCGACGGATCCAGATCGATCGAAAGAAAAGACCCGCATTCGATTTCAATCCAGGGCATCTCGATGCCGCGATAGCGTCGGGTGCATCAGGAGGCCCCCATGGTGAACGTTCATTTCGCCAATGAACCACTAAGGTTGCCCGAAACCCCTCACGCATTGCCGCCAGAGGCGCTGACCGCCATGCTTGGCGTGTCGGAAGAGGTGGGACTGTCTCGTGAAGACGCTGAGAAAAGACGTCGGACCGTTGGTTCGAACGCCATTGAAGCGCGACCCGCCGCAACGTGGTTCGCACTTCTTTTGCACCAGTTCATGACTCCTGTGGTTTATTTGCTGGCCGGCGCAGCTGGATTAGCCTTTTATTTCAACGAGCTGGAAGAAGGCGGCGCCATCGTTGCTGTCCTCGCCGTCAATGCTGTCATCGGGTTTTATACCGAGCTCAAAGCCGTACGTTCAATCGAGGCGTTGCGTGCACTGGGAGCCCATACCGTCCGGGTACTTCGTAACCGAGTTGTCATCCGTGTGCCGGCGGAGGATCTGGTCCCAGGTGATGTCGTGGTCATTGAAGCGGGCGAAGCGGTCTGCGCCGACCTCCGGCTGATTGAAGCTTCCAGGCTGGCCGTGGATGAGTCGACCTTGACAGGCGAATCCGTGCCTGTGGAAAAGGATGTCCAGTCCGTCTCGCAAGGCGCACGCCTTTCGGAGCGTCGGTCGATGCTGTTCAAAGGAACAACTATCACGCGAGGAAGCGGCCGAGGCGTCGTGACGGCGACGGGGCTCGCCACCGAACTCGGCAAGATATCGCGGCTGATCATAGAGGTTGACGCCGGCAACTCACCAATGGAGCGAAAGCTATCTCGTCTTTCGACACAGCTTGTCGGAGCCACGCTGGTTGTCGCCTCCGTAATCGCAGCTCTTGGCCTCATCTCCGGCCAGGATGAACTCCTGGTCATTGAGGCCGCAATTGCTCTTGCGGTCGCCGCTATTCCAGAGGGACTTCCGATTGTCGCAACGCTCGCTCTGGCGAGAGGAATGTGGCGTATGGCGGAGCAGAACGCCCTAATCGAGCGCCTTTCGGCTGTGGAGACGCTCGGCGCCACGACCGTCATCCTGACGGACAAGACCGGAACACTGACGGAAAACCGCATGACCGTCCAGCAGCTTTTGACCTCTTCTGGAGAAGTCGTGGTCAACGCGAATCCGCCGGATAACACACTTCTTTCGCGGGCCGGCGCCGATCAGGAACTCTCATTATTGTTGACGGTGGCTGTGCTGTGCAATGACGCAGATCTTGAGAATGCCGACGCCGAGGGGACAGGCGATCCAATGGAAATCGCACTTTTGCGCGCCGGTCTGACAGCGAATATGAGCCGGTCCGACCTCCTGTTCAAATACCCGCTTCTGCGCAAACACGCCTTCAATCCCTCTACGAAGATGATGGGAACGATCCATTCCAGTCGAGATGGCATTCTCATCGCGGTCAAAGGAGCGCCGGAGTCGATTATCAATTCTGCAACCGGGGTGCTGCACGAAGGAAGCGAAATCCGGTTTGACGAAGAAACGCGCTCGAAATGGAACGATTACGTCGGACGTCTCGCCGACCACGGCCTGCGCGTGCTCGCCTGCGCTGTCAGACGCCAGCCTCAAGAGCCCGATGATCCGTTTCATGAACTGGTCCTGGTCGGCCTAATCGGCCTTCAGGATCCTGCTCGTGCAGACGTACCGGAAGCGATCCGAGACTGCCAGAATGCAGGAATACGGGTGGTCATGGTGACCGGCGATCATGTTGCAACGGCCAGAAGCATTGGTCGCGCCGTGGGCCTCGACACATCGGAAGGCAATGTGGTTGAGGGGCGAGAGCTCCACGAGATGCTGAGGACAGGTGCGCCTGCTCTACGCGATGTCGGCATCTTTGCTCGGGTCGATCCCTCTGAAAAGCTCACTCTCGTGCGAGCCTATCAAAATGCCGGCGATATCGTGGCGATGACGGGGGACGGTGTCAATGACGCTCCAGCCTTGCGGCAGGCCGATATCGGCGTTTCGATGGGACTGCGCGGCACCGACGTCGCCCGCGAAGCGGCGGCAATGATCCTCCTTGACGACAAATTTTCGACTATCGTCAAGGCAATCCGTGAAGGCCGCATTATCTTTGCCAATATCCGCCGGCTTGTCGCCTATCTACTATCGTGCAATCTCAGTGAACTGATGGTGATCGGTCTGGCAGTTGCCGGATCTCTGCCACTGCCTTTGCTGCCGCTGCAGATTCTCTATCTGAACCTCGTGACCGACGTGTTTCCGGCCTTCGCGCTCGCGATGGGCGAAGGAGAGCACCGAGTGCTCAACAGACCGCCCCGCGATCCGAAGGAGGCTATTCTTGGCCGCGCCCAATGGCTCGCAGTCATCCTCCACGCGATGGCGCTGAGCGCCGCCACCTTTGCAGCTCTCGGCATAGGAAAATGGCTGGGCTTCGATCAACGCGCAAGCGTGACCGTGACATTCCTAACTCTCGCCTTTGCTCAACTATGGCATGTCTTCAACTTTCGCAGTCGTGGAACGAGCATCTTTGTCAATGAGATGACCGGGAACCGATGGCTCTGGTCTGCCATTGGTCTTTGTACCCTATTATTGGCTCTCCCCCCTTATGTGGGTCCGGCAGCTCACCTTCTGCAACTCGTCCCGCCAACTGCTCAGATGTGGCTTGTCGTCCTGTTTTCGAGCACCGCGCCGCTGATCGCGACACAGATCGTAATGCTCGCACTATCCGGAACGAGACCCAATCGCTCCTGAGCTGGCTGGCTGTATTTCCGGTTCGAGCTCGTGCTGAACGGCATTGTGAGCTTGGCGCTGTTAATGGGCAACTTCGCGCGCTTCCAGCGCTCCGTATTGCTCCCATGGTCACACATAACCGGCGTCCGCGCATGCGTTAGATCAATGCGACCGACAACGAAGACAAGTAGATATTATACCGCGAAAGATGGAGAGGTGGAGAAGACATGACACCACAGTATTTTCTTCCGCTGGCGACGTATCCCGATCCGAGTTCGGGATTGATCATTTCGAATGCCATCGCGTTCGCCGAGTTCTGCGGCGCAAATCTTCACGTCTGCGCGCAAAGAATTGAGATTCCGCACATCCCCGACGCCTGGTCGTCGCTGCTGCTCGATACGCCAAAAATGATCGAGCAAGCCGAAAGCTTGAGCCGTGACCGTGCTGCAACGCTGATCGCCGCGGCCGAAAATCTGAGCGCAGGCACGGAAATTAAGGTGTTTACTCGAATGTTGAAGACCGCTTTGCCTTCGCTGCACGAAACAGTGACCACCCAAGCACGTTTCTTCGATCTCGCAACCCTCGAATGTATCGCCAGTATTCCGGACACCCGCATCGTCGCTGAAGCCGTCATATTCGGCTCAGGCCGACCGGCCGTCATTTTTCCCAATAGGACTATCGCCGGCAAGATCGATCATCTGGTGATTGCATGGGACGGGAGCCGCGCAGCCGCTCGCGCCGTCAGCGATGCGAACCAGCTCATCCGGATGGCCCGAACCGTATCGGTCCTGTCGGTCACCGGCGAAAAATCGCTTACAGCCGACAGCGGAACGCACCTTGCTGAAATCTTGAGGTCGAGCGGCGTCAATGCCAAGGCAACGGTCGCCCAAGGTAGCGGGTCATCCATCGGCCGGAGCATCCAGCAGGCCGCGCTGGAACTGGGCGGCGATTTTTTGGTCATGGGCGCATTCGGGCATTCTCGATTGCGGGACTTTGTCTTGGGCGGAGCAACCGGTGGGGTCTTGGACGAACCGGCCTTGCCAGTTCTCATGTCCCATTGACGAACGGGAGGATAGGTCTCTCTATCCGACCCTTTGCGGCTCAGGCGGGAAACTGCCGTTGCACCGGAAGTCTCAGCCGATCTTCACCGAGCCTTCGCCGATGCTCACGTGCGAACGCCGCGATAGATCGCCGGAATGACGAGAACGGTCAAAAGCGCCGACGATGCCAGCCCGAAGAGCAGCGAAATCGCCAGGCCCTGGAAGATCGGATCGGTCAGGATGACGCCTGCATTGAACAATATCTCACGCATCGGCCGGCCGGATGACGAGGTATGGCGGATGAAGTCAACGAGCAGTATGGAGTTGCGCACGATGATGCCCGCCAGCGCAATGAAGCCGATCATCGAGGTGGCCGAAAACGGTGTGTGGAACAAAAAGTGGCCGGGCAGGATGCCGACGAATGTCAGCGGGATCGCGTCAGGATCACCAGGGGCAGTCGGAAAGAACCGAACTGGGCAACGGACCAGGATATGGATTCCGAGGAATGCAACGCAGGTCTGGGACAACACCCATCCGAACAGTCACGGTGCGCAGGATATCGCCGCGTCAGTTCCGTTGGATCTGCTAACGTAGTACTTATTTCCACCACCCCATCGCCCCATCATCAATTGCTAGCGCCCTCTGCTTAACCGGGGAGGGCGCTTTTTTTGTTTTTGGGCTGCGTCATCTGTAGGCCGACATGACGTTACTTCTTCTTGTTCAGGATCTGCGGCTCGCCGCCGCCGTCAGGATTGCCGCCAGCGAGACGTGTCGCCAGCCTCTGCTCTTCGCGTCGCAAAAGAAACGTCAGGTCAGCAACTCGACTTGGACTGGTTTCGCTTTGGAGTAGGCTTCGGTAACGCTCGATGTTCGCGACTTCATAGTCGATCATGATTACCTCCTATCGCAGCCTGCAGCGTTTCACTGCAGCATGTTTCTTTCAATAACGATAAAAGGAACCCGCCACGGGGTAAGCAGCGGGCTCCAAGAAGCTCAGATGCCGGAACAGGTACGAAGCGGACCAAGCCCCATACTAGGCTCACATCCGGCGTACATTAGCGAATCAATTCGGCTGATCCTGAAGTTATGTCGTTATTTGATGAAGCCGATCCAAATGCCCGTGCGTACTGCGTCCTGGATCTTCGCTCGAAGACGGTCTCTTCCAGCTTTATCTTTGGCTATGCACTCGCGAGTGGCGCGTAAGAAAGCTAGTTCATCCTGCGCGGTGAGAAGAGCTTTTTCTGAGGTGTCGTCCATACCGAACCCCAAGGAGGGCTGGGTCAGTGAACGCGACGTCTATTGACCTGGGTTACGCCTTGCGCCGCTTCTCGGTGGACGCCGGGGAAATCTATAACATTTGGCTGCATCCCCGGTCTATCGAAGTTCCGGTACAGGGCGTCAGCAAGTTGAGCCGGCTGTCGCAGGCCTTGGCGGAAGAGCCTGATTATGAGCCTGGCCGCAATATTGAGTTCACCTTTCGGGTTCCCCGATATGGGGCCTGTATAGCCGCAGACAGCAAGAACCTCGTTAAGCATCTTCAGGTCTTTGGCTTTGAGATTGGTCGTGTCGATTTTGGAAGACATGTTGTCCTCCTTTCGGTCTGGGCGAAGCGCATAGGCCCCAATCGGCAGCGCCCGTTTCATGGCTACCGAGAACTTCAACTTGCGCTCAATTGTGGACGATAGCAAATGAATTCACGGATGATGATTTCCCTCGCTCTCTCCGCATCCATCATCTCGAAGCGGCACGGTGCCCACACCGGCCGCAATTCGAATGGTCGCCTAACGAAAAGCCTGAATGCGCAACAAGTGATCCATGGCGCGACGTCGCCTGTCATAAATCCTTGCCAGAAACGCATTATCCGATTCCTTTGCAAAACAGTTGACCCGATGCTCTCCGACAACCGCCGTCTGATTGACGAGCTGTCGGGTTACTTTGTCGACTCTGGTTTCGGCAAACCTCAGATCTTTCTTTTGAGAGCGCTGATTTTTCGTCCGTTTGATTGGCCGGAAAGCTCTCTGGCTACGGTCATTCATTTGAATACCTCTCTGCGTCATGAAAATAGGGTTGGTTCCAGCGGCTCCAGGGCACTCGGTGCCGGAACAGGATCACAGACGGGGCACGCAGGGACATCGATCACATCCGCGTACGGATGAGTGACCTTGGCCTCCGCTGTCGGCCACACCATCAGCAATAAGCCTTAACTGGCTCAGATCATGGGTATGGTAACAACCAGAACCCCAATTAACCCAGCTGTAAGGACTGATGTTTCGATGAGAAAGACAACGATCTGCCTTGCAGTTAGGCCTGGAAAAAAATGTTGCATGACTTTTCCTCATTAAAAATTAATTCTACATGAGCACCTATAGCACTATTGCGGCAGAATATTTTGTTTTATTTTAGCGAATACTAAGTGTTCAAGATATGGGGGGCTCCTCTTTCCCGATGCCCGGCTTCTATCAGCTCGATGAACTTTGCATCTCGGCGAAACCCTGCTTGCTGATGAAGGTGAGGAGCCAAAGCCCGTATTTCGATCTGCATCGCTGTGTGGAACGATTTCATAGCTGCCTCCTTGTTTGCCGAGAGAAAACCACGGCGCAAACAAGATGGCTAACCCTCGGATCCGAGGGGCAAAAAGAAGGTTGTTTGTCCACCAGCGACAGCCTCCATCACAACGGAAGGCTGATGACGAGAAGCCTCAGCGTTCGGCCCCACTGCCGGGCCACTCTATGAGATTAATCAAGCAATTCGCGCAGACGGATCGCAAGTTCGCAGGCCGTGTAGGGCTTCTTCAGCAAGCCTGTGGAGAGGGAAAGCTCGCGGCCAGCGATCATCGGCTCGGCATAACCAGACGTGAAAAGGATCTTGATACCCGGCTTCAGCGTCCGCACGATATCTGCCAATTCGTCGCCGGTCATGCCGCCGGGCATGACGATATCGGTAAACAGCAGCGCGACATCAGGATATTCCTCAAGCCGGTCCAGTGCCTCGCGACCGTTTGTCGCTTCGATGACTTCGTAACCGGCACTGATGAGGCGTGAAACGGCAACGCGGCGAACGCGTGCATCGTCCTCCACGACAAGGATCGTCTCAACACCGCGTGGAATGTTGGGCTGGGACCGTTCAGCCCGCGATTTCTCATCCGCGCCATCTCCTGCCACCCTGGGAACTGCCGGAACAAAGACGCGCACAGTCGTTCCCTGGCCCACCTCGCTGTAAAGTTGAGTATGGCCGCCGGATTGCTTAGCAAATCCGTAGACCATGGAAAGGCCGAGCCCCGTGCCGGAACCAAGGCCCTTGGTCGTGAAGAAGGGTTCGAAGGCCCGCTGCTTGACCTCCGCCGTCATGCCGCTGCCGGTGTCCGTCACCGAGATCAGCACGTAGTCGCCAGCGCGCACCTGTGGATACATCTGCGCATAATCGGCGTCGAGCTTCACGCGCGAGATCTCGATCGAGAGCTTGCCGCCGCGCGGCATGGCATCTCGGGCGTTGAGCACAAGATTCAAAAGAGCGTTCTGTAACTGCGATCCATCAACCAGTGCGCTATTGGACGAGCCAATCACGGTGGTGCGGAATTCGATCGCCTCGCCGAGCGTACGACGCAGCAGGTCGGAAAAACTGGAAATAAGCTGCCCGACGTCGACGAGTTTCGGATTGAGCGGCTGGCGCCGGCCGAAGGCGAGCAGCTGGCCTGTAAGTTTCGCCCCGTCCTCCGCCGCCTCCTGCGCCTCACGCAGCAGCGGCCGCAGCCTTTCGTCGGTCAGTTTGTCCTCGATCATCTCGAGATTGCCGCTGATGACGGTAAGCAGATTGTTGAAGTCATGCGCAAGCCCGCCGGTCAGTTGGCCGATCGCTTCCATCTTCTGCGACTGGCGCAACTCCTCCTCGGTCTTGTGGCGGCTCGTCAGGTCGCGGATGAAGCCGGTGAAGATGCGCTTGCCATTGGTGATCGCCTCGCCGACGGAAAGCTCCATCGGAAAGACCGAACCATCCTTACGCTGCCCGGTCACCAGTCTGTCATAACCGATAATCCGGCGCTCGCCGGTCATGAAGTATCGGGAGAGGTGGCCGTCATGGGCGTCGCGATCCGGCTGCGGCATCAGGATCTTGACGTTGCACCCGCAGACTTCCGCGGAGGGATAACCGAAAAGCCGCTCTGCCGCAGCGCTGAAGGAGGAGATCCTGCCGGCATCGTCAATGACAATCATCGCTTCGGGAACCGTAGCCAGGATGGAGCGCAGATGTGCTTCCCTCTCCGCCAGATCATCCTGCATTCTCTTCATGCCGGTTACATCGTTGTTGGTTTGGATAATCATCGCTCTTTTGCCGAGCGATGGGTTGAAGAGGGACCAGCGCGTGGCAATGAAAAGCGTTTGCCCGTTATTGTGTCGGTGCATCACCTCCCCTTCCCACGCCCCTTGCCTTCGAACGGTTTCGCGGATTTCTTCCAAGGGTGTCGGAAACTGCGTTGCGAGAAGTTCGTGGACGACCTTTCCGACAGCCTCCTTTCTTGGCCAGCCGTAGAGAGCCTCGCAGCCACCGGTCCAGCGGTTGATTATCCCGTCGAAACCGTGAATGATCACGTTTGCTCCGTCGAACATCAGGGCAATCTGGTCAAGCTCTGTCTCAGTCGTCATCTCCTCACCATTCCCCCTTCATCGCTGACGCTCTCAGTGGCGCGGCCGCCTTTCACATCCAGCCAGCTTCCACCCGTCCCCCGCTGATTCATCGTCACTTCCTGACAGTTGCACAAGCGCAGACCGCTTCACGACACGAAGTGAATGACGTCCTACAGGCGCAAGCACGCCTTTACTCGTCAGCTTCGTGATAGAACGGGAAACCGTCTCGATGGTGAGGCCGAGATAGTCGGCGATGTCCAGTCGGGTCATTGGCAGCTCGATCACGAAATCGGCCTGCCCTTCCGAGACCGCGCGAAGAAGCTCTCTTAGAAGAAAAGTGCAAATCCGCTCCTCGGCGCTCTTGCAGGACAGCAGGACCATCTGGTCCTGGGCAGCGGCCATTTCGTCGCAAAGGCGGGCGAAGACCTCCGGCCCCAACTCCGGCGAACTGGCGACTTCGCTATCGAATGCCTTGCGCGAGAAACGTCGTACCTTCGTGTCGGTAATGGCTTCGGCACTGTAGAGATAGTGGTCCTTCAGCGAGACGCCGACGATGTCGCCGGCATGCAGAAATCCTGTGATGACGCGGCGGCCGTTCGAGATGATCTTGAAGATACGAAGGATGCCCTCGACGACTTCGAACAGGTGCTTGGCAGCGTCGCCTTCGAAAAAGAGCGACTGACCGGCGACCAGACGTTCGACAGGTTGTCTCCTAAAAAGCTCCTGAATGCAGTTCGGCTCGGAGCCAAGAAGCACCGCATTGTTGATCTGCTTGTCGTAATGAAAATTAGCGCGCTGCAGCATCTTCGTCCCTCCGTGCTGTGGATGAGATCAGTAAAATGGCTCAGGGTGACATGCTGATGCCGCGTGTGTAAAAGACAACGCGAATTTGTAACAGTTTGTAACAAGTGTTGGGCAGCGCTGTATCGCCGTAGCTACCTTCCCATCTGCCAGACGATTAGAGACACCCGGAAAGGCAATCAAAGCTGATAAATGACGCCGTGGTCCCATCGATGACGGAACTCCTGATCGTCGAGCAGGCTCCAAGTCTCGGGTTGAAGAGTCCAAAACCGCAGATATTTGCTCTTCGCATCGATCGCCTGTCTCTCGATACATGCAAACAGGGCTGCCGCGATTTCATGTTCGTGGACCGGGCTTATGACAATGAAGATCGCTACGTCGAACAGCGGCCCGGCAACAGGGTGCTTTTCGAGGCGAATATGGCAAAGGCCGCGAGAGTAACCTCTGGTGTCGGTCGCGACAATAAAGTTGCGCCGCTCCGAGCCGCCGCTTATACGGCGCCAGGAATCAAGTGTCAGATCCGGCATTGCCGCCTGCGCTATGACGTAAGTGCGGTCAATCTGGTCTTTCTGCAGAGGGCCGATGACAAAACCGCTATTGTTAAGCGTCATCTGAGGTCTCCCTTACATTGAACTACACCCTGGCGCTTTGCCGGTGATGGACGTGACGATCCGTATTCGATGGTCAGAAAAACACCGCCACGTGCCGAAGAAGATCGCCAGCACCAGCTGCAGCACCTCTAATGCTTTGAAGGTGATAACCCTCCCTTTTCTCAACGGTTTTATCGGCATGATTGAACCACATGCCGAAGCGCCCTTCGATCGACCCCATCCCAGCCCGTTCGAGGCGGCCAATCTCGCCAAGATCGATATGCTCCGGAGGCTCTTTTTCTTTGCACCTACGAGACTTTGCCAACAGCAGTACAAAAACGTTAAACCGACGGTGAGCCTACTGCGTTGACCCGCATCAAAGTCGGCACGCCAATCCACGGATTGCGAGGACTAGCGCTCCCAGGTTATGAACGGCGCCTCAGTCGGCAGGAACATCCCAGCGCAATCAACGGTTACGCGCACGCTGAAATCATCCTTCTCCCGGTTGTTTGGCAATCGAGCGGTATAGACATGGCCATTGGTCGCGCCGACGATGCCTCGTCCGGAGTGAGGCGAAACGATTGGCTTAGACTCTGCCCTTGCGGATCCGCAAAGAGCTCCGCCCGGATGGGCGAGGTTTCTATCTCTCCAAGGTAGATCCGCACCCTGACGTCATAGCCATCGAGTGTGACGGACCGACAGCATTGATGCCGGTCAAATCGACAATACGTCAGATAGCGCCAGCTCTTTGAGATCGATCAACGACGACCCGCGGCAAACGATTTAGCTCAATTTCCCAATGAGATTGCATGGCGCGATTCATGCTGGTCAACGATACGCGTCGTGACTTTAGGTGTTCTTTCGAGGGAGATTGACATGCAAATGGACCATATCGCCCGCATGCCCGCTCAGAAGGTCTACAAGGTTACCGAGCTCGCCCGCGCGCTGCATATCCGAGATGAACAGGAACAAGAGTTGAAGACGCTTTTCGGCGAATTCGTCACGAGGCAGGAATTCTTATCCAATGTGGAGCTACCACAGCGCTTTCGGTGACGGTCCTGTCGACGCCGATGCTGGCGGAAGCCCCCCGCGAAGACGGGCCTGAGAGTGGCTTCCGGCCTCCTCCGCGCTCTCCCGGGTCCGTCGTCGTGCCAGAACGCTTCGAGCAGATCTATTTCCGCGCCAGATCGGCAGTGCTCGATATCACCCACCTCGCGCCGATTACCCAGCCGGCAATGATGGCCGGCGAAAGCTTCAGCGCCGCCTTGGCCGTTGAGCCGAGGGCGGGCTGGCTTACCCGATCCGATGGCGTCTCCTTGGTCACGGTCGGTTTGATGCCACAGATTGGCCCTGGACGGGCAGGATCGCCGCCTCCTCGCGCCGAATTGCGGGAAAATCGGCGGGTGTGATCGTCTCGCGCTCCAGCAGAAGGCGAGCGCCGGCCTTCAGGTCCACAATCCGGGCGGCCAGAACGTTCCTGGCGTCCTGATAGGCCGTTTCCAGTATCTCCCGGATTGCCAGATCAACGTCGCGGGCTGTCGCATCGGCATAGTCGCGCTGCATGGAGGCTGCTCGCCCATCGTCCAGCCATTGCAGCCGCGGTGCCTCCAGGACCGCTTGCCCCAGCCGGCTCATGCCGAAGCGTGTAACATAGCCGCGGGCGATGTCAGTGGCCTTCGCGAGATCATCGGCCGCCCCCGTCGAAATTTCCGAAAAGACCAGTTCCTCGGCCGCACGACCTGCCAGCAATGCGACGATCCTCTCCAGCAATTCCGGTGCGGTGACGAGAAAACGATCGTCGGTCGGCCTTTGCAACGTGTAGCCGAGCGCGCCGACGCTGCGTGGAATGATCGACACTTTCTGCACCGGGTCGGTGCGCCGCAACGCGGCTGCGGCAATCGCATGCCCCATTTCGTGGATGGCGACCCTTTCGCGCTCGAGCGCCGACAGGAGCCGGCTTCGCCTTTCGGCGCCCGCCACGATCCGCTCCATGGCTCTCGTGAAGTCGTCCATCTCGACGCAGTCTGCATTGCGGCGCGTTGCAAAGATTGCAGCTTCATTGACGAGATTTGCCAGGTCGGCTCCGGTGAAGCCTGGCGTCATGCGCGCCACGTCGTCCAGATCGACTTTCTTCGACAGCAGGATCTTCCGGCAATGCAGGGCAAGGATTGCAGTGCGGCCCGGTCGGTCCGGGCGATCGACGACGATCTGCCGGTCGAAGCGGCCCGACCGAAGCAACGCTGCATCAAGAATCTCGGGACGGTTCGTTGCAGCAAGCAGAACGATGCCGGAACCGGGATCGAAACCATCGAGTTCGGCAAGCAGCTGGTTGAGTGTCTGCTCCTTTTCGTCCCCCGCGCCGAAAGACCCCAGCGCGCTTCGTGCCCGTCCCAACGCGTCGAGTTCGTCGATGAAGATGATGCAGGGTGCTGCGGCGCGCGCCTGTTGAAACAGGTCGCGAACGCGAGCTGCACCGACACCCACGAACATTTCGACGAATTCCGATCCCGTAATGGAAAAGAAAGCGACGTCGGCCTCTCCAGCGACCGCTCGTGCCAGAAGGGTCTTGCCGGTTCCCGGCGGACCGACAAGCAGCACGCCTTTCGGCACGCGCGCGCCAAGGCGCGAGTACCGGTCCTTCTCCTTGAGAAACGAGACAACCTCCTGCAGTTCGGCCTTGGCCTCGTCGGCGCCGGCAACGTCCTGGAAGGTCACGCCCGTCTTCCGTTCGAGATAGACCTTGGCTTTGGATTTGCCGATAGTCACGAGGCCGCCCATGCCCTGCTGTTCGGCGAACCTTCGGAAGAAGAAGAACCAGATTGCGAGAAAGGCTGCAGTCGGAAGGATCCAGGAAAGAAGTGTTGTCAGCCAGTTGCTGTCACTGGCACCAGTGATCTCGACGCCAGCCTTTTCAAAGGTTTCTGCTGCCGCCGGATCGACGCGATGGGTTGCAAAGAAGGTCTTTCCATCGAGCGGCTGTTTGAACTTTCCCTCGACCATCGTCTCGGTGATCGTCACAGACTGGATCCTGCCCTCGCTCGCCATGCGAACGAGATCACTATAGGACGGCTGCGCAATGTCGCGCGTCGCAAACCAAACTTGGAACAGTCCGATCAGGACCAATGCCACGAAAAGGTATCCGAGGTTGAAGCCGTGCTTGCGTTCCATATCCGCCTCCATTGCTCCCTTTGATATTGTCTTCCCACGAACGACGCGGACAATCCTTGACGGGGATCAACATTGAGCGATCGGGGAGCCGGGCAGCATTCATCGGTATGGTGAGATACCGGCGCAGCGCATCTTCAGCGCAGGGTGCTGTTCAGGCTGACATGAGTTTCTCGAAGGTTCGGCGGCGAACGAGTCAAGGTCCCGATTAGCCGCATCCGTCCAGGGCTTCGTTACCGGTCAGGCTGGAGAGGCTGCCGCAGCAACATATTAGTTATCAATCTCCGGCGCGCCTGCCCTCTTTCAAGTGTGCTCGACTGCCCGCTGTCTCCATCGCCGCAACCGCCAACGGCCGTAGATCTCTCCTCATTTTGACAGGGATCAACGACGAACGACCGGTACGATCCTAACAAAGAAATGATCGGGAGGGTAATGTTATGAATGACAAAGTCTTGAGACGGAGCGTGATAGAAGAGCTCGATTTCGAACCGGGCCTTGATTTCGAGCCGGGCCTTGACTCGACCAATATCGCCATCACTGTCGAGGGAGGCATCGTTCGGCTTTCCGGAAAGGTCGCAACATTTGGCGAGGTTGAGCTTGCAGAACGCGCGGCGAGCCGTGTGAGGGGGCGTTCGTGGCATCATTCAGGGCATGGTGTCTGCGCCATCCATGACCAGATCATGATTGCATAACGTACCACCACCGTCTTGCACAGGTGTCTTATAAGGAGTCCTTGTCATGCTACATCATCGAGACACAAGCCGCGTCACGGAAGCTCTGATGTCGGCTGCCGGCTGTGCCCCGCCCCCTTACGATAGCCGGCCGAATGGCGATATCTTGCTTGAGCGCGACGATGCCGATCACTGGGACATCGAGATCATCTCGCCGCGCGCTAGAGAATGGGCGGCTTCCGAACTCTGTTGCCCGCTCCGGCAGTGTTTCGCCGGCAGGATGCGTCTCGACATAATGAGCGCGGACCGGCTCCTGAAAATGGCCCATGACCGGGGATTCCGGACGGAGTTCGTCACCCGAAGCGGCAGGGACGTTTTTTGATGTTCAATACCGCCGTCTGCGCGATCGGCATGGGGTCGCGCGAGAGTTCATCATCTCATCGACACTTCACGCGAACTTCTGGCGCCGGATGCCTGGGCCACGGGCGTGATCGCCGAAGCCGAAAGGAAGCTCTGCGACCTCGCCCGAGCCCTACCCGTTTCGCCTATCATTCATGTCCGCGTGGGCCGCCCCGACGAGGTCATTCTCGCTGTCGCATCCGAGGTAGGCGCGGATTTGATTTTGGTTGCGGCCCACCGCGAAGACATCCTGGACAAGATCTTCGGCTCGATCGTCGACCACATCGCCCACCATGCTCGCTGCTCGGTCCATATCGACAGGATTGGCCCGCAAAAGAAGCACGGAACGGGCAGTCACGCGCCTCGCTAATGCTGGCAGCAGGACGTTCCAGAAATTGTGGCAGGCGAAAGCCCAATGGAAATGCCGAGCTCGGCCGATGATCCCGTACAGGTAATCGCGCCGACGCCAGGCGTTTGGTTGTCGCATGCGCAACTCCAACAGCCGATCGTGGTTCGGTTGTTGCGGCAACCCCACCGACATGACCCCATACAACTTTCGATGAAGAACCGATTTATTCTCGCCTTGAACGCTTTCGGTTCTGGAATCTGACTAAGACCCCAAAATCATGCCCGCCAAAGGTGCAAAATCGCTTTCCGCTGGAGGTTGGCCGCTCGGAGCCTGTTTGCCGCGTGGTCTTATTCAAACAGTTTGATGCGCGTCAATGTCGTTTTCCCATTCCATCGCTCTAATGCAACGGCTCGCTAATGAGTGAACATGGACTGCACCAGGTCCTTGGGACGCTTTGATGCAGTCTCCTTTGCCAAACGTAGGAGAAAATCATGGCTGACACAGCAACGAAGCTTCCGGTCAAGAACGAGGAAAAGTCGACCTTGCCGGCCGGCAACCTCTGGTCCCCGTTTGAAGCATTTCGCTCGGAGATCGACCGCTTGTTTGACGATTTCACGCCTTTTTCGCGCCGTTCGTCCGATCGCCCATTATTCGGGCGCGTTCTGCCGGCGCTCGGCGCCTGGCCGACGGTTCCCGCGGTCGATGTCATCGAGAGGGACGATGCGTTCGAGCTCACCGCCGAGGTGCCCGGGCTCGATGAGAAGAACATCGAGATCAAGCTGTCCAACGGCATGCTGACGATCCGCGGCGAGAAGCAGGAAGAAAAGGAGACAAAAGAGAAAGAATATCACATCTCCGAGCGCCGCTTCGGCTCCTTCCAGCGCAATTTCCAACTTCCCGACGGCGTGGATGCCCAAAAAGTGGAAGCAAGCTTTGCCAAGGGCATCCTGAAGGTCAAACTGCCGAAGAGCGCCGAAGCGAAAAAGAATGAGCGGAAGATCGAGATCAAGGCCTCGTGATCCAACAGTGCGTTCGATAAGGCGGCGCGCAGATATTGCGCGTCGCCTCAACCGAGAAGGCTCGCCAACACGCAATCGAGCATGGTGTGGCGCCAAAGCAGGGCACTTGGCGGTGTTCCGGAATCGATATGCTATCAAGCGAAAGACGCAACCCGCCAACGTTGCTGTCGATCGTGTTCAGAGAGCCCATCGCGCAAGGCGGCAACACCGATAAGATGACGCGCCGGACAAGGCGCGGGCGACGAAGATATTCGCCGTCAGAAGCTGCTTGCGGCCTGCCGTTTGGCTTCATCCCACAATATCCGGCGTCGATGTCGAGACCCAAGCCGGATTCCTCAGAAAATAGTCCGCTGAAACATGGCTGGAAATTCCCGCCGCCGTTTGAAACGGAGCGGGTCCGCGCTAGCACGCATTTCCAACAAGTCAGCATCTGCTCTTGTCAGATTGAAACCGGCAGCGGAGCCAGATGCAGCTCGTTCGGAAGATCCGTCAACGATCACGCGAACATCTGCCGCCAACCGGCAACCTCGCCAAGCGGACAGCATCCTTGTTGGCGCGCCCCGACAACTCGCCGATGAGCCGTCAATCCGTTTGTCAGCGCTCTGAGGCAAGGTGCCTCTGAATTTCGTCGATTGGCAGATTGACGAGGTCTTTGTCGTATTCGGCAATGACGCGCTTGCTGAGGCTTTCAGACATGGCGTGTCTCAGATTGGCCAGCGACTTGGGAGCCGCGGCGATGACGAGTTTGCCAATAGCTCCTTCCGCGCAGATGGTCTCAAGCCGCTCTGCCACGATTGTCGAAAAACGCTGCTCCTCCAAGTCATGAAAGTCGGTCTCATCGACACTGCTGCGATGGCTCCCCGCCCAAGTCCGGCCTGGCCGGTCCGTTCCCTGTTCATGGCTGAGCGGGTTGGCGCTCGCTTCAATGACCTGCTCGACCTCGAGCATCAGCTGATAAGCCGTCCCGATGTTACGCAACAAAAGAGCCTTCTTTCCGTCGGCAACCAAAACACATGCGTCGTGGGGGATAATCTCGCTCTTCATTGAGCCCTCCTGCCTTTGAGTGTTTTTCATTGTAGACGTGCAGGAAAAACGCAGTTTGACCAGTGTCAAAAAGGGGGGACGAAGTTCGCAGCGTTTGGCTAAGGCCAAGTGACGAGGCTCTTTCTGGTTACTGCCGCTTGTTCGGCTTGGTCTTTTGGGTTGCCCGTCCCGGAACCGACCTACACTGCCGCGGTGATGACACCGCTCCATCCAGCGCTCCCAGGCCAAGCCGTTGACGAAGAGAAGCTTCGTGCGATGACGAATGAAATGATGTTCGAGGCCGCCGCGCAACTCGAGGCCGAAAACGCAAGCTGAGGATTGCAGTCAATCTCAACCGATCCGGCCGCCGATCTTGCGTCAGTACCTCCGCCGGGCGAGAAGCTTCAAAAGACGACAGACCCCGGCAGCGCGCCGCTAAGATGCCGGCGCGTTTAGCCGAAGCCGCCGCAGCAATTGTCAGGCCGCCGACGTGCTTCACCCCGCGCTCTTCATATCATTTGCCAGCCGCCCGCCTCGCAGCTTCATCAAACACCTGGAGCGCATATTCGCAAGTGGCGCTCATGTCGTCGCAGCAAAGCTTCAAGTTCTTGCATCCGGAGGAAACCTTCCGGGCGATCGTTTCGCGGAAAGCGGAAAGGTCGTGCGTGTCTGGGTGCTTGAGGATTTCCTGCAGGCAGGCGACGGTAATCGTTTCGTAGACCAGCAGCCTACCCTCGATTTCTCCGATTGTCGGCACCGCGAAGCACTCGCCTCCGCGCTTGTTGTCTCGTTCAACAGTCAGCATAGCGCATCTCCCTTTGTCCGGCGATGATCGAATCCGGCATCTGCAAGTCCCTTGCTGGCTCGGTTGCCAGCAATCGCTTTCGACACGGCAAAATGATCCTGTAATCTCCACCCTGGCACCGCGCACCTCGATCTTCAGATGCGCGAGCGAGAGGCACTTTTGACGAAACCTGGGTTCGTCCAGCCTTCAGATGGCGATACGACATCGCTTCCAGTCATCTGATAACGATATCCGCACTGCGGTGCGCAAACGTTGATGAAGGTCAAAGACCGTCCAGCAGAAGCGAATATTCTCATCGCATTCAGCCAAGAGGTGATCGCGATGACAATCAAGACGGTATTGAGCATTCTCAACGTCGAACATTTCGATGAAGATCTGAGGGCGGCGGCCGCATTCTGTGAGATCTACGGAGCGCATCTCAGCGCGCTCGTCATTTCAATGGGTTCAGCGGGGGCGATAGGCGAATACAATGCCATGTCGACCGTCTGGCTCGACGAACGGCAGCGCGAGATCGAGGAACTTGTAGAAGCCGCAGACAGGGTGAAAGACATACTTGGCCGCGCGGACCTGTCCTGCGATGTCGACCACGTCTATACGGAATTTGCATGGGCCGACCAGGACATAGCGGAACGGGCACTTTACGCGGATGTCGTGCTCGTCGGTCGGCAGGCGGCCGATGACGAAGACCTTCGCAAGCGGATCTTCGACGGCGCTCTCTTCCAAACGCCAACTCCCATCCTCATCAATCGCGGCCCGCGCGCCATCTCCTCAGCTGCAAAATCAATCCTCGTCGCGTGGGACTCCAGCAATGAAGCCTCTCGTGCGGCGCGCCAATCGCTCGAGCTTCTGAAACAGGCGGACGTGGTTTACATCACGCTGATCGACCCGGTCGCCAGTATGAGGGCGAATGGCGAGGAGCCGGGAGCCGACATTGCAGCCTACCTTGCCCGCCACGGTGTCAAAGTGCAGGTGGATCGCCTGGCGAGCGGCGGGCGGAGCGCGGACGAAGTCCTAAGGCAACACGCGGTCGATGTTGCCGCCAATCTTATCGTCATGGGCGCCTTCAGCCATCCACGCTGGCAGCAAACGCTGTTTGGCGGGGTGACCCGTAGCATGATCGAGGAGACCCGCATCCCAATTCTCATGGCGCACTGAGGCGGGCCGGAAAGAAAGTTCGATCACGGCATCGTCGCGATGGACAAGACTAAAACCACCGAATTCTACGGGGGGCTGCTTTGTCGTGTGCGCCAGCGGATCGACATCGTCGTCTTAACCGAAATCGCTCCCAACACGCTGACATGGCACGGTCGTACTGTCGCTCTTACTGATAAAGGACGGCATCGCCCAGCGACCTTGCGCACTGCGATGACAAGTTCGGCCGGTCCTCCTGATTGATCTCCTCCGCCGTTCGAAAGCCCAGCCTGCGCAGATCGGCAGCGTCGGGCGGCACCCTTGTATGGCATGTTGGAAGAGGAAACCCGTCACGATGGCCGGCAGGGCCAGCCACCGGTGGTCTACCGTGGCCGCCAGGATCGTTCCCGTGAAGGCAGCGAGGAAGCGTTCGCCTCCAAGGTTCGCTCGACGTCCCATTCCCGCTCAAGTTCCGACAGCCTTGCTTCAATCTGTTCGGGATGAGCCTCGTAGCAGGCGAGCTTTTTCTCCATCAGCCGGCGCAGGCTTCGGTTGATTTCGTCGGCTGTCTGGGCGCTGACCGTCTGCTGTCGTGGCCATGGTCGCTTCTCCCCTCGGGGCATGGGAATCACGAGGCGACAAAAAAAGTTCCACGCCCGACCTTGAAGATACATTATTATATAATATACTATAATGTATAGTAAAATCCAACACGGAGTTGGCAATGCCTGTCACCGCAATATCCGAGAAACTGTCGGTCTCGCCGCAGCCGAGCATCGAGAACATCCAGTCGCTTTACGGCAGAGGCTTTAGGACACTGATCAACAACCGGCCGGACGATGAAGATTCTGCCCAGCCGGGAACGCAGGGCGAAAGCCAGGAAGCAAAGCACTGCAACCTGTCCTATGCATTCATTCCGGTCACACTTGGCACGATCACCGAGGCGGACGTCCGTGCGTTTCAGCGCGCGGTCGACGAATCCGAAGGGCCGGTGTTCGCCCATTGCAAGACCGGCACCCGATCGCTCTGCCTCTACCTGATCGGTGAGGTTCTTGACGGCCGGATGTCGGCAGACGCGGTCGTCGAGTTCGGACGCGTCCGGGGTTTCGACACAAGCGCCGCCGCAGCCTGGCTTAGAACACATGCCGAGCGCCGACCGCAGGTGAAGGGCTTTTTCGACAAGCGCACCTGGAGCGTCCAGTACGTGGTGTCCGATACGACGACCGGCAAGTGCGCCATCGTAGATCCGGTCCTGGACTTCGATGAGAAGGCGGGCGCGACAGCGACCACCAATGCCGACGCAATCCTCGAGTACGTCCGCAGCCGGGGGCTGACCGTCGAGTGGATCCTTGATACCCATCCGCATGCCGACCACTTCTCGGCCGCCCAGTATCTTAAGGAGAAGACCGGGGCTCCGACAGCCATCGGCGAGCGCGTTGTCGACGTCCAGAAGCTGTGGAAGGGCATCTACAACTGGCCTGAACTTGCGATCGACGGCTCGCAATGGGACCGTTTGTTCGCCCACGGTGAAACCTTCAAGGTCGGCTCGATCGATGCCAAGGTGCTGTTCTCGCCCGGACATACGCTCGCCTCCATCACCTATGTGATCGGCGACGCAGGCTTCGTGCACGACACGCTCTTCATGCCCGACAGCGGCACGGCGCGCGCCGACTTCCCCGGGGGCGATGCCCGCGTTTTATGGAACTCGATCCAGGAGATCCTCACCCTCCCCGACGAGACGCGGATCTTCACGGGCCACGATTATCAGCCGGAGGGCCGTGCACCCCGTTGGGAAAGCACGGTGGCCGACCAGAAGAAGTCCAACCCGCATCTTGCCGGCGTGACGGAGGAAGAATTCGTGGCGCTCAGGACGAAGCGGGACAAGACGCTGCCGATGCCGAAGCTCATCCTGCACGCCCTGCAGGTGAACATCCGCGGCGGGCGTCTGCCGGAGCCGGAAGCCAATGGCAAGCGCTACCTCAAGTTTCCGCTCGATGCATTGGAGGGAGCAGCATGGGAATGACTTCCGATCTGAAGGCGATGATGAAGGCGAGGCTTGCCCGCACCGAAATGGCCAGCCGAGCCGGCGAAGTTGCGGATCTATTGAAGACCCTGTCCCATCCGGCCCGCCTGATGATCGTCTGCACGCTCATTGAAGGCGAGTATTCGGTCGGCGAACTTGAAGAGAAACTCGACGTGCACCAGCCGCATCTGTCGCAGCACCTGACCGTGCTGCGTGGCTCCGGCATCGTCGAAACGCGGCGGGAAGGAAAGCAGATCTTCTACCGCCTAACCGAGGCAAAGGCTGCCCGACTGGTCGCCGCCCTCTATGACATCTACTGCGTGAAGGAAGAAGAATGAACACCTATCTCCCATCTCTGGCGGGCGGCATGCTGATCGGCGCATCCGCAACCATGCTTCTTCTTCTCAACGGCCGGATCGCCGGGATCAGCGGGATTGTCGGGCATCTCGCTCAGGGCGTCGGAATGACCACCAATCTCGCCTTCGTGCTTGGGCTGCTGCTCGGGCCGATTGCCTACCTGCTCGTCTTCGGCGATTGGCCAGTGGTCGAAATCACTGCAGGCTGGCCGCTCATCATCGTCGCGGGGCTGCTCGTCGGCTTCGGCTCGCGGATGGGCTCAGGCTGCACGAGCGGGCACGGCGTGCTTGGTCTCGCCCGCTTGTCGCCGCGCTCCATGGTGGCCGTCGCTGCTTTCCTGACGGCCGGCGTGGTCGCCGTCGCAGTTTTGCGGAGCCTTGGAATATGAATAGGAACATCTACCAGTTCGCGGCCGCTCTCGTCTCCGGCGTCGTCTTCGGATTAGGCCTGTCGCTCTCCGGCATGCTGAACCCGGCTCGCGTCCAAGGCTTCCTCGACGTCTTCGGCGCATGGGATCCGAGCCTCGCCTTCGTTCTCGGCGGCGCCGTCGCCATCGCTTTCGTTGGCGTGCAGGTGATGAACCGGATACGGCATCCTGCCTTCGACGACAGCTTCCATGTTCCGACGAGCCGGCGGATCGACGCGCCGCTGGTCGTTGGCTCGGCCTTATTTGGCCTGGGCTGGGGGATCGGCGGCTTCTGTCCCGGCCCGGCCGTCGCCTCCCTGTTGGTCGGTATTCCGCAAACCGTCCTGTTCGTCATCGCCATGCTGGTCGGGATGACCTTCTACGACAGAGTATGGAGCAGACGGGCATGAGCACCTCCATCCTCGCGGCAGTCGGCTCCGGCGGGATCGTCGGGTTCATGCTCGGCCTGCTCGGCGGCGGCGGCTCCATTCTGGCCACTCCGCTGCTCCTCTACGTCGTTGGTGTGAGCCAGCCTCATATCGCAATCGGAACGGGCGCGCTTGCGGTCTCGGTGAACGCGTTCGCGAACTTTGCGAGCCACGCGATCAAGGGGCATGTCTGGTGGCGCTGTGCGGCCGTCTTCTCGGCACTTGGCGTTCTCGGCGCGCTCGGCGGATCCAGCCTTGGCAAGGCGATGGACGGAAGCCGTCTGATCTTCCTGTTCGGAGTCCTGATGGTCGTCGTCGGCGCCTTGATGCTTAAGCCCCGCAAGGCGGTGACGGCGGAGTGCCGGCCGGTCGACCTCAAGATGTGCCTCGCCACCGCGGCCGTGGCACTCGCCGCCGGCGCGGCATCCGGTTTCTTCGGAATCGGCGGCGGCTTCCTGATCGTTCCCGGCCTGATGCTGGCGACAGGCATGCCGATGATCAACGCGATCGGGACATCTCTGCTCTCCGTCGGTGCGTTCGGACTAGCGACAGCGTTGAATTATGCTAGTTCAGGACTGGTGGACTGGTGGCTTGCCGCGGAGTTCATCGGGGGCGGCATCACCGGCGGTTTGCTCGGCATGCTGGTCGCCACACGACTAAGCGGCTACAAGAACATCCTCAACCGCCTGTTCGCCGTGCTGATCTTCGCAGTCGCCGCTTACATCTTCTATCGGAGCTGGGGAACGCGCTGAACAGGCACCCAGTGCCGCTCATGGAAGAGCGTCAGGATACCGTTTTTGCTCCAATGTCATCGGCGACATCATCGGCGAGCTTTCGAGCCAAGCGAGCGCCTTCCGCTTCCATGCTTGAAGCGACAGCAGCCATCTTCGCAAACGCGCGCGGATAGTCCGCAAAAGCGCTCTGGAAATAGTCCGTCAGCACATCGAATGAGTCGTTCAACTCGATACTCTCGACCAAGTCGCGCAGGCAGGTGTCGAACAGCGTCGTTCGATGCTGCAGGAAGCCCAGCAGCTCGGCCTGACAACGCAAGCCGATCCTGCATGACAGAACGAAAAGTCTCGCCTGTACGACAAAAGGATTTGCCGCGAGAGGGGTGTCCATTTGTGCAGAAAGTGGAAAGGCGGTTTTAGACATCGACAATCCTCCAAAACAAGGTTGGCGCGGAAGGCCAAAGAACATTGATCTCGGTCAATCGAGATTCCTGTCGAGGGCCGAGCCAGCGTGGCGTTGCACCTGCGAATATATCCGCACATTCACACGCCACTTTGATCCGCCGCAATGAAATGCGCCAATACTTTGTGGAACTATCCTTTCGAAGATGAAAAGGAGCGGAACAATGCTGAGGGTTTTTGCAGCAGGGGTTATGATCGCGACGGCCGTTCTAATTGGCTATGCCGGCGCGACGAAAACGGTTGGACAAAAGCAAGCCAACGCCGATAGCCAGACCGACAAGAAGCCTCCGAAGGCGGGTTATCCGAACCTTTTCATTCCGCCGACAAAAGGCAACGGCTTTTGACCTGTGGTCTCGACCTGACAAATCCTGGGATGATTTGGGCGGTTTATCTGATCACGATGAAGCTCGTGTGCCCGTCCCTGTAAATTCCAAGCAGTAGAAGATCCTTTGCGCGCCGGGTGAGTTCCACGACGGCTTGCGGTGATGTTGCCGGCTTGCGGTCGACGCTGACGATAACGTCTCCGGCTTCGAGGCCGGCAATTGAGGCCCTGCTGCGATCGCTCATTGATTTCACCAACGCCCCTTCAACCTTGCCATAAGCATCCGAAGCTTGATCGAGAACCTGCAGGGTGACGAGGGAAAGAAGGCCGTCGCCTTCCATGGTCAACGGAAGCGGAGCTGGAGGGGGTTCGCTTTCGGCGGTAAGCGTGGCGCGCAGATCGAATTTCCCCTCTCGCCGAAAGACGGAAACGGTCACCGTGGCGCCGGGTGGATAGGAGGCGACTTTCGTCCGGAACTCACGCGCTGTATGAACGGGAGCACCGTCGATCCCGACGATGACGTCGGCGACCTGGACACCTGCCCGGCTCGCAGGCGAACCCGGGACAACCTCGCCGACGAGAGCCCCGGCTGAAGTTCTGATGGCAAGCGCCTGTTCGAAGTCACGATCATTGTCCTGAACTGCAACGCCGAGCTGCCCACGGCGAACGTCCCCATAGGTAACCAGTTGTTTGACGACACCGCCGGCAATGTTGACCGGGATGGAGAAGCCGACGCCGACATTCGTGTCGGATGGTCCCATGATCGCCGTGTTGATACCAACCAGTTCGCCGTCGAGGTTGACCAAGGCGCCGCCCGAGTTTCCCGGGTTCATCGAGGCGTCGGTTTGAATGAAATCCTCATAGCCTTCAAGGCCGAATCCCCCGCGCCCGAGAGCGCCGACGATACCAAGGGTGGCAGTCTCTCCCAGGCCGAATGGGTTACCGATCGCCACGACATAGTCACCGACATGCAGCGCGCCGGAATCGCCGAGTGCCATTGCCGTCAAACCCGAGGCCTTGATCCTTACGACGGCGAGATCCGTTTGAGGATCGCTGCCGACAAGTTCGCCATCATAGGTGTCGGCGTTGAAAAGCCGGATGGTAATCTTCGTGGCATTTGCAACGACATGATAGCTCGTCAGAACAAAGCCTTGCCCGGCGTCGATAATGACGCCCGAGCCGGTCGTCTGCGTTGGATCGGACGTCCCGTCCTCCTCCGACGCGCTGTCGGCGCCGGCGGTCGCTTGGACATTGATGGATACCACGCTTGGAAGGACGCGCTCAAGCATCGGCGCCAAGGAGGGCTGGCCCTGGGCAAATGCTGCAGCGCAGCATGCCCAATCGAGAAATACGGCGACCTGCAGGAGCCTGAGAAAGACTTTTCCATAAACCATAGGCGCATAGCGACTATTATTCGGACAATGACTTGCATGCGCCGGCATGACTGGTCCTCCCCAGCAACTTTCCTTGCAGCTTCGCCGAGAATAAGAGGCGATCCGACATCGCGACATTGACCAAGCGCAATCTCGATTATCCTTCGTTGCAAGAAAGTGGAGCATCGCCGAAAGTACGACACCCTCAACATCAAGGCATGTGGGCGGCGTACAATCAGGTGCCCGCTTGCAATAACTGACGCGCGCATTCGATCTGCGCGCAATTTACTCACGTTTCCTCAAGTACAAAGCGGCACAGATTGCGCTGCATCAAGGCACAGTGACCGCCAGCGGTTTAGAGAAGGCCCGATCGGTATCCAGGAGGTCATCGTGGAAACGACGCTAAGACATAACGGCCGCTACGAAGGCTATATTCATCTGGCCAGCACCATTGCGCCGATGCGTACGGCCGTGGTCCATCCATGTTCTGCCGACACGTTGCGATCTGCAGTGGAGCTGAAGGCGCAGGGGCTTCTGGCGCCGGTTCTGGTCGGCCCTGAACGCAAGATCCGGACAATCGCGGATGCAGCCGGCGTACTGCTCGACGACATAGAAATCGTCCCGGTCGAACACAGCCATGCCGCCGCCGAACGAGGTGCAGCGCTGGCTTGCGAGGGCGAGGTCGCAGCCTTGATGAAGGGCAGCCTGCATACGGATGAGCTTCTGTCGGCAGTCATGGCATTGGCGCGACTGAGAACGGAACGGCGGATGAGCCACGTCTATGTGATGGATATACCGCTTTATGACAGACTTCTCGTCGTTACCGACGCGGCGATCAACATTCAGCCGGATCTCGACCAGAAGCGCGACATCTGTCAAAATGCCGTCGATCTCCTACGCTCGCTCGGCATCGGAAAACCCCGTGTTGCCGTGCTTGCGGCGGTCGAAACGGTCAATAGCAAGATGCAGGCGACGCTTGACGCCGCTGCACTGACTGTGATGGCGGCACGCGGCCAGATCAATGGTGCGGTCGTCGATGGCCCCCTCGCTTTCGACAATGCGATCAGCGCCGAAGCCGCCCGGGCAAAATCTATCGATTCTCCGGTGGCCGGTCAGGCAGACATCCTCCTCGTACCGGATCTGGAGGCCGGCAATATGCTGGCCAAGCAACTCATCTATTTCGCCGGGGCCGATGCCGCCGGCCTGGTGCTTGGTGCTCGTGTTCCCATCATCGTGACCAGCCGAGCCGATCCGCTCAAAGTCCGCACCGCTTCAGCGGCCTTGGCTAAACTCCTGGCCGCCGCCAGATCAGACAGCCCTTGAAGCAGGATCAGCGATGGCGCAGCCCCGCTTCTTTCACCTTTATCGCAAACCTACAAATGAAGACCCTTCTTTGGTTGGAAGGCAAGACAGAGGCTGACTTCGATCGCTCCGGGCTGGCATCCGTAACCGGAGCTTGCCTTGCAGGGCCGTTTTGCTTACGGGTCTCAGCAAGCGGGCGCCAGACGTGTTTGGGCGCTCGTTGATCAAGGTCAATGAACTTGCCGCTCATCATTTTAGTCTGTGTTTGTACAGGAGGCAAAAATGTCGACAGTGCAGACCATCATGACGCCAAACCCCGTGACGATCGGCGCGGAAGCGCGGATCTGGGAGGCGGCAAACTTGATGCTTGACCATGGCATCAGTGGTCTGCCCGTGACGGACGAGGCCGGACAGCTGGCCGGTGTCATCAGCGAAAGCGACTTCTTGCTGCGTGGAGAACTGCACACGGATCCGGCAAAAAGCTTCTGGCAACGGTTGTTTTCCACACGCGGCGCCCTGGCGGGAGACTATTCCAAGGCGTTCGGGCGAAAGGTCGGAGAGGTCATGTCCTCTCCGGCGGTCACCGTCGGGGTCGAAGAAGCGGTCGGCGCCGCAGCTCTTCTCATGGCCGAGCGCAACATCAAGCGCCTGCCCGTGGTTGCGGACGACAAGGTCGTCGGCATCGTGACGCGATCCGACGTCATGCGCTCGATGATCAAGGAGATGGCTGCTCGTTCGGTCGAGAGGATCGATGCAGATATCCGCCGCGCCCTGGAGGGTGAGCTCGATCATCAGCGGTGGGGCGACAACATTACGGTGCACGTGAAGGAAGCCATTGTCACACTCGAGGGGAAGGTCACCGACTTAAGGGAGAAAACTGCCGCGCGCGTGGCGGCAGAAAATACACTGGGTGTGATCCAAGTCATCGACAATGTGCAGGTGGTTGTACTGCCTGACATGCCTGTCCCACCGCCTGGCTTCTACCCCTAAACCGAGAAGCTCCGGCAATCGGTCTTTCGGGTGGAGACTGATCTTGCGCGCGTTCGGTCAATGACCAGACGAGAAACGAGCTGCCGATCAGTCCTGTGGGCGAGCGAGCTGGAGAGCCCACTCCGGAAGGGATCGCAGGTTTCCGCAAGCTTGGCTATCGAAGGAGATGGAAATGAGTGACACGCAAGTCGCAGCATTGGACCATACGGTCCAGCTCACAAATCTATGGCTGAAAAAGCTCGTCGATCAACACCGTTTCAGCGACCGGCACGAAGCATACAACGCTTTGAGAGCCGTCCTCCACGCGTTGCGCGACCAACTGACGGTAGAGCAGGCGGTTCATCTGTCGGCACAACTGCCGATGCTGGTGCGCGGGATCTACTTCGAAAATTGGCACATCGGCGCTGAAAAGAAGCGCATGCGAAGTATCGATGACTTCACGCAGCAGGTAGCAAACCACCTTCCGCCACACTTTCCACGCGACCCAAAAACGACCAGCAGGGCTGTATTCGATCTCCTGTGGCAGGAGATCGACCCGGGTCTGTCGGAAAAATTGATCGACGAATTACCCGAGGTCCTGCGACCCCTTTGGCTGTCCGTTATAGAGCGATAATGGCCCGTCACGAGAAACGACAAGCCGCCGTCACGCAGGCTTGAAGAGGGATTATCAGTTCTAAGGATGTTGAGCACACAGAGGAGAAGAAGATGTCAGTCCCTAACGAGCTCGTCGAACCCTGGCATGAGCCGGTATATGTGCAGGTCGAGGCGCGAGGGCCGCAGATCATTCACAATCCGGCTGAAGCACTCGAGTTTCTCGCAAACGATTGGGTCGGATCGCGTCGAAAGCATTCGTTCGCGCGGGAAATCTGTTCAGCCGCCGTGCGAAATCAAATTTCCAGCGACACCGCGCGCGAGGCGTTCTTGCAGGCAGTTCTCGATGCCAGAATAAACACCCGCGCCCCAGACAGTCAGCAGTAGATTCCGGAGAGCCGCTTCGCCAGCCTCTAGAAGCCTTCTGGCAAGCATTATCCGTCAAAAGCGATACTGGCCGGCACGCGCCCCCGACGGCCGGTAGACGACAGCGCTTCAAATTCAACGCGCCATTTTCGAGCCCATGCTGAAACCTGAATACAAAGCGGCCTGCGCCAAGCTAACATACCTGTCCGTCTTCTGCTCCCATACGCTCGTTTCCTTTGCGCTGCCGTCAATCAGATGAGAATAGCTCATGCGTGCCCGCAGCGTTGCTCGAAAGGCCACGTAGAAGAACCACAGACTGTCGGGAATTTGATCGGCGAGCGCAGGTTGCAGAAGGCTTCGTATAGTCTCGCCTGCACCCGCCGCGCCTGAGAAGGCGCATTCCATCGCAAGAAAAGCAACCTCATCGAAGGGATCGATGAAGCGAAGTCGCGGATTGAACTCCAGGCAATCAAAAATCACGAGCGGGTCGCAGAAACATATGTGCTCGGGGCGCAGATCGCCATGTCCCTCCACATAGTGTCCGCTCTCGATCCGTTGGACGATCGCATTCTGTGCAGCATAAAAGGCGCAATCGAGGTCATTCAGCACATGCGCAATTGCTCGATGATCGACGTTGAAACCCTCATGTCTCAACGTCTCCCTGGTGATGTCCTTCTGGCACTCGAGCGTGCGAAGATGGTCGCGAGGATCGATCGCTGGCCGAGCGCCCGTTCGATAGAAGTCGGCCAGCCGATCCACGAGCCTTGTCATATGCCCCGGCGTGACGGCCCCGGTTCTAAGAAGCCGGTCAAGCATCAGGTTGTCTGGAAGGCGACGCATTTCCACCAGCCACTCGACAGCCTTGCCGCATCCATCAAGACAAAGCGATCCATCCGCACCTATTGTCACGGGCAGCACCGAGAGATACGTGTCTGGCGCCAGGCGGCGATTGAGGCGCACCTCCTCGCGACAATTGACCTCACGTGCGGCAAGCGTCGAAAAGTTCATGAAAGGACCCGTTACCGGCTTCTTCAGCTTGTAAACCCTGTCATCATGCAAGAAGACGAAGGACATATGGGTTTCGCGAACGGTGACCGGAAAGTCCGGCTTGCCGTAGGTGGACGGTTCGCTCAGAAAGCCGACAATCTCGTTCAGGGTCGCCAAAGAAAACTCCTCAAGCAAGTATCGAACAATCTTAATCGAAAGAGCGTCTTCTCCGGTTGATGTCGGTCAATCCGCTTTCCCGTTTTGACTTCGATCATGGCAGTGGCGCGGGGCCAGCTTATTCTCTCTGATGTTTAGAGGAGGGTGCCATGACCATGTTCGCGAAAGTCGATAAGCGTCTGACGCGTCTGTTCCGTCGTCTTGACAGTGCTCTTACGTCCACCGACGAACACGTCAATCTGCTTCATCAGGCCTGGCTCGACCGACGAGGTCAGAAAATAGCGCCAGATCCGGAATCCTTCCTGTCGCCGTCGTCCGAAGCCGCCGGTGGTGGCCTCGTCTTGCGCGCGGAACCGGATAATCGCTATCGGTTGGTCTCGGGACTGGCAGCGGCAAAGGCTCTTCTCGGCTCATGTTCCGGCGAAGGACATCTAGAGAAGGCAGCGGACAAACGAGGGGCTGTGCGCCTTCGAAGCCTGATGCGCTTCGTTGAGCAGACCGGAGAGCCTATCATCGGATGTTTTACGACGCGACCTGCGCCAAACACGTTCGTCAATGCGGAGCTTTACGTTGCCCCATTGTCTAGCGATGGAAGGACGATAGACGCGTTCCTGGCTGCGGCAAACATGCAGCAGGTCGTAACGCAAGGACGACGTTTCGTGCCGCACTGGCGCCGCCCCCACCCCCTTCTCTTTGCTCTTGAGGGCAGCAGGGTTTTCGGCGAGCGCCTGGCAACAGAGCTCGAGCTTCCCATCTCTCCACTTGAAGAGCGGTCCTTTGACGACGGCGAGAACAAATGCCGCCCCTTGGCGGATGTTTGCGGCCGCGATGTCTTCGTGGTGTCGGGCCTGGAGCGCGACGCAAGCGAGAGCGTGCACGACAGGCTTCTAAAGCTGCTATTCTTCATCGCAACGCTCAAGACCAACGGCGCGGCACGCGTGACCGCCATTGCTCCTTACCTCCCATACATGCGCAAGGATCGGCAAACGAAAGCGCAGGATCCCCTAACCGCCGCCTATGTGGCCCGGTTCTTTGAGACGGCGGGTACCGACTGCCTGATCACAATGGAGACCCATAATCTGGCGGCCTTCCAGAATGCCTTTCGCTGTCGAGCAATTAACCTTGTGGCCTACGAAGCCTTCGCCAGCCACTTTGCCAAACGCATCTTAAACCAGGACGTCACCGTCGTTTCTCCCGATCTTGGTGGAGCAAAACGCGCCGAGATGTTTCGGGAAAGACTGGAAACCAGGCTGCGTCGCCCGGTGGGCCTCGCATTCATGGAAAAGCAGCGCAGCCAAGGGATAGTGAGCGGAGACCTCTTTGCCGGTGATGTCGACGACAGGTTCGTCATCATTCTGGATGACCTGATCAGCTCGGGCACGACGATGCTTCGTGCAGCAAAAGCCTGTGCCGAGCGCGGAGCTAAGGAAATCCATCTCTGCGCCACACACGCCGTCTTTTCGAAACCCGCCGCAGCCGACCTTAGCGCCGCGTTCATAGACGGAATCGTCGTCAGCGACACCATCGCTCTCGCCGAGCCCTATCGCTCGGACCGGCGAATTGCGGTCATCCCTGTGGCCCACTTTTTTGCCGAAGCAGCCGCCCAAGCTTATGAGGCTGGCGCCGAGTGATCCCGGCCACGATACACGTTGGAGATACCGACATGGACGTTTCGGAAGCACCTGCCCTCAAGGCGTCGACAGGCAACGTGTCGGCTTCGACCGGCCTGTCGTTGGACGTCAATCGACAAGTCGCCGGAAAGCTGCGCGAATATTCCGGTCTTCTTCGCCAGCAAGGCGAAAGCGGTTTTCGCTCTCGTGCCTACGATCGGGCTGCCGACGTGATCGGAGCGCTCGAACGCCCCGTCGACGAGATCTTTTCGCGCAAGGGCCGTGAAGGATTGATCGAGCTTCCAGCCGTTGGACCGGGGATTGCGGGCGCATTGACGGAAATATTGACGAGTGGGCGCTGGAGCCAGCTCGACAGGCTGCGAGGAGACTCCGCACCCGAAGCCATATTCCGCACCATACCAGGAATCGGACCAGCGCTTGCCAGACGCCTGGTCGAACAGGCCGGAATTGAAACCCTCGAGGATCTGGAGCACGCGCTGCACATCGGCGGGCTTACAGTGGCAGGCATCGGCAAACGCCGAAAGGATCTGATCGCTGCGGTTCTGGCGGAGCGGCTGGGACGACGGCCGCCCGTCGCGATAGCCGAAAGCCCGCCTCCCGCCGTGTCGCTGCTTCTTGAGATCGACCGCATCTATCGCAGCATGGCCGGAGCGGGAAAGCTCCCAAGAATCACCCCGCGACGTTTCAATCCGATGAAAGTGGCATGGCTTCCAGTTCTGCATATCCGCAGGCATGGTTATAATTTCACTGCTCTCTTTTCCAACAGCCGTCTGGCGCATGAATTGGGCAGAACGAAAGACTGGGTGATCATCCATTACCATCGTGACGGAGAGCAGGAGGGACGATGCACGATCACGACAGCAAGCCACGGCCCGTTGGCGGGACAGCGGGTCGTTCGAGGCCGGGAAAACGAACAGCGCCCAGTCGTGACATGAAAGCCTGATCATGCAGAGATGAAGATCGGACGTTTCCGCCGCTCCAGCATAGAGCGGGTCACGCCGCCAAAGATGCGCTCGCGCAGGCGCGAATGGCCGTAGGCGCCCATGACGAGAAGGTCGGACTGCATCTGATCTGCGTGGGCATCCAGCGCTTCGGCCACGGTAAGTCCACTGCGACCCACGCAATCCACGATGATATCTATTCCGTGATGAGACAGGTATGATCGCAGCTTGGCGGTGACTTCTCGCTCGCTGCCTGAGGAATCGACCATAACCGCCCTCACCGATCGTGCCCGCTTCAAGAGCGGCACGCTCGCCTTGACCGCGGCGGAGGCTGCGGGCGCATCCGTCCATGCAATGAGGACAGTATTCTCCTCCCATTTGCCCGCATCAGTCGGATTGACGATGACAGGGACATGAGCGTGGAACAATAAGCCGTCGAGCACGGCATCCCGGATCACCGGATCAGCAAGAATGTCGTTTCCGATGACCGCGACATCGCTTAACTGTGCCTGCTCGCCAACGACATTATCGATACGGACGATCTCCGTGTAGGCATATTCCACGTCATTGGAGATCCCCTTCCGGGCAAGCGTGGCCTCGATATCTTGGACGCGGTCTAAAAGGCGGGATCGATTCTTCTGGTTTTCCGCCTGCCATGCTGCGGACACGAACTCCAGGTTCCCCCCCACGGGCGGCGGCTCGGCGGCCTCGACAAGCAAAAGGGAAAGATGACCCTTTTCGAAGCGAGCAAGCATCGCAGCTGCATCCAGCTCTGCCTCGGTGACATCCTCTTTGACGATGTTCAGGATGTTGGCGAACGTCATTGCCGATCCTCCGTTAGGACCTGCGAAGGATGGAGCCGCTGTCCACTTCGAACCTTGACCTTGGTCAAATCGGACTGGCTTTGATGCGGCGACAGGTTCGTCACAATCAGTCGAGATGAATACGGCCGGATTTCCCCAAGGGCGCGCCAGCCTGAACAAGTTGACCTGCGTCAATGTTGTCCTCGCCGAACGCCATATCATTATAAAAAAATCGCCAGGGAGGTTCTCGTGTACAAGCATCTTCTCGTTCCCACCGATGGATCGGCTCTATCGAATGCCGCCGTGAAAAAGGCGATGGCGTTCGCTCACGGCATGGACGCCCGGGTCACCGTACTTACTGTGATCGAGCCCTTCAGGATGCTTTCGCTCAACCCCGAGCAACTGGAAAACACTCGCGCGGAATTCGATCGTCATGCGGACCTGGTGGCCGACAAGGTTCTTCGGGAGGCAGAGGAGGTTGCCGCTGCGATCGGCACCACCTGCTCGACGCTGCGAATGAAAAGCAGCGACCCTGCAAGGGCCATCGTTGAAGTTGCTGCAAGCAATGACTGCGACCTGATCGCAATGGCTTCCCATGGTCGGGAGGGCTTGAAGGCTTTCATGATCGGAAGCGTGACGATGAAGGTGCTTGCCAATTCGAAGCTTCCCGTTCTCGTCTATCGTGAGTCGTAAAGAGCTGGCGGCACGGGTCCGAGGATCGAGCGGCCAGTGCAGGTAACCGCGAGATTAGTGGGAAGTGGAAGATGTCTCTGAAAGACAAGCCGAGGATGACGTTCCACGGGGCCTCCGGCTCGGTGACCGGTTCATGCTTTCTCCTTGAAGTCGGTGAAAGCCGCGTTCTCGTAGATTGCGGCATGTTTCAGGGATCCAAGACGGAAAAAGAGCTGAACTATCGCCCCTTTCCGTTCCAGTCGGCCGAGCTTGATGCCGTCATTTTGACCCATGCGCATATAGATCACAGCGGGCTCCTGCCGAAGCTGGTGAAAGGCGGGTTCTCCGGCCCGATCTACTGTACGCCGGCCACATTGGACCTTTGCGCCGTCATGCTCCCGGATTCCGGGCATATCCAGGAGATGGAAGTCGAGCAGCTCAATCGAAGAAATGAGCGACGAGGGCGAAAACCCGTCAGTCCAATCTACACCGCTGCTGACGCCACGTCCTCGCTGGTGCAGTTCCAGGCGCATCCGTTCAAAATTTGGAAGGAACTGTCTCCGGAATTTCGCTTTCGTTTCTGGAATGCCGGACATCTTCTCGGCTCCGCCTCGATTGAAATTGAGATCGGCTCTCACTCCGATCGCCAGCGGCTTTTATTTTCGGGAGACATCGGCCCACGCCATAAGCTGTTCCAGTTCGATCCGGAAGCGCCGTCCGCCTTCGACTATATCGTCTGCGAAAGCACCTATGGCGACGTCGATCGTCACGATCCCTCGGATGAAGGGCGCCGCAAGATGCTACGTGAGGAGGTCCAGCGTGCCACGCGCCATCGAGACGGCGCGCTTCTCATACCCTCGTTCGCGGTGGAGCGCACGCAGGAGCTGCTGGCCGACCTGTCTCACCTCATGGATGAGGGCAAGATTCCAAAGTGCCCTATCATTATCGATTCTCCTCTTGCACTGCGCGCAACCCAAGTCTTCGGCAGACATGCCAGCGAACTTGAGAACGGTGATCTTCTGCTGCGCGCGTTGAAGTCCAGGAATGTCCGCTTCACGGAGAGTGTCGAACAATCGAAGGCGATCGATCATATCCACGGATTTCACATCGTCATCGCGGCCAGTGGCATGTGTGAAGCCGGGCGTATCCGGCACCGTCTAAAGAACTGGCTTTGGCGGGAGGAGGCAACCGTGCTGCTGGTTGGCTATCAGGCAACCGGTACGCTCGGACGCCTTCTGCAGGATGGGGCGTCTACCGTCCGCATCCAGGGCGACGAGATCATCGTTAGAGCAAATATCCGCACGCTCGACGTCTATAGCGGACACGCCGACGCGACGGAACTGGCAGCCTGGGTCACTGCGCGTCTACCTGTAAGAAGGACTCTATTTCTCGTGCATGGCGAACTGCCGGCCGTGGTGGGGCTGGAAAACCGTCTCCTGGCGACACGGCCTGATCTTTCCATCGTCAAGCCGACCCTGGACGCAACCTACGAGCTTTCTGCCGAAGGCGCAGTGGAAACCCGCGCCCCTGAGGCGCCACCCCGTCTGGAAGCGTTCCAGACCGGCCGCAAGGACTGGCACAACGATTATCAGTCCCTGATCCTGGACCTCGAAGAGAGATTGGACAAAGCCGCTGACGAGAAAGCGCGCGGTGTCATTTTGCGGAAAATCAGAAATGCCGTAGACGAACTTCAAGAGCGGGGTCGATGACCGGCCTATCCTTTATATATTGATCGTAACCGGCGTCGAACTCCTTTCTCGCCAGTGACCGTCTGGTCGGCAAAAGGCCGCATTACCCGTACCGCTGTCGCAAACCCGCCTTATGAGGCGACATAGTTAGATGCCCGGCATTTGAAATTGCCGTCAACGGGCAGCCCAATGGCCGCCAATCTTGACATAGGATCGTTTCACCGCAGCCCAGGCGATCTTATGGGACACCTCCTCCTGGCGAGGATCGTCTCTATGGGCGTCGAAGGCATGGTTGAAAGCTTGACGATAGATGTCCTGAGCGTGATCCGGCAAAGAAGCACGCACCGAGGCAGGCAAGTCGCTGTTGTCGATATAAGGCATGGCAGCGTGCCCCCGCTTCCCGCTAAATCAAGCAGAGTGATGCGACATCCCCGCTTCATCCTTCCGTCGTTCCGCCTCCCCAACCTTCCTTTTAACCGTCACGAAACTATCGGGGCTGACGGAGATGCTGTCGATGCCGCAGTCTACCAGAAAGCTTGCGAAGTCAGGATGATCGCTTGGCGCCTGACCGCAAATGCCGATCTTGGCGCCGGACCTGCCCGCTTCGGCGATGACATGCGAGATCATCCACTTCACGGCCGGGTTCTGTTCGTCAAAAAGGTCGGCAAGCTCGCCCGCATCGCGATCAACGCCGAGAGTGAGTTGCGTGAGGTCATTCGAGCCGATGGAAAATCCATCGAAATGGCCGGCGAACTCCGTTGCCAGAACGACGTTGGAGGGAATTTCGCACATCACATAGACCTTCAGCCCGTCTTGACCGCGCGCAAGGCCATTTTCCGCCATCACCTTCAGGACCTTTTGAGCCTCTTCCACCGAGCGGCAAAACGGTACCATGACGATGACATTATCAAAGCCTAGTTCGCCTCTTAACTTGCCGATGGCACGGCATTCCAAGGCAAAGCCGTCACGGTAGCGCGGTGAGTAGTAGCGGGAGGCACCTCTGAAGCCGAGCATCGGATTTTCCTCGCTCGGCTCGAATTCCTCACCGCCCACGAGCTTGGCATATTCATTCGTCTTGAAGTCGCTAAGCCGGACGATCGCAGGCCTCGGATAGACAACCGCAGCAAGGCGTGCCAGGCCGCAGGCGAGATGATCAACGAAAAAGTCTTCCTTGACCTTGTAGCCTGCAGTCAGTTCCTCGATCTGACGTTTGGCGCCTGCATCCTTCAGACTGTCGAGATGGGCTAACGCCATCGGGTGGATGCGGATGGCATTGCCGATGACGAATTCCATGCGGGCAAGCCCGATGCCGTCACAAGGAAGCCGCCACCATCGAAAAGCGGCCGCGGGATTGGCCAGATTCAACATGATCTCGGTGCGGGTCGTCGGCAGTTCTGTGACGTCGATCGTTTCGACCTCATAGTCTGCAGGGCCGTCATAGACGAAGCCCTCGTCGCCTTCTGCGCAGGAAACGGTTATCTCTCCGCCTGTATGGAGTATTTGCGTCGCATTGCCAGTTCCGACGACCGCCGGCAGGCCGAGTTCGCGACTGACGATTGCCGCGTGCGAAGTGCGCCCGCCGTGGTCGGTAACGATTGCCGCTGCCCGCTTCATGACGGGCATCCAGTCGGGGTCCGTCGTTGCCGTTACCAATATCGAGCCGTCGACGAACTTGTCGATGTCCTTGGTTGTCTCGATCAGGCAGGCTCGGCCGGACACGACGGCGTCGCCGATCGCCAGGCCGGCAAGAAGCATCTTGCCCTTACGTTTGACGAGATAGTTTTTGAGTTCGCTCAGCTTGCGAGCGGACTGCACCGTTTCCGGACGTGCCTGAACGATGAAAAATTTGCCGGTCTCGCCGTCTCTGGCCCATTCGATGTCCATCGGGCAACCGTAATGATCTTCGATCAGCACAGCCCAACGTGCCAGAGTGATGACGGCGTCGTCATCAAGAACGAAGGCTGCGCGTTCGACCTTGGACGTCGGCACGTTGCGGGTCGGTTCGCCTGCCGACCCGTAGATCAGCTTCTTTTCCTTGGCACCGCGTTTGCGCGCGATAATGGGGCGCAACGACGTGTTCTTCAGCAGCGGCTTGAAAACCTGATACTCGTCTGGGTCCACAATGCCCTTGACGACATTCTCGCCAAGCCCCCAGGCGGCATTGATCAATACGACTTTGTCAAAGCCCGTCTCCGTATCAATGGAAAACATCACACCGGAACTGCCAAGGTCGGAGCGGACCATCTGCTGGACGCCGATCGACAAGGCGACCTTCAGGTGATCAAAGCCTTTTGCCTGCCGATAAGTGATCGCTCTGTCGGTGAAAAGCGAGGCGTAGCATTGGCGGCAGGCATCCAAAAGAGCCTTCTCGTCCCTGACGTTGAGGAACGTCTCCTGCTGTCCGGCAAAACTCGCATCCGCAAGGTCTTCCGCAGTTGCGCTGGAACGCACCGCCACTGCGAGGTTGCCGCTTCCGACCCGCGCTGAAAGCTCGGCGTAGGCCTTTCTGACGGCGTCTGACAGCTCATCGGGCCAATCTCCGCGCAGAAAAAGCGTACGGATCGCAGTGCCGGTCTCCGCTAGACCCGCCTTGCCTGCCTGCCACTCGGCAATCAAGGAGGCGATGCGGCCTTTGATATCGTTGGATTCAAGATAACGCCAGTAGGACGCGGACGTCGTCGCAAAACCCGGTGGAACCGCGATCCCCTTCGGCGTCAGGTTCTGGATCAGCTCTCCGAGCGACGCGTTCTTGCCACCGACTTCAGCGACGTCGTCGCGCCGCACGTTTTCGAACCAGACGATCTGCTCAATCGTGCCGTCCATGAGACGCTCCCTGCAATACGAGTGTCGAACTCCAGTCGCATCAACTCTATTGGAGATCCTTTTGTGCGGCTTTGATGAGGATCAAGGTCGGGTCTCGCCAGATGCGCCAGATTGGTAAAAACGGGGCGAACATATGAGGTGGAGCCATGCAGATGCTGTCAGACCGTCACGCCGTCGTTGGCGAGATCGGAGCGGGCCACTTGCGCTTTGCCGTGGCCGATATCGATGAATTGGTGATCGATCACTACGTCAATTTCAAAACGAGCGATTTCGATTCGATCGAGGTGGCGCTCGATGCCTATTTCAAATCGCTGCCCGGGCAGCCAGGCAAGATCAGCCTTGCCGTGGCCGGCGATGTCACCGACAATCAGGCGCGCATTTCCCATCTCCCGTGGACGTTTTCCGCAAGAGAATTGCAGAACGCCTTCGCTGTGCCCAGCGTCAGGCTGATGCGCGACATCGATGCGGTCAGCTCCTGCGTGCCTACGCTGCCTCCGCACGAACTCGTAAAACTGACAAGCCCATCCCCGCAAAGCGGCCCGAAGGGTGTCGTACTGCTCGACCGGGATCTCGAAGCCGCCATGGTCGCTCCAAACCAGCATGGTTGGACTGTTTTACACGGCCGCGTCGGCGAGATGTCGTTCGGCGCCGACAGCGACGAGGAACTCTTGCTCGTCCAGGCGATGCGGCATGGCATTGGCAGGATTGCGCTGAAGAGGGTGCTCACATCGACGGGACTGACGGCTCTTTACGATGCATTGCGACTTCGCTCCGGTCTTGATGCCCCGAGTTGGAGCGCATTCGATATTGCTCGGGCTGCCTTGTCTGCAGAGCCAGATCCAATCGCGCATGATGCGCTCCGGCATTTCGCAAATTGGCTCGCACGCTTTGCCGGTGATCTTGCCGCGGCATATGGCGCAGAAGGCGGGATCTATCTCAACGGGAGCCTGGCGATCGAATTGCGCGAAATCCTGAGGAGCGAGGCTTTCGTCGAATCCTTTTCGGCCGCCGGCGGTCCGGACGGCTTTACCCGCAACGTCCCGGTTTATCTCGTCACGGCGACAAATCTCGCGCTGCGCGGCGCTGCCCTGGCGATTTCCTGAAATCAACCTGACAGGGCGCGTTGCTTGCCCGTTCTAGATCTCCATGGGCGGGGCAGCCGGTTGCTGGACGGGCTCCGGAATTTCGGTCATCGTCGCCTCCGAGAGGAGCAATATGCTGGCAACCGACACCGCATTTTCCAACGCGACGCGCACCACCTTGGTCGGATCGATGATCCCCTCCTCAAGAAGATCGACGTAGCGATTGCGGGCCGCATCGAAACCAATCGCGCCGTCAGATTCCAGCATCCTGGCGACAACGACACCGCCGTCGACCGCCGAGTTCTCGGCGATCTGTCTAGCCGGTACTTCCAAGGCGCGCTTGAGGATCTGCACGCCCGTTCGCTCGTCGCCTTCGCAGAGGTCTTCCTCTCCGACCACCGCCTTTACACAGCGAAGCAGCGCCAAGCCGCCCCCAGGAACGATACCTTCATCGACTGCGGCCTTTGTGGCATTGATCGCGTCGTCGAGAGCTTCCTTCTTAGCCTTCACCTCCGCTTCCGCAAGCGCGCCGACGCGGATGACCGCAACACCTCCCGACAATTTGGCAAGCCGCTCCTGCAGCTTTTCCTTGTCGTAGTCGCTTGTCGTCGTCTCGATCTCCTTGCGGATCTGTTCAGCCCGCCCTTTGATGGCCTGCTGCGAACCGCCTCCGCCGACAATTGTCGTCGTGTCTTTATCGACGACGATACGCGACGCTGTGCCGAGCTGGTCTACCGTCACCTTGTCCAGCTTGAAGCCGAGATCTTCGGAAATGAGCTGCGCTCCGGTGAGGATCGCCAAATCCTGCAGCATGGCTTTGCGGCGGTCGCCGAAGCCTGGAGCCTTGACGGCACAGTTGCGGAACGTGCCGCGCAGCTGGTTGACGATGAGGGTTGCAAGCGCCTCACCTTCCACGTCCTCGGCGATCACGAGCAATGGCTTGCCTGATTTGGCAATCTGCTCAAGTAACGCAACAAGGTCGCCCAATGCGGAGATCTTTCGGTCAAAGATCAGCACCCTTGCGTCTTCCAGGACGCATTCCATCTTCTCGGCATCGGTTGCAAAATAGGCCGAGATATAACCGCGATCGAACTGCGTTCCCTCGACCACGTCGAGACGTGTCTCCATCGTCTTGGATTCCTCGACGGTGATGACGCCTTCCTTGCCGACCTTTGCCATGGCTTCGGCGACCAGCTTGCCGATCGCCTCATCATTATGGGCGGAGATAGAGGCAACCTGCTGCCTTTCCTTGTCCGAGGTCACTGGTCTCGATATCGATCGCAACGCCTCGACGGCCCGAACAACGGCGCGATCGAGACCTCGTTTGATATCGATGGCGCTTGCGCCCGCTACGACGTTGCGATGGCCGTCCGCCAGGATCGCATGTGCCAATAGCGTCGACGTGCTCGTTCCGTCGCCGACAACCTCACCTGTTTTTTCCGCGGCGGCTCGCAGCATGCGGGCGCCCAAATTTTCCTCCGCGTCCTTCAGGTCGAATTCCTTGGCAATCGTCACACCGTCATTACACACGATGGGCGCACCCCACTTCTTTTCGATCAGAACCGACTTCGAGCGCGGCCCAAGGGTGATGCGAACCGCATCTGCGAGCTTGCTCGCCCCTTGAAGGACCTTGCCTCTGGCTTCGGAATGAAAAAGAACCTGTTTATGCGCCATCTTCCATCTCCCAAGTAAAACCAAGCGCAAATGCCCTCGGCCCGTTGACGATGATTGGCATAGATCTTGGGCAGCCGCGTTGACCAACATCAACATTGCGTTCGCTTTGAAGACCAGCTCGTTTTTGACCTCGCGCAATGCTGCAGCGCGCGGGGAGTGATAATTTTTGCCCTACAAGGCACGGAGAAATGAGAGATCGGGGGAGCTGCATTCCCCAGTTCAATCATCCCCCTGGAGAACGTCAATGACAATGTCCGAGCAAACGGGGCGCTGGCTGCGCTGGTTGATCATCGATCATCTTGTCCTGATCGTACTGTTTTTGATGATCGCTACGGTCTTCAGCATTTTACTGCTGAAACCATTGATCCGAGGCGAGCAGGACCTACCGCTGCAACGTTCGGCACTCGACGACCGCGCCAGATAGCTCGGTTCCATTCCGGTGTCCGACCGACCACTGAGCGTCAAGCCATGGCAGATAGAGTTCGAGCGAGCTCTCGCGGACGCGGAAGACATCCGAACGTTGACCACGCAGCACGCGCCGGACCAGACCGCGACTGTATCCGGTCCGGCGCACGATCTCCTTGATTGCGGCTCCCGACTGGGCTAGGTCGAGAATGACGGCGTTGGTGTCTTCGCGGCGAATATATCCCTCGTACTGGATGCGCTCGGCGGCAGTCAGCAGCTCGGGATTGATCGTGGCGGCTCCGATTGCGGGTTCGGATCTGGCGGAGTTGTCACATTATCGAGCGGAGAACAAACGACCGCGGTGCTGCCTGAGATCAGGCAATGGCACCCGTCACTATTTTCCAGTGCGCCATGGCGCGGACACGATGAATGCGAGTGGCGAGAGCAGAGCGGCTGCGATGCTGTGCGACGAAGGGATTTCGGATGGCGGAGAAGGTCGTTATGAAACGTTGCAAACCTCCGGTTGATCGGAAACCCTGCATCTGATGCTCCCGTTTTCGCAGTGGCAGATGAGAATTCTCTGCTCGATTGTTGAGACCCTTATGGGACCGGTGTTCGACCGTTGGCATGAGGTCACGTTTGGCCGCACTATAGGAGCGGAGTTTGTCGGTGA
>Ga0209758_1000458_pt1 | contig 67627 bp, 67 predicted proteins | sample AraplaMF_Col_mMF_FD_184258 | JGI IMG/M metagenome (GOLD analysis project Ga0209758, IMG submission 184258) | Arabidopsis root microbial communities from the University of North Carolina, USA - plate scrape MF_Col_mMF (SPAdes) (version 2) | ecosystem: Host-associated > Plants > Roots > Endosphere... | reverse complement strand
TCAGATCGCCCTGGGCGAAATTGACGACCTCGGTGGCCTTGTAGACGAGCACGAAGCCGAGCGCGATCAGGCCGTAGACGCAGCCGAGCGCAACACCGCTGACCAGCTGCTGAACGAAATCCAGCATCGCCGCGCATCCTCCCGATGCAACGGCGGCTCTTTTGGCCGCCTTGTCGCATCTTGTGTCCAGTCGCTACGCAGTCGTTTCGCCGCGTTAGCTCCATTTGTCCCGGCGCCAATTCAGCCTGAAGGCCCGCGCGCTGTCAACAAACGGTGACTTGCCTTTAGTCCAAGCCGCATGCCGGAATTTGCGATAAAGAGATTCACCCTGCCGAAACATCTTCGGGTCAAGGTCGCGGGCGATGCAAAACCGGATGGTGTGGCCGTCATGAAGCCGGACAAGTCGGCGCTGGAAGTCCTGGGGTTAACGAAGCGTTTTGACCGTCTGGCGGTCGACAGCCTCGATCTCACCATCCATGCCGGTGAATTCTATGCCCTGGTCGGCCCCAACGGCGCCGGCAAGACCACCACTTTACGCATGGTTGCAGGCCTGCTCCGGCCCGATGCCGGCGCGGTCTCGATCTTCGGCATCGATGCGCTCCAGAACCCCGTCGCCGCCAAGCAGGTGATGGCGTGGGTGTCCGACGAGCCCATGATCTATGACAAGCTCACCCCGCTCGAATATCTCGAATTCGTCGCCGGGCTCTGGGGTATCGCGCCGTCGATCTCGGAACCGGTTGCCGAAGAGCTGCTCAGCTCGCTCGGGCTCGAACCGCACCGGCACGAGCGCTGCGAAGGCTTTTCCAAGGGCATGCGCCAGAAGGTGGCGCTGGCCGGCGCGCTGGTGCACGATCCCCGCCTCATCATCCTCGACGAACCCCTGACGGGACTGGACGCCGTCTCCGCCCGTCATGTGAAGGGCCTGCTCAGCGAGCGCGTCCGCGCCGGCTGCACCGTCATCATGACCACGCACATCCTCGAGGTCGCCGAACGCATGGCCGACCGCATCGGCGTGATCGCCTCCGGCCGCCTCGTCGCGGAGGGCACGCTCACCGAGCTGCGCCAGCAGAACGGCCACGCCGACACCAGCCTGGAAGATCTCTTCATCGCGCTGGTGACGCTGCAGGAAGCCGCATGAGCTCGGCCACCGCGCTGTCCTGGTTTGCCCGCCACGAGCTCCGCCTCGCCTGGCGCGAATGGTTCGCCATGATGACCGGCGGACGGCGCAAGCGGGCGCGCGCCGCCGTCATCGGGCTGCTGTTCTTTGCGGCGCTGCTGCACGTGCCGGCCTGGGCGGTGATCGGCCGTTTCGCCGAACTGCAGCTGCCGCTCGACAAATCCTCGCTGATCGTGATCACGGCGACGATCTTCCTGGCCTGGACCTTGATGCTGTCGCAGGCGATCGAATCGGTGACGCGAGTGTTCTACGCCCGTGCCGATCTCGACCTGATCATGTCCTCGCCGGCAACGCTCGCCAATCTGTTCTCGGTCCGCATCGCCGCGATCGCGCTCACCGTCACCGCGATGGCGCTGCTGTTCTCGACGCCCTTCATCGACGTCCTCGTGCTCGGCGGCGGTGCGCGCTGGCTCGCGGCCTTCGGCGTCGTCGTCGCCATGGGCCTGTCGGCCGCGGCGGTCGCGATTGCCGTCACGATCCTGTTGTTTCGCCTGATCGGCCCGGCGCGGACGCGGCTCATCGCCCAGATCCTTGCCGCCATCATCGGCGCCGGCTTCGTGATCGCGCTGCAGGTCGCGGCGATCATGTCCTATGGCACGCTGTCGCGCTTCACCATCCTGACCTCCGGCAGCATGGCCGCGCACGCCCCCGAGATCGACAGCATCTGGTGGTGGCCGGCGCGGGCGACCATGGGCGACAACGAGGCGCTGCTGCTGCTTCTCGCGCTCGCTCTCGTGCTGCTCGGAAGCGTGATGGCGATCTTCTCGCACCGCTTTGCCGACACCGCGATCGATGCCGCCGCGTATGGAAGGTCCGGCCGCAGCAAGGCGAGACAGCGCCCGTTCCAGGGCGGATCGCGGCAACAGGCGCTGCGGCGCAAGGAATTCGCGCTGCTCTGGCGCGATCCCTGGCTGATCTCGCAGACGCTGATGCAGCTGCTCTATCTGGTGCCGCCGGCGCTGCTGCTCTGGCGCAATTTCGCCGACAGCTCCGCGGCGCTGACGCTGATCACGCCCGTGATCGTGATGGCGGCGGGTCAGCTCGCCGGCGGGCTCGCCTGGCTGACGATCTCGGGCGAGGACGCGCCCGACCTGGTCGCGACCGCGCCGCTGACGCCGTCCAGCGTCATCCGCGCCAAGATCGAGGTGGTGCTGATCGCGATCGCCGCGATCTTCTGCCCGCTGGTCGCGGCGCTCGCCTTCGCCTCGCCGTTCCAGGCCGCGGTCAGCGCCGGCGCCATCATCGTCAGCGCGGCGTCCGCGACCGCGATCCAGCTCTGGTTCCGGGTGCAGGCCCGGCGCAGCCAATTCCGCCGCCGCCAGACTTCGTCGCGGCTTGCGACCTTCGCCGAAGCCTTCTCCTCGATCGGCTGGGCCGCGAGCGCGGCGCTGCTGCTCGCCCTGCCGCTGGCGGGCCTGATCAGCGGCCTGATCACCGCCGGCCTCGTTGCGATCACCTGGAAGTTCAGCCCAAGGCGGGAGTAAGGGACGGAAAGTCCGGGTGCGACACTGACGCGCTGTTGATCGCCAGCTGTTGGCGGCGCGCTGCATTGCACGCTAGAGTTCCCCTTGGCGTCATTGGGGACGGATCATGTGGCGACTGGTTTCGGCGGCTGCGGCGCTGTTCGGTGCATTGCTGACACCTGCCCTCGCCCAGCAGCCACAGCGCAGCGAATGCCTGGCAATGGCCAACGCGGCACCCCGCGTGATGCCGGTGGCGTTCCGCCAGGCAGCCGGCTCGGCCGAGGTCACGATCACCTATGCCGGCCATTCCACCTATTTCATCGACACGCCCGGCGGCTTGCGTATCGCCACCGACTATAGCGGCGCCTACCAGGTCGGACGGCTGCCCGACGTCGTCACCATGAACCGCGCGCACAGCACGCACTACTCTCTATTTCCTGACAAGCGCATTCCCCATGTGCTGCATGGCTGGAGCGACGACGGCAAGCCGGCGATCGTCTCCGAACGCATCGGCGACACCTTCATCCGCAACGTCACCACCGACATCCGCCGCTATTTCGGCGACGATGCCGGCGCCGACATGATCCGCGACGGCAATTCGATCTTCATCTTCGAGGTCGCCGGCCTCTGCATCGGCCATCTCGGCCATCTCCATCACAAGCTCGACGACAGCCATTTCGCCCAGATCGGGCGGCTCGACATCGTGATGGTGCCGATCGACGGCACCTACACGATGTCGCTCGACGGCATCTCTGAGATCACCAAGCGGCTGCGTGCGTCCGTGGTGCTGCCGATGCACCGCTTCGCCACGCCGCTCGACGATTTCATGCGCCGGATCGGCCAGCAGTTCGAGATCGACCGGCGCATCGACCGCTCGTTCCGGATGTCGCGCGACGCCCTGCCGTCGGCGCCGACCGTGATCATCCTCGACGGCGTCTGACGCGCAAAGCCGGAACGCACGGACCTTCCTCGACTTGGTTGCTTCGAGATCGTCATCGATCGGAGCAATCATGAGCAGAAGGTTCCTGGTGATCGGCGCATTCGCCGCCATCTATCTGCTGTGGGGTTCCACCTACTTCGCCATCACCTTGGGCCTGAAATCGATCCCGCCCTTCCTGCTGATGGCGCTGCGCTCGTTCTGCGGCGGGATCGTGCTGCTGACGATGAGCGGCCGGCAGATCGCGAACGTCTCGTTGCGGACGTGGGCGGCGGCGTGCGCGTGCGGGCTGCTGTTCTTTGTCGGCAGCCACGGCGTGCTCGCCTTCGCGCAGCAATCGGTTCCCTCGGGCGTGGCAGCCGTCGTGCTCGCCACGATCCCGTTCTGGATCCTGCTGATCGATAGCGTGTTCCCCGGCGATCAGCGACCGAAACCTCATGCCCTCCTCGCCCTCGTGCCGGGTTTCTTAGGTGTCGGGATCGTGGCATGGCAAAATGTCGAGCAGGCGGGCATCAGCGTTCTTCCCGTGGTCTGGCTGCTGGGCGCGGCCCTGTCATGGTCGGCGGGCACCGTTCTGTCCCGGAGCATGTCGCACGAGACGTCCGCCATCCTGCTGTCGGGCATGCAGCTTTCGATCGGCGGCGTCGTGCTGTTTGCAATCAGCTGGCTGGCCGGCGAGATCGACGCTTTCAGTCCAGGCGACGTCTCGCTGACGTCGCTAGCAGCGGCAATCTGGCTGATCGTCTCCGGCAGCGTGATCGGATTCGTCGCCTATAACTGGCTCCTGGAGAACGTCGCGACCTCGTTGGTGTCGACCTACACCTTCGTCAACCCGGTGATTGCCGTGCTGCTCGGCACCATCGTGCTGCGGGAGCCGTTCTCGCGCATGATGCTGCTGGGCGCAGGCCTCGTCATCGTCTCCATCGTCGTCATCTGGTGGGCGGAACGCTCGGGAAGCCAGCAACCCGGCGATGACGCGGAGCGGAACGTGAGACATCTGTCCCCGCGCAAGACTTGACGCTTCCCGGCGCGCAATTTTCTCCAAGCCGGCGGTCGGCGGACCGTGCTGATCTCGTCACGAGAGGAGATCGATATGACTGACTTTGCGAAACTGTTACATGCGGACGGGCCGAACCCCGAGCACGCGGCCGCGCTTCAGCTCTACGGCCGTTTCGTCGGCGACTGGGACGCCGAGATCACGGCCCATGGCCCCGATGGAACGAAGCATGTCGCGCCCGGCGGAATTCATTTCGGCTGGATTCTGGAAGGCCGCGCCGTCCAGGACGTCTGGATCATCCCCCGCCCCGCAGGCTCTCAGGCCTTTCCGATCGCCGGCAATTGGTATGGCACGACGCTGCGGGTCTATGATCCCTCGATATCGGCATGGCGGATTTCCTGGTTCGATCCCGGACGCTCCGTGTTCCGCCAGCAGATCGGCCGCCCGCGCGGCGACGACATCGTGCAGGAGGGCACGACCGAAACGGGCGATCTGACCCGCTGGAGTTTTACGGAAATCACAGCCGATTCTTTCCTATGGCTTGGCGAGGTCAAACCCACTGGGGCGCCAGAGTGGCGGCTGGTGGTCGACGTGAGAGCGACGCGGCGCAAAGCTTGAGATCGAATAGACCTTGAAACTGCCGGCTCCGGGCTCGCTGCAATCTCTCCCGCTTGCGGGGGAGGTCGCGCCGAAGGCGCGGGTGGAGGCTCTCTCCTCATTGGGAATCTCTCTGCGGAGACACCCCCACCCCGGCCCTCCCCCGCAAGCGGGAGAGGGAGCGCACCTCCTCCGCCGCTGCGACGGTGCTCTGAGCAACGCGCGCTGCTGCGTAGCGCGATGAGATGCTAGGCTCCCCGCACAAAAAAGCATGAGGGAGCGAACGCCGATGGCTGCAAGCGGTCTGCCCGCCAATACGAGCGGGCTATTCGTCGAGCCGCGCGAGGACTGGCTCGCGCTGCATCAGGAAGAGATCATCGATCCCTCGCGGCCGATCGTCGATCCGCATCACCATCTCTGGAATCGCGGCCACCGCTACCTGATCGAGGAGATGGCTGATGACATCGCCTCCGGCCACAACATCATCGCCACCGTCTATGTCGATTGCCGCTCGATGTATCGCGCGCATGGACCCGAGGCGTTCCGCCCCGTGGGCGAGGTCGAGTTCGCCAACGGCGTTGCGGCGATGAGCGCGAGCGGCGGCTACGGCAAGGCCGCGATCTGCGCCGGCATCGTCAGCCACGCCAATTTGCTGCTGGGCGACGCCGCAAAGCCGGTGCTGGAAGCGGAGATCGCCGCCGGCAACGGCCGCTTCCGCGGCATAAGGCATTCCTCGGCCTGGGACGCGGACCCCGCTGTCGCCGGCATGTATGCCAACCGGCCGCGGGGATTGTTGCAGGACCCGGTCTTTCGCAAGGGCTTTGCCTGCCTCGCGCCGCTGAACCTCAGCTTCGATGCCTGGCTGTTTCATCCGCAGATCGACGAATTGACCGAGCTGGCACGCGCCTTCCCCGACACCCGGATCGTGCTCGACCATTGCGGCGGCCCGGCCGGGGTCGGCCGCTTCGCCGGCCGCCGCGAAGAGGTGTTTCCGCAATGGCGGGCTTCCATTCGCGAGATCGCGACATGCGAGAACGTGGTGGTGAAGCTCGGCGGCCTTGCGATGTGCCTGCTCGGCTACGATTTCCATCTGCGCGACAAGCCGCCGTCCTCCGAGGAGCTTGCGGCCGCCTGGCGGCCCTATGTCGAGACCTGCATCGAGGCGTTCGGACCCAAGCGCGCGATGTTCGAGAGCAATTTTCCGCCTGACAAGGGCCAGTGCAGCTACCAGGTGATATTCAACGCCTTCAAGCGGATCGCGGCGCCCCTCAGCGAAGCCGAGAAGACGGCGCTGTTCTCGCAGACCGCGAGGGAATTCTACCGGCTCGAACTGCCGTCGTGACAGGATCTGCGCCCTGACGAGAAGAAGGGCCGGGATGTTGATCCCGACCCCTCTTCGTCGTGGCCGCTGGGAAGCGTCCTTGAAACGTTATTGGAAGACTAGCCGGCACCCATCAGCGAGGCCGGACGGCGCTCGCCGGTGGCGGCGAACATCTTCTTGAGCTTGTTGACCACGCGGATCAGGAAGCCGATCATGACAGGGTTGGTCTTGCGGCAGAAGGCGATCTTCTTGACGAAGCCCTCGACATGCCATTTGGCGTGCGCGCCGTCGCGGAAGAAGATGACGTCGCCGGGGCCGTAGCGCTTCGGCGGCATGCCGTCGCTCTCGAGCACGATCGACCCTTCCATGATCATGATCGTCTCGTCGATGTCGTAGTACCAGTTGAAGCGGCCCTCGGTGCAATGCCAGATGATGGTCGAGGCGGTGCCGTCGGCGCTGGTGGAGAGGATGTGCGAGCGCGACACCGGGTTGCCCTCGATGATCCAGGACGGCTCGATCGGCCGCAGCTCGAGATCCACATTGCAACTACTGATTTCAATCAATGCGCGCGACATCTGCTTCCCCAGGGGATATAATATGGGTTGCCGGGTCTCGGCCCCGATGTTTCAAAAGATGTCGGGAACGCTAGTAGGCGGTTTTTAATTCTTTCTTACGCCGGCCCCGACAATCAGCCGCAAGTTGCAGGTGCGAAGAGGTTAACGTCACGATTCCCCTGCGAATTCGTGCACATGAACCCATCTTTTCCGGGGTGCGACAAAGTGCGCGAAGTATCAGGAAGGAGCCATGAAGATGCCGCTGACCCCGGAGGTCGTGACAGCCACAGCCGAGGCGGCCGCCCGGCTCGGCGAATTCGATCTGTCCTTTGCACGGGACGATGAGCCCTGGTTCACCATCGACGGCATCGAGAGCCCGCGGCAGATCGGCAGCGACGGCTCCGGCGGCGCGTTCGTGCTGCTGCCGTCGCAGAATGTGCTCTACGTGTCATCTGACGGCCGCGCAGGAATCATCGCGGAGAGTTTCGAGGCGTTCATCCAGCTCGTCATCGCCCGCCCCTACTGGCTCGACATCCTCAAATTCTCGGCCGGCGGCGACCTCGCCGAGATGCGGCGCGCGGCCGATGCGCTGGAAGCGACACTCGACGACGGGGACGACATCAACGAGGCGAGAGAGAAAGTCCGCGGCGCGCTCAAACTGCCGGATGCCGGCGATCCCGTCGGCGCGCTTTACGAGGCGGTCGCGGCGTCCGACGCCATCGTGCGCGCCACCGACGGCAGCCCGTTCACCACGCTGTTCAATCGTTTCAGCATCGACAACAACCCGATGCTGCGCAACGCGGCGGCGTGAACGGGCGGTATGCTGACGTTTGGCGCTTGAACGTTCCACGATCGTGATGGCAGGGCTTGTCCCGGCCATCCACGTCTTAACCGCGGCACGAAGATCGTGGTTGCCCGGGACAAGCCCGGGCATGACGAGTTAGGGCCTTACGTCGCCCACTCGCCCTTGCGGAATACCGGGACCTTGCTGCCGTCGGCCAGGATGCCGTCGATATCGGTCTCGGCCGAGCCGATCATCCAGTCGATATGGATCAGGCTCTGGTTGCCGCCCTGCGCGGCGATCTGCTGCGGCGTGAGCTGCGCGCCGTTGACGAAGCACTTCGAATAGCACTGGCCGAGCGCGATGTGCGAGGCGGCGTTCTCGTCGAACAGCGTGTTGTAGAACAACAATCCACTCTGCGAGATCGGCGAGGAATGCGGCACCAGCGCCACTTCCCCGAGCCGGCGGGCGCCTTCGTCGGTGTCGAGGACCTTGTTCAGCACCTCCGCGCCGCGCGAGGCCTTGGCGTCGACGATCTTGCCGTCCTCGAAGCGCACCGCGATGTTGTCGATCAGCGTGCCCTGGTAGGACAGCGGCTTCGAGCTGACGACGTGACCGTAGACGCGCCGGCAATGCGGCGTGGTGAAGACCTCTTCGGTCGGAATGTTGGCGTTGCAGCTGATGCCGTTCTTGGCGGACGAGGCGCCGCCTTCCCATTCATGTCCGTCGGCAAGCCCGATGGTGAGGTCGACACCCGGTCCGTTGTACTGCAGCGCGCGGAAACGCTGGCCGTTGAGCCAGTTGGTGCGCTCGCGCAGCACCGCATTGTGGCTCGCCCAATTGCCGATGGCGTCCTCGCGGTCGACACGCGACGCCGCGAAGATCGCATCCGCCAGCTTGCCGATCGCAACGTCTTCGGGATCGTTGGGGAATACCTGCTTCGCCCAGGACGGGCTCGGATAGGCGATGATGTTCCAGTTGGTGTCGAAATTGACGATCTTTTCAAGCGCCGGCTGATACGCCATCGAATTGGCCTTGCTGGCGCGCGCGACCTTGGACGGGTCTTCGCCCGACAGCAGCATCGGATTGTCGCCAACGATGGCGAGGCGCGCGGTGTTCTCGGAGAACGCCTTGGCCATGCCCTCATAGAGCCAGTTGGCGGCGCGATCGAAGCTGTTGTCGTGACCGTGGCGGTAGCGCGCCAGCGTCATCTCCTCGTCCGACAGGATCGGCGTGACGATGCCGGCGCCGGCCTTGTAGGCATGCACCGCGATCCGCCGCACCAGCGGCAGCGCGATCGCCGGTGCCGTCAGGAGCAGATCCTGACCCGGCCGCAAGCCCAGGCCCACCTTCACCGCCACCTCGGCCAGCCGGTCGAGTTTCACGGGATCGATGGGCGTGGCGGTGATGCGTTGATCGGTCATGCCGGGTCCTCTGCCGAAAGTCTCTCGTTCAATCTAAGTCTAGCATCGCGAGACACAAGTATGCGAGCGTCTTGGGACACATGAAAGATACGCAGTTTCACGCATCTTGGTTTTCAACGCGTTGAGGATTTCAGCACCCGGTCGACCATGGCGGGCGCAACGCCGAGGTAATTTTTCGGTGAGGTGAGCGCCTCGATTGTGGCACGGTCGATGCGGCTCGATATCCGTGAATCTGCGGATAGCGCGTCGGCAAGGCTCGACCCGGTTTCATTGGCCTTTCGGCAGGCGTCATAGACCACGTCATGCGCCTCCTGCCGCCCGAGCTGCGGGGCGAGGCCCATCATGACTGCTTCGGCCACGATCAGGCCACGGCTGACGGCGAGATTGTCGTTCATCTTCGCCTCGTCCACGATGAGGCCCGCCAGCGCGAACTTCGCCTGATGCAGCGCCCCGGCGCTCAGCACGAAGCTTTCCGGGATCGCCATCCATTCGTCGTGCCAGGGGCCGGTGGCGCGCTCGAAATCCTGCACCATGGCGTCCAGCATCAGGCCGGCGTGCTGCCGCACCGCCTTGGACGCAGCCAGCATCAGCTCCGACGAGATGGGATTGCGCTTCTGCGGCATGGTCGAGGAGGCGCCGCGTCCCTTGACGAAGGGCTCGTACACCTCGGCGAATTCGGTCGAGGCCATGATCATGATGTCGAGCGCGATCTTGCCGAGCGAGCCGGTGACGAGTGCGAGGAAGTTCACGGCCTCGGCAAAGCCGTCGCGCGCGACGTGCCAGGTCGAGGCGGGAACGCCGAGCTTCAGCTCGGCGCAGAGCGCTTCCTGCACCTCGAAGCCCCTGGTGCCGAGCGAGGCCAGCGTGCCGGCTGCGCCCGCGAACTGGCCGACCAGCGCGCGCGGCTTCAATTGCGCCAGGCGCTCGGCGTGACGATCGAACATCGCGAGCCAGATCGCGGTCTTGTAGCCGAAGGTGACCGGCAGCGCCTGCTGCAGGTGGGTGCGGCCCGCCATCGGCGTGTCGCGATAGCGCGTCGAGAGACCGGCGAGGATCCTGCGCAACTCGGCGATGTCGCGCTCGACGATATCGAGCGCGGCGCGCATTTGCAGCACCACGGCGGTGTCCATGATGTCCTGCGTGGTCGCGCCCCAATGCACGTAGCGGCCGGCCTCGCCGCACTGTTTCACCATCTGGTGCACCAGGGGAAGGATCGGGTAGCCGACGATGTCGGTCTCCTGCCTGAGCAGGTCGAAGTCGAGCTCGGCGACATCGGTGCGCGCCGCGATCTGATCGGCCGCGTCCTGCGGGATCACGCCGCAGGCCGCCTCCGCCTTCGCCAGCGCCACCTCGACCTCGGCATAGCGGGCGACCAGCGCGACGTCGGAAAACACCTCGCGCATTTCCGGCGTGCCGAACGCATCGCGGAACAGCATGGAGTCGAGCACGGTGGTCGAGGCGTGAAATGCGGGCATGGCGTTTCTTCGTGGCTGTTGCTTTCTACGCGGCTAGCTTACGCGGGCCGCGATGTTCGGCAATGGAGATTCGCAGTTCGTCACATGTTCGATGTCGCGCGATCGTTCGCGGCCCGCATGAGCGTCACCACCTTCCTGTCAAAACTTTAATTCAGCGCACTTCGCCGGTTGCACTATCACTTGTCTGCGGCGGCTCTCTCGCCGCATGACGAGGAGACCACAATGTTGAAACCGTTTCGCTTGGTTGCTGGAGCTTGTCTGCTTGCAAGCCTGCCCGCGGCAACCCTGACTGCGGCATCGGCGGCACCGATCGGGCAACCGCCGGCGATGACGCATGCGGACCAGGGCCAGATCGAGCAGGTGCGCTGGTATGGCCGCCGCGGCTGGGGTTGGGGTGGCGGCGCGTTCGTCGGCGGCCTCGCGGCCGGTGCGATCATCGGCGGCGCGGTGGCGGCGCCTTATTATTATGGCTCGCCTTATTCCTATGGACCGGGCTATCCGCCGCCGCCTGAAGCCTATGGACCGCCGCCGGACGGTGACGTGCAGTACTGCATGCAGCGCTACAAATCCTACAATCCGAACACCGGGACCTATCTCGGCAACGACGGCAGGCGCCATTCCTGCCCGTGATGACGCCGATCTCATCGTCTCGTAGCCCGGATGAGCGCGGCGATATCCGGGTTGCGTGACGACCGGCCCCGGATATCGCTTCGCTCATCCGGGCTACAATTTCTCCAGTTGCGGGCCGGTTGGCCCCAAAAATCCGGCCAAAGCAGCCACATTCTAATTGAGGTTGTATTCCTCCTCGAAAACCGCATGGCTGCCATCACGCGATCGTGGTGAACCGGCTCGACCGTTCGGAGGACTCACAGACTTCAAGTCGAAATTCATTTTGATTTCATCATTGCCTGATGTCGCTTGTGAGGTCCGAGTTTCCGACGTGCAGTTTCTGTTCCGGGATCACCTTCTCGACACCGACCGTCGCGAGCTGAGCCGCGAGCAGGTTCCTATTTCCGTGGAACCGCAGGTTTTCGATCTCGTCGTCCATCTCATGGAAAATCGCGACCGGGTGGTCAGCAAGGACGAGCTGATCGACAAGATCTGGCACGGGCGCAGCGTCTCCGAATCCACCCTGACCAGCCGCATCAACGCGGCCCGCAAGGCGATCGGCGACAATGGCGTGAGCCAGGCGCTGATCCGCACCATCGCACGCAAGGGATTTCGCTTCGTCGGCGACGTCGAGACCAAGCTCGGCGCGGTCGCGCCGGAGATTGGCCGTTTCGTCCAGGCGCCGCAGGCCATGCAAGCGCCGCAGGCCAAGCTCACGCCGCAGGTCATGGCCGTCCCGCAGGCCATGCTCGCCCTGCCCGACCGTCCCGCCATCGCCGTGCTGCCCTTCACCAACATGAGCGGCGATCGCGAGCAGGATTACTTCTCCGACGGCATCAGCGAGGACATCATCACCGCGCTGTCGAAGCTGCGCTGGTTCTTCGTCGTCGCCCGCAATTCGTCCTTCATCTACAAGGGCCGCGCCGTGCACATGCAGGAGGTCGCACGCGAGCTCGGCGTGCGCTACGTGGTCGAGGGCAGCGTGCGGCGGAGCGGCGATCGCCTGCGCATCTCGGCCCAGCTCAACGACGTCTCGACCGGCAGCCATCTCTGGGCGGAGCGCTACGACCGCGAGCTCGCCGACATCTTCGCCGTGCAGGACGAGATCACCGAGGCGATCGTCGCCGCGATCGAACCGCAGCTCTATGCCGCCGAGAGCTTCCGCGCCCAGCAGAAGCCGCCGGGCAGCCTCGATGCCTGGGACCTCGTCATGCGCGCGCTGTCGCATTACTGGCGCATCACGCGCGAGGACAACGCCGCTGCGCAAGCGCTGCTCGACAAGGCGACGACGATCGATCCCGCCTATGGCAAGGCACTGGGTCTGCTCGCAACCAGCCATATTTTCGGGGCGCATATGGGCTGGGCCGACATGGCCGCGACCGTGCCGGTCGCCGAACGCGCGGCGCTTGCGGCGGTGGCGGCCGATCGCGAGGACGCCTTCGCCCATCACGGTCTCGCCTATACTTATCTGTTCCGCCGCCGCTTCGTCGATGCGCTGGCGGAGTTCGAGCTGGCCCTGCAGCTCAATCCGAACTTTGCGATGGCGCACGCCTTTTACGGCGTGACGCTGTGCTATGCCGGGAGATGGCAGGACGGCGATGCCGCCGCGCGGCGCGCGCTGCGGCTGAGCCCGCGCGATCCGCTCGCGGCGATCTATTGCGGCGTCGTCGCCTACGCCCAGTTCATCGGCGGCAATTACAGGGAATGCATCCATATGGCGCGGGAATCGATGCGCCAGCGCGCCGATTTCGTCGGCGCCCATCGCGTGCTGACGGCTGCTGCCGGCATGTCGGGAGATCCGGAGCTCGCGGCCTCCGCACTGGAAGGCCTGCGCCGCACCCAGCCCGGCATCTCGCTGGCTTGGATCACGCGCGAGCTGCCGATGCTGCGGGAAGAGGATCGCGCGCATTATCTGGAAGGATTTCGGCGCGCGGGGATGCGGTAGGGGTTCACCCTCCCCTGGAGGGGGAGGGTCGGCTCGCATCTGAGCGTAGCGAAGATGAGAGACGGGGTGGGGTGACGGTCTCTCCACAACGGACGCTGCCCGTGTTGAGAGATCACCCCACCCCGCTCGCGCTTCGCGCGATCGACCCTCCCCCTCCGGGGGAGGGTAAGAGAGCAACCTACTCCTGCATCATCTCGCCGCTGCCGCCGAACTCGGCCGGAAAGTCCTTCAGCTTGGGCAGGCCGTCGCGCATCGGCAGCACGGTCTCGGCATAGTTGACGTGGACGCCGGGCGTGAAGGCGAGCGTGGGGATGGTGGCGGTGAAGACGTCGATCAGGTCGAGCGGCGGGTGATTGGTCATGAGATGGCCGCCGCACTTCCTGCAGTATTTCCGCTGGCTGAGCGGTGTCTTGGCGAAGGTCTCGACATGCTGCGCGCCCTCGGTGATGCGCACCGCTTCCGGCTTCCACAGGCTGAAGGCATTCACGGGCCCGCCGGACCAGGACCGGCAGGAACGGCAATGGCAATAACCCATCGCCTCCGGCGCGCCCGTGACCTCGACCGTGACAGCGCCACAGAAGCAGTTTCCGACATGTTTCATTGGTCGTCTCCGTTGATGAAAGGGTGACCTCCCCCCGCTCCTGTGCACACGATATCCGGTGACGACGGATGCGGGGAGAGGCGTCGGGGTGAGGGGGAATCACCCCGGGGACGTTGAGGGGACGCTCGCCTGCGAGGCTTGCGCTTTCAAAGCTTGCGTTACCCGGCTCCGCGCCGTCCTGCGTCCTCCTTTCGGGGGACGCGACGGAACGACGCTGCGGCTATACCGATCGGCGCCAGGGAATAAGCATCGACACCCGTTGTTTGTACTGCCGGTATTCGTCGCCGAAGAGATCGACGAGGTCGCGTTCCTCCAGTGCGATGCCGACGAAGATGTAGAGCGTAGTCACGGCCGCAAACAGCAGATGTCCCACCGTCATGACCGGCGCCGCCCAGAACGCGACGATGAAGCCGAGATAGATCGGATGACGCACGAACTTGTAGAGCAGCGGCGTCTTGAAGCGCGGCGGCGACGCTTCCTTGCCGACGAGATGATTGGTCACCTGGTTGAGGCCGAACAACTCGAAATGGTTGATGATGAAGGTCGAGGTGAACACCAGCACCCAGCCCGCAAAGGACAGCGTGACCAGGGTCACGGCGAAGTCCGGGTTCTCGACCTCCCATACGATCGCCGGCAGCGGACGCCACTGCCAGAACAGGAGCAGCAATGAGAGGCTCGCGAACAACACGTAGGTCGAGCGCTCGACCGGCTTGGGGACGAACTGCGTCCACCACGCCTTGAATTGCTGGCGCGCCATCACGCTGTGTTGAACCGCGAACAGCGACATCAGCAGCAGATTGACGACGAGCGCGCGAACGACGGGCGCTTCGGCCCCGGTGTCGATGGTCTTCGGCACCATCAGCCCCATCACAAAGCCGATGGCATAGAGAATGGTGACGAAAAAGACGAGATACGCCGCAATTCCGTACAGAAAGGCGATGAACTTGAAAATGCGTGAGCCCGCAACCTCCGGGCCGATGGAATGAACCTGTTGATCAATTTGGGTCATAAAACGCTCCGTTGTGCCGAGGCATCGACACTGTTTGGTCTTTGCACCATGCCGGAACGAGCGGCCCGAGACTTTTGCGGACGGTTGATTTTCGCCTGAGACGACTTTGATTTTTGCTTGAGACGACAGAAACGTGCGATTTTGCTTTGAAAACAACGTCCTCGACGCCGACCTGCGCGAACTGACCTGCGCCGGGGTGGCCGTGCCGTTGCAGCCGCAGGTGTTCGATCTCCTGCTTTACCTCGTGGCGCAACGCGCCCGTGTGGTCAGCAAGGATGACCTGATTAGCCAGATCTGGAGCGACCGCATCGTCTCGGATTCCGCCCTGAACAGCCGGATCAACGCCGCCCGCAAGGCGCTCGGCGACGACGGCGCGACCCAGCGGCTGATCAAGACGATCCCGCGCAAGGGCTTCCGCTTCGTCGCCGACGTCCGGGAAGAAGTGGCGGCCGCGCCGATGCCCGCGGAACCCGCCACGCTGCGGCCGCGCGCGGCGGCGGACCGCCCGGCGATCGCGGTGCTCGCCTTCGAGAACATGAGCGGCGATCCCGCTCAGGACTATTTCGGCGACGGCATCAGCGAGGACATCCTCACCGCGCTGTCGAGACAGCGCTGGTTCATGGTGATCGCCCGCAACTCCTCCTTCACCTACAAGGGCCGGCCGGTCCATATCAGGCAGATCGCCGAGGAGCTCGGCGTCCGCTACATCGTCGAAGGCAGCGTGCGCAAGGCGGACAACCGCGTGCGGATCACGGCGCAGCTCAACGACGCCACCACAGGCAGCCATCTCTGGGCCGAGCGTTATGACCGCGATCTCGTTGACGTCTTCGCCGTGCAGGACGAGATCACCAACGCGATCGCCGCGGCGATCGAGCCGCAGATCCATGCCGCGGAGAATTTCCGCAGCCATCGCAAGCCGCCCGCGAGCCTCGACGCCTGGGATCTCTTGATGCGCGCGCTGTCGCATTACTGGCGCGTGACCCGGCAGGACCACGAAACCGCGAAGGTGCTGCTCGAGCGCGCGATCGCGATCGATCCGAATTACGGCCAGGCGCTCTCGGTGCTGGCCGTGAACCACATGTTCGGCGTGCATCTCGGCTGGACCGAACTCGCCGCCGCCGCCCCGGCCGCGGAAGCCGCCGCGCTCGCCGCGGTGCGCTGCGACCACGAGGATGCCTGGGCGCATGCCGCGCTGGGCAGCGTCTACTTCTCGACCCGCAGGCTGGCGGACGCGTTGTCCGAGTTCGAGCAGGCGCTCGCGCTCAATCCGAACTTCTCGCTGGCGCAAGGCTATTGCGCGCTGGTGCTGTCCTATGCCGGACGGCCGAAGGAGTCGTTTGCGGCGGCGCAGAGGGCGATCCGGCTCTCGCCGCGCGATCCGTCGCTTGGGATCTATTACGGCATCGCCGGCTATGCGCGCTTTACCGAGCGGCAATATGACGAGGCCATCGCACTCGCCCGCGAGGCGATCCGCCATCGCGGCGACCTCACCGGCGCCTACCGCGTTCTCGCTGTCTCGGCCGGCATGACCGGCGACGGCGCGCTTGCGGAGACGGCGCTCGGCGAGCTCCGCCGCACCCAGCCGGGCATCTCGCTGCACTGGATCGCGACGCAGCTGCCATGGGCCAGCGACGCCGATCGCGAGCACTATCTCGAGGGATTTCGGCGCGCCGGATTGCGCTGATTCCTCTTACCCTCCCTTGGAGGGGGAGGGTCGGCTCACATTGAGCAAAGCGAAAATGTGAGACGGGGTGGGGCGAAAGTCTCTCCGCGTCGAACACTGCTCGTGGGGAGAGATCACCCCACCCCGCTCGCGCTGCGCGCGATCGACCCTCCCCCTCCAGGGGAGGGTAAAAAGAAGACGCTACACCACACTCTTCCGGCGCAGATGGACGATGACGTCGAGCCGCGCGATCTCGTGGCCGGGGAGCGCCTCGGGCATCCTGTTGAATGTCAGGCCGTCGGCGACGTCCACCAGCACGTCCTCGCCTTCGAGATAGAAGTGCGGATGCACCGACGTGTCGGTGTCGAAGAACGACTTGATGCCGTCGGCGGCGATCCGGCGCAACAGGCCGGCTTCGGTGAACTGGTTCAGCGTGTTGTAGACGGTCGCGAGTGACAGATGCGTGCTCGCCGCGATCGCCTCCTCATAGAGGCTTTCCGCGGTGACATGACGGTGGCCGCGCAGGAACAGCAACCGGCCGAGCGCCAGGCGCTGGCGGGTTGGCCGCAGGCCGGCATCGACGAGCAATTGCAGACATTGCTGCGTGCCCTCGTCCTCCTCCGGTCCGGCGACGTCAGGTCCGCCGTCGTCGTCCGCAGGAATAGCCGTGGCGTGCATGTCCATCGATCGTCTCACGTCTGCCAGAACCGGGACGCGCAACACGCGATCCCATTTGCTATTGGATCGCAGAAGCGGCGAGCCGGCTTTGATCCGGATCAAATTCGGCGCCAACCCGCCTCTGACCTATCGCAAAGCGGACCGGTTTATTCCCGGCCAGACTGCCTGGGCATCGATGAGGCTCACATGTCCAGGCCGGTTCCCGACAAGGCAGAGGTCGCGCTCGAATATCCCGACAAGTTCTATGTCGGCACCTTCGAGCATTCATCGCGCTTCGAGGCGCGGCTCGACGGCAGCGGCGTGGCGCTCGTACTGCAACATCCGGGCGCGGCCGATGAGCGCAAATCGGTACATCTGCACATCAATTTCGGGCTGCTCGCCGGCATCCTGCGGGAGCTCGCCGGCAGCGTTGCCGCGATGCCCAAGGACGACATCGCACATCGCGAGCAGCTCGCTGACGCGCTCGACGAATTGCGAAAGGCGCTGCGGACGCCCTGACGACTACTTCCCCTTCACCTGGATCGGTTTCGGGGCCGGCGCCGCCGCCCATTCCTTGTCGGCGCGCGGCCCGTTGAGATCTCCGGTCAGGCCGACGAGCTGGCCGGGCAGCACGTCGAGGGTCTGCTGCCAGGTCTGGGTCTGGCACAGGAATTTGATGAGGCAGCCCTTCAGCTTCAGGCGATCGGCGGATTCACGCCACAGCGACACCGAATAGAACTTGCCGTCCTCGGCATTGTAGATATCGCCGGCAAACCGGCCCTCGGGCGTGGCCTGCAGGCCCATGATGAGCTGGTGGCCGAGCAACGTGCGGGCGCGCTTGTCCGCATCAGGATTTTCCTTGTCGCGATAGGGCTGGCCGCGCTTGTCGGCCGGCTCCTTCATCCAGACGATGAAGCCGCAGATGCGGTCGCGCGATGGGCCGCAGCGTTCGAGCCGGATGCGGGCGCGGCTGTCCTCGACAAGCCACGTGCCGCTCGGATCGGGCGGCGGCGCGGCGCCGGCGCGGCCGCCGATGATCATCATCGCAACGGTGATCGCGACGCGCAGCACGAAGCGAAGGAGAAGGTTCATCTGCATGCCTTTCGTTGAGGGTGCCGCATCAGTTCAGTTGCGCCATCAACGCATCGGCGCCCTTGTCGAGGCCGGCGGTGGCAGCCGCGAGGGCACCGACGCTGGCCTTGATGTCGTAGGCGCCGGGGTATTGCTTGGTGACGTAGGCCGAGACCAGGCGCGAGGTCGAAGCATCGAAGATCTCGACGCCGTAGATGACCGAGCCGGTCATCATGCCCTCGCCGCCGCGCGCCGCCTGCACGCCGTTGTAGACCGCACCTGCCATGTCGAAGCGGGACAGCGTGCCGAGCACCGGCGTGTTGGTGACCGCGCCGGTCAGCGTCAGCCGGATGCGTAGCGTGTTCGGCCCGCGCTCGCGCACCAGAGCGAAGCGGCTGCGCAGCCGATCGGCGAAACAGTTCTGCATGTAGGCGGCGAGCGTCGCCTTGTCCTTGTCGGACATGTCGCCGAACTGGTGATCCCTGCCGCGATAGACCACGACGGGATCGAGGATCACTTTATTATAGGAGCGCCAATCGACCGGCGTTGAGTAGCGGTAGGGCACGCGGCCGGAGGCGTCCGACTTGTCCGGGGCCATGTAGGCCGAGGACGCCATCTCCGAATAGGGCACCGGCGTCACCGTCGCGCAGCCGGCCGAGGCCAGGCAAAGCGCCAGCGTTCCCAGACCGCGCAGGGCGATCGAGCGATCCATTCCAGACTCCTCTTGCGGCTTGCCGGCCGGCCAAACTTCAGGATGCGGTGACGACCGCAGCCGCGGTTGGGACCAGACGCGGCTGCGGCGCTCACCAGTACCGGCCCGAGGCATCGTCCGGGGCCTTTTCGGATGCCATGCGCCGTCTCAGTGTTTCCGTCTATAAAACCGACTGGGCGGTTTGTAAAGTTCAAAGTTCCTGGGCTGGCGCATTTGGCCGCAGGCGCGGTTTTGGGCAGTCAACGGGGAGGATTGTTGACGATGAATCAGGCCCGCTTGCGCGGGCCCGCGGCCTTCGCCGCCGATGGCACGGCGGATTTGGCGGCACGCTTTCCGGCCGGCTGTTCGAGGCCGCTCCACTGTCCGTCGTCGAGCAGGCGCGCGAACAGCCGCTGGTGCTCCTCCTTGCCGAGCGGCGACATGCCGAACAACGCGCTCAGCAGCAGCCCCATCGCTCCGGCCCAGCGCAGCATGGCAAGATCGGGATCGGCGGCCTCGTCCCTGATCGCCGCCATCCGCTCCATCTCGCGCTCGCGCGGCAGCGCCATCAGGCGGGGATTCTCCACCATGGCCGCAACCAGCGCCAGCGCGGCGGAATTCGGCGAGGTCGCCGCTTCCCTGATGGTGGCGAGCTGCGTCGCCAGATTGGGGCTCGCCGAGGATTCGCTCACCTTCGCCATGTAGCGCGTCGAGAACTCCTCGAAATGCGCCATCTGCCGCTCGAGCAAGGCCTTCAGCACCGCCTCCTTGGTGCGGAACTGGTGCATCACCCCGCCCTTGCTGAGGCCGCTCTCGCGCGCGATCGCATCGAGCGTCAGCCGGCCCGGACCGTCGCGCGCGATGATGGCGATGGCCGCTTCGAGCGCAGCATTGCGGGACCGTTCGGAGCGCGTGGCATTGTCCATGGCGGACTTGTCTCCCGTGACACGGGAATGAATCAAGTGAAAACAAGACGCGCTGTACATTTTTTGTGCGAACACTGTCGAGACTTTCATCTTGCGGCGCCGAACGGGACTATGTGAGCCTCGATATCGGATGGGGACTGGGATGGGCCGACCGTGGCTTCGCGTGCCATGACGCGCGATGCGTTCACGGCTGGTCACGCTTGAGAAAGATACGACATGCCGAAAAGAGTGTTGCTTGGTCTCCTCCTGGCTTGCGGGCTCGCGGCCCCGGCGCTTGAACCGGCTCTTGCGCAAGAGCCGAAAACGGGGGGCGTGATCAACGCGGTGATCCAGCCCGAGCCGCCCGGCCTGATGCTCGCAATGATCCAGAACGGTCCGACCCAGATGGTGTCGGGCAACATCTTCGAGGGCCTCCTGCGCTACAGCCCCAAGCTCGAGCCGCTTCCCGAGCTCGCCGAGAGCTGGAGCGTCAGCGAGGACGCCAAGACCTACACCTTCAAGCTCAGGAAGGGCGTCACCTGGCATGACGGCAAGCCCTTCACCGCCGCCGACGTGCTGTTCTCGATGGAGATGCTGAAGCAGACCCACGCCCGCGCCCGCACCAATTTGGCTCAGGTCGACAAGGTCGAGGCGCCGGACGACACCACGGTGGTGTTCACGCTGAAGCAGCCGTTCGGTCCGTTCCTCGGAATCTTCGAGGTCGGATCGATGCCGATCGTGCCGAAGCATCTCTACGAAGGCACCGACTGGAAGACCAACCCCTACAACAACGCGCCCGTCGGCACCGGCCCCTTCATGTTCAAGGAATGGCAGAAGGGCTCGTTCATCCGCCTGGTCAAGAACCCGAATTATTACGAGAAGGGCAAGCCCTATATCGACGAGATCTACTGGCAGATCATCCCCGACGCCGCCGCGCGTTCGGTGGCCTACGAGACCGGCAAGGTCGACGTGCTGCCCGGTGGCTCGGTCGAGAATTTCGACGTGCCGCGGCTGTCGAAGCTGAAGGACACCTGTGTCACCGGCGCCGGCTGGGAGTTCTTCTCGCCGCTGGCCTGGCTGTGGCTGAACAACCGCCAGGGTCCGCTCGCCGACAAGCGCGTGCGTCAGGCGATCATGTACGCGATCGACCGCGACTTCGCCAAGGACGTGATCTGGAACGGGCTCGGCAAGGTTGCGACCGGGCCGTCCGCCTCGACCATCAAGTATTACACCGACGACGTGAAGAAGTATCCGTACGATCCGGCCAAGGCCAAGGCACTGCTGAAGGAAGCCGGCTACAAGGGCGAGAAGATCCGCCTGCTGCCGCTCGCCTATGGCGAGACCTGGCAGCGCTGGGGTGAAGCGGTGAAGCAGAACCTTCAGGACGTCGGCATGAACATCGAGACCATCGCCACCGACGTTGCCGGCGGCAACCAGAAGATCGGCGACTGGGACTACGACATCGCCTTCACCTATCTCTACCAGTATGGCGATCCCGCGCTCGGGGTGGGACGCAACTACATCTCCAGCAACATCGCCAAGGGCCAGGTGTTCAACAATGTCGAGGGTTACTCCAACCCCGAGATTGACAAGCTCTTTGCCGACGGCGCGGTTGCCACACCCGACTCCAAGCGCAAGGAGATCTACGAGAAGGCGCAGAAGATCCTGGTCGAGGACGTGCCGGTGGCCTGGATGCTCGAGCTGCAATTCCCGACCATCACCCGCTGCAAGGTCAAGAACCTGATCACCACGGGGATCGGGGTCAATGACGGCTTCAAGGACGCATGGCTCGACAAGTGAGCCTCTTACCTCTCCCCGCTTGCGGGGAGAAGTCGACACGCTCGCAAAGCGTGGCGGGTGAGGAGGTACAGGTCCATCAGCATTCTCATGCGTGGAGAGAAGCCCCTCACCCCAACCCTCTCCCCGCAAGAGCGGGGCGAGGGAGTTCACCGTCACCGTGGCTCCCGGTCACGCTACCAGGTATGACGCTCTAACTATGCTCTCCTTCGTTGCACAGCGTGTCCTCAAGGGCGTGATCGTCCTGCTCGCGATCGTCGTCCTCAACTTCTTCCTGATCCGGCTTGCGCCCGGCGATCCCGCGGTGGTGATGGCCGGCGAGGCCGGCGCCAGCGATCCGGTTTTCGTCAAGCAGCTCCGCGAAAAATTCGGCCTCGACAAGCCGCTGCCGGAGCAGCTCCTCATCTACGTCAAGGGCGTCGTCTCCCTCGACCTCGGCTTCTCGTTCCGCCAGCAAGCGCCGGTTGCGAAGCTGATTGGCGAGCGGCTGCCGGCGACATTGCTGCTGACGCTGACAGCGTTTGCGATCTCGCTGATGCTCGGCATTCTCTTCGGCACATTCGCCGCGCGCTTTGCCGGAACGTTCCTCGATACGGCCATCACCGTATTCGCGCTGATCTTCTACGCCATGCCGATCTTCTGGGTCGCGCTGATGGGCATCTTGCTGTTCTCGGTCACCATGGATTGGCTGCCGAGCTTCGGTTACGAGACGGTCGGCGCCAATCTCACCGGCTTCGCCCATGCGGTCGATGTCGCAAAGCACCTGATCATGCCGGCGATGACACTCGGCCTGTTCTTCATGGCGACCTACACCCGCATGACGCGCGCTTCGATGCTGGAGGTGAAGCGGCTCGACTTCGTCAAGACCGCGCGCGCCAAGGGCCTCTCCGATGCCGTGATCCAGCGCCGCCACGTGCTGCGCAACGCGCTGCTGCCGGTCGTGACGCTCGCCGGCGTGCATTCCGGCACGCTGATCGGCGGCGCCGTCATCACCGAGACCGTGTTCGCCTGGCCCGGCATCGGGCGGCTGATGTACGACGCGCTGCTGCAGCGCGACTACAATCTGCTGCTCGGCGTCTTCGTGATCTGCTCCGCCATGGTGCTGATCTTCAACCTCATCACCGACCTCGTCTACCGCCTGGTCGACCCGCGCATCGAATTCGCCTCATGAAACAGTTCTGGAAATCGATGCTGAAGAGCCCGAGCGGTGTCATCGGGCTCATCATTCTGGTCCTCGCGATCTCCATCGCGGTGTTCGGCCCGATGCTGTTCCCGAACTCGCCCTGGCGCATGGTGCAGCGGCCGTTCCTGCCACCCTTCACGCTCTCCACCGTTCCGCTCGGCACCGACGCGCTCGGGCGTGACGTCTTCGCCGGCATGATCTTCGGCGCGCGCGTGTCGCTGCTGGTCGGCCTCGTCTCCACGCTGGTGGCGCTGCTCGTGGGCGTGCCCATCGGCGCCATGGCCGGATATTTCGGCGGCAAGACCGACGACGCGCTGATGCGCTTCACCGAGTTCTTCCAGACCATTCCGAGCTTCGCGCTCGCGATCGTGCTGGTCGCGATCCTGCAGCCCTCGATCTATTCGATCGTGGCCTCGATCGCGGTGGTGAGCTGGCCGCCGGTCGCCCGCCTCGTGCGCGGCGAGGTACTGTCGCTGCGCACGCGCGAATATGTCCAGGCGGCCGTCGTCACCGGCCAGAGCAACACCTGGATCATCCTGCGCGAAATCCTGCCCAACGCGCTGTCGCCCGTGATTGTGCTGGCCTCGCTGATGGTGGCGACCGCGATCCTGCTGGAATCCTCGCTGGCCTTCCTCGGGCTCGGCGACCCCAACCTCATCTCGTGGGGCTACATGGTCGGCGCCGGCCGCACCGTGATCCGGCAGGCCTGGTGGATCACCGTGTTTCCCGGCGTTGCGATCCTGATCTCCGTGCTCGGGCTGAACCTGATCGGCGAAGGCCTCAACGACGCGCTCAATCCGCGCCTGTCGCGGGAGGGACGCTGATGATGACCGCGCCGCCCGCCGTCTCCATCAGAAACTTGCGGATCGCGCTGCCAAAGGGCGCCGAACGTCCCTTCGCGGTCGACGGCGTCTCGCTCGACCTGCGGCCCGGCAAGATCGTCTGCGTCGTCGGCGAATCCGGCTCCGGCAAGTCGATGTGCGCGCATGCGCTGATGGGGCTGTTGCCGGACACGGTCTCGGTCACCTCGGGCGAGATCCAGTTCGAAGGCCGCGACCTGCTCAAGCTCGACGACGACGGCTGGCGCGATCTGCGCGGCCGCCGCCTCGCGATGATCTTCCAGGAGCCGATGACCGCGCTCAATCCGTTGATGCGGATCGGCGACCAGATGGCGGAGATGTTCGAGGCTCACGGCCTGCTGACACCGAAGGAGCGGCGCGCCAAGGCGCTGTCGCTGGCGCGCGAGGTCGGCCTGCCCGATCCCGAAAGAATCGTGCGCGCCTATCCGCACCAGCTCTCCGGCGGGCAGCGCCAGCGCGCGATGATCGCGATGGCGCTGGCGCTCGAACCGGCCGTGCTGGTCGCGGACGAGCCGACCACCGCGCTCGACGTCACCACGCAGGCGCAGATCCTGAAGCTGATCCGCAACCTGCAGCGTAACCGCAACATGGCGGTGATGTTCATCACCCATGATTTCGGCGTCGTCGCCGATATCGCCGACCAGGTCGTGGTGCTCCGCCACGGCAAGGTCGTGGAGGAAGGCCCCGCCGCAATTGTCTTTAGCGAGCCGCAGCACGACTACACCAAGGCGCTGCTCGCGGCGGTGCCGTCGATGGACCCGCCCGGCCGCGCCCCGCTCGACGACCAGGCCCGGGCCGTCGAGGTGATCGGTCTGGACAAGACCTATGTCACCTCGGGCGGCTGGTTCCGCGAGGACCGCCGCGTCGATGCCGCGCGCGCGGTCAATTTCAACATCCTCAAGGGCGAGACGCTCGGCCTCGTCGGCGAATCCGGCTCGGGCAAGTCGTCGGTGGCGCGCCTGGTCATGCGGCTGATCGAAGCCGACCGCGGCACGGTACGGATCGGCGAGACCGATCTGACGCAGCTCTCGGGCAAGGCGCTGCGCGCCGAGCGGCATCGCATCCAGATGATCTTCCAGGATCCGTTCGCCTCGCTCAATCCGCGGCGCAAGATCGGCAGCATCATCGCCGACGGCCCGATCGCAGCCGGCACCGATCCGAAGGTCGCGCTCGACCGCGCCCGCGATCTGCTCAAGATGGTGGGCCTGGATGCCGGCGCGCTCGAACGCTATCCGCATGAATTCTCCGGCGGCCAGCGCCAACGCATCGGCATTGCCCGCGCACTCGCGCTCGAGCCGGAGATCATCGTCGCGGACGAAGCCGTCTCCGCGCTCGACGTCTCCGTGCAGGCGCAGGTCTTGAGGCTGCTCGAAGATCTCAAGGCGCGCCTCGGCCTGTCGATGCTGTTCATCACCCACGACTTACGCGTCGCCGCGCAGATCTGCGACCGCATCGCGGTGATGCAGCGCGGCGCCATCGTCGAGCTGAAGCCAACGGCGCAGCTCTTCGCCGCGCCCGAGCACGCCTATACGCGCGAGTTGCTCGCTGCCGTGCCGGGGCAGAAGGAGCGCGCGCCGGCGGCCTGAGGCGGTCGATCGCGGTTGCTACTTGGCCGGCGGGTTCGTGTTGTTCCAGGTGGGGACCGAGTTGGTCACGCCGACGGAGGGCTGAGTGGACGTTCCGACCGACGGCGCCGTCACCGTCCCGACGGTCTGCCCGGAGCTTCCAATCGTGCCTTGCTGCACTGGCGCTCCCGGGGTGCTGTGCGTGCTGCCTTGTGCGCCCGTCGCCGAGCTTTGCGCGCTCGCGGCGATTGGCGCGGCTGCGAATCCGATGGCGATAACAGCGGCAATGGAACGTCTCGTTCTTGTCATGATTTGATTCATGGCTTGATCCTTTCGGGTGCGGTCCCTCGGTCGCATCGGCCACTTGCTCGTCGACCGCTTGTGCTCCGGGTCGATTTACAACTCCACGCACTTCAAAATGTGCCGCAACGCGGTGCCGCTAGCGGGCGTGATACGCTCAAATTGCCGCGACGGATTAATCCGCATCATGCGTGAGTTGGTTGCGATGGTCCCGGGACGCGAGGGTGTCCGGGAGCGACATGAGATCGGCGCCCGGTATTCCGTTCCGCCAGGAACAGAATTGTCACGGGCTTTTTATCCCTTGTGACCGCCCGCACCGCTGAAAAGCAGCTGCCGGCACCCCACCTTCGTTTGGAATGATTTCCATCATGTGATGATGGATCGAGCGATCTATTGGAGGCCGACATGGGCCAAGTTATTCAGTTTGTCTCGAAGTCCGAGCGCGAGCGCATACGCCTCATCCAGGAGGCGCGCGCGATCTATGACAGCATCTTTCCGCCGAACGACGCGGCGGGCGGGCAGTCGAGCGGAGCCGATGGGCGCCGGAGCGAGACGGGCAGCCCCGCATGATCAAGATCATCGCCGTACTTTGCAGTCTCGCCTCCCCGAGCAATTGCCACGAGCAGCTCGTGACAAGCTCCGACTTTGCACAGATCTCGGTGCAATCCTGCCTGATGGGCGCGCCGCAGCTCGCCGAATGGATGAACCAGCATCCGGCCGAGCGCCTGGCCGCGTGGCGCTGCGTGATCGGTCAGCAGACCGGCCGCGGCATCTGACGCGGTGAAACGGCGGGCCTCGCCCGCCGGAGCTCCTCCACCGAACAACCGCGCGAGCCGGCAGCAGCTCGCGCAGGACCGTGACGGCGCTCCATTGCCGGAGTAACCTTCCCCGCGGCCGTTGGCAGCAAAGGGGGAGCCGGATGGAAGTCGCGAGCCTCGTTCTTCCCGTATTCGCGATCATCGTCACCGGCTGGCTGGCCGGTGAGCTTGGCTATCTCTCGCGTTCGCTGGCCGACGCACTGGTGCATTTCGCCTACAACGTTGCGATGCCGGCGCTGCTGATCGTCACGATCGCCCAGGAGCCGGCGCGCAACCTGCTGGAATGGCGCTTCCTGCTCGCCTTCGGCGGCGGCTCCCTCATCTGCTTCGCAATCGTCTTCCTGGCCGTCCGCGCGGGCGGAAAGCACGATCTCGCCAGCAGCACGATCCACGGCATGGCGGCGGCGATGACCAACACCGGCTTCGTGGCGCTGCCGATCCTTCACGCGATCTACGGCCAGCCCGCGGTCCTGCCCGCGGCGGTGGCGACGGTGTTCGTGGCTGCCGTGATGTTTCCGATCACGGTCATCCTGCTGGAAAGGGACGCGCGCGGGTCATCGGCGCAGTCCGCGGGTCTCGCGAAGCAGATCCTGCTCAACCCGATGGTGCTTTCGACTCTCGTCGGCCTCGTCTGGGCGATGACGGGCTTGCCGATTCCCGCGCCGGTCGCTGCCTATCTCAACATGATCGCCGCGGCGCTCACGCCCTGCGCGCTGTTCGCCATCGGCCTCGGCCTGTCCGTCGACGGCCTGCGATCCAACCTCAGGGCATCGTTCGCGCTCGCCGCGGTGAAGCTGGTGGTCATGCCGCTGATCGTCTACGGGCTTTGCGTGGTCACAGGCCTCAATCCCCTCTACACCGTCGCCGCGGTGATATGCGCCGCCGTGCCGACGGCGAAGACGGTCTACGTGCTGGCGCACGAGCACAAGGTCGAGGAAAAACTGGTCGCGGCCACGGTTTCGGTCACGACAATGCTGTCGGTCGCAACATTGCTGGTCGCGCTGTACCTGCTTTCCGGTCTGGCGGCCGGCATGCGCTGACCCGCAAATGCGCGCTTATCGGGTGGTGTTGCTCCAGGTGGGAACCGAATTGGTCACGCCGACCGACGGCCAATTATACGTTCCGACCGACGGCGCCGTCACCGTGCCGACCGTCTGGCCGGACGAGCCGTAGGCACGCGCGCCCTGCGCTGCCGACACTCCGGCACCGGTATAGGTCGGGCTCGTCACACTCGTGCTGTAATAATGTCTGGTCGCGCGGGCCTTCTTCGCCTCGGCCGCGAACGGCGTGGCCAACAGACCGACGGTCACGAATGCGGCAATGGCGAGCTTCATGCTTGTCATGACTGATTTCTCCTCGCTGGATGCCCCTTTCGGCCATGTGATCATTTCGTCGGACGATTTCCATTGGCCTCTCGTTCATAACTCCGTGCGCGCGGGAAGGTGCCGCAGCCCGGCGCGCGGCCTTCGGATGGACCCGAATCAGCGCTAGTGCATTGCCTCTGACGCTTTTCTGGACGCGAGTGACATGACCGGCCCTGAACTGAAGCAGCTTCGCAACGACCTTTCCGACGTCATCGCGCGCAAGCTGACGGCAGCCGATATGGCGAAACTCTGCGGCCTGCCGGAGAAGGGCGGGGCCGACATCGTCCGGCGCTGGGAAGTGAGCGGCCCGACGCCGTCGGCGACCAAGGTGCTGCGCGTGCTCGCGATGGCCAGCGAGCGCTATCCGATCCTCGAGAAGTTCGACATCTTCGATCGCCACGACGTGCGCGAGGAAGACCGGCCGGCAAAGCGTGCTGCGTTCCGCGCGCAGATGCGCGACGAGGTGTTGCGGCGCCTTGGTTAACGAAAGCCGCACGCAGGCTCGCCGCAGGGCGCGAAATTAAGCCTTCCTTCACCACTTCTTAAGCCGCCATTAAGCACGAAAATCATTTGCAGCCCAACAAGTTAGGTTGGCTGCCGCTGTGCCACGGATGTGACAGCATTTTCGTCAAAAGCAAGCTATCTGCAAAACCAACGACGGCGCGGAAAGCGCGCCAGCCGGGGACCTTACGTGTTGGAGTTCAAGACCATGAAGAAGATTCTGTTTGCGACCGTTGCGCTGCTGGTGGCGGGCGCTGCCGCGCCGGCCCTCGGTGCCGATCTCAACCGCGGCTACTACAAGTCGCCGGCGGCGCCGGCCTATGCCGCGCCGATCTACAACTGGACCGGCTTCTACATCGGCGGCCATATCGGCGGTGCCTTCTCGAGCGACAACAATTTCAGCGGCCTCTCCACCGGCAACAACGGCAACGGCCGTTTCCTCGGCGGCGTGCAGGTCGGCGCGGACTGGCAGTTCAACCCGAACTTCGTCGTCGGCGTCGAAGGCCAGTACTCCTGGCTCTCCGGCAGCGTCGGCGCAGTGTTTCCGGGCGGCGTCGCCTACACCAATGACCAGCGTGGCCTCGGCTCGATCACCGGCCGCGTCGGCTACACCTGGGGCCCGGGCCTCGTCTACGTGAAGGGCGGCTACGCCTATTCGGACAACAACGAGAAGGTGACCGTCGCCGGCGTGCCGACCGGCTTCATCATCGATGGCGATCACCGCAACGGCTACACCGTCGGCGCCGGCCTCGAATACATGTTCGCCCCGAACTGGTCGGCCAAGGCCGAGTACCAGTACTACAATTTCGGCGACGCGCACTTCGTCGCGGGTCCGCTGGCGGGCACCGGCAACTTCACGACCGACGACCACACGGTCAAGGCGGGCCTCAACTACCGCTTCAACTGGGCCGCGCCGGTCGCCGCGCGCTACTGATCGGTTAGCAAAACCTTATTCTCGACGAAGGGCCGGCGATCTCGCCGGCCCTTTCTTTTTCGCTCTGCGGAACCAGCGCAAGCGATTGCAGCAATTGCGATTTTTTAACCGCCCCTGCCGATACTGCCCGCCACAAAACAGAAGCAAGAGCGTTGGGGGAATTTCGATGGCGATCCGTCTGGGCGTGGGCCGTTTGCTTGGCCGATTCAAGCCTCGCTTCAAGATGCCGAAATGGGGCGTGCGCGGCAGCCTGTTTACGGCTTTCGGCGTGGTCGCCGGCATGGGTCTCGTGATCGCAGCCGGCGCCGGCCTCGCGCTGCAGAATCTCGGCGGACGCATGACCGAATTGAGCGGGCAGGACATCCCGCGCCTCTCCGCCAGCCTGCAATTGTCGGCCCTGAGCGCGAGCCTTGCCGCGCAGGGACCGGCGCTGCTTGCGGCTCAAAGCGAGGAAGCCCTGAACGAGCGTACCAAGAAGCTCAAGGAGCTGCAGGAGCAGACGCAGCAGAAGCTCAACGAGATCATCGAGCTCGGCGGCGACAAGACCGTCGTCTCCGGACTCAGCGAGACCATGAAGAGCATCAACGAGGCGGCCCAGAGCCTGGCCAAGGCCGCGCGCGAACGGCTGGACATCGCCGCCCTTCACGAGAAGCAATATGACGCGCTGCGCAGCGCCCAGGGCGCCTTCGTCGGCGCGGCCAGTCCGGCGATGCTGGAGGCGCAGACCCGGATGAACGCCATTCTCGGCTCGGCGATCCTGTCGGCCGACGATGCCAACGACGTCGCGCAGACGGTCGGCCAACTCGGCAACGTCGTCGCCAGCGGCAATCTCGCGGCTGCCGACATGAGCGCGGCGCTGTCGGCGAGCACGAGCGACAAGCTCGACGACATCCAGAAGGAATTCAAGACGGCACAGGGTCGTCTGCGGTCGAACCTCGACCTGTTGCCGGACAATGAAGGCAACAAGACGCTGCGCGCGACGGCGGAAAAGCTGCTCGCGCTCGGCACCGGCAAGACCGGCGTGTTCAATCTGCGTGAGAAGGAGCTCGACTCCATCGACTACGGCCAGACCATCCTGGACGAAACGCGCAAGCTCAATGTCGGCCTCGGCATCAGCGTGCAGCAGCTCGTCGACGGCGTGCAGAAGGAGACCAACACCTCGACCTCGCAGGCGCAGCAGGAGACCTCGCTCGCCACGACGGTCATGCTGGCGCTGGGCGCGCTGATGCTGGTCGGCTCGGGCCTGTTCGTCTGGCTCTATGTCGGCCGCAACATCCTGCGCCGCATCCGCGAGCTTCAACGTGCCATGCAGCTGCTCTCGGCCGGCGACCTCGACACCGAGATCGTCCGCTCCCGGCAGAACGACGAGATCGGCGCGATGAAGGAAACGCTGACGGTGTTCCGCGACAGCATGATCGAGGCCCGCACGCTTGCCAGCGAGCAGGACAAGGATCGCGCCGTCAAGGCCGAGCGCGCCGCTCACATGGAGGCGAAGATCGCCGAGTTCGAGGGTACGGTGCGCACCGCGCTCGACAACCTCGCGCAGTCCGCCAATTCGATGCAGTCGACCGCGCAGAGCATGTCGAGCACCGCAGACCAGTCCAACGCGCTGGTGAACGCGGTCGCCTCCGCCGCGGAGGAGACTTCGGTCAACGTGCAGACCGTGTCGTCGGGCACCGAGCAACTGTCGTCCTCGATCGAGGAGATCAGCAAGCAGGTGGTCACCTCGGCCGCGATTGCCAAGAAGGCGGTGGACGAGGCCGGCGCCACCGACGCCACGGTGCAGAGCCTCGCCGACAGCGCCAGCCGCATCAGCGTCGTCGTCGACCTGATCCAGACCATCGCCTCGCAGACCAATTTGCTCGCGCTCAATGCCACCATCGAGGCGGCACGCGCGGGCGAGGCCGGCCGCGGCTTCGCGGTGGTCGCCTCCGAGGTGAAGAGCCTTGCGAGCCAGACCGCGAAAGCGACCGAGGAAATCCGCACCCAGATCGCCAGCATGCAGCAGGTCACGACCTCTGCGGTCGGCGCGATCCAGGGCATCGGCCGGATCATCGGCGAGATCAACGACGTCACCACCACGATCGCCGCCGCGGTCGAGGAACAGGGCGCAGCCACCCGCGAGATCGCCCGCAACATCCAGCATGCGGCCGGCGGCACCAGCGAGGTCTCCAGCAATATCGTCGGCGTCTCCACGGCGTCCGCCGAGGCCGGAGCGGCGGCGAACGAAGTGCTGGGCGCCTCCGACGCACTCCGCCGCGAGGCCGACCTGCTGCGCGGCGAGATCGACGCGTTCCTCAACAACATGCGGGCGGCGTAAGGACACCGGCCGCCGTTCGTAGCGCGGATGGAGCGAAGCGTAATCCGGGGTTGGTGCCACAAGTGCGCAGGCCCCGGATTGCGCTGCGCTCCATCCGGGCTACGGAAAATGCCCCGGCATGACCGCTATGCGGGCAGGCCCCCGCCCTTTTTCGGCTGGCGCCTCGCCCGCGCTGGGTTTAAGCCGGTAGCATGAACGCAAAAACCGACACCGTGCAGTCCTCGGCCGAGGCCCTGCGCTATCCCTGGGATCAGCATCCCGGCCCCGAAGAGGTCGTGGAGATCCGGCCCGGCGTGTTGTGGGCGCGGCTGAAGCTGCCGTTCCGGCTCAACCACGTGAACATCTACCTGCTCGCCGACGGCGACGGCTATGCGATGATCGATGCCGGCTTCGGCAACGAGGAGACGATCGAGGCCTGGACCAAGCTGTTCGAAGGTCCGCTGAAGGGCGTCAACATCACGCGCCTGATCGTCACCCACTCGCACCCCGATCATGTCGGCCTCGCGGGGTGGATCGTCGAACGGTTCAACTGCCCGTTGGTGATGTCGCAAGTCGAATATCTGCAATCGGTCTATCACCAGAACCGCGGCACCGAGGAGCGGAAGGAGGCACAGCGCCAGTTCTTCCGCCGCCACGGCATGGACGAGTCGCTGACCGAGAAGCTGCTCGGCCGCGGCCAGGACTATCTCAAGCGTGTCTCGGTGCTGCCGCCGTCCTACCGCCGCATCTCGCATGGCGATGAGGTCGTGATCGGCGCGCGCCGCTTCAAGGTGATCACCGGCGGCGGTCATGCGCTCGACCAGGTGATGCTGTATTGCGCCGACGACAAGCTGTTCCTCTCCGCCGACCAGGTGCTGAGCAAGATCTCGCCGAATGTCAGCGTGTGGGCGGTGGAGCCCGACCAGAACTCGCTCGGCGAATATCTGGCCTCGCTCGCGAGCCTCACCACCACCCTGCCCTATGACCTCCTGGTGCTGCCGGGCCACGGCGTGCCGTTCTACGGTCTCAAGACCCGCATCAAGCAGCTCGCCGACCACCACGAGGAGCGCTGCCGCCTGATCGCGGACGCCTGCCGCGAGCAGCCGAAGACCTCGCGGGAGCTGGTGCCTGTCGTCTTCAACAAGCACGTGCTGGACGAACACCAGATGGGCTTTGCCGCCGGCGAGCTGGTCGCCCACGTCAACTACATGATCGTCGAGGGCCGTCTGACGGCCGCGACCAAGGACGGCGTGCTGCAGTTCAGGACGACATGAGCGGTACTTCACCTCGCCCCGCTTGCGGGGAGAGGTCGGTCGCGAAGCGACCGGGTGAGGGGGAGTCTCCACGAGTCCCAGTATCACCGTCTTTGTGGAAGCAGCCCCTCACCCCAACCCTCTCCCCGTAAGAACGGGGCGAGGGAGCACACCGTCGCCGCCGCTAGCACCTCACTTCATATTCGCGATGGCGTGCAGCGCCGCGATGTAGCCGTATGGCCCGAGGCCGCAGATCACGCCGGTCGCCACGAACGAGATCTTCGAGTGCCGGTGATATTCGTCGCGGGCGTGGATGTTGGAGATGTGGACTTCCAGCACCGGCCCCTCGAAGGTCTTGATCGCGTCCATGATCGAGACCGAGGTGAAAGAGAGCCCGGCCGGGTTGATGACGATGGCATCGGCGTCCTGCCGCGCCGACTGGATCAGATCGACCAACACGCCCTCATGGTTGGACTGGTGGAAGGCGAGCTTGAGCCCGAGCTTTCCGGCGGCCTCTTCGCAGCTCGCATTGACCTCCGCGAGCGTCGTCGTGCCATAGATGTGCGGCTCGCGGATACCGAGCATGTTGAGGTTTGGACCGTTGAGGATCATCACGCGCTTCATGGAAGGTCCTTCTGGGAGTTAGCCGCCGAACCACTTGGCCGGGCCGGTGACGAGAACGGGAAACAGCGTCAGCAAGGCTAGCACAGCCAGCTGTGCGATCATGAAGGGCCAGACGCCGCGGATCAGGTCGTCCATCGAGACGCGGGAGACGCCGGCGACCACGTTGAGCACGACGCCGACCGGCGGCGTGATCAGGCCGATCGCGTTGTTGATGATGAAGAGCACGCCGAAATAGACCGGGTCGATGCCGGCCTGCTTGACGATCGGCATCAGGATCGGCGTCAGGATCAGGATCGTCGGCGTCATGTCGAGCGCGGTGCCGACAATGACGACGATGATCATCAGCACGATGGTCAGCAGCATCTGGTTGCCGGCGAACGGTTTTGTCAGCGCGACGATCTGATCTGATATCTCGGCGACGGTGATCAGCCAGGACGACACCAGCGCGGCCGCGACGAGAAACATGACCACCGCCGTGGTCTGGGCAGTCGAGACCAGCAACGCCGGCAGTTGGGCCGGCTTGAGCTCGCGATAGACGCCCATCGCCACGACCAGCGAATAGACCGCGACGACGACGGCGGCTTCGGTCGGAGTGAAGATGCCGAAGCGGAGGCCGAAGATGATGATCATCGGCAGCATCAGCGCCCAGAAGCCGTCGATCAGCGCGCGCCAGATCTCGGCCATGCTCTTGCGCGGGAGGCGCGCCGGATTTTCCTTGCGCACCACCCACCACCAGGCAAAGCAGAGGCCGACGCCGAGCAGCAGGCCCGGCACGATGCCGGCCAGGAACAGCTTCGAGATCGAGACATTGGCGGCGACGCCGAAGATGACGAAGCCGATCGACGGCGGGATCACAGGCGCGATGATGCCGCCGGCCGCGACGAGGCCGGCCGCACTGGCGCGATTGTGGCCGGCCGCCGCCATCATCGGCACCAGCAGCGCACCGAGCGCCGCGGCGTCCGCGACCGCCGAGCCCGACAGCGAGGCCAGGATGCAGGAGGTGAGGATCGCGACATAGCCGAGGCCGCCGCGGAAATGGCCGACCAGCGCGATGGCGAAATTGAGGATGCGGCGCGCGAGGCCGCCGGTGTTCATGACCTCGCCGGCGAGGATGAAGAACGGCACCGCCATCAGCGGAAAGGAATCGACGCCGTTGATGACGTTCTGCGCGATGATCTGGGAGTCGAACATGGCCAGATACGTCATCAGCGCGATGCCGCAGACGATCAGTGCGAACGCGATCGGCATGCCGATCGCCATGGCGCCCAGCAGCGAGAAGGTGAAGACGGCGACGGTCATCGCTTAAAGCTTTCCGCCGGCGGCGTCGGGAGAATGGGCCAGCTCCTCGGATTCGCTGATCGCGATAAGATCGGCGTCGGCGATCTGCCCGGTCGCGAGCCGGTACAGCTCGTGCACAATGATCACGCAGGAGGAGGCGCCGAACACGATGCCGGCGGCATAGAACAGGCCGACCGAGAGGCCCGAGGCCGGCGCCACGGTGTCCCAGTTCAGCATCGTCTGCTTCCACGAGCCCTCCGTCAGCAGGATGGAGGCGTAGAGCATCAGGAGGTGGCTAAGCCCGTAGCAGAGCTTGCGACCGAGGGGCGACAGGACCTTGACGAGACTGTCGACACCGAGATGGGCGTGCTCCTTCATGCCGATGATCGCACCCAGGAACACCATCCAGACGAACAGCCAGCGCGACAACTCTTCCGAGATCGCGATGCCGGAGTTGAAGCCGTAACGCAGCACGACATTGCCGAACACCAGCACGACCATCGCGGCGAGCAGCACCGCGATGACCGCGCGGAGCAGCCGGAAATAGGCGTTGACGACCGCTTTCATGAGCTCTGCCATCAGGGCTTCAGCGCATGAACGCGATCGAGCTCGCCGTTGAACAGCTTGACCAGCGCGGGATCGTAGTCGACGGAGAACTTCTCCGCGATCGGTTTGGTCTTCGCGCGCATGCGGTCGAGCTCGGCCGGCGCAATCTCGTTGATCTCCATTCCCTTGGCCTTGAGCTCGTCGATCGCGGCCTTGGCCTGCTCGCGGCTGACCTTGCGCTGATAGTCACGCGCCTCGATCGCGGCGTCCTGCAGGATCTTCTGCTCGTCGGGCGACAGGGTGTCCCAGAATTTCTTGGAGATCAGGATTATGTTGGTCGAGTAGGTGTGGTTGGTGACGCTGAGATATTTCTGCACCTCGTAGAATTTGTTCGACAGGATCACCGAGAATGGGTTCTCCTGGCCGTCCACGGTGCGGGTCTCCAGCGCGCTGTAGAGCTCCGAAAAGCTCATCGGCACCGGGTTGGCATTGAACGCCTTGAAGGTCTCCAGATACACGGGGTTCGGGATCACGCGGATCTTGATGCCGTCGAGATCCTCGCCCTTGGTGATCGGCCGCCGGCTGTTGGTGACGTTGCGGAAGCCGAGATCCCAATAGGCGAGGCCGACCAGCCCCTTCTCCGGCAGTTTCGCCAGCAGCGCCGTGCCGAGCGGACCGTCGAGCAGCGCATCGGCCTGTTGCGGGGTCGAGACGATGAAGGGGAAATCGATCAGCCCGTAGTCCTTGACGATGCCGACCAGCGAGGTCGTCGCCGGCGACTGCATCTCCTGGGTGCCGGCGCGCAGCGCGGATTGCTGCTGCATCTCGCTGCCGAGCTGATTGGCCGGATATTCGCGCACCTTGAGCTTGCCGCCGCTCTTGGCCGCGACGATCTCGGCGAATTTCTGCACGCCTTTGCTGACGGGATGGTCGGTGTTGTTGAGGTGCCCCCAGCGGATGGTGCGCTCCTGGATGGCCTGGCCCGAGGCCGGCCCTATCGCGCCCAAGGCAGCCGCGCCGATCGCCGCCACCCAAGCCAGACCTTTGAACCCAACGCGCATCGCGCCCTCCCCTGATGATCTCGTTCTTAGGGGTGGGAAGGTCTTATATGACGAATTATAAATCAACCTATATTTTATGTTTTATATGATATTACAAGAAACGCTTGATAAAGCTCCGATATTTGCCAAAACGCACGTCCAAGACGCTAGGATGAGGCATGGACATCCTTCCCGACACGACCGCCGAGACGGTGGGCGACAGCGCCTACCGCCGCATCCGCACCGACCTGATCTTCGGCAAGCTGACGCCGGGTCAGAAGCTCAAGCTCGAGCGGATGAGCAGCGCCTACGGCACCAGCATCTCGACGCTGCGCGAGACGCTGAACCGGCTGTGCTCGGAGGGCTTTGTCGTCGCCGAAGGTCAGCGCGGCTTCGAGGTGGCGCCGATCTCGGCGGCGGAATTCCAGGAGATCGCCGAGCTGCGCGAGCTGCTCGAAGGCCACATGATCGAGAAGTCGTTCGCGGCCGGCGATCTCGACTGGGAGGCGCACATCGTCTCGGCGCATCACAAGCTCGCCGCGATGGAGCGGATGCTGCTGTCAGGCGAGCGGTCCGACGCCGAGAGCTGGAAACAGTGTGATTTCCAGTTTCATCGCGCGCTCGTCGCGGCCTGCGGCTCGAAGGTGCTGCTCGACGCGCATGCTGCGGTCTACGACCGCTATCTGCGCTATCAGATGATCGCCGTGGTGTTTCGCGGCGAGATGGCGGCCGCCGAACATCGTGAGCTCAAGGAGCTGGCGCTGAAGCGCGACGCCAAGGGCGCGAACAAGGTGCTGCACACCCACATCCACGATTGCGTGACGCATGCCCTGCGCAATTCGGATTGGTTGAAGCCGGTCACGGCCAAGGACGTGCAGCGCGAGCCGCGCAAGAAGACGAAGGCATCCTAGGGAGCCCGGATAGACCGCGCCCCGGCACATGGTGCAAAGCAACATTACGTCTCGCGCGAACTTGATCGGGATCAAGTTTCAATTCGCACGATAGGGCATTTTGCCCAAATGCCCCGCAGGCCCAAATGTGGGATAGCGCATAGACATTGGAGCTGGAAAAGCTCTAAGAAGATGCCGCCCTCTTGGTCAGTTCCGTCTTAGGTTTTGCCGATGGATTACAGCCAGTTCTTCAATTCCGCCCTCGATCGTCTCTACTCTGAGCGGCGCTATCGCGTGTTCGCCGATCTCGAGCGCACCGCCGGCCGGTTCCCGCACGCGGTCTGGCACTCGCCGAAGGGCAAGCGCGACGTCGTGATCTGGTGCTCCAACGATTATCTCGGCATGGGCCAGCACCCGAAAGTGGTCGGCGCCATGGTCGAGACCGCGACCCGGGTCGGCACCGGCGCAGGCGGCACCCGCAACATCGCCGGCACGCATCATCCGCTGGTGCAGCTCGAGGCCGAGCTTGCCGACCTCCACGGCAAGGAAGCCGCGCTGCTGTTCACCTCGGGCTATGTCTCGAACCAGACCGGCATCGCGACCATCGCGAAGCTCATTCCGAACTGCCTCATCCTCTCCGATGAGCTCAACCACAATTCGATGATCGAGGGCATCCGCCAGTCCGGCTGCGAGCGCGTCGTGTTCCGCCACAACGACCTCGCCGACCTCGAAGAGAAGCTGAAGGCCGCAGGGACGAGCCGGCCGAAGCTGATCGCCTGCGAGAGCCTCTATTCCATGGACGGCGACGTCGCGCCGCTCGCGAAAATCTGCGATCTCGCCGAGAAGTACGGCGCAATGACCTATGTCGACGAGGTCCACGCCGTCGGCATGTACGGTCCGCGCGGCGGCGGCATCGCCGAGCGTGACGGCGTCATGCATCGCATCGACATTCTCGAAGGCACCCTCGCCAAGGCGTTCGGCTGCCTCGGCGGCTACATCGCCGCCAACGGCCAGATCATCGACGCCGTGCGCTCCTACGCGCCGGGCTTCATCTTCACCACCGCGCTGCCGCCGGCGATCTGCTCGGCCGCCACCGCCGCGATCAAGCACCTGAAGACCTCGGGCTGGGAGCGCGAGCGCCACCAGGACCGCGCCGCCCGGGTCAAGGCGATCCTCAATGCCGCCGGCCTGCCCGTGATGTCGAGCGACACCCATATCGTGCCGCTGTTCGTCGGCGATCCCGAGAAGTGCAAGCAGGCCTCCGACCTGCTGCTGGAAGAGCACGGCATCTATATCCAGCCGATCAATTATCCGACCGTCGCCAAGGGCACCGAGCGCCTGCGCATCACGCCTTCGCCCTATCACGACGACGGCCTGATCGATCAGCTCGCCGAAGCCCTGCTGCAGGTCTGGGACCGCCTGGGTCTGCCGCTGCGCCAGAAGTCGCTGGCGGCGGAGTAACCTCTGGTCGTCCTGGCGAAAGCCAGGACCCATTACCCCGACCGCGAATTGTTGCGGCCCGCTGGGGCTACTTGCCTGCCCACAACCACTCCCTGTGGTTATGGGTCCTGGCTTTCGCCAGGACGACGTCGGGGCTGGCACCTTAACGACAACCCCAGTTCCTCCCCCAGCACGGCATTTCGCTGTCGCTTGCGTCCCTGCAACGCGCTAGATTTAAAGGGAAATTGAGACCGGGCGCATCCGCGCCCAGGGAGAAACGCGCTCGCCATGCTGCACGACTGGGGCGTGATCGCCGCGGCCTTCGGCTATATCGGCTTCCTGTTCCTGGTGGCGAGCCACGGCGACCGCCGCTCGCAGGCCAAGGCCGGCCGCGCGTCCGGGCTGATCTACCCGCTGTCGCTCGCGATCTACTGCACTTCCTGGACCTTCTTCGGCTCGGTCGGCTTCGCCACCCGCACCTCGACCGACTTCCTCGCGATCTATGTCGGCCCGATCCTGATGATCGGCCTCGGCGCGGGCGTGCTCCGCCGCGTGATCCAGCTCGCCAAGACGCACAACATCACCTCGATCGCCGACTTCATCGGCGCGCGCTACGGCAAGAGCCAGGCGGTGGCGGCGACCGTGGCGCTGATCGCGATCATCGGCTCGGTGCCCTACATCGCGCTCCAGCTCAAGGCGGTGGCCTCTTCGCTCGAAACCATTCTCAGCGAGGACCAGGCTTTCTCCCACATCCCGATCCTCGGCGACATGGCGCTGATGGTGACGCTGGCGATGGCGGCCTTCGCGGTGCTGTTCGGCACGCGGCAGACCGACGCGACCGAGCACCAGCACGGATTGATGCTGGCGGTGGCGACCGAGTCCATCATCAAGCTGGTCGCCTTCCTCACCGCCGGCATCTTCGTCACCTTCTGGATGTTCTCGCCGCATGAATTGATCGAGCGTGCGATGAAGACGCCGGAAGCGGTCCGTGCCATCAACTATTCGCCGTCGATCGGCAACTTCCTGACTATGACGCTGCTGTCGCTGTGCGCGGTCATGCTGCTGCCGCGCCAGTTCCATGTCAGCGTCGTCGAGAATTCCAGCGACGCTGAAGTCGGCCGCGCCCGCTGGTTGTTCCCGCTCTACCTCGTCGCCATCAATTTGTTCGTGATCCCGATCGCGCTCGCCGGCCTCGTCACCTTTCCGTTCGGCGCGGCCGACCCCGACATGTACGTGCTGGCGCTGCCGATGGAGGGCGGCGCGGATTTGCTCAGCGTCGCCGTCTTCGTCGGCGGCCTCTCGGCCGCGACCGCGATGGTGATCGTCGAATGCGTCGCGCTCTCGATCATGGTCTCGAACGACCTCGTGGTGCCCCTGGTGCTGCAGCGGCGGCCGGAAGGGCGCACCGGCGGCGCCGACTTCAGCGACTTCCTGCTGCGCTCGCGGCGCCTTGCGATCTTCGCCATCATGGTGATGGCCTATTTCTACTACCGCGCGCTCGGCAACACCCAGCTTGCGGCCATCGGCCTGCTCTCCTTTGCCGCCATCGCCCAGCTCGCACCGAGCTTCTTCGGCGGCCTGTTGTGGCGGCGCGCGACCGCGCGCGGCGCCATCGGCGGCATGCTGGTCGGCTTTGCGGTGTGGCTCTACACGCTGTTCATGCCGAGCTTCATGGATTCCTCGACGGCAGGCATCCTGTGGCTCCAGCACGGCCCGTTCGGGATCGAGGCGCTGCGGCCGCAGGCGCTGTTCGGCGCCGATTTGCCGCCGCTGATGCACGGCGTGATCTGGTCGCTGTCGCTCAACATCCTCACCTACGTGCTGCTGTCGCTGGCGCGCCGGCCGTCTTCCATCGAGCTGGTGCAGGCCGATCTGTTCGTGCCCAACACGCTCGCGCCGATCTCTCCGAGCTTCCGCCGCTGGCGCACCACCGTCACGGTGCAGGACATCCAGACCACGGTGGCGCAATATCTCGGGCCCGACCGCGCCCGGCATTCCTTCGAGGCCTTCTCGGCACGCCGCAACGTGCGGCTCGAGTCCGCCGCCCCTGCCGATTTCGAGCTGTTGCAGCATGCCGAGCACCTGATCGCCTCCTCGATCGGGGCAGCCTCCTCGCGCCTCGTGATGTCACTGCTGCTGCGCAAGCGGACGGTCTCCGCCAAGGCCGCCCTGAAGCTGCTCGACGATTCCCATGCGGCGCTGCATTTCAACCGCGAGATCCTCCAGACCGCGCTCAACCATGTCCGCCAGGGCATCGCGGTGTTCGACGCCGACCTGCAACTGATCTGCTCCAACCGCCAGTTCGGCGATCTCCTCAACGTGCCCCCGCATTTCATCCAGTTCGGCACGCCCCTGCGCGAGATCCTGGAATTCATGGGCGTGAGCGATCAGGCGAGCGAGACCGACCGCGAGGCGATGATCGAGCAGCGGCTCGTGGCCTACACCACCGACAGCGAGCCCTATCTGGAGCGCCTGCCCGACCGTCACATGGTGATCGAGGTGCTGACCAACCGCATGCCGGGCGGCGGCTTCGTTATCACCTTCACCGATGTCACGCCGACCTTCGAGGCGGCCGAAGCGCTGGAGCGCGCCAACGCGAGCCTGGAAAAGCGCGTGCGCGACCGCACCGAGGAACTGACCCGGCTGAACTCGGAGCTCGCGCTCGCCAAGAGCGCGGCGGAAGATGCCAGCATCTCCAAGACGCGCTTCCTCGCCGCCGCGAGCCACGACATTCTCCAGCCGCTGAACGCCGCCCGGCTCTACGTCACGAGCCTCGTCGAGCGCCAGCACAACGGCGAGGAGACGCGGCTGGTCGAGAACATCGACGAGTCGCTGCAGGCCATCGAGGAGATCCTCGGCGCGCTGCTCGACATCTCGCGGCTGGATGCCGGCGCGATGACGACCTCGATCTCGAGCTTCAAGATGGCCGATCTGATGCGCTCGCTGGAGATCGAGTTCGCGCCGGTCGCGCGCGCCAAGGGCCTCGACCTCACCTTCGTGCCGTGCTCGCTGCCTGTGCAGTCGGACCGCCTGCTGCTGCGCCGCCTGCTGCAGAACCTGATCTCGAATGCGATCAAATACACCCCGCGCGGCCGCGTGCTGGTCGGCTGCCGTCGCCAGGGCCCCTCACTCAGGATCTGTGTCTACGACACCGGCGTCGGCATCCCGCCGATCAAGCGCGTCGAGATCTTCAAGGAATTCCATCGCCTCGAGCAGGGCGCGCGGATCGCGCGCGGCCTCGGCCTCGGCCTCTCGATCGTCGAACGGCTGGCGCGTGTGCTCAAGCACGGCATCGCCATCGAAGGCAACAAGAGCGGCGGCTCGGTCTTTTCGGTGACGGTGCCGACGGCGAAGGCGGTCACCCTCACCGCGGCCGTCACCAGCGCGACGCCGCTGGCGCGCACGCCGATCGCCGGTGCGCTGATCGTCTGCATCGAGAACGATGCCGCGATCCTCGACGGCATGCGCACGCTGCTGAAGGCCTGGGACGCCGAGGTGATCGCGGTCGCAGACCCCGAGGGCGCGATCGCGGCGATCGAGGCTGCCGGCAAGCGCGTCACCGGACTGCTCGTCGACTACCACCTCGACCGCGGCAACGGCATCGCCGCGATCCGCGAGATCCGCCGCCGCTTCGGCGACGGCATCCCCGCGATCCTGATCACCGCGGACCGCAGCCCCGCCGTGCAGATCGCGGCGCGCGACGAGAAGGTCGCCGTGCTCAACAAGCCGGTGAAGCCGGCCTCGCTGCGCGCCTTGCTCGGCCAGTGGCGCACGCAGCAGATGGTGGCGGCGGAATAGCCATACCGCCGCTCAGAAGTCCGTGGAGACGCCGAGCGCGCGCCATCTTTCCAGCTCTTCCAGACGCTGCCGGTCCGTCGCCGCGATGGCGTTGACGGCGTCGCTGCCGAGCGCGATCCGAAGGGGTGGACTTTCCATCTCGACGAGCTTCAAAAGGACCGCGGCGGCCTTGGTGGGATCGCCGGGCTGCCGGCCATCGTAGTCGCGCTGCATCCTGACGACGGCGCCAACGACGGCGTCGTACTCGGCACGCCCCTCGTCGGTCGCGTGCGCGGATTGCGCAAAGCCGGTCCGGAAGCCGCCGGGCTCGACGATCGTCACATGCACGCCGATCAGCGCCATCTCGCGCGCGAGCGACTCCGAGAAGCCTTCGATGCCCCATTTCGCGGCCGAATAGGCCGCGCGCGCCGGGGCACCGATCCGGCCGCCCACGGACGAGACCTGCACGATGTGTCCGCGCCGTTGCCGGCGCAGCACCGGGATCGCGGCTTTGGTGACGATGATGGTGCCGATCAGATTGGCCTCGATCTGCTGCCGGAACGACTCCAGGCTCGTGTCCTCGACCGATCCGAGCTCACCATAGCCGGCGTTGTTGACGACCACGTCGAGGCTGCCGAACGCCGTCACGGTGAGTTCGATGGCCGCTTGCGCGGCGGCCTCGTCGGTGACGTCGAGTGCCGCGAGCCGCAGTCTGTCGCCGAAACGGTCGCGCAACGATTCAAGCGGCGCGAGGTTGCGCGCAGTGGCAACCACCCGGTCGCCCGCGGCAAGCGCCGCTTCCGTGATGGCGCGGCCAAGCCCACGGGAGCTGCCGCTGATGAACCAGGTCTTCAAGTCGGCCTCCGCATGATCTCAGGGCGCAAGCCGGGTGAAGACATAGTCATGGCCCTTGGCGCGGGCTTCGTGACAACCCCAGCAGGTGCGGTGCTGGGCCGCGTCAACCGGCTTGCCGTCGATGAAGCGGCCGAAACCCCAGCCGCCGGTCGCCGCATATTTCCTGGAATCCTTGACCATCACCTGGACCGTGGTCGCGACGCCGGGAACCGTCGCGGACGCGAATTCCGGCGATTGCTTCCGCTTCCAGGCGCGCTTGACCAGAATGGTCCCGTCCGGGAACGGCAGCTTGCCGGCCTGATAGGCGTCGATTGCGATCTGGTTGCCGACGACGGCGCGAAGCTCGTCGAGCGGCGGCGCCTCTTCGGCGGGCGCGATCAGCTCCCACTGCTTGTAGCCGGCGGGAATCGTGACACCGAAAATCGGGGAGGCGTCCGCCGCGGTGTCTTGCGGCGGCCCCTCGGCAAGCGCGATCGAGACCAGATAGGGCACGCACGTGAGAAGGACGACGAGAAGGAGCACGCCCAGCGTGATCGCCGTGGCGTAGGAGCGCTTTTTCGTTTGGGGTTCGACAGACATCATGATGCTTTCTTCAAGCGGGAGGTCGCGGCACGGCCTCGGTCCAGCGGCGCTGGACCGAGGCGTCGAACAGGTGCTCAGGCGCCGTCGGCGTCGATGACGGCCTTGGCAAAGGCCTGCGGGGCCTCCTGCGGCAGATTGTGGCCGATGCCGCCCGTGATCAGGCGGAAGTCGTAGCGGCCGGAGAACTTCTTGGCATAGGCACTCGGGTCGGGATGCGGCGCGCCGTTGGCATCGCCTTCCATCGTGATCGCCGGGACGCTGATCACCGGGCCGGCCGCGAGCTTCCTTTCGAGCTCCTCGTACTTGGCCTCGCCGTGCGCGAGCCCGAGCCGCCAGCGGTAATTGTGGATCGTGATCGCGACATGATCCTTGTTGTCGAGTGCGACCGCGCTGCGGTTGAAGGTGGCGTCGTCGAACTTCCACTGCGGCGAGGCCAGCTTCCAGATCAGCTTGGCGAAATCGTGCGTGTACTTCTCGTAGCCGGCGCGGCCACGCTCGGTCGCGAAATAGAACTGGTACCACCATTGCAGCTCCGCAGACGGCGGCAGCGGCGCGTTGCCGGCGGCCTGGCTGGAGATCAGATAGCCGCTGACCGACACCAGCGCGCGGCAGCGATCCGGCCACAGCGCGGCGATGACGTCCGCCGTGCGCGCGCCCCAGTCGAAGCCGGCGATTACGGCCTTCTTGATGTCGAGCTTGTCCATCAGCGCGATGATGTCGACGGCCATTGCGGCCGGCTCGCCGTTGCGCGGCGTCTCGCTGGAGAGGAACTGCGTGGTGCCGTAGCCGCGCAGATAGGGAATGATCACGCGATAGCCGGCCTTGGCCAGGATCGGCGCGACATCGACGAAGGCGTGAATGTCGTAGGGCCAGCCGTGCAGCAGGATCGCGACAGGCCCGTTCGACGGGCCGGCCTCGGCATAGCCGACATTGAGAACGCCGGCATCGATCTGCTTGATCGGGCCGAAGGATGCAGTCGATACGGAGCCGCGCTGCGCTTCCGTTTCGGCGCGGGCAAGGTCGATCACGCCGAGACCGAGGGCGACGGTCCCTGCGGCGACGCCAAAGAACTTGCGGCGATGCTGGTCGATGAGCTGGTTCATGATGGGCTACCTCGTTGCTAGTTGGTGGGGTGATCAGATCAGAGCGACCGTTACGTCGATGTTGCCGCGCACGGCCTTGGAATAGGGACAGGTCAGATGTGCCTCATCGATGATGTCGCGCGCGACCTCGGGATCGAGGCCCGGCAGGCTGACATTGAGGCGCGCCCGCAAGGCGTAAGTGTCGTCTTCGAGCAGAAGATCGATTTCCGCATCGATCGCGCTTTTTCGAGGAAGCACGATTTCCCGCTTGCGCGCGGCCTTCTCCATCGCGCCCTCGAAGCACGCCGACCATCCGGCCGCGAACAATTGCTCGGGATTGGTGCCGATGCCTGCGCCGCCCGGCGGCGACAATTTGACATCGAGACGGCCGTCCGAACTGCGCGACATACCGTCGTGTCGTCCGCCGCTGGTGTGGGTGCTGGCCGTGTAGATCAGTTTTGCCGCTTGCGTCATGAAGCTCTCCTTGCCGTCGGGCAGATGACTAGCAGCCGCCCCGGCGGGACACCCGTTGGGAGTTGTGAGAACTTGTGAGGCTGGCCGGGAACCCAATGACGAGACCTGCAAACGCAGCCGGATGGCGATGCAGTGCCGGCCTTGCCGGATCGACGGCGGCTCGTTATCCGGTTCTCCAAATGAGCAAGAATTCGTGATGACTGAACCGGCTGCGCCCGCGGCATCGACTTTGACGTTCGGCCCTTTCACCGTGACGCCGCATGAGAGGCTCGTGATGCGCGACGGCGTCGCGCTGCCGATGGGTGCCAAGAGCTTCGATACGCTGCTCGCGCTGATGTCGCGGCCGAACCAGGTCGTCAGCAAATGGGATTTGATGGCGCTGGTCTGGCCCGGCATGACGGTCGAGGAGACCAATCTGCGCTTTCACATCGCAGCGCTGCGCAAGGCCCTCGGCGACGGCAAGGACGGCGCGCGTTACATCACCACGCTCTCCGGCCGCGGCTACTGCTTCGTCGCGCCGATCTCGCAATCGGGGCCTTCGGCAAAGCCGGCTCCCGTGGCGCCGCGGACCGAACTCCCGCCGGTCAAGCTGCCGAACCGGCTGCAGCGCATGGTCGGGCGCGACGATGCGGTCGCTGCGATCTCGGACAAGCTCATCGCCACGCGCTTCGTCACGATTGCCGGGCCCGGCGGCGTCGGCAAGACGGCGGTCGCGGTGGCGATCGCTCACGACCTGCTCGAAACCTTCTCCGATGCCGCACACTTCGTCGATCTTGCGGCTCTGAGCGATCCCGATCTCGTGATCACGTCGATCCTGCTGATGCTGGGCCTGCCGGCCCAGGCCGACGATCCCCTGCCCGCACTGCTTGCGCATATCAGGGACCAGCGGATGCTGCTGATCCTCGACAATTGCGAGCATGTCATTGCTGCCGTGGCACCGCTGGCGGCCGCGATCTTCCATGCCGCGCCGCATGTCCACATCCTGGCCACGAGCCGCGAAGCGCTGCGCGTCGAGGGTGAGCAGGTCTATCGGCTGGCGCCGCTCGCCGTGCCGCCTGACAATGCCAGGCTGACGGCGACGGCCGCGCAGACCTATCCAGCGCTTCAACTCTTCATCGAGCGGGCGACGGCCGGCGGCGCGCAGATTGCGCTCGACGACGGCAATGCCGCGATCATGGCCGGCATCTGCCGCAAGCTCGACGGCATGGCGCTGGCGATCGAGCTCGCGGCGGGCCGGGTCGAGGCCTACGGTCTGGAGCAGACGGCCGCGCTGCTCGACGAGCGGCTCAATCTGCTCTGGCAGGGCCAGCGCACCGCGCCGCCGCGGCAGAAGACCCTGCAGGCGACGCTCGACTGGAGCTACGGCCTCTTGTCCGACGTCGAGCGCCTGGTGCTGCGCAGGCTCGCGGTCTTCGCCGGGCATTTCACCATCGACGCCGCGCTCGAGGTCGTGCCGGACCAGCGCGTCGACCGTGCCCGGCTGTTCGACGCCATCGACAGCCTCGTCGCCAAGTCGATGGTGGCGCCGCGCCCGATCGGCGCCATGATGCGCTACCGTCTGCTCGACACGACGCGCGCCTATCTGCTCGAGAACGAACCGAGCGACGCAGCACTCTCGGCTCGCCACGCGACCTATTACCGGCAATGGCTGGAGCAGGCCGGCACGACATGGGCGACGGTGCCAAGCGCGGACGAGCGTGCTATCCATTTCTCCGCGCTTCACAATGTGCGCGCCGCCCTGCACTGGTGCTTCGGCGCGAACGGCGAGGCGGACATCGGCATTGCCCTCACCGCCGCGGCAGCTCCGATCTTTCTGGCGATGTCGCTGCTGATCGAATGCCGGCGCTGGTCGGAACGGGCACTGCTGGCGATCGCCCCGTCCGAGCACGGCAGCGCCGAGGAGATGCACATCCAGGCGGCGCTCGGATTGACGCTGATGTTCACGCGCGGCGGCAGCGAAGCGGCGCGTGACGCATTGAGCACGGCGCTTGCGATCGCGCAGGCGCGCGGCGATGCGCCGAACCAGCTCCAATTGCTCGGCCGCATGCATATTTTCCACGAGCGGATGGGACAGTTCGATGCCGCGCTCGGCTATGCCCGGCAGAGCCTCACCGTCGCCGAGACGCTCGGTGATGCCGCCTCCATTGCGCTCGCAAATTCACTGCTGGGCGTCTCCCTGCATCTGGCCGGCGAGCATCGCGACGCATTGACGATGCTGATGGCCGCCTGGCAGGGGCCGGGCACGGAGCGGATCAGCACGGTGCACGGCTTCGATCATCGCAACCGGGCCGGCATCTCGCTGGCGCGCGAGCTTTGGCTGCAGGGCCGTCCCGCGGAGGCGCAGCAGCTCGCGCGACAAACGGTCACCGAGGCCGCGCAGATGGACCATCCGATCACGCTCTGCATCGCGCTGATCTGGGCGGTGGCGATCGATCTCTGGAGCGGCGACCTCGACGGCGGCGAAGCGAACATCGACCGCTTCATCGCCCACGCCGAATCGCACTCGATGGGCCCCTATCTCGCGGTCGGGCGGGGCGTCAAAGGCGAGCTTGCGATCCGGCGCGGCGACGCCGCCGCCGGGGTCGAGACGATACGCAACTGCCTGCGCGAACTGCACGAGGCCGGCTACGAGCTGCTCACCACGACGTTCAACATCGCGCTGGTTCAGGGCCTGCTGGCGCTCGGCCAGACCGAGCAGGCGGCGCGCCTGATCGACGACGCGATCCGGCTCGTCGAGGAAGGCGGCGACCATCTCTACATGCCGGAGCTGCTGCGCATGAGGGCCAGCGTCATGCTGGCGTTTCCCGAACCCGGCAGAGGGGAGGCGGAGGCCAGTCTCATGCAATCGCTGGAGCTAAGCCGCGACAAGGGCGCGAAGGCCTGGGAGCTGCGGGCGACGATTGACCTTGCGCGAATTCTGGCCGAACGCGGCCGCCGCAACGACGCAAGGCTGTTGCTCCAGGCCGCACTCGAAGGTTTCGTCGACGCCTCGGACATGGCGGATATCAGGGTCGCCAACGAACGGCTGCAGGCATTATAAATCCGGCGCTGGATCGAACACCGGACGTCCCGAGGCGCTCGCGAAGCGAGCCTCGAAGGATGACGGTTCTGGTATCACCCCGTCGGGGTGCCCTGCTTCCACTGGCCGCCCGCGATCTTCGCGGCGGCGATCACGGCCTGCGTGCGGCTCTCGACGCCGAGCTTTTGCAGGATCGCCGAGACGTGCGCCTTGATGGTGGCTTCGGAGACGCCGAGCTCGTAGGCGATCTGCTTGTTGAGCAGCCCCTCGGACAGCATCATCAGGACCCGGACCTGCTGCGGCGTCAGCGTGACCAGGCGGTCGCGCAGGCGCGTCGTGTCGGGATCGGCGGCGGCCGACAGGTCGGTGTCGGCGGGAACCCAGACGTCACCTTCCATCACCTTGAGGATGGCGTCGCGCAGCGTCTCGACGCCGAACCGCTTCGGGATGAAGCCGGAGGCGCCGAAATCGAGCGAGCGGCGGATCGTGGCGCTGTCGTCGGAGGCCGAGACGATGACGACCGGGATCGCTGGATATTGCGCGCGCAGATAGATCAGGCCGGAGAAGCCCGAGATCCCGGGCATCGACAGGTCGAGCAGGATCAGGTCGACCTCGGAGGTCTGCTCCAGAAGCTTGGTCAGATCCTCGAACGATCCTGCCTCATCGATCCTGGCCGAGGTCAGGACGCTCGCCACGGCCTGCCGTAGCGCATCGCGGAACAGGGGATGATCATCGGCAATGACGAGATGGGTCGAGGGAGCGTTCATCGTTCTCTTGCTGTCGTTCGCGACCGGCGGGCGAGTCGATGCCGCGCCGGGTCAATTCTTCCCCGAGCGGCCGTGGCATGCAAGTGTACATTATCCCTTTGCTGGAAAGGGGTTAATCCGGAATTCTCCGCACTTGCGGTCCGGTATCTGCGACCGGACGTCAGGTGCGCGTCAGTGCGCAAGGCCGAAAGTCGTATTGGGGCAGGTTTCACGCCGATGTTACCTTGCCGGCAAGACCTGGGTTGATCCGGCATGTCCGGACATCCGGGGCGCGAGGAAACGCATTTCGGGGAGCCACTCAATATGTCGACAATGGCTGTGTCTCAGACTGGCGCAGGAGGGATGACGAAGGACGAACGGTTCGTCATTCTCGCCTCCTCGCTCGGTACCGTCTTCGAATGGTACGACTTCTATCTCTACGGTTCGCTGGCCGGCATCATCGGCGCGCAGTTCTTCTCGGCCTATCCGCCGGCAACCCGCGACATCTTCGCGCTGCTGGCATTCGCCGCGGGCTTCCTGGTACGTCCGTTCGGCGCCATCGTGTTCGGCCGTATCGGCGACATCGTCGGCCGCAAATACACCTTCCTCGTCACCATCCTGATCATGGGCCTGTCGACCTTCATCGTCGGCCTGCTGCCCAACGCGGCCACCATCGGCATCGCGGCCCCGATCATCCTGATCGCGCTGCGCCTCGCCCAGGGCCTGGCGCTCGGTGGCGAATATGGCGGCGCGGCGACCTACGTCGCGGAGCATGCTCCGAACGGCAAGCGCGGCTACTACACCTCCTTCATTCAGACCACGGCGACCCTCGGCCTGTTCCTGTCGCTGCTGGTGATCCTGTTCACCCGCACCGCGACCGGCGAAGCCGACTTCGCGGCCTGGGGCTGGCGCATTCCGTTCCTGGTCTCGGTGCTGCTGCTCGGCATCTCGGTCTGGATCCGTCTCCGCCTCAACGAATCGCCGATCTTCCAGAAGATGAAGGACGAGGGAAAGAGCTCGAAGGCGCCGCTCACGGAAGCCTTCGGCAACTGGCAGAACGGCAAGCTCGTGCTGCTCGCCCTGCTCGGCGGCGTGATGGGCCAGGGCGTGGTCTGGTACACCGGCCAGTTCTACGCGCTGTTCTTCCTGCAATCGATCCTCAAGGTCGACGGCTACACCGCCAACCTGCTGATCGCCTGGTCGCTGCTGCTCGGCACCGGCTTCTTCATCGTGTTCGGCGTGCTGTCCGACAAGATCGGCCGCAAGCCGATCATCCTCGGCGGCTGTCTGATCGCGGCGCTGACCTTCTTCCCGATCTTCAAGATGATCACCACCAACGCCAATCCGGCGCTGGAAAAGGCGATCGAGTCGGTCAAGGTCGACGTGGTGGCGGATCCCGCAGGCTGCGGCGACCTGTTCAACCCGGTCGGCACCCGCGTCTTCACCTCGCCCTGCGACACCGCACGTGCCTACCTGTCGCAGTCGTCGGTCAAGTACTCGACCTCGCCTGGCCCCGCCGGGTCCGGCGTGAAGGTTGTGGTCAACGGCAAGGACGTTGCCTACGCCAACGCCAAGGACGGCAACCCCGCACTGCTCGCCGCGGTGCAGGCGGCTGGCTATCCGAAGCCGGGTGACGCGGGCATCGTGAAGATGTCGAACCCGTTCGACATCTTCCGTCCGCAGGTGGCCGCGACCATCGGCTTGCTGTTCATCCTGGTGGTGTTCGTCACCATGGTGTACGGCCCGATCGCCGCGATGCTGGTCGAACTGTTCCCGACCCGCATCCGCTACACCTCGATGTCGCTGCCCTACCACATCGGCAACGGCTGGTTCGGCGGCCTGCTGCCCGCGACCGCCTTCGCCATCGTGGCCTCCACGGGCGATATCTATGCGGGTCTCTGGTATCCGGTCATCTTCGCCTCCATCACGGTCGTGATCGGCTTCCTGTTCCTGCCCGAGACCAAGGACGTCGACATCAAGGCGAACTGATCGAAGCAGCAACCTTCCAATACCAACCGGCCGCGGTCTCCGCGGCCGGTTTTGTTTTGGGGATCAGCGATTGCCGCCGATGAATTGCAGCACGACCTCGCGCCGGTGCGGACGGGTCCGATGCTCGATCAGATAAATGGCCTGCCAGGTGCCGAGCGCGAGCTTGCCGTCCAGGACCGGCACGTGGAGCGAGGTCTCCGTCAGCATCGTCTTGACGTGCGCCGGCATATCGTCCGGCCCTTCGGTGTCGTGTGTCCAGCCTGCATCTTCATCGTCCGGCGCGAACCGCGCCAGCGCGGTGGTGAGGTCGACGAGCACGGAAGGATCGGCATTCTCCTGGATCGTCAGCGACGCCGAGGTGTGACGGATGAACAGCGTCAGCGCGCCGTCGCGCGCGCGGACCTCGGCGACGAACTTCGCGGCCTCGCTGGTGAGATCGATGAAGCCGCAGCCCGGCGTCTGCACGGTCAGCAGCGACGACGCGATCGTGGTGGCCTGCACCGACGATGGCGCCGAGCGGGTGATGGATTTGGTGGATGTCATGAACGTCTCTCAACTCGGAAAGCCGCCGCAGGATGGGCAAAGTGAAACGTGCCCACCAATCCGCGCGACGATATCAAGATCGTGGGCACGGCGTGTTGCGCCCTTGCCCACCCTACGGCAGCTCGTCGCGCGTCAAATCTTTCCCGACACGTCCTTCTGCACGCGGTTGGCCATGTCGATCAGCCGGCGCCAGGCCTTTTCGATGAACGACATCACGCGGTCGACGTCCTGATCGCTCGGCAGCGGAATCTCGATCTTGCGGTCGCCCTCGGCGACCTTTGGCTCCGACTTCTTCAGCGGGTCGGATTTCGGCAGCGCCTCGTCGATCTTGCCCGAGACCGTCGGCCCGGCCGCGAGCTGTCCCTTCAGCTTCTCGACTTCGGCCTGGAGCCGGCCGATCTCGGCATCGAACGCTGCGCGCTCGTCGGGCACCGCGTAGCAGGCCCAGCCGGATCCGTTCCGGGTGCAGGTCGACATCGTGCCCGTGCGGGTGTCGAGCCGCAGCACCCCCTCCGGGATCGGGGTCATGGCATAGCGGCCGTTTTCGCTGTCGGGCGCCGATTGGGCGGCCGCCAGGCTGCCGCTGACCGCCATCACGGCGGCGAACGATGCCGCAAGCCACGATGCTGTGGATGACGTCACTGGTCTCATCACACTCTCCGCCACGACGCGAAAGGTGGCACGTCAGCAATTCTACACCCGGGTGAGGCGATCCGCCGCCAAAAACACCGGCCCGGAATCAACGATGCCGGCCGGCCGTTTGATCCCTGCAGCGCGGCGAAATGGCGGCCACATCCACCGAACCGGAGGAGAGCTGCTGCGGTGCGGCGTCACGCTGTGTGCAGCGCTGCCGTGCGCGCCAATATCATCAGACAAATCAGCTACATAGCAGAAAGCGACGCAATCGTGACTTGGCTTGACTTGATTATAGGCCATCAGTATGGTCCGCGCGGCTTTTGAGGGTGGCGGGCGTAATTTCCATTCAGCCGCGGCGTTTCGGGTCTTCGTTGCATGACACAGGGCACGGGACACGGCGAGAATGGAGATCGCGATAGATCGCCCGAGGAAGCTGCGCTTTCCGAACGGCTCGGAAATCTCGATCAGCGGTTGTCGGAAATTCGCGACCGCCGGATCAAGACCGAGCAACCCGCAGGTGACGGTGAGGACAGAGCGGCCAGAGCCTCGGCGATGGCGCTTGGTTTTCGGTTATCCTCCGAGTTGGTCGCCGGTGTCGCTGTCGGAGCGGGGATTGGCTGGGGGTTCGACCGCTTGCTGTCGACGTCGCCTTTCGGATTTATCGTGTTCCTGCTGCTGGGCTTCGTGGCCGGCGTGGTGAACGTGGTGAGATCGGCAGGCGCGGGTCAGAACAGGCGCGGTGGTTCGTAAGGCGATCCGCACGGAGAGGAATGATCGTGCCGGCATCGCCGGTACGGGCCGGCCCGGCCGGCAGACCGAGACCCGCCGGCATCGCCCGGCAGACCAAGAGATGCCGCGCTGATGAAAATCGACCCGATCCACCAGTTCAACATCGAGCCTCTCTTCACCCTGGGCCATATCGGCAATCACACGATCGCCTTCACCAATTCGTCGCTCTACATGCTGGTGGCGGTGGCGATCATCTCGCTCCTGATGCTTGCTAGCGGAAGCCAGCTGGTTCCCGGGCGCCTGCAGTCGGTCGCCGAGATCTCTTACGAATTCGTGGCCTCGACCATCCGTTCGACGGCCGGCGCGGAAGGCATGAAGTTCTTCCCGCTGATCTTCTCGCTGTTCATGTTCATCTGCGTCTCGAACCTGGTCGGCATCATCCCCTACACCTTCACGGTCTCGAGTCACCTGATCGTCACCGTAGGCCTGGCGCTGCTGGTCTTCTTCACCGTGCTGATCTACGGCGTCGCCAAGAACGGCCTGAAATTCTTCTCGATTTTCGTTCCGCACGGCGTCCCCGGCTACATCCTTCCGCTGGTCATGTTCATCGAGATCCTGTCGTTCTTCCTGCGGCCGGTCTCGCACAGCATTCGTCTGTTCGCCAACATGCTTGCCGGCCACATCGCGCTGAAGGTGTTCGCGGGCTTCGTCGCCATGCTCGGCTTCTCGCTCGGCGCCATCGGCTGGGTCGGTGGCGTGCTGCCGCTGGCGCTCACCGTCGCGCTGTACGCGCTCGAGATTCTGGTCGCGTTCCTGCAAGCCTATGTGTTTGCGATCCTGACCTGCATCTACCTCAACGACGCCATTCATCCGGGACACTGAGCGGTCCGGGGAATTTCCACCCACAACCCAATCTTTCTTCCAAGGAGTCTAAAATGGATCCGGCAGCAGCAAAACTTATCGGCGCGGGCATCGCATGCATCGGCATGGGCGGTGCGGGCGTCGGCGTCGGCGTGATCTTCGGCAACTACCTCGCCGCAGCCGTTCGCAACCCCTCGGCCGCTCAGGGCCAGTTCGGCAACCTGATCTTCGGCTTCGCGGTGACCGAAGCGCTCGGCATCTTCTCGCTGCTGATCGCGCTGCTGCTGCTGTTCGTTCCGCTCTGAGGACGACGTTTTTCGCGCCGTTCCATTCCCTTGGGACGGCGCGTGTGACAGCAACAGGAGAACTCCGTGGCTGAAAGTCATGGCGGCGCAAAAGGTCCGGCGGCGGGCGCTCACACCGAGGCTGACGGTGGTCACCACGGTGGCGGTTTTCCGCCGTTCGAGAGCAGCAACTACGCTTCACAGCTGGTGTCGCTCGCGATCTTCTTCGTCCTGCTTTACGTGATCGTGTCCAAGCTCGCTCTGCCGAAGGTCGGCGGTGCGATCGAGGCGCGTCAGAACAAGATCGACGGCGACCTCACCGAGGCGCAGGCGCTGAAGGATCAGTCCGACGCCGCGCTGAAGGCCTATGAAACCGAGCTCGCTTCGGCGCGCACACGGGCACAGGCGATCGGCAACGAATCCCGCGACAAGGCGAATGCGCAGGCAGACGCCGAGCGCAAGACGCTGGAAGAACAATTGGCGGCCAAGCTCGCCGGGGCGGAGAAGACCATCGCCTCGACCCGCGCCGCCGCCATGAGCAACGTCCGCGGCATCGCGGCCGATGCGGCAGGTCAGATCGTGCAGCAGCTCACCGGCGTCGTTCCCGACGCCGCGTCGGTCAATGCGGCGGTCGATGCGTCCCTGAAAGGTTAGTCGAGATGTTCTTCGATCCTGAAACCTGGGTCGCCATCGCCTTCGTGATCCTGATGGTCCTGTTCGGCTATCTCGGGGTCTTCAAGTCGGCGATGTCGGCGCTCGACAAGCGCGCCGAGCGCATCAAGACCGAGCTCGACGACGCCCAGCGCCTCAAGCAGGAGGCAGCCAAGGTGCTCGCCGACTACAAGGCGCGCACCGCCTCGGCCGAACGCGAGGCCGCCGAGATCATCGCCAACGCCAGAAGCGAAGCCGAGCGCATCGCGACTGAGGCCAAGGCGAAGATGGAAGACTTCGTCGCCCGCCGCACCAAGACCGCGGAGAGCAAGATCGCGCTCGCCGAGGCCCAGGCGCTGGCCGATGTCCGCGCCGCAGCCGCGGAAGCCGCCGTCCAGGCCGCTTCCACGATCCTGTCGCAGTCGGTCAAGGGCCAGGTCGCCGACGACCTGCTCGCCAAGGGCATCAACGAAGTCCGGCAGAAGCTGAACTGAGGGTTTTGCCTTTACCAATCAAAAAGCCGGCGCGATGAGCGCCGGCTTTTTTGTTGGGCGAACAGCATCCACACTCGCGGTGTCATCGCCCGCCTTCGCGGGCAATGACGGTTGAGCTTGTGGCGCAGCCTCCGCCTACTTCTTCTTCCCCCGTGCCTTCGGCTCGGGCGCGAGCGCCTGCGGGTCGAAGCCGACATAGAAGACGTAGGAATCGGCGACCGCGGCCGCCGGCACCGGATAGGACAGGTCCTCGGCGACGAAGGTGAAGGGCACGCTGCCACCCTCCGACATCTCGACCGTGGTCCGGTAGGCCTTCGAGGCGATCACCTTCTCGCCGACGCCACCCTGCACCACGGCGACGCGCAGGGGAACATCGACCGTGGCGGGCGCGCCGGCAGGACCAGCGATGACGCGGCCCTGGATACCGATCCGGGCCGTGATGCCGGCGCTGCTGCGGGAGCATTCGCGCGCCATCTTGGTGATGATGGCCTGGTATCGGATCTCATTGCCGGTGGCTGGCTTGCCGCCGGCACCGACCGCATAGGTCGAGGCGCCCGCGCGCACCGTGACCTGCGGGCAATCGACATCGTCTTCGGCCGGCTGGCCGGGTGCCGGCGCCGGCTTGGGCTGAGCCGGCTCGTCGGACTTGCCGCCGAACAGGTTCTTGAAGCGGTCGGTGAGCGACTGGGCCGCCACGGGCGAGACGGAGGCGAGCGCGACCGACGACGCCAGCGCGACCGCGGTGACCCGCAGCAACATAGTCCGCGATGACCGAAGCACCTTCACCATCGACGCCCATACTCCATGACAATGTTCCGGCCGACCGGTCGGCCCCAGCGCGTTATATCGCCAAAATCGGCGAACCCAAGGCAGCAAAAAGGGTATTGAGGCCGCACGCCCCGGCGATTCAGCCGCGGAAATCCTCGTGCAGGAGGCCGAACAGCAGGTGGTCCTGCCAGACCCCGTTGATGCAGAGATAGCGGCGCGCAAGGCCTTCGCGGGAGAAGCCGCACTTCTCCAGTACCCGGATCGAGGGCGCATTGGTGGGGATGCAGGCGGCCTCCACGCGGTGCAAATTGAGCTCGCCGAACAGCGTCGGCAGCAGCACCCGCAGCGCGGCCGTCATGTAGCCGCGATGGGCGTGGGGCTGGCCGACCCAATAGCCGATGGTGCCGGCCTGGACGATGCCGCGGCGGACGTTGGCCAGCGTGATGCCGCCGACCATGGCTCCGTCGAGCTCGCGGAAGATCAGAAAGGGATAGGAGCGGTCGGCGGCGATGTCTTCGGAATAGCGGCGCAGGCGGCGGCGGAAGCCGGACCGGGTCAGGTCGTCCGAGGGCCAGATCGGCTCCCAGGGCGTGAGATAATCGCGGCTGGTCTCGCGCAGATGTGCCCATTGCAGGAAGTCGGACATCTGCGGCGCACGCAGGACCAAGCCATTGCCGCGCGGCGCGAGGGCGGCGGGTCCACTGGATGGCAGGCGAAAGAGGGCCATGGTGATGCTTCCCGGGGCGAGGCGGCCCGCGCGCGGCTCCTAATGCAGCCGCGCCTTGGCGCGTGCCCGGGTCAATCCTTCCGCAAAAGACACCGCCGTGTCCAGACCCCTGCCGCTGCCCAATGCGACGACTGCAGGGCGGCTGCGCGAAAGCAGTGCACGCGCCGCGTCCCGGGTCGATTCGACGCTGACCGCGTCGATCCGGGCCACCAGTTCCTGCACCGTCTGCGGCCGGCCATAGGCCAGCACGTGGCGGGCGAGCTGCTCGGCCCGCGACGAGCAGCTCTCCAGCGCCATCAGCAGGCCGGCCTTCATCTGCGCCTTGGCGCGCGCGATCTCGGCCTCGGTCAGGGTCTCGACCGAATCATTCATGATGTCGACCACGACCTCCATCATCTCCGGCGCATCGGCCGGATCGGTACCGGTGTAGAGGCCGAAGAAGCCGGTGTCGGTATAGGGGGCGTGGAACGAGTAGATCGAGTAGCACAGGCCGCGCTTCTCGCGGACCTCCTGGAACAGCCGCGACGACATTCCGCCGCCGAGGATGTTGGTGAAGACCTGGAGCGAGAACAGCGACACATCGTTCTGCGGCACGCCTTCGAGCGCCAGCGTCAGATGCGCCTGCTCGAGCTCGCGGTGCACCACCTTGGCGCCGCCCTTGCCGAACTGGGCGGCCTGCGGCTTCGGGCCCGGCGTCCCCTCGAAGCTCGCAAAGCGCTTCTCCACCTCGGCAACGACTTGCGCGTGGTCGACCGCGCCGGCGGCCGCCACCACCATGTCGGGGCCGCGATAATGCGTCGACAGATAGCCGCGCAGCATGTCGCGGTTGAACGCGCGCAGGGTCTTCGCCGTGCCGAGCAGCGAGCGGCCCATCGGCTGGTCGGGATAGCAGAGCTCGTTGAGATGCTCGAACACGACGTCGTCGGGCGTGTCCTGCGCGGCCCCGATCTCCTGCACGATGACGTTCTTCTCGCGCTCCAGCTCGTCCGGCTCGAAGGCCGGATTGGCGAGGATGTCGGCGAGCACGTCGAGCGCGAGCGGCACATCGGCCTTCAGCACCCGGGCATAATAGGAGGTGGTCTCGGTCGAGGTGCCGGCGTTGAGGTCGCCGCCGACCGCCTCGATTTCCTCGACGATCTCGCGCGAGGTGCGCTTCGTCGTGCCCTTGAACGCCATGTGTTCGAGCAGATGCGAGATGCCGTGCTCGTTCGGCTTCTCGTCGCGTCCGCCGACGCCGGCCCAGACGCCGAGCGCGGCAGTCTCGAGATGAGGCATCTTGTCGGTGACGACGGTCAGGCCGGATGCAAGCTTGGAGATCTCGACGCTCATCCGGCAACTCCCTGTTTTGCGGCGCGGCTGACCGACAGCACGAACCGCTCGACCTCGGCCTGGTCGTTCTTCATCACCTTCATGTGTTCGGATTTGGTCATGAGACCATCGAGCCAGGCCGGCAATTGCGGCCGCTGGCCGCAGGCCGCTTCAACCGCGTCCGGGAATTTGGCCGGATGGGCGGTGGAGAGCACGATGCTCGGAACCGTGGTGTCGGTGGTGTCGCGGTCGGCGACGGCGAGCGCCACCGCGGTATGGGGATCGACCAGTTCGCCCGCCTCGCGCCAGGCGGCGCGGATGGCGGCGGCGGTCTCGGTCTCGTCGGCGCGGCCTGCGTCGAACTCCTCGCGGATCGCGGCGAGCGTCGCATCGGGCAGCACGAAACGCCCGGACTGCTTCAACGAATCCATCAGACGGCGCACGCCGGCTGCGTCGCGCTTGCCGGCCTCGAACATCAGCCGCTCGAAATTCGAGGAGATCTGGATGTCCATCGAGGGCGAAGCGGTCGCGTGCACCTCGCGCACCTCGTAGATGCCGGTCTTCAGCGTGCGCGCCAGGATGTCGTTGACGTTCGCGGCGATGCGCAGGGTGCGGACGGGAAGACCCATGCGCCTGGCGACGTAGCCCGCGAAGATGTCGCCGAAATTGCCGGTCGGCACCACGAAGTCCACCGCGCGCGCCGGCGCGCCGACGGCGACGGCGGAGGTGAAGTAGTAGACCACCTGGGCGACGATGCGGGCCCAGTTGATGGAGTTGACGCCGGAGAGCGAGGTCGCATCGCGGAAGCGATGGTTGTTGAACATGCCCTTCACGAGCGCCTGGCAGTCGTCGAAATTGCCCTCGACGGCGAGGGCGTGGACGTTGGACGCGCCCGTCGTCGTCATCATCCGCCGCTGCACCTCGGAGATGCGGCCGTGCGGAAACAGCACGATGAGGTCGACGTTCTCCAGGCCCGCGAACGCCTCCACCGCAGCGCCGCCGGTGTCGCCGGAGGTCGCGACCACGATGGTGGTGCGCTGGCCGCGCTTGGCGAGCACATGGTCCATCAGCCGCGAGATGAGCTGCATCGCCACGTCCTTGAAGGCGAGCGTCGGACCGTGAAATAGCTCCAGCACGAACTGGTGCGGCGACATCTGGCGCAGCGGCACCACGGCGGGATGGCGGAAGGTGGCATAGGCCTCGTTCGCCATGCGGCCGAGCTCGGCATCGGAAATCTCGCCGCCGGCGAAGGGACGAATCACGTCGACGGCGACCTCCCAATAGGGACGGCCGAAGAAGCCGGCGATGGTCTCGGCGCTGAGCTGTGGCCACGTCGCCGGCACATACAGGCCGCCGTCACGGGCGAGCCCGGTCAACATCACGTCGCAGAAGCCGAGTTCGGGGGCCTCCCCCCGGGTCGAGATATAACGAGTCAAACTGCCCTCCAAAGGCCGGCCGAGCCTGAGCCAGATCCGTAAGCCTTTGATTTTACGAAAATACTTGTCAACAGCCAGAGGCTTCGCGCCACCATAAAGTGTTTTGCGGCATCGGGAAACCGCTTCCCGCCCCGGGCTTTCCAACGAAAAAGGGCTGCGGCGATGCCGCAGCCCTCTCTTGGAAGGTCTGTCGTTGATATGTGCAGACCGGTTTTGCTCGTCCGGGACACCCGCCCGTTAAAACTGTCGATGCAAGCTTTCGACGCCTGTCACGAAATCGTCAAGGCCAAAACCGCGGGAGCCGAGGAATGTTCCGCCTTTTCCCGGCAGCATGCGAATGACACTCGCGGCTGCGAGCACACGGCGCAGGCGCCTTGCCACTTTTTCCCGAATTGAAGACCGAGGCAGGAACGAACACCGCGCTCGCCCATTGTGTCGCCGGATGGCGTCGCCCGCCGGCGACACATTGCCCGGCTGGCGGAGGCGCCATCCGTCGACCGAACCGCTGCATCCTGGAGCAGCCGGTTCGGTCGCTGGCGGCTGGTCAGCCGATCCCGATTTCCACCGCGATCCGGATCAGGTCGGAATGGTTCTTAGCGCCGAGCTTCTGCTTGAGCAGCGAGGTGGTGTTGGCGACGGTCTTGTAGGAGATGCCGAGCGCCTCGGCGACCTCGACGATCTTGTCGCCGCGCCCGAGCAGGCGAAGGATTTCCAGCTCCCGCGGCGTCATCTGCGAGGCCGGATTGGCCTTGATCGCAGCGCCGGAGAACGTCACGGCTTCGGCAAGCTGCGGCGAGATGAAATTGTCGCCCGCGACCACCTTGCGAACCGCTTTGAGGAGGATCCGGGGATCGTCGCCCTTGGAAACGTAGCCCTGCGCCCCAAGCTCGACGGCCCGCACCACGAAGGCAGGATCGTCATTCATGCTGAACATGATGATCTTGGCGTCGGGATCGTCCTTGCGTATGCGTCGCATCAGCTCGAAACCGGAGACATCGGGCAGGCTGATGTCGATCACGGTGACGTCCGGCCGCTTGCTGACATAGGCACGGTGGCCGGATTTGGCGTCTGTCGCCTCCTCGATCCGGATCGAATTGTCCGAGGCAAACAGGGTCCGGCAGCCGGACAGCACCACGGGATGGTCGTCGACAATGAGAATTCTGGTCGCCGGTTTGGCGGTATCTTGCATCTCGCGCTCTCTTGTTTTCCGACTCATAGACCGGCGGGAACAAATGGAAAGGGAAAATCCCGCCGATGCGCGTTAGAATTGGCCTAATGTGGCAACGACTTTCCTTCCGGACGCAACTGTTTCTTCCACTCGGCGCCAGTTTTCTCGCGGCGCTGGTGCTGGGCGGCATATTGCTGCAGATATTTGCAACTGGCCAGCTGGCCGACGAGAACGAGCCGGCCCGGCGCTCGACCAGGGTGATCGCCGCGGCGCTCAACAACACGCTGCGCACTTCGGACCATCCGCAGACGACGCTGGATGCCTTTGTCCAGTCCCTGGGCACCTCCTCCGATATTCAATTCCGGGCGGCAGGCACGGGCCCCCCTCCCTCCGCGAAGGAAGGTTTGCGCAACCTGCAGACGGTTCCACAGTGGTTCGTCAACCTGCTGACCGTGCCGGACATCGACGCGGCGTCGCCGGTGCTCATTGACGGCAGGCATGTCGGCGACATCGTGTTCCTGCCGGACTTGTCGGCCGACCTGTTCGAGAAGTGGATCGGTTTCCTTGCCCTGACCGGCCTCGTGGTCGTGCTGATGGCGCTGACGGGCACCATCGCCTATCTCTTCGCGAGATCGGCGATGCGACCGCTGCAGCATCTCGGCGAAGGACTGACGCGAATACGGCGCGGCGATTACGCGACGCCGATCCCGGTCGGTGGACCGCCGGAGGTCCGGCGCAGCTGTGAGGCGGCGAATGCCCTGTCCACGACGCTCGCGCAGTTGAGCCAGGACAATCGCGACCTGTTGCACCGTCTGGTGTCGCTGCAGGACGATGAGCGGCGCGATCTCGCCCGCGAGCTGCACGACGAGCTCGGCCCGCTGCTGTTCAGCATCCGCGCCGGCACGATCTCGCTGATGGAAGCCTCCCCGCCGCCGGGAAATCTCGGCAATTCGGCGGAGGATGTGCTGCAATCGGTCGAGGCGCTGCAGCAGACCAACCGCCGCATCCTCGACCGGCTGCGCCCGCTCTACATCGAAGAGCTGGGGCTCGAGACGAGCGTGCAGACGCTGCTGCAGAACTTTCGCAAGCAGGCACCCCATATCGGCCTGACGTCCACGATCGATCCCGGCCTCAACGCGATCGACGGACCGCTTGCCCAGACCGTCTATCGCGTGATCCAGGAGGCGCTGACCAACGTGCTGCGCCATGCCGGGGCCAGCCATGCCCATGTCGAGGCGACGATCGCGGGCGACGCGCTGATCATCGAGGTCTCCGACGACGGCGGCGGATTTCCCGAGGGCAACAGGTTCGGCCGCGGCCTGACCGGCATGCATGAGCGCGCGCGCGCACTCAGCGGATCGCTGTCATTGCTGCGCGCGGATCGACGAACCTATGTGCGCTGCCGCTTGCCCGTGGAGAGGGTACGAGACGCGCCCGCGTGAGGCGTCATCGCGGATCACGCGTCAGCAGGCGCAGCCCTCATGGGCGTTCTGCCGCGATGGCGTGCACAGCGTGCTGTAGATCTTGCCTTCCGGGCTGAAGCGAAACGAGGCGTGGATACGCAGCGCGCCGGCGACGGAGTATTCGAGATCGACGCCATCCGGCGCCGGCTCGATCTCTTCAAGCCCGAAACCTGCCGCCAGATAGGCGCTGAGCCGCGATCCCCAATAGCTTTCGAGCTCGCGCCGGCCGCGATGGTAATGCTGCGTGCCGTTGCACGTGCATTCGACCTGCGCATCGTCCGCATAGAGGTCGAGCAACATCGCAAGATCGCCCGCCCTGCAGGCATCCACCCAGTCGACGACAACACCCATCTGATCGAAATCACTCACGCCGCATTCCTGTTCTGCCGCGGACAGACTGAAAGCGCGGCTTAGGATCACAGTCGTGAATAAGCGCTGAATAATAAAGCCCGGACGATCCCGGGTTCCCTCCGGGAACCTACGGGCGCCCCTCGCTTTCCCGCCGAGCTCTCGCCCAGACGCCGAACGCGATCAACACCGCGCCGGCGAGCGCGAACCAGGTGATCGCGTATTGCAGATGGTCGTCTTTCAGGTGCACGTCGAGCGGTCCCGGACGCGGGATGTTGTTTTGCGGCGCCGGCTGCTCGAGGTCGATATAGAACGGCGCCACCGCGCCCCAGCCGAGCGCGCTGGCGATCGCGAGGTGATCGCGCACGAACCAGAGCCGCTTGTCGCGATTCGCCGCCGGCGTCATCCAGCTCGAAGCCTCCGGAAAGCGGAGATAGCCGGTGAGCGCGACCGGCTGTCCGGTGACGAGCTTCTTGACCGCGCGATCCTCGACGCTGCGGTCCTGCATCGTGTTCTCGACGAAGCCGACGTCGATCACGACGACATCGCCGGTCGCAAGCCGCGCCGGCAGGAACGCCCAGGTGCCGGGGCCGGAGGCATCCTTGCGCACGGCCGAGCCGGACGAATAGACCATCGCGTCGGGCAAGGGCGCGTAGATCGCGGTAAAGGTGACGCGGCGGAATTCGTCGCGCGCGGGATCGAGCCCTGACCATTGCGCGGGCAAAGGCAGCGCGACGGGCGCCTGCGCGAGCCGCTCGGTGAGGGCCGCGATCAGCTCGTGCTTGGCGGTACGGCGCTGCAGCTGCCAGACGCCGAGCGCCACCAAGACGGCGGTCAGGAAAAGCGTGAACAGCGCGAAGCCGGCCACGCGAGGCTTGCGCGCGGTTACGTTCATTTCGCGCGGTCGATCAGCCGGCCCGGCGCCGCCTTGTGGTGGTATTGCAGCGCGATCAGCAGGGCCTTCATGGAGCGCAGCGGCAGCAACGTCGTGGCGAGGATCAGCGGCAGCCAGAGCACCGCATGCAGCCAGAACGGCGGCTGGTATTTGACCTCGACGACCAGCGCGCAGCCGACGACGATCGCGCCCGCCAGCATGATGATGAAGATCGCCGGACCGTCGCCGGAATCGATGAAGGCATAATCGAGCCCGCAGCGGTCGCAGGCGGGAGCGAGGTTGAGGAAGCCCGCATAGAGCTTGCCCTGGCCACAGCGCGGACATTTGCAGGCAAGCCCGCGCAGGGCGCTTTGCAGGACGGTGGTTTCGGGCTCCGAGGGGCCGGCAGTGTCGTTCATGATGGCAGACTCTATCACAGTTCCGCCGATGCTTGCGGCGGGGCGGAAAGCGAAAGGGCGGCCCTGCGGCCGCCCTTTCCCATCAATCCATTGCGGCTCAGTGCGCGCCGTGAGCCATGGTCTCGGCACCGTGTCCCCAGACATAGATGCAGAGGAACAGGAACAGCCAGACCACGTCGACGAAGTGCCAGTACCAGGCGGCGAACTCGAAGCCGAGATGCTGCGTGGGCGTGAAATGGCCGGCATAGGCGCGGAACAGGCATACCAGCAGGAAGATCGTGCCGACCAGGACGTGGAAACCGTGGAAGCCGGTCGCCATGAAGAAGGTCGCACCATAGACGTTGCCGCCGAACGAGAACGCCGCGTGGCTGTACTCATAGGCCTGCACGCAGGTGAAGAGCGCGCCGAGCACGACGGTGAGGATCAGGCCGTATTTGAGGCCCTGGCGATCGTTCTCGAGCAGCGCATGGTGCGCCCAGGTCACGGTGGTGCCGGAGGTGAGCAGGATCAGCGTGTTCAGGAGCGGCAGATGCCAGGGATCGAAGGTCTCGATGCCGTGCGGCGGCCAGGTGCCCGGAACGGAGCAGGCGCCGGCCGCGGTGCCGAGGCCGCAGCCGAACACGGCGTCGCGGGTGGCGTGGACGGCGTCGGCCGGGAACAGCGCCGCGTTGAAATAGGCCCAGAACCAGGCCACGAAGAACATCACCTCGGAGGCGATGAACAGGATCATGCCGTAGCGGTGATGCAGCTGCACGACGCGGGTGTGGTCGCCCTTGTACTGGGCTTCCTTGATCACGTCGGCCCACCAGCTCGCCATGGTGTAGATCACGCCGACGGTCCCGACGCCGAAGATGATCGGCGCGGCCGAGAACATGTGGTGCATCCAGGTGATCGCGCCGACCGCCATGATGAAGGCCGAGATGGAGCCGACGACGGGCCACGGGGAGGGATCGACCAGGTGGTAGTCGTGATGCTTGGTGTGCGCCGTTGCCATTTGCGGTCTCTCTCCTCAATCCCGTGCCTGTCCGGCACTTATCCCCTTATGTCCAACCCCCCGGGAGCGTGAGCCCGGCGATCAGAGATTTCCCTTGCGTTTGTCGTCTTCGCCCGATGCCAGCGGCTTCACCACCGGATCCTTCACCGGGTAGAACGTGTAGGACAGCGTGATCGTGTTCAGCCCGTCGTTCTCGTGATCGTCGGCGATCGACGGATCGACGTAGAACACGACCGGCATCTCCCGCTTTTCGCCGGGCGCCATGGTCTGCTCGGTGAAGCAGAAGCAGTTGATCTTCTGGAAGTAGGAGCCGACCGTCAGCGGAGCGACGTTGTAGGCGGCCTGGCCCGCGGTGGTCCGCGCGGCCTGGTTGGTCACGGTGTAGAACACGGTCACGACCTGGCCGATGTTCACCTCGATCTCGTTCTGCTCCGGCTCGAACTTCCAGGGCAGCCCGGGCGCGACATTGGAATCGAAGCGCACCGAAATCTTCCGCGCGATCGGACCGGTGGCAGGCGCCGAGGTCGCGACCTGGGTGGTGCCATTGAAGCCGGTGGCGCGGCAGAACCAGTTGTAGAACGGCACCGCCGCGTAGGAGGCGCCGACCATCAGCGCCACCACGGCGCCGCAGATCGAGGCAACCACCACATCACGCCCCAGCCCGCGACCCTTGGCGGGCCCATTGGCCGGCTTGGCGCTGACGTCCTGCGATATGGTCGGCTCGTGATCCATGTTTCCTACATCGGCCGGACTAGCACCGCCGGTCCCTTGACCATGGTGACGGCGAAGAACAGCACCACGAGCACGCCGAGCGCGAGCGCGATCGCTATCGAGCGCTGACGACGGCTCTTCTTCTGCGCCTCGGTGAGGACGATTCCATCTGGCTCGGGTTTGTCGGCCATTGCTGCGATCATGCGCCCCCAACCATCGGAGCAAGCGCCCGGAACACGACCTCGGCCAGCAGGGTCGCGAACAGCACGAACAGATAGAGGATGGAGAAGGCAAAAAGCTTACGGGTCGCGCGCAGCGACTGGCTGCGCTCGCGGCGCATATAGACGTTGATCGCGAGCACGAGCATGCCGGCACCGAGGATCAGCGAGACCACGCCATAGACCGCGTCGAAATAGCCGAGCGCCCAGGGCGCGGCGGCGACCGCGATCAGCACGATGGTGTAGAGCAGGATCTGAAGCCGCGTCGCGTCGGGGCCGGCGACGTTGGGCAGCATCGGAATGCCGGCGCGCGCATAATCGTCGGAGCGGAACAGCGCCAGCGCCCAGAAGTGCGGCGGCGTCCAGAAGAAGATGATGGCGAACAGCAGCAGCGGCTCGACGTCGACCGTGCCCGTGACCGCGGCCCAGGCCACCACCGGCGGCAGCGCGCCGGCGGCGCCGCCGATCACGATGTTCTGCGCGGTCCAGCGCTTCAGGCCCATCGTGTAGATCACGACGTAGAAGAAGATGGTGAAGGCGAGCAGCGCGCCCGCGATCCAGTTGACGAGGATGCCGAGCGTCATCACCGAGAAGAAGGACAGCGTCAGGCCGAACGCCATCGCTTCGGGGCGGGTGATGCGGCCGCGCGGAATCGGCCGGTTCGCCGTGCGCGACATCTTGGCGTCGATGTCGCCTTCCAGCGCCATGTTGAGGGCCCCGGAGGCGCCGGCGCCGACGGCGATGCAGAGCAGCGAGGTGATCGCCAGCACCCAGTGGAAATGCCCGGGCGCCATCGCCATCCCGACCAGCGCGGTGAAGATCACCAGCGACATCACCCGCGGCTTGAGCAGCGCGATGTAGTCGCCCACCTCCGCCTCGGAGATGCGGGGATTGATGTCGATGGCGTTGTGGTCGAGGACGGACACTAGTTTTGACTCGCTTCGTTACGGAGCCGCGGCGCCCGTCACGGGCGCCGCGAGCGTTGGCTTACTGCACGCGGGGCAGCACTTCGAACTGGTGGAAGGGCGGCGGCGAGGGCAGCGTCCACTCCAGGGTGGTCGCGCCTGCGCCCCACGGATTGTCGCCGGCCGGGACCTTCTTCATGAAGGCGTCGACCACGCAGTAGAGGAAGATCAGCACGCCGAAGCCGGAGATGTAGGAGCCGATCGACGAGATCAGGTTCCAGCCGGCGAACGCATCGGGATAATCGACGTAGCGGCGCGGCATGCCCGACAGGCCAAGGAAGTGCTGCGGGAAGAACACCAGGTTGACGCCGATGAAGGTGACCCAGAAATGCGCCTTTGCGAGCGGCTCGCTGTACATGTAGCCCGACATCTTCGGGAACCAGTAGTACCAGCCGGCAAAGATCCCGAACACCGCGCCGAGCGACAGCACGTAGTGGAAGTGCGCGACGACGTAGTAGGTCTCCTGGAGCACGCGGTCGACGCCCGCGTTCGCCAGCACGACGCCGGTGACGCCGCCGACCGTGAACAGGAAGATGAATCCCACCGCCCAGATCATCGGCGCACGGAACTCGATCGAGCCGCCCCACATCGTGGCGATCCACGAGAAGATCTTCACGCCGGTCGGAACCGCGATCACCATCGTCGCCGCGACGAAATAGGCCTGCGTCGCCGAGGACATGCCGACCGTGTACATGTGGTGCGCCCACACCACGAAGCCAATGCCGCCGATCGCGACCATGGCGTAGGCCATGCCGAGATAGCCGAACACGGGCTTGCGCGAGAAGGTCGAGACGATCTGGCTGACCATGCCGAAGGCGGGCAGGATCAGGATGTAGACCTCGGGGTGACCGAAGAACCAGAACAGATGCTGGAACAGCACGGGATCGCCGCCGCCGTCAGGCGCGAAGAACGTCGTGTGAAAATTGCGGTCGGTGAG
>Ga0209758_1000457_pt1 | contig 68207 bp, 39 predicted proteins | sample AraplaMF_Col_mMF_FD_184258 | JGI IMG/M metagenome (GOLD analysis project Ga0209758, IMG submission 184258) | Arabidopsis root microbial communities from the University of North Carolina, USA - plate scrape MF_Col_mMF (SPAdes) (version 2) | ecosystem: Host-associated > Plants > Roots > Endosphere... | reverse complement strand
GCTGAAGATCATCGTCGGCCATCTCGGCGAGACCGCGCCCTACACGCTGTGGCGCACCGAGCACAATCTCGAAAAGCTGATGAAGATGCCGAAGTCGTTCAGCGACTATTACAAGACGCACTTCTGGTTGACGACGAGCGGCGCCTTCTCGAACTCGGCGCTGGCCTGCGCCATGGCCGAGATGGGCGTCGAGCGCGTCATGTTCGCGGTCGACTGGCCCTATATCAACAACGCGCTCGGCACCAAGTGGCTGAAGGCCGCGCCGATCAGCGACAAGGACCGTGAGCTGATTTTCGCCGGCAATGCGAAGAAGCTTTTGAAGATGTAACCGGCCGCGATTGAAAATCTACGTTAGCGCGCGTTGCCTCCGCATCGGCGGTGCGCTCCCTCTCCCCAGCGGGGAGAGGGCTGGGGTGAGGGGGCCTAACTCTCGGTAGACCAAAACCCCTCACCCCAACCCTCTCAACCAAAAGGGCGTTCACGCCCGTCTTCGACGGGCTATGGGGAGAGGGAGTTCACCGCCGTTGTTGCAGCGAATGCTGTCAGCTTCAACCTAGGTAATCACGCGCTAAAAATAAGAAGCCCCGGCATCGCTGCCGGGGCTTCGGTTTCGAATGGACCTTTGATTAGTCCACGTCCGGATCGCCATACGGGCGGTCCGGATACGGCAGGTTCTGGCCCGGGCCGTAGTGATACGAATGGCCGGAGTTGTCCTGATAGTAGTTCTGGCCACGGGCATAGGAGCCCATGCCCGCGCGATTCGGCGGATTGCTGATGTCCTGATCGCCGTAGGTCTTCACGGTGTTCACATCGTCGCTGTCGGCGTGGTGGCGCGACGCGGCGAGCGTCGGGCTTGCAAGCGCCAGCAGAACTGCGGCCCCAGCGGCCAGGGTGGTGAGGGTTTTCATGATCTTTTCTCTTTCAATGGTTCCGGCAGACATAAGCCCGCCCCAAGCGCTTCTTCCCAACGGTTGGTGATTCAATTTCTTATGGCCGTGACATAACGCCACGCCGCTCGCGTGCAACGGTATCGAGAGACCTATCAAGACATCTTGAGCGCTTGTTCTGCGGGATGAAACACATCCGCGACTCAATGCGAACGACGCGACGCAGAAAACCAGCGAAAAACCTGGAGGAATTCACTCATTCCAATGAATGGTAACGACTATGTCCGGCACCTTAAATATTGGTCATGACAAAGTTTTAATCCGCATTTAATTCCAAACTTGCCACGCGCGGCTTTCGACAACGATCTCGGGTTTGCGCTTCTGATCGTCGGGCGCGCAGTGACGCGACGCCTTACAATTGAGTCGGATCGAGGATCACCTTGCCGAGGCCGCCGCGGCCTTCGACCAGCTCATGCGCCAGCGGCGCCAGCGACAGCGGCAGCACGCGGTCGATCAGCGCCTTGAACTTGCCGGCCGCCGCCATCTCCAGCACCTGCCGCGCGCTTTCCGGCCGCTCGCCGGTGGCGCCCATCACGGTGATCTGGTTGAGATAGAGCTTGTTGACGTCGAGCGGCACGATGCCGCCGCCATGGCCGCCGGCCGTGACGAGGCGCCCGCGGCGCGCGATTGCCGCGAAAGCTTTGGGAAACAGCTCCGGGTCGCCGATGTTCTCGAACACCACGTTGACGCCCTTGCCCTCGGTGATGCGCATCGCCTCGATGGTCAGATCCTGCGCGCGGTAGTTCACGCCGGCATCGGCGCCGAGATCGAGACCCACCTTCATGCGATCGTCGGAGCCCGCCGCCGCGATCACCCTGGCGCCGAGATGCTTCGCCACCTGCACGCCGGCGCTGCCGAGCCCGCCCGCCGCGCCCATCACCAGCACCCATTCGCCGGGCTGCACCTTGGCGTGATCGGCAAGCAGATGCATCGCGGTCGGCGCGTGACGCGTCACAACCGTCGCGGTCTGGAAGTCGACACCGTCGGGGATGATCGTGGTGGTGGCCGCATTGGCGCGGACATACTCCGCATAGCCGCCCCAGGCATGCACGCCCATCAGGCGGATCGCATCGGCGCCGCTTGCGTCACCGCCGGCGATGCGCAGCGCCGTGGTGACGCGGTCGCCGACCTTGCGATCGGTGACGCCCTCACCCACCTTCACCACGATGCCGGATGGATCGACGCCCGGCACCAGCGGCAGCTTCACCGGCCGCGCGTATTTGCCGGCGCGCACCTTGCAGTCGAGCGTGCGGTTGATCGAGACCGCGTGCACCTTGAGCAGCACTTCGCCCGGACCCGGCTCGGGCATCGGTACCTCTTCGAGCTTCATCACGCCCGGCGGGCCGAACTCGCGGATCACGATCGCCTTCAACGCATCCTCCCAAGTGAGACATCTTTGAGGCGATAAGGCCGCAGCGCGCCGCGCCGGTCAAGCCAAGCGCACCGCGCCGGTCGAGCCAATTGTCCTGCAACCAGCGCTTATTGAGGAACTCTCGGAAAGTTTAGATGTGGGCCGGTCGCCGTGCCGGAACGTAATGAGTAACGGGACCGTTGCCTCCCCATGAGTCAACAGGAGTATGAAATGCAGTTCAAGAAAACAGGTATCGCCGTCATCGCCACTCTCGCGGCAGCGCTTGCGGTCACGCCGGCGCTCGCGCAGTCCCATGGTGGTGGACGCGGTGGTGGCGGCGGACACGGCGGCGGCGGGGGCGGACACTTTAGCGGCGGCGGTGGGCACTTCGGCGGCGGCGGCGGTCGTGCCGGTGGCGGACAACAGTTTGGCGGCGGCGGCGCACGAAGCTTCGCGGGCACCAGCCAAACCTTCAGGGGCAGCAACGGTGCTTCATCTCGGCAATTCGCCGGTGCTCGTTCCGGCGGCAACTGGTCCGGACGTAACGGGAATGGCTGGCATCGCGGCGGGAACGGCTTCGGCCGAGGGTTCGGCGTGGGCGTCGCCACCGGCGCGCTGATCGGCGGCGCTTATGGGTATGGCTACGGCGGCGGATATGGCTATGGCGGCGGCTATGGCTATGACAACTACGCCTATGGCGACGACGATGGCTACTATGGCGATGACACCTACGCAGCCGCGCCGGGATACGGTGGTGGCGATGACCAGTCCTGCGCCATGCGCTATCGATCCTACGATCCGGCGAGCGGGACGTATCTCGGCTACGACGGTCTCCGTCATCCCTGCTCGTAAGCCGGACTAGCAGTCACAACGGAACGAGGCTCTCCGCGCCATCGGGGAGCCTCTTTCCATTTTACGCTTCGAGCGCGCGTGCATGCGCGGCGAGCAGCCCGGGCAACCGCCCGGGCTCGCTGCGGCCCATGCCGCATTCGGTGCCGATGCCGTCGACGTGGGTGTGACGCCGCGCGGCGGCGAGCCGCGCCTTGTCGCCTTCGGCGTCGTTGTGATGGATCAGGCCGAGATAGAGCTCGGTCCCTAAGCCGAGCTTCAGGCCCTTCAGCGGCGCGAAGTAGGCGTCATCGGTGCGCGACTTGATCACCGGCATATGCACGAACTCGATCGGCCGCTTCACCCGCCCCGCCACTGCATTGGTCAGCTCGACCATGATGCCGGAGTCCTTCGGCAGCACCATGTGCTCGTCCTGCGGGCTGCCGTAGCAGAGGTGATAGCCGAGCTCGATGCCGGCCGGCACCGCGTCGCCGATCTCGGTCAGCACATTGACGGTCTCGGTGCGGAAATCGACCGGGCCCTGGTCGTAGTAGTTCTCCCAGGCCAGCACCTCCTGGCAGACGTCCCACTGGATCGCGATGCGGTCGTTCGGCAGCGCTTTCGCGATCTTCTTGACCTCGCCGATGAAGTGCTGCGTGAGCGGCGGCAGCAGCTTCGGCCGGTCCGACGGCACCATGTTGTTGTAGGTCGGCGCGATCGGCGTCGGGATCGAGATCTGAAACTTGACGCCGGACGGAATGTCGCCGGCCTTCTGCAAGCGCTCGAAACTGGCCCAGGATTCAATGGCCATGTCCGCATAGCCGGTGTCGAAGGTCGCGGGATCGATGGTCGCGCCGGGCTTGACGCGCAGCCGCGGAATCTCGCGCACCACCTTGCCGTCCCACTGCGTGAACTTGAAGGGCGGCACGTCTTTCGCCACTTCGATGGCCGAGTTGCCGGCCAGCACGTCCTGGATGAACCTGATCCAGCTCTTGCGAATGCCGGTCTCGCCGTCGGGCAGCCGCACGAGATGCGGACCGACAGCCTTCGACAGCGTGCGGAACACGCTCTCGCTGTCCGGCAGCGGAATGCTGCCGACGAAGTGCGCGATCGGGCGCTTGCTGCGATCAGCCATGGCGGTACGGCCTCCTCACGGGTCTCATGAGCCGCGCCGGTACGGCAGATAGCGCGGCGTCCACATCTTGGCGGCGATCGCGGTGTCGATCTCGTCTTCGTCGATGCCGGGCGTAAGCCCTTCCTTGATGGCCTGCACCGCAACGGCGCGCGCCACCGCAACCGAGATGTCGCGAAGCTCGGTGACGGGCGGCAGCAGATTGCCGTTCGGATCGCGCTTGGCCGGCGACATCGCGGCCAATGCTTTCGCGGCTGCCATGAACATCGAGTCGGTGACGCGGCGCGCCTGCACCGCAATGGCGCCGAGGCCGACGCCCGGGAAGATGTAGGAGTTGTTGGTCTGGTCGACCTTGAAGGGCTTGCCGGCACGCATCAGCGGCGCAAACGGGGTCCCGGTGCCGATCACGGCGCGGCCCTCGCTCCAGCGCTCGACATCCTGCGGCGTCGCTTCGGCGCGCGAGGTCGGGTTCGACAGCGGGAAGATCACCGGCCGCCGGTTGATCTCCGCCATCATCCGCACGATCTGCTCCGAGAATGCGCCGGGCTGGCCCGACACGCCGATCAGCGTGGTGGGCCTGGCGTTGCGCACCACGTCGGCGAGCAGCACCCGCCCGGGCTGATCGAGCTTCCACGACGCCGCGACCGAACGATCCTGCACGAACGGCTTCTGGAACGGCACGATCGAGTTCATGCCCTCGACCAGCAGGCCGTCCATGTCGACCATGTAGAAGCGCTTCGCCGCGTCCTGGGGACTCAATCCCGCCTCGATGATCGCTGCCATCAGCAGGCTCGCGATGCCGCAGCCAGCCGAGCCCGCGCCGACGATGGCGATGCGCTGTTCGGTCAGCGGCACGCCCGTCACGGCGATGGCTGATAGAAGCGCGCCGGTTGCCACCGCCGCGGTGCCCTGGATGTCGTCGTTGAAGGTGCAGAGCCGGTCGCGATAGCGATCGAGCAGCCGCGTGGCGTTCGACTTGGCGAAGTCCTCCCATTGGAGGAGCACGTGCGGCCAGCGCTCGGTGACCGCGGTGATGAACTCCTCGACGAAGTCGTCGTATTCGGCGCCGCGCACCCGATCGTGCTGCCAGCCGATATAGATCGGATCGGCCTTGCACTCCGCGCTGTCGGTGCCGACGTCCAGGAGAATCGGCAGCGTGGTGCAGGGATGAATGCCGCCGCAGGCGGTGTAGAGCGAAAGCTTGCCGATCGGGATGCCCATGCCGCCGGCGCCCTGATCGCCGAGGCCGAGGATGCGCTCGCCGTCGGTGACGACGATGACGTCGGTGCGGTCGAAGTGCGGATTGGCGAGAATCTGCCGGATGCGCTTCTTGTGCGGCATGCTGAGGAACAGCCCGCGCGGCTTCCGGAACAGCCGGCTGAACTGCTGGCAGCCTGCGCCCACCGTCGGCGTGTAGACGATCGGCAACAGTTCCTCGATGTTCTGGGTGAGCAGCGCGTAGAACACCGTCTCGTTGGTGTCCTGCAAGTCGCGCATGAAGGCATACCGTTCGAGGTCGGTGGCAAATCCGCGCAGCACCTGAAGCCGTCGCCAGACCTGATCGTCCAGCGTCGCGACGCGGGGCGGCAACAGCCCGTGCAGCTCGAACTCGTCGCGTTCCTGCTCGGTGAACGCCGTGCCCTTGTTGAGAAGCGAATCCGACAGCAGCAGCTGCCCGGAGAGCGGGGTCATCAGGACCGACGGCTGGGCAGCCGGATGTTTGTGCGGAGCGGACATTTCAGGCGTTCAAAACTCGATGGGTATCGGCCGGCATAGTGGCCAAGATACTGACGAAACGGGCGCGCAATGTCACGCCGGACGGCATGGACTTAAGCGCCCCGCTTATGCAGAAATCGGCGCCTTGTCGAGGGAGAATAATCTTATGAATACTGCCACGCCCAGCCCTGCACTTGCCTGGCCGAAGGGCCACCGCGTAGCCGTCGTCGTCAGCGTGCTGCTGGAGACCTGGAGCGAGGGCAAATCGCCGAGCTATTTCCCGCGCACCACGCCGCTGCCGCCCGGCTCCAAGGACGTCGCCGGCATCAACTGGTCGCAGTTCGGCGGCAACGAGGGCGTGTGGCGGCTGTCGCGCAACCTGAAGGACCTCGGCATCCCGGCCACCATGTTCTGCAACGGCCGCAGCGCCGAGGTCTGGCCCGAGGCCGTTTCGGCCTTCGCCAAGGCCGGCCATGACGTCGCCGGCCACGGCTACCTGCAGGACCAGACGCTGTTCTCGATGAACTCCGACCGCGAGCGCGAGACCATCAAGAAGACCTTGGACCTGATCGAGAAGGCCGCGGGCAAGCGGCCCACCGGCTGGGTGACGCCGATCTACGGCCAGTCGGAGAACACTCTGGAATATCTCGCCGAGGCCAAGATCACCTGGTGTTCCGACGCGCTCGACGCCAGCGTGCCGTACTGGAAGGAGACCAAGGCCGGCAAGATGCTGATGATCCCGTGGAGCGACTTCGTCGACAACCGCGCGCTCCGCGCGAGCCCGCGCATCTACTTCGACGTCTACAAGGACATGTTCGACTATCTCTACGCCTGCGAGCCCGGCGCGCTGATCAATATCGGCATTCACAGCCACTTCGGCGGCCGGCCGGCGATGACCGCGGTGTTCCGGCAGATCCTGGAATACTTCCGCGGCCACAAGGACGTCTGGTTCGCCCACCACCACGAGGTGGCGAAGTGGATCAAGGACGAAGGCATCGAGAACACCAGCTACGCGTCGCGCTTCGGCAAGTAGGTTCAAAAGTAGGTTCAAAAGTAAGTCCAAGAAGAAACGCGGTCCGCCGAACGCGACCGCATCGAGCGACAACCGAATGGGAGGACGACCATGCGCCGCCGGGCGATTGTCTACGCGCTCGCGAGCCTGCTCGCGCTGACGTCGGGCGCTGTGGCGCAGTCGGACTATCCATCGCGGCCGGTGCGCATCATCGTCAACTCGGCGCCGGGCGGAGGCACCGACATCCTCGCCCGCGTCATCACCCAGCAGATGTCGAAGGGCGGCTTGAGCTTCTTCGTCGAGAACCGCGGCGGAGGCGGCGGCATTGTCGGCATCGAGGCGGTGCGCAACGCCCCGGCCGATGGCTACACGCTGCTGATGACGCCCAGCACCGTCGCGGTGCTGCCCGCCGTCACCAAGGAGGCGCGTTACGACCCGGCCAAGGATTTCGCCGCGATCACGCAGGTCGCCGGCATCTCCAACGTGCTGGTGGTGCATCCCGATGTGCCGGCGAAAACGCTGCAGGAGCTGATCGCACTGGCGAAGTCCAAGCCCGGCGCGCTCAACTACGGCTCGGCCGGCGCCGGCAGCTCGCCGCACATGAGCATGGAGCTCCTGAAGAGCATGGCGGGCATCGACCTGCAGCACATTCCGTTCAAGGGCACCGCGCCGGCCATGACCGAGGTGCTGTCCGGCCGTGTCTCGGCGCTGTTCTCGAACCTGCTCACCGCGAAGCCGCTGATCGAGGCCGGCAAGCTCCGCGCGCTGGCGATCTCCGGACCCAAGCGTGTCTCGACCTTGCCCGACGTGCCGACCGTCGCCGAAGCGGGCGTGCCGGGCTATTCGGCGCTGCAATGGTACGGATTGCTCGCGCCGGCGGGCACGCCGCAGGCCGCGATCGACAAGCTCCAGGCCATCGTCGCCGATGCGCTGCACACCAACGACGTGCGCGAGCGCCTCGCGCAAGACAGCGCCGAACCGGTCGGCAGCAAGTCCGCCGAATTCGCCGCGCTGATCAAATCCGACATGGAAAAATGGGTGCGCATCGCCAAGGCGGCGAATATACAAGCCGAATAACAACACTTCGAACGACACACTGAACTTTGGAATGGGAGAACGTCCATGCTTCGATTGATCCTTGCGGCCGTAGCGCTTTTGACCGCGACCTTCGGCGCGCAGGCGCAGAGCGCCTGGCCGAACAAGCCGGTGAAGATCCTGGTGCCGACCGCGGCCGGCGGCACTGCCGACAACACCGCGCGCATGTTCGCGCAGTATGTCAGCAAGTCGCTCGGCCAGCAGTTCTATGTCGAGAACCGCGGCGGCGCCGGCAACACGCTGGGCATCGACTCGGTGGTGCGCTCGCCGGCCGACGGCTACACGCTGCTGCTCGGCGCCGGCACCATTGCGATCAACCACCTGATCTACAAGAAGCTGCCCTATGACGTGCTGCGCGATCTGACGCCCGTCACCCAGATGATCTCGCTGCCCAACGTGCTGGTGGTGCATCCGTCGCAGCCGATGAAGACGCTCGCCGACTACATCGCCGCCGCCAAGGCCGCGCCAAACAAGATCGACTACGCGTCGGCCGGCATCGGCAGCAACCTGCACATGGCGATGGAGCTTCTGAAATTCCGCACCGGCATCGAGGTGACGCATGTGCCCTACAAGGGCGTCGGCCCGGCGCTTCAGGACACGCTCGCCGGCCACGTGATGTCGATGGTGTCGAACGCCGCATCCGCCAAGCCGCATATCGACGCCGGCAAGATTCGCGCGCTCGGCGTCACCTCTCTCAAAAGAAGCCCGGCGCTGCCGGACGTGCCGACCATCGATGAGCAGGGCGTGAAGGGCTACGAGGTGCTGAACTGGTTCGGGCTCTTTGCTCCCGCGGGTACGCCCAAGGAGATCGTCGACAAGCTGCAGGCCGAAGCCGCCGCGATGATGAACGATCCCAAGACCCGCGAGATGCTGAGCGGCGAAGGCGCCGAGCCGGTCGCCAGCAAGCCCGAGGTGTTCGCCGCCTTCGTGAAGGACGAGATCAAGAAGTGGGACGAGGTCGGCAAGGCCGCGAACATCCAGCCGACCGAATAAGCGCGCGACAGGGGCCGTCAATCCAGCTTCAGCCCGATGTCCTTGATGAGCGGCCCCCATCGCTCGAGGTCGTATTGAATGTACTCGCGCACTTTCTCCGGCGTGGACTCCGCGTCCGGCCGGTAGCCGGCATCGACGAGCTTTTGCTGGAAAGCCTGATCCGCCATCGCGTCCCGCGACGCCTGGCTGATGTGCTCGACGATCGCCTTTGGCGTGCCGCGTGGCGCAAACAGCCCGATGAACACAAACACGACCAGGCCGGGCACGCCTGATTCCACGGCTGTCGGGATGTCCGGCGCGACAATCAGGCGGCCGGGACTGGTGACAGCGAGAATCTTGAGCTTGCCGGACTTGTGCAGCTCCAGGACCTGATCGGTCGCGGGCGCGATCAGCATGGAGATCTGCCCGCCGACCGTGTCGGTGATCAGCTGGTTGCCGCCGCGATACGGCACGTGGGCGATACTGGGCGTCTTGGTCAGCGCCTTGAACATCTCGCCGGTGAGATGGCCCATCGAGCCGACGCCCGCCGAGCCGAACGTCACCTTCTGCGGATTGGCGGCCGCATAAGCCGTCAGCTCCGTCAGCGATGCGACAGGCAGCTTGGGATTGACCGCCATCACGAAGGCCGAAATCGCAAAATTGGAAACCGGCACGAGCTCCTTGACCGGATTGTACGCCGGCCGCTTCTTGAGCAGCATTTCCAGGACGAAGGCGGTGGTGGGCGCCACCAGCAGCGTATAGCCATCCGGCTTCGTCCGCGCGGTCGCCGCGCCGGCAATCGAGCCCGCGCCGCCGCTCTGGTTCTCGATGACGAGCGTTCCGAGATGCGGCCGCGCCGCCTCGGCCCATAGTCGGCCGACGAAATCCGTGCCGCTGCCAGGCGCAAAAGGCACCACCAGCCGGATCGGCTTGCTCGGAAATTTGCGTCTTGCAAATAGCGCCGCATCTGCGGTCGCAGGCACGCCCGCAGCCGCAAGCGTCAGCGCGAGAAAATCGCGCCGCTTGATCGTCGATCTGTGCATGTCGCGCCCCGCTTCCCTTCAACCGCCCGATGCGGCCGCTCCCGACTGTTCCAGCAATTTGATCAGCGCATTGAGCGTGCGATTGACCGGCGTCGCCACGCCCAGAGCCTCGCCCTGCTGCGCAATGGCACCGTTGAGATACGCAACCTCGGTCAAGCGGCCCCTCAGGATGTCCTGCGCGGTCGACGACATGGTCTGCGGCATCGCGTCGGCGAGCTTCATCGCGGTCTCGACGATGTCGTCCGGCAGGCGGATGCCCTTGGCCCTGGCGACCGCAACCACCTCGGCGGCGGCCTCGCGCATCAAGACGTTCACCTCGGGCATCGCCACCATCCGGCCGTAAGCCGCGCGGCCGAGCGCCGAGATCGCGTTGTAGGTCGCGTTCATCAGAAGCTTGATCCAGAGCTCGGCCTCGATGTCCTCCGCGATCGCCACCTTGAGGCCCACCTCGCCGAACAGAGCCGCAATATCGGCGAGCAATTCGCCGTCCGGCGCATCCCGGCGAAACGCCTGCAACTGGCCGATGACGATGTTGCCGCCGCCGGTGTGCCGGACCGTCCCCGGCGCTGGGATGTTGGCCCCGACATAGACCAGCACAGGGATCACCTGATTGCGGACGTACCGGCCGATGCGCTCCGGATTGTCGACGCCATTCTGCAGACTGAGAATGACGGCATCGGGCGCAACATGCGGCGCCATCGCGGCGGCTGCGGTTTCGGTGTCGAAGCTCTTGACGCAGAACAGGATGAGGCTTGCGCCGCGAACCGCGGAGATATCGACCGCGGCCGAGAGCGAGACCCGCTCCTCGCTGTCGTGGCCGTGAAGCCGCAAGCCGTGCCGGTTGATGGCTTCGACGTGGCTCTCGCGGCCGATCAACGTCACCCGATGGCCCGCACGAGCCAGAACGCCGCCGAAGTGGGAGCCGAGCGCGCCGGCTCCCACCACAGCGATGTTGGACCATGTCCGGTTCGTCATCGCAGGAACTGAAGCAGACCTGCGAAGCGTTGGCCACCGTCAGGCTTTGGCCGGCGCCGGACGCGTCACGAGCCAGATGCCGAGCGCCACCGGGACGATGCCGGCGAAGTCCGCATAGGAGACGTGCTCGCCGAGCAGCAGCCAGCCGAAGAACATGCCGAGCGGCGGCATCAGGAAGTGGTACGAACTCGCTGCCGTTGCGCCCAACAGATTGAGCAGCTTGAACCACAGCACATAGGCGAACACCGAGACCAGCAGCACCAGGAACGCTGCAGCGGCGGCGAGCCGCCAGGTCGGCACGATGTCGCCGACGCTCTCGAACGTGAAGGCGAACGGCAGCACCGCAAAGCCTGCCGAAAGGCTCTGCACGCCGTTGCCGACCCAGAGGTCCCCGCCTTTCGGTGCGAAGCGCTTGTACAGGATGGTGCCGATCACCAGCGACACCAGCGCGACGAGCGTGAACGCAATACCCTCCGGATGATCGAGCCCGCCCGAAAGCCTGTGCTGAACCACGAAGGCCACGCCGCCGACGCCGAGCACCAGGCCGAACGCCTTGCGCCAGGTCATGCGCTCGCCAAGAAAGATTGCGGCCAGCACGGCCGTAAGCACCGGGTTGGCACTGATCACCAGCGCCGACAGCCCCGACGAGATGCTGCGCAGGCCGAGATAGGCGATGCCGAGATAGCCGGCCTGATTGGCGACGCCGAGCGCGGCAAACAGGATCAGGTCGCGGCGGCTCATCTTGAGCGAGCCGCCCGATAGCAGCACCGCCACAAGCATCACGACACCGGCCAACAGGAAACGGAAGGTCAGCAGAAGCAGCGGCGGGCAATCCAGAATGGAGACCTTGGCGACCGCATAGGCTGCGGACCACAGCAGACAGAATGCTGCGACCATGAGAGGTAATTGGATACGGAGACCGGGTGATGAAATCGCGAGTGTGGCCGCGCGCATGGGAAAATCTCCTTTGTGCGCACCGACATAGGCTCACCGTCTTGCATTTGGAAATTAAATGATAAAATGTTGTGCAGTGATATTTTGAATGGTGACGGCCATGCTCGATCTGGAGCTGCTTCGAAGCTTTGTATCGGTGGTGGATGCCGGCGGCTTCACCCGAGCGGGGGAGCGCGTCCACCGCACCCAGTCGACCGTGAGCCAGCAGATCCGGCGGCTGGAGGAGATGGTCGGCCAGCCGCTGCTGCACCGGAACGGCAAGCAGGTCTCGCTCACCGAGCAGGGCGAGCGGCTCCTGTCCTACGCGCGGCGCATGCTCGCGCTCGAGCAGGAGGCCCGCGAGGTGGTCGGCAAGCCCGCGAGCGAAGGCGTGCTGCGGCTCGGCATCCCGGAGGACTTCGCGGTCTACCGGCTGACGGAATTGCTCTCCGATTTTGCGCGCTCGCGCCCGGGCCTGCGGCTCGACGTGCGCTGCGGGTTGAGCGTCAGTCTGCGCCAGGCGCTTGAGCGCGGCGAGCTCGATCTCGCGATGTTCAAGCGCGACGCCGGCGAAGGCGGTGCGATCGCTGTCTGGCCCGAGCATCTGCACTGGATCACCAGCAAAGCGCATCCGGTCGCTTTCGACCGCGATCCGCTGCCGTTTGCGATGTCGGAGCCCGGCTGCCTCTACCGCCGGCGGATGATCCATGCGGCGGAGTCCGCCGGACGGTCGTGGCATGTGGCCTATACGAGCCCGAACCTGCCCGGCATCCAGGCCGCGGTGTCGGTCGGCCTTGGCGTCAGCATCCTGTCTGAGGTTGCGATCCTGCCCGAGCACCGCATCCTGACGACCGCGGACGGCTTTCCGCCGATCACCGATACTGAAATGGCCCTGGTTGCGGCACCCGGCGCGTCGGCCGCGACGCGGCGGCTCGCCGAGATGCTGGTGGAATTCCGCTCGACCACCGATTCGCGCAGCGCGGCCTAGCCGCTCCCGGTTCGGCGATGTCGAGCGCGGATCAGTCAAATCCGAAGAACCTCGCCGGGTTGTCGACCAGCACGCAGTCGCGCGCCGCACGATCGGGCACGTAGCGTTCGAGCAGCGAAATGGCGCGAAGCTCGTGCGCGACGCCGTATTCGGAATGGCCGTCCTTGTCGGGACGCAGGAACCGATGCACATGCGGCCAGTCGGTGCCCCAGAGGCAACGGTCCGGCGCCGCCTCGTAGTACATGCGGCCGAACACCGCCACGTCGTCCCAGGGATATGGCACCTTCGAGCGCAGATCGCCGTTCGAAAGCCCGACCCACCAGTTGTCGTTCTTGAGCAGGTCGAGAATGAGCCGCACGACCGGCACCGACGTGCCGCGCTCGACGTCCGGCCCGCCCATGTGGTCGACGATGGCCGGGATCTCGATCTTGCGCAGCTCGTCCGCGACGGCGAGGAAATCATCGCCGAAGCCGAACACCTTCACGAACCAGCCGATCTCGCGCACGCGGGCGAGCGAGCGGCGCAGGCCGTCGAGCGACGGCGCCAGCTTGAAGGCGCCGCCGAAATTGAAGCGCGCGCCGCGGATACCGGCCGCATGCATCTGCGCAAGCTCAGCATCGCTGACGCTGTCATCGATGATGCCGACGCCGCGGTACTTGCCCTTCGGCGCGCGGTTGAGCACGTCGATCATATAGCGATGATCGGTGCCGTAGATGGTCGGCTGCACGAACACCGCGCGATCGATGCCCATGGCGTCGTGCAGCGCCTTCATGGCTTCGAAATTGCAGTCTTCCGGTGGCTGATAGAGCGCATTCGGATTGCCGACCGGATAGGTCTTGGCGTCTCCGAAGACGTGGAGATGCGTGTCGCATGAATTTTTCGGCAGACGGTTTTGCATGGGTCATTGCAACGTGATGTTGGCGTCCTTGATGATCGGTGCCCATTTGGCGGTCTCGCGATCGAGATGCGCGCGCAAATCCTCGGGCGTTCCGCTGGCGAACGACATGCCCATCTTGGCGAGCTGCTGACGGCCGGCCTCGCCGGTGAGATAGGCGTTCACTGCGGCGTTGAGCTTGTCGATGATCTCCCGCGGCGTGCCGGCCGGCGCGAACAGCGCATTCCAGCCGCTCGCCTCGAAGCCGCGAAGCCCGGATTCGTCGACCGTCGGCACGTTCGGCAAATCGCCGACGCGGGCCAGCGTCGTGACCGCGAGCCCGCGGATGTCGCCCTGCTGCACGTTCGGCACGAAGGTCGGGATGTAGTTGAAGCCCACTTGCAGATCGCCGGAGATCAGATCGGGCAGCGCCTGCGTCGCGATCCGATAGGGCACATGCACGATGGAAGTGCCGGCGAGCTTGTTGATCATTTCGAGCACGATGTGAGCCTGCGAGCCCACGCCCACGGTGCCGGCGTTGAGCTTGCCGGGATTTTTCTTCGCATGCTCGATCAGCTCGGCGAGGTTCCTGGCCGGCAGCTTCGGGCTGCCGACGATGATCAGCGGCGAGGCGCCCATCATGATGATCGGCGCAAAGGCGCGGTCCGGATCGTAACCGATGTTCTTGTAGACGAACTTGTTGGTCACGGTCGGCCCGAGCGTGCCGAGAAAAAGCGTATAGCCGTCGGGCGCGGCTTTCGCAGCCGCGAGGCCGCCGACATTGCCGCTGGCGCCGGGCCGGTTCTCGACCACGAAGGGCTGGCCGAGCTTTTCGCCGAGCGCGGCGCCGACGGCACGCGCCAGGATGTCGGTGCTGATGCCGGGCGGGAACGGCACGATGATCGTCACCGGCCGCGTCGGCCAGGGCTCCGCGGCGAGCGCGGGCCAGGTTGCCAGCGCGGCCCCGGCCAGCACGCAGAGCGTCGTCAGCAGGCCGGCGACTGCCCGGATCATCGAACTATCCCTTGTTGTAGAACACCGGCACCGGCACGCCTTCCTTGATCGAGCCGATGCGCGTGTCCTCGCCGCCCTTCTTCTTCTCGCAGAGCTCCAAGACCCGCATGATGTCGGCGCGCGGCACGAACACCACGCCGGTGTCGTCGGCGATGACGAGGTCGCCGGGATTGACGCGCACATCGCCCATCTGGATTTCGCCGTTGATCTCGACGGTCTCGAGCCGCCACTTGCCGGTGACCGGCGTGATCTCGCTCGCCCAAAGCGGATAGCCGGACGAACGCGAATGCGCGACGTCGCGGATGCCGCCCATCACGATGGCGCCGCGCTCGCCCTGGCGCTGGCCGGTGAGCGCCGAGATGCCGCCCATGTTGGAGACGCCGGAAACGCCGGAGATCACCAGCACGTCGCCGTCCTCGGCGAGGTTATGGGCCTCGAACTCGGCCATCTTGTTCTTGTTCTCGCGCGCGACCACGAACGGATCGGAGCGCTGCGCGATGTTGCGCACCGTGAGCGCCGGACCGCAAATGAGCTTGCCGGGCAAGGTCGGCCGCAGCGTGGTGGCGCCGATTGCGCCTTCCGGGATGCCGAGGTCGTCCATCACGTCGGAGACGAGGCTGGTGCATTCGCCGAGCGCGAGGAAGCGCGCCACGCTGCCTGCCGGCGGCTTCGGCGTCGACGTCATGCGGATGCGGTCGGCGGCGATCCGGCCGGTGAGTTTCTTGCCGTTGAGCTCGGTCATGACGTTTCCTCGTTTCCTTGCGCTTGGGTGCGGCGAAATCTGGCACAGACCACTAGACGTGCGCCATCGGCCCCTGAAAAAGTCTGGCGCGGGGCGCCGCCTTCATTTTCCTCCTTCCTCCAAAGAGGAGGCGGGCGCCGAAAGGCGCAGAACAAAAAGCGCCTCGCGGCGCCCAACCTGGCGGCGTCTCTCGTCTCGGGACCGCTCTTCCGGGCTCGGACCAGCGAGCTGACCTCGCCTTATCCAGGCGGCATTTGCGCCGCCCTTCAGTCCGTCCGCGTCCAGCCACTGAAGGCAGCCCCGTCTTGCGACGGCGCGGGCGGTATCCGAGACGACCCAGGCTCTGACTTGCGTAAACACAGAACCCGGGCGCCACACCCTGCTCCGCCAACATGACGCCTCATGAGAGCGCCCTCAGTTGAGCAAGGCATGCCCGGAATACAGGGTCTGAAAGAGAAGAAAAGATTATTGCGATTTCGAGTGTTGACAGAGTGGGGACAGAAAGAGGTGCCAAGCTCCATAGACAACGGCGGTGTCATTCCGGACGCCCCGAAAGGGGCGATCCGGAATGACAGCGGTGGGTGTGGCGACGCGCAGAAAAATTGCCGGCTCAATCCAACTGGATTTTTGCGTTACGGATCACGGCGGCGAGACGGTCGGTCTCGGCTTTGAGAAACGCGCGGAATTCGGCCGGCGTGTTGCCGACCGCCTCGGCGCCCTGCTCGGCGATGCGGTCGCGCACGGTGGGCTCCGACAGCGTGTCGATCGCGCTCTTGTGCAAGCTTACAATGATGCTGTCGGGCGTCTTGGCGGGAGCCAGCAGCCCGAACCAGGTGCCGGTGACATAATCGAGCCCGCCCTCGCGGAACGTCGGCACGTCGGGCAGCAGCGGCGAGCGGGCGTGCGACGCGATCGCCAGCGCCTTCAGCTTGCCGCTCTTCACCAAGCCCAGCACCGGCAGCACGCTGGCAAACAGCATCTGCACGCTGTTGCCCATGACGCCGACCGACGCCGGCCCGCCACCGGAATACGGCACGTGCACGATGTCGGCGCCGGTCATCGAGCGGAACAGCTCGGTCGCGAGATGCGGCCCGCTGCCCGCGCCGTAGGACGCGTAGTTCAGCGCGCCGGGACGCGCCTTCACATACGCCAGGAATTCGGCGAGCGAGTTCACCGGCAATTCCGGCGGCACGACCAGCACGGTCGGCGAATTCGCGATCAATGTGATGGGCGCAAGATCGCTCTGCGGATCGAAGGCGAGCTTGCGGTAGAGCGACGGATTGGCGGCAAGCCCGATGCTCGCCATCACCAGCGAATAGCCGTCGGGCGCGGCTTTGACGACCTGCAAGGTGCCGGTGTTGGTGTTGCCGCCCGGCCGGTTGAGCGGCACGAAGGATTGCCCGAGCCGCTTGCCGAGGCCTTCGGCGACGAGGCGTGCCAGCAGATCAGTGCCGCCGCCGGCCGCGAACGGCACCACCAATTCGACGGCACGCGTTGGATAGTTTTGGGCCTGCGCGGGCAGAGCACCGAGCGCGAGCACCGCTGCAAGCGCAGCAAGAATACGATTCAACATCATCTGTGCAGCACTGGGTCCCCGCTTCCGCGGGGACGAACGGTTGATGGTCCGGCGAACTCTCTCCCCGTTCGTCCCCGCGGAAGCGGGGACCCAGGGCGATTTATTCCGAAACTTCAATTTGAGCGGGTCAAACGTCGCCTTACCGGCCGAGCGCCTTGGCCATCACCTGCTCGCAGCGCAGGTTCTCCTCCTCGACCAGCTCGCCGCCCATCGCCTTGCGGGCGAACTCCGACGGCACGCCGGCCATCTGCCAGCGGCACGGGAACACGTTCTGCGCCTTCCACCAGTCGGCGTCGTGGGCGACGTAGCTGTCGTCGACCTGCTCGACCTCGGTGGTGTATTCGGTGACGAAGCCGTTCGGCTCGACGAAATACGAGAACACGTTGGCGCCCGGGCCGTGGCGGCCGACGCCCCACATGATCTCATAGCCCTTCTTGCGGACGCGGCCGGCGCCGCGCATCAGCCCGTCGATGTCGGGCATCTCGTAGGCCATGTGGTTGAGCGACGGCCCCTTGCCGCGGGCGAGCGCGATGCTGTGATGGTCCGAGCAGCAGCGCACGAAGTCCATCATCTGGGTCGAGTCGCTCCACGTGAAGCCCAGGACGTCGAGGAAGAACTTGGTCTGGTTCTCGATGTCGGCGCTGTTGAGCACCACGTGGGTCAGCTTGGTGGGGCGGGTCTTGTCGTCGACCGCACTGGCATGATCGGCGACGTCCGCCGAGATCACGATCGGATGGCCCTCCGGCGTCGAGACGCGGAAGCCGTAGCCTCCGCCGGCGCTCCTTTCGAGCTCGCCCGCGGGGCCTGCGAGCTTCATGCCCGTCGCCTTGGCCTTGGCGTAGAGCCCGTCGATCGCGGCGCGGTCGGGGGCGGAGAAATGCACTCCCAAAAGGCCGGCGCGGGGCCGCTCGCGAAGCGTCAGCACGTGGTGGTCGCGGCTGGTCCCGCGCAGGTGCAGCGTATCGCCCTCGCCCGAGACGTCCTCGAGCGCCCAGACCTGGCGGTAGAACTCGGCGGACTTCTGCAGGTCGTGGACGCCGAGCTCGATGCTGCGCAGGCCGTTGATCCGGGGGTCGCTCATGGCTTTCGTTTCCTCGTTCGATATCCGCCCGGAATAACCGGTTCCGGCTTTGTTGCGGCGCAGACTAGCGCAAAAAACCGCGGCTGGCAGCCGCTGCGCAGCGCTCCTTGCATCCCTCCCCCGGCACCGGCGCTTGTTGCTTTCGCAACCGGAACGGCGCAAATTTGCCAGCCGAGAACCGGTCTAAAAATGCCGGCTGGCTTGCAGGGAAAGAACGCCGCCGCGCGGGGTAAGGGGCTGGCCCAGAGAATTCGCCCAAGGAAAAGGCAGAGAAGCAACATGCCCGAGAAGTTCGTCGCAAAAGCCTCCGAGTTCACCAACGGCGACCGCCGTATCGTGTTCGTCGGCGATAACGAGATCGGCGTCTTCAAGCACGAAGACAAATATTACGCCTACAGCAACTTCTGCCTGCACCAGGGCGGCCCAGCTTGCGAAGGCCTGACCATCGCCAAGGTCGAGGAGCGGCTGCGCCCCGACAAGACCTCGCAGGGCCTGTACTTCTCCGAGAAGGACATGAACTTCGTCTGCCCGTGGCACGGCATGGAATACGACATGAAGACCGGCGAGTGCATCTCGAACCGGAAGATGAAGCTGAAGAAATTCCAGGTGCTCGAAAAGGGAGACGAGGTTTATGTCGTCGCCTAAGGCCGCCGCAAAGACGGCGCGCCGCCCTGCCGCGGTTGCCAAGCTGAAGGCGACCGCCACGCGGACTGTGGCACCGAAGCCGAAGACGCCACAGACCGGGCTCTCGGCGGACGCCATCAAGCTTGCCGAAGAGATCGAACGCGCCTTCGCGAAAAGCGACGACGCGATCACCGAAGAGGCGATGCAGGCGCTGATGGCGACCTTGTGCCGGGTCTATGCGGCTCAGGTCGAGAACGGCAAGCAATACACCCCGATTCCGGAAGGGCAGATCGTCAGCCCCACCGGCGTGATGGTGACGGCGAGCGGCCTGCTCAAGGCCGCCAACCTCGCAGTGTTCGAACTCGGAATGTGGCAGAGCTGGACGGGACGCTGACCCCAAGGCCTGCCGGAATAAAGACTCTAGGCTAAGAAAGATTTGGACTCTCAGGAGAGACGCCATGGACCTTATTGCTGATCGCGGCCGGCGCGTAACCGTCGAAGAGCTGAACACCAGCCAGTTGCTGGCCCACGCCCGCAAGCAGGCGGTGCAGCGCAAGTTCGACGACATGCTGATCGTCGATGTCGACGCGCACCACTACGAGAACGAGCACTTCGCCGACATCCTGCCGTTCATGGAAAACGACGTGCTCAAGCAGCTCGCGATGTCGGGCCGCGCCAGCACCCGGGCCCGCCCCAACCTGACGCCGCAGACTATCGGCTTCCAGGACATGGGTGGCCGCGTGACGCGCTATCCGTTGCGCGGCACCGAGAAGACCAAGGACGGCTACGCCCGCGACGTCGAGCTCGGCCATCGCTGGATGGACGCCATGAGCGTCGACTACTCCTGCCTGTTCCCGACCGGCATGCTCTCCATCGGCCTGCATCCGCAGGCCGAGATGGAGGCCGATCTGTGCTGGGCTTACAACCGCTGGCTCACCGAGAAGGTGCTGCCGGATTCCGGCGACCGTTTCTTCTCGATGCTGACCCTGCCGTTCTCCGACCCGGACGAGTGCCTGCGCCATGTCGAGAAGTTCGGCGACCGCAAGCACGTCGGCGGCTTCATGGTCACGACCGTGCGCAACAACCTCGCGGTCAACGACAACCGCTACATGAAGGTCTATCGCGCCATCGAAGAGCGCGGCCTGGTGCTGTCGTTCCACTCCGGCCCGAACTGGGGCGAGCCGATCTTCAAGAGCTGCAACCGCTTCCTCACCGCGCATGCGCTCGGCTTCAGCTGGTACAACATCGTCAACCTGTCGAACTGGGTCATCAACGGCATGGGCGAGCGTTTCCCCAAGCTGCCGGTGGTCTGGATCGAGTCCGGCCTCGCCTGGATCCCGTTCCTGATGCAGAAGCTCGACCACGAGTACATGCTGCGTCCGTCGGAGGCGCCGCTGCTCAAGAAGAAGCCGTCGGAATACATGCGCGACATGTACTACTCGTCGCAGCCGATGGAGATCCAGGACATGGGCGCGCTGGAGACGACGTTCCGCATGATGAACGCCGAGACCCAGCTGATGTACTCGTCGGACTATCCGCACTGGGACTTCGACCTGCCGTCCACCATCAGCGACCTGCCGTTCCTGTCCGAGAAGGCCAAGCACAACATCCTCGGCGGCACCGCGGCGCGGCTGTTCAAGCTCAAGCCGCGCAACGAGAAGCAGAAAGAGAACCTGGTCAAGTTCGGAAACCACACCGCCGCGGCCTGATCTCCCGCATAGCATTTCAAATGAACCGGGGCGGCACCTAGTGCCGCCCCGGTTTTATTTTAGCGAGCACCTTGTCCCGTTGTTCGCACTGCGAACCACAACGGCGGTGTCATTGCCGGGCTTGACCCGGCAATCCATGAGCGGCTGCCGCAAAGGCAGCTTTACGTAAGACTTCCGTTATTGAGGCTGGGTCATGGACCGCCGGGTCAAGCCCGGCGGTGACAGCAGTGGGTGGGCAGCATTTGTGGTCTGACAGCACCGAGCGACAGCGCGCATGTTGGAGCGGTGCGCTTCCACGCAAGCAGGAAACGCCCTAGGCTTCCTCTCAAAGAAAACGTCTCTGGGAGGACGCCATGCTGTATGGGACGCGGGCCCTGCTCGCCGCTGCGGGTTTTGCATTTGCCGCGATGATCACCACCGCGCACGCCGCTGAAATCCAATTGCTGGCCTCGACCGCGATGCGCGAGGCGCTCGACGAGCTGGTGCCGCAGTTCGAGAAGGACAGCGGCCACAAGGTCACGATCAGCTTCTATCCGGCCGCGACGCTGGTGTTGAAGGTCAAGGAGAACGCGCCGGCCGACCTCGTGATGACGACGCCGGACAATCTCACCGAACTCACCAACACCAAGCACCTGGTCGACGGCACGCGCACCGACTTCGTGCACTCGCGCGTCGGCGTCGCCGTGAAGGAAGGCGCGCCGAAGCCCGACATCAGCACGCCCGACGGGCTCAAGGCGGCGTTCCTCGCCGCGAAATCGATCGGCGTCAGCCGCGGACCGAGCGGCGTGCACCTGCTCGGCCAGATGGCCAAGATCGGCATCGCCGATCAGGTGAAGGCCAAGATGGTGCAGCCCGATCTCGGCGTGCGCGTCGGCACGCTGATCGCCGACGGCAAGGCGGAGATCGGCGTGCAGCAGATCGGCGAGCTGCTGCCGATCAAGGGCATCGTGTTCCTCGGGCCGCTGCCGGCCGAGCTGCAGACGGTGATCATCTACGGAATGGCGCGGTCCGCGAATGCCAAGCAGTGGGACGCGGCGAGCACTCTGGTGAAGTATCTGACGTCGCCCGGCGTGGGGCCGAAGCTGAAGAAGATCGGGCTCGATCCGGCGTAGTGGTTGCGACACCGGCGGTGCCATCCCTCCCCGCCAGGGGAGGGTGGACTCGCGAGGCGACAGCCGAGCGAGGCCGGGTGGGGAGATGCCTGCAACGATCGTACGCTCTGCCGTGTGGCGACATCTCCCCACCCGGCCGCTTCGCGGCCACCCTCCCCTGGCGGGGAGGGATCGCACCGCCGACGCAGCAGCACCTACTTCACGAACTCGTTCGTATAGAGCCCCTCGAAGCTCTTGAGCTCTTTGTTTGCTTCAAGAAGCTTCGCCTCGATCGAGACCTTCTGCGAATGGTCGAGCCCCGGCACTGTCACATGCAGGTCCTTGGCGTGGGCCTTTGACACGGTTTGCCAAGCAGCAGCCAGCACCTGCTGGTCCATCGTGTCGTAACGCTTCTTCAGGATCTCCAGCGCCTGATCCGGCGTCTCCAGGATCATCCGGTTCGCCGCCGCCAGCGCGCGCACGATGCGCACGCATTTCTCGCGCTCCTTCGCGCATTTGTCCGGCCGCGCGTAGATGAGACCATAAGCAAAGGGCAACAGGTCCGGCGCGTCGACCGTGCCGCTCGCCAGCATCACGGCCGCGCCCTTGATCACCGCGTCGGTGGTGTACGGCAATGACGTCGCGAAGCCGTCGAGTTGCTTGGTCTGCAGCCCCGCCAGCATCCCGGGCGGGTCCATCGGCGCGATGCGCACGTCCTTCTCGATGTCGAGGCCGCCGCGGTTCACCACCAGCCGTTCCCAGGCATGCACGATGCTACCGACGCCCTGGATGCCGATGGTCTTGCCTTTCAGTGCCTTCGCCCGCTCGGCGAGCGGCATCTTGTCGGTGATGCCGGCCGCCTCCGCCACGTCCTTGCGCAGCACGAACTCGACCAGCGGACGGTCGACCAGGTTGGCGATGGCGAGCATCCGCTGCCCGGAGGCCGCCGCGCGCAGGAACACCGGCCCGGTGCCGATGGTAAAATCGGCCGCGCCGGCGATCACCGCATTGGGCGAGCCCACGCCGACGATGGTGCGGTGCGAGACCTTGAGGCCCTCTTTCTTGTAGAATCCCGCATCCTCGGCGATGAAGGCCGAGGCGAAGGTGAGCGTCGCGGCCGGCAGCGCGATCAGGACTTCCAGCTCTTGTGCCTGAATTGGGGTGGGACCGAGCCCAACCGCGAATGCAACGGCAGCCGCAGTGCGGAGTTTGAACATCGTCGCCTCCCTCACTATCGTTTTAGGTGTTGGGCGGCAGAATTCCGGAAGCCGCCGCAAACTGCAAGGCGCTTTGCGACGCACAGCTTGAGAGACCGCTGATGAAAGTTCCGTTCAAAGGCGCGATCGACTGCGATCTTCATCCGGCGATGCCGAGTGCCGTCGCGCTGTTGCCTTATCTGGACGAATACTGGCGCGATCAGCTCGTCGACCGCCATATCGACCGCTATCCGTTCACGCTGACGAGCTATCCGCCGAACGCGCCGCTGTCCGCGCGGCCCGACTGGCGGCAGGCCTCGGGACAGCCTGCCGGCGATCTCGAGGCGATCCGGCGCCAAGCGCTGGAGCCGTTCGGAACTTCGCTCGCGATCTGCAACGTGCTGCACGGCGCGGTGGCGCTGTTCAACGAGGACATGGCGATGGCGCTGTGCCAGGCCGTGAACGACTGGGTCGCGAAAGAGCTGCTCGACCGCGAGCCGCGGCTGCGCGCCTCGATCCTGGTGCCGCTGCACAACCCGCAACTCGCGGTCGCCGAGATCGAGCGGCTGGCGGACGACAAGCGCTTCGTGCAGGTGCTGCTGTTCGCCATGAACGAGATGCTGCTCGGCCGGCGCATCTATTGGCCGATCTATGCGGCGGCCGAAAAGCACGGGCTCGCCATCGGCATCCATGCCGGCAGCACCTACCGCCACGCGCCGATGGCGTCGGGCTGGCCCGCGCACCGCGTCGAGGACTATGTGGCGCAGTCGGCGGCGTTCGAGTCGCAGCTGCTGAGCTTCCTCGCCGAAGGCGTGTTCCAGAAGTTCACGGCGCTCCGGCTGGTGCTGATCGAATCGGGTTTCACCTGGCTGCCGAATTTGCTCTGGCGCACCAGCAAGGGCTGGCGCGGCATGCGGGCGGAAACGCCGTGGATCGACCGGCCGCCGGCCGAGATCGTGCGCGAGCACGTGCGCGTCACCCTGCAGCCGGTCGATGCGCCGGAGGGCGACGCCAAGACGCTGATGCAGACGCTGGAACACATCGGTTCCGACCGGATGCTGCTGTTCTCGACCGACTATCCGCACTGGCAGTTCGAGGGCGAGGACGTGCTGCCGGATGGGCTGCCGCCCGAGCTTGTGAAGCGAATCCTGACCGACAATGCGCTCGAAACCTATCCGCGTTTGCGCCAGGGGGCGCAGATCGGCGATAATAGACACACCCAGAAGGAGGCCGTCCGATGAACATTCCGGTTCGGCACACCGCCGCGGCGACCAGGCTTTCGATCGTCGATTGCGACATCCATCCGGCGTTCCGCAAGCCGTCGGACCTCTATCCGTTCATGGAGGCTCGCTGGCGCGAGCACATGACGACGTTCGGCGAGCATCTGCGCCAGGGCCTGTCCGGGCAGCTGCAATGGCCGCGCATGATGGCGGCGGGCATGCGGGTCGATGCATTTCCCGAGGAAGGCCCGCCCGGCTCCGATCTCGAATTGATGCGCCGGCAGCACCTCGACGCCAACGGCGTCGAATACGGCATGCTGATGCAGCTCTCCAAAGGTGGCATGGAGGAGCGCAACCTGGAATTCGCCGCGGCGCTGTCGCACGCCATCAACGAATGGCAGCTCGAAACGTTTGTGAAACCTGAACCTCGCCTCCGCGCCGGCATCGTGGTGCCGCAGGAGGACGCGGCCTTCGCGGTGAAGGAGATCGAGCACCGCGCGACCGACAAGTCGTTTGCGCAGATCATCATCTCGCCGCGCTCCAGCGATCCGCTCGGCCACCGCCGTTATTGGCCGATCTTCGAGGCGGCCGAGCGCTGCAACCTGCCGATCGGGCTGCATGTGCAGGGCTTCAGCGGCGGGCACGCCTCGACGTCGTCGGGCTGGCCGACCTATTACATGGAAGAGCATTACGCCGCGACCACGGGCATGCAGAACACCGTGACGAGCCTGGTGTTCGAGGGCGTGTTCGAGCGCTTCCCGAAACTGAAGATCGTGCTCATTGAAGGCGGCTTCGCCTGGGCGCCGTCGCTGTCATGGCGCATGGACAAGCATTGGGAGCGGATGCGCGCCGAGACGCCGCATGTGAAGCGCCCGCCTTCCGAATACATCCGCGAGCATGTGTGGTTCACCACGCAGCCGATCGAGGAGCCGGAGAACCCGCAGCATCTCGCCGAGGTCATTGAATGGCTCGGCTGGGACCGGCTGATGTTCTCGACCGACTATCCGCACTGGGACTTCGACCATCCGCAGCATGTGTTCAAGTTCGCGATGACCGAGACGCAGAAGGCGCAAGTGTTCAGGGACAACGCCCGCGCGTTGTACAATCTGCCGTGAAGCGTCAGGTGGTGGCCCGCGCGGCCGATCTGCCGCCGGGCGGATGCATGCTGGTCACGGTCGCGGGCCGCGAGATCGGCGTGTTCAACGTCGGCGGCGAGTTTTTTGCACTGGCCAACCGCTGCCCGCACGAGGGCGGCCCGCTGTGCCAGGGCCGCATCGGCCCGCTGATCCAATCCGACGGACCGGGCAGCTATCGGCTCGAGCGGGACAAGGAGTTCCTGCGCTGCCCGTGGCACGGCTGGGAGTTCGACATCCGCACCGGCCAGTCGTGGTGCGATCCGAAATCGACCCGGGCGCGGCAGTTCCAGGTCACGGTGGAGCCCGGCGAAAAGCTGGTGAAGGGGCCGTACATTGCCGAGACCTTCCCGGTGGCGGTCGAGGAGGAATACGTCGTCATCGAGATCTAGCGGCCTGCTGGAGAAAATGAATCCAGATTTCAGTTTTATGATTCGACGAATTTCTTCTTGTTAGCCAACATGTTGATGGTCCCATAATACCACTCACACGGCTGTGATGGCGCGCGACAATCCGCGCAGATGCGATTGCTTGCCGCGACGCAATATAAACGGCTGTTCATTTTGAGGGGCCGGAATGCTGCGACTTCATTTTGAGTCTTTAGGCGTGTCGAGCCTCCATCGACCCAAGCACCCTCGACCAACCGCCCACCTCTAACCCTTTCCCTGGAATCCGGAATGCCCATGACCCCGTTTCGTGCTGTGCGGCTCTCATCGACTGCTGCGCTGACCGCGCTTGGCCTCGCCACCATCGTGCTGGGCGGCTGCTCCGAGAGCCCGGCGGAGGCCACTGAGGAAAAGGCGCCGCCGCAGGAGGTGAGCGTGGTGGCGCTCGAGCCCGCGGCGCGGCCGGTGATCCGCGAGTTGCCGGGCCGCATTGCGCCGACGCGCATCGCCGAGGTGCGGGCCCGCGTCTCCGGCATCGTGGTCAATCGCAACTTCGAGCAGGGCACCGACGTCAAGCAAGGCGATGTGCTGTTCGAGCTCGATCCGAACCCGTTCGAGATCGAGCTGCAGGCGCAGGAGGCGGCGCTCGCGCGCGCCAACGCGGTGCTCACCCAGGAGGCGCAAAACGCCAAGCGCGCGCAGGCGCTGCTGCCGTCGCGCGCGATCGCGCAGGCCCAGTACGACACCGCGATCGCGACCTTGCGCCAGGCCGAGGCCGACGTCGCGGCGCGCACGGCCGACGTCGCTCGCGCCAAGCTCAATCTCGACTACACCAAGGTCCGTGCGCCGATCAGCGGCCGCATCGGCCGCGCGCTGGTCACCGAGGGCGCGCTGATCGCCCAGGCCGATGCCACCAACATGGCGACGATCCAGCGGCTCGATCCGATCTATGCCGACTTCACCCAGTCGGTCGCGGAGCTGAACCAGCTGCGCCGCGAGTTCGCCCGCGGCGATCTGGAGGAGTTCGCGCCGGGCGTCGCGAAGGTGCGGCTGATCCTCGACAACGGCGAGGCCTATCCTTACGTGGGCCGGCTCTTGTTCTCCGAGGCCACCGTCGATCCGGGCACCGGCCAGGTGACGCTGCGCGGCGAATTCCCCAATCCGAAGACGGAGCTGCTGCCCGGCACCTATGTGCGGGTGCAGATCGAGCAGGGCATCGATCCCGATGCGCTGGCGGTGCCGCAGCAGGCGGTGCGGCGGAACGACGCCGGCGGCAGCGAGCTGTTTCTGGTGCGCAACGACAACCGCGCCACCGTGGCGCCGGTGCGGCTCGGCCGCGCGGTCGACAACCAGTGGCTCATTCTCGAAGGCGCCAAGCCGGGCGACCGCGTGATCGTCGACGGCTTCCAGAAGTTCGTGCCGGGCGACGTGATCGATCCGAAACCCTGGCGGCCCACGCTGCGCGCCGCCGACAACGAGCCTGCGGCCACGTCCACGATCCCGCGCCGCGAAGCCAACGCTGACGAGAACGTTTCAACACGCTGACGGAGCACGATGCCCGCATTCTTCATCAACCGGCCCATCTTCGCATGGGTGGTGGCGCTGCTCATTTGCCTGGGCGGCCTGCTCGCGATTCCGTTCCTGGCGGTCGCGCAATATCCGATCATCGCGCCGCCCTCGATCTCGATCAGCACCAGCTATCCGGGCGCTTCGCCGGAGAACCTCTACAACAGCGTGACGCGACTGATTGAGGAGGAGCTGAACGGCGCCAGCGGCATCCTGAATTTCGAGTCCACCTCGGACTCGCTCGGCCAGGTCGAGATCACGGCGAACTTCGTGCCGGGCACCCGCACCGAGCAGGCCTCGGTCGAGGTGCAGAACCGCATCAAGCGCGTCGAGGCGCGGCTGCCGCGCGCCGTGATCCAGCAGGGCATCCTGATCGAGGAGGCCTCCAGCGCGGTGCTGCAGATCATCACGCTGCGCTCGACCGACCGCAGCCTCGACGAGGTCGGGCTGGGCGACTTCATGGTGCGCAACATCCTGGGCGAGATCCGCCGCATCCCCGGCGTCGGCCGCGCCACGCTCTATTCCACCGAGCGCGCGCTGCGCATCTGGATCGATCCCAACCGCCTGGTCGGCTACAACCTCACGGCCGACGACGTCACCAAGGCGATCACGGCGCAGAACGCCCAGGTCGCCTCGGGCAGCATCGGCGTCGAGCCGAGCCATTCGGCCCAGCAGGTCTCAACGCTGGTGCTGGTGAAAGGCCAGTTCGCCGGGCCCGATGAATTCGGTTCGATCGTGCTGCGCGCCAATGCGGACGGCTCGACGGTAAGGCTGCGCGACGTCGCGCGCATCGAAGTGGGCGGCATGAGCTATCAGTTCACCACCCGGGTGGACGGCCAGCCGACCGCGGGCCTTTCGGTGCTGCTGGCGCCCGGCGCCAACGCACTCGCCACGGCCAATGCCGTGAAAGCGAAGATGAACGAGCTGTCGAACGTCTTCCCGGCCAACATCAAGCACGACATCTCGTATGACATCACGCCGGTGGTGGTCGCCTCGATCAACAAGGTGCTGACGACGCTGGTCGAGGCCGTGGTGCTGGTGTTCCTGGTGATGCTGCTGTTCCTGCAGAACATCCGCTACACGCTGATCCCGACCATCGTGGTGCCGGTGGCGCTGCTCGGCACCTGCGCGACGCTGCTGATGCTCGATCTCTCGATCAACATGCTGACGCTGTTCGGCATGGTGCTCGCGATCGGCATCCTGGTCGACGACGCCATCGTCGTCGTCGAGAACGTCGAGCGCATCATGTCCGAGGAGGGCCTGTCGCCCAAGGAAGCCACCCGCAAGGCGATGAGCCAGATCACCGGCGCGATCATCGGCATCACCCTGGTGCTGATGGCGGTGTTCGTGCCGATGGCATTCTTCCCGGGCTCGGTCGGCATCATCTACCGGCAGTTCTCGGTCACCATGATCGCGGCCATCGGCTTCTCGGCGCTGCTCGCGCTGTCGCTGACCCCGGCGCTGTGCGCGACGCTGTTGAAGCCGGTCGCGGCCGGCCACCATCACGCCAGGCGCGGGCTGTTCGGCTGGTTCAACCGCCGCATGGAGCAGGCCAAGGAGGGCTACGGCGGGCTGGTGAGCTGGTCGATCTTCCGCGCCGGCCGCTTCATGGCGATCTATGCGGTGATGCTCGTGGTGGTCGGCTTCGCCTTCACGCGGCTGCCGGGCGGCTTCCTGCCGATCGACGACCAGGGCTTCTTCACCACCGACGTGCAGACGCCGTCGGACGCCTCGTTCCCGCGCACGCTCGAAGCCGTCAAAAGCGTCGAGGAGTATCTGGCGAAGCGGCCGGGCGTCGACACCGTGACGTTCCTCACCGGCTACAGCTTCCTCGGCCAGGGCGCGAACACCGCGCAGGCCTTTGTCACGCTGAAGGACTGGTCCGAGCGCGGCAAAGGCGATTCCGCCGAGCAGATCGTCGCCGACGTCAACAAGCAATTCGCGACATTCCGCGATGCCAAGGTCTCGGCGCTCGAGCCGCCGCCGATCGACAATCTCGGCAATTCGTCGGGCTTCAGCTTCCGCCTGCAGGACCGCGGCCAGCGCGGCTATGCCGAACTGATGAAGGCGAAAGACCAGTTGCTCGCCGCCGCGGCGCGCAGCCCGATCCTTGAGGGAGTCTACGTGGAGGGCCTGCCGCCCGCGCCGCAGATCGAGCTCGTGATCGACCGCGAGAAGGCCGCAGCCTTCGGCGTCACCTTCGAGGAGATCAACAACACCATCTCGACCAATCTCGGCTCGGCCTACATCAACGACTACCCGAACCGCGGACGCATGCAGCGCGTCATCGTGCAGGCCGACCGCGCGGCGCGCATGCAGCCCGACGAGATCATGACCTACAACGTGCGCAACGCGCGCGCCCAGCTGGTGCCGATGTCGTCGTTCGCGACTGTGCAGTGGTCCTCCGGGCCGGCGCAGATCGTGGGCTTCAACTACTATCCGTCGGTGCGCATCTCCGGTCAGGCCAAGCCCGGCTACACCTCGGGCGACGCGATCCGCGAGATGGAGCGGCTCGCCGGCCAGTTGCCGCGCGGCTTCGGCTACGAATGGACCGGGCAGTCGCTGCAGGAGAAGCAGTCCGGCTCGCAGGCGCCGTTCCTGCTGGCGCTGTCGGTGCTGCTGGTGTTCCTGGTGCTGGCGGCGCTCTATGAGAGCTGGACCATTCCGCTCGCCGTGCTGCTCACGGTGCCGCTCGGCATTCTCGGCGCGGTGACGGCCGCGATGCTGCGCGGACTGCCGAACGACGTCTACTTCACGGTCGGCATCATCACCATCATCGGCCTTGCCGCCAAGGACGGCATCCTGATCATCGAGTTCGCCAAGGCGCTGCGCGAGCAGGGCAAGAGCGTGCGGGACGCCACGATCGAGGCCTGCCGCATGCGCTTCCGGCCGATCCTGATGACGGGCTTGGCCTTCGTCATGGGCGTGGCGCCGATGGTTATCGCGCACGGCGCCAGCGCCAAGAGCCAGCAGGCGCTCGGCACCGGCGTGATGGGCGGCATGATCGCCGTGGTGGTGCTGGCGCTGCTGATGGTGCCGGTGTTCTTCGTCGCCGTGCAGTGGGCGTTCAATCGCGCGGCGCGGCAGGAGCTGCGCGAGGCTGCGAAGGCGACCGAGGATGCGGCAACAGAGCGCGCCGCACCGGAGCCCAGCGGCTGATTACTCCGCGGCCGCGGCCGAGGTCGCAGCAAACCGGTTCGGCGGCCGCGGCAGGCCGAGGTTCTCGCGCAGTGTCGCGCCCTCGTAGCGCGTGCGGAACAGGCCGCGGCGCTGCAGCTCCGGAATGACCTGCTCGACGAACGCGTTCAACTCCTGCGGCAAGGTCTGCGGCATGATGTTGAAGCCGTCGGCCGCACCGCCGCGATACCACTCCTCCAGCGCATCGGCGATGTCGGACGCGGTGCCGAACACCACGCGATGGCCGCGCGCGGTGGCGACGCGGACGTAGAGCTGGCGGATGGTCATGTTCTCGGCGCGCGCCATGTCCATGACGACCTTCTGGCGGCCCTGCTGGGTGTTTGTCAGCGGCACGTCCGGCACCGGACCGTCGAGTGGATATTTCGACAGGTCGAGGCCGACGATGTCGGACAGCATCGCAACGCCAAGCTCCGGATGGATGAGCGCCTGGAGCTGCTCGAATTTCTCCTTGGCCTCGTCGCGGCTCTTTCCGACCACCGTCAGCACACCGGGCATCACCTTGATGGAGTCCGGCGAGCGCCCGCACTTCGCGGTGCGCGCTTTCAGGTCGGCGTAGAACTTCTTCGACGCCTCGAGGTTCTGCGACACCGTGAACAACACCTCGGCGGTTCGCGCCGCAAGCTCCAAGCCCGCCTCCGACTGCCCGGCCTGCACGATCACCGGCTGGCCCTGCGGCGAGCGCGGCACCATCAGCGGGCCACGCACCGAGAAGTGCTTGCCCTTGTGGTGCAGCATGTGGAGCTTTTCCGGATGGAAGAATAGCCCGCCCTTCTGGTCGAGCACATGGGCGTCGTCCTCCCACGAGTCCCAGAGCCCCTGCGCCACCTCGATGAACTCAGCGGCGCGCTCGTAGCGCTGGTCGTGCGGCGCGTGCGCCTGATGGCTGAAGTTCAGCGCCTCAGAGGCGGCCGACGAGGTCACCACATTCCAGCCGACGCGGCCCTCGCTCAACTGGTCGAGCGTGGCGAACATGCGCGCCACGTGGAACGGATCGAGATAGGTGGTGGTCGCGGTCGAGATCAGGCCGATGTGGCTCGTCACGGCCGCGAGTGCGCCGAGCAGCGTCAGCGGCTCGAGCCGCATCGACACCGTGGTGCGCTTCCAGATGTCCGGGTCGTCGGGCCCGAACGTCGAATTGCTGTCGGCGTTGAAGACGAAGTCGAACAGCCCGCGCTCGGCGGTCTGCGTGATGGCGATGTAGTGCTTGAGACTCTGGTTGGCGTTCGGCATGACGCCGGGATCGCGCCATGACGCGATGTGATGGCCGGTTCCGTAGAGGAAAAAGCCGAGCTTCATCATGGGTGGCTGCCCTCTCTCAACTCGGTCATTCCGGGGCCGGCCGAAGGCCGGAACCCGGAATCCAGTACCGAGCTCCGAATCCGCGTCTGGATTCCGGGTTCGCGCGTTCCGCGCGCCCCGGAATGACGCCGTGACGCGATCTTACTCCTAACCGAGGTGCTTTTTGAAGAAGTCGACCGTCAGCGCCAGCGCGCGGTCGGCCTCCGGCTTCGAATAGGTCTTGCCGCCGTGGCGGGCGAAGGCGTGGTCGGCGCCGGGATATTTGTGGATCGTCACCAGCGGATTGGGCGACAGCCTGCGCTCCAGCATGTCGTTCACCTCGGCCTGCACCCAGCGGTCCTTCATGGCCATGTGCAGGACGAACGGCCGGTGAAGGTTCTTCACCTCCTTGATGCGGTGCTCGATATAGGTGCCGTAGTAGGCCACCGCGCAGTCGATGTCGGTGCGGCAGCACATCAGGTAGCAGAGCTTGCCGCCGAGACAGTAGCCGACCGCGCCGACCTTGCCGTTGCACTCCGGGATTTTCTCCAGGTAGTGCCAAGTGTCCTCCATGTCGCGGACGCCGAGGTCGTAGTCGAACTCGTAATAGAGATCGAACGCCTTCTGCACGTGATCGGGATTCTTGTCGGACAATTCGACACCCGGCTCCTGCCGCCAGAACAGGTCCGGCACGAGGCAGACGAAGCCCGCTTCGGCGAACTCATGGGCGTGATGGCGCATCGTGTCGTTGACGCCCCAGATCTCCATGATGGCGATGACGGCGCCGACCGGCTTCTTGTCCGGATAGGCGATGTAGGCGCCCATCTCGCCATCACGGAGCTTTACGCGGATGTTCTCGGTTCGCATTTTCCTGCCCGTTTCCTTTAGTCCCTCGCGCTGCTCTCTCCGCTGTCATGCGCGGGCTTGACCCGCGCATCCATGAGCGTCCGCAGCCAGCTCAACTCTTACGACTGCCTTCGTTGCTCCGCATCATGGATTGCCGGGTCAAGCCCGGCAATGACTCGTGGTGAGTTCAGAGCTTCAAAAGCTTCTTCGCGTTCCCGGAGAAGATTGCGTCCTTCTCGGATTGCGGAATCTCCAGCGCATTCACGGCCGCGATGGTGTTGCGGATGAGCCCGCGGCCGACCTCGGAATCGAACGGCGCATCGGTCGCGAACAGGCTGTGCGCGGTGCCGAAGAAATCGTGGCCGCAGCGGGTCGGCCCCACTTCGCCCAGCGCCGTGTCGGCGTAGAGCATCTTGTAGTAGTCAAGCGGCCGTTTCCGCAGGCCCGCCTGCAGCGCTTCCGGATTGTGGCCTGGCTCGCCGAAGAAGATCTGCTTGAAGCCGAGCTTAATCTTGCCGGCGAAATACGGGATCATGCCGCCCATGTGATGGCTGATGATCTTCAGCGTCGGCAGCTCGTCGAAGATGCCCGAGTAGATCAGCCGCGTCATGCACGCGGTTGTCTCGTAAGGCCAGCCGAAGCTGAACCAGATCTCGTTCTGCGATTCTTTTTCGCTCGCATAATCGGAGAACTGCGCGGTGCGCATCGGATGCACCCAGACCGGCAGGTCGTGCGCCACCATCGCGGCGAACACCGGGCGGAATTTCTTTGCCGACAGCGGCTCGCCGGCGACGTTCGTGAACACCTGCACGCCCCGCGCGCCGAGCTCCTTGATCGCGCGGTTGGCCTCGGCCACCGACGCGTCCGGATTGTTCATCGGCAGCGACGCGATGAACGTCGGGAAATGCTCGGGATGCCGGCGGCAGGTCTCGGCGAGGAGATCGTTCGCCATCCGCACCAGCTCCGGCGTCTTGTCGGGCGGGCCGATCAGCTCCGGCGGCGGGTTGGCGAGCGACAGCACATGCTGCGTGCCGGGAAACTCGTCGAGCAGCGTGCGCCGCGCATCGACGTCCCACAGGGGCTTGAGCCGCGGGAACGCGGTCAGCACCGGATGGCCGGGGATGAGAGTGCCGAGGCGTTCGAGATAAGCCTGCGGCATGAAATGGTTGAAGACGTCGATCATCATGCGGCGCGCAATCTAGCGCAAAACCTTCGGCAGCAAACATCGCCGGGCCCTCACCGCGACGTGCTCTGCACACCAAGCATATGGGTGCGTCATGTCGTGCCGTTGACGCCCTGCGCCCGAGCAGGCACCATCATTTTCAGAAAATATTTTCGCAATCCGAAAAATCGGATTTGCGCCATGGGTGGAAGCGTCGCGTTGAGTCTCAATCGCACCCCATCGAACGGAAATCCCCGCGGCAAAGCCCCCGCGCCGCGGAGCACGCGCGTGCCGCGCGCTCGTAAATCGGCCGACGCCGAAAGCCCCACCGAAGACCCGCGGAATCTCGTCAATTCGCTGTCCAAGGGGCTGCGCGTGCTGGAGTCCTTCAGCGCCGAGCGCACCGAGATGACCTTGAGCGAGGTGGCGCGCGCCGCCGATCTCGATCCCGGCACCGCGTTCCGCATGCTCAACACGCTGGTGATGCTGGGCTACGTGGCGCGCGTGCCGGACAGCAAGCGCTTCCGGCTGACCATGAAGGTGGTCGACCTCGGCCTGCACGCCATCGGCCGCTCCGACCTGCGCGAGCTGGCGCGGCCGATCCTGCGCTCCCTCGTGGGCGAGATCAGCGAGGCCGCAAGCCTCGGCGTCATGGACGGCGCCGACGTGCTCTATGTCGAGCGGGTGCGTGCCGGGCTGACGCGGCTCGGCGTCGATATCCGCATCGGCACGCTCATTCCGGCGAGCGTCGGCGTCATCGGCCACGCCATCATGGCGTTCCTGCCGCCGCGCGACCGCGAGCGCGTGCTCACGACGCCGCCGCGCCGCGGCGAGACGGCGGCCCAGGCGCTCACGCGATCCGAGCTCGAACGCATCCTGGAAGCTGTCCGGCAGCGCGGTTATGCGCTGGAGGATTCGCTGTTCGGCAATGGTCTGCGCGTGCTGGCTGTGCCGGTGCTCGACACCGACGGTTATCCGGTCGCCTCGATCAGCGTCGCGGCGCCGGTCGTGCGCATGCCGATGGACGAGTTCCGCAGCCGGGCACTGGTGCCGCTGCAGCAGGCCGCGCGTGAGATCGCCCGCGCCGTGCAGGCGAGCGGCACGATTTCGACGGCGGTTTAGAGACGACAGCAGAGACGGACGGAGCAGTGATGCCGGTCACCGCAGAAAGACAGTACCCATGACGGTCGCGGCAACCATGACGCTGCCAAGCAAGGCCGCAGCCGCCGGAGCGGTCGCCCGCTCAGGCGCGCTGATCGAAGCCAAGGGCATCGTCAAAATCTACCCCACCGTATCGGGCGAGCCGGTGCTGGCGCTCGACCAGGTGGACATGTCGGTCGAGGACGGCGAGTTCGTCTGCCTGGTCGGCCCTTCGGGTTGCGGCAAGAGCACCTTGATGCGGCTCCTGGCCGGTCTCGACCGCGCCGATGCCGGCACCTTCTCGCTCGGCGGCACCGCGATCGACGGACCGTCCGCCGAGGTCGGCGTGGTGTTCCAGCAGGCGACGCTGCTGCCTTGGCTCACGGTCTGGCAGAACGTGACGCTGCCGCTGCGGGTCGGCGGACACGACATCGGCGATCGTGAAGCGCCGGTGCGCGAGCTGCTCAAGATCGCGGCGCTGCAAGGCTTCGAGAACAAGTATCCGTATGAACTGTCGGGCGGCATGCAACAGCGCGTCGCCATCGTGCGCGCGCTGGCGCGCGATCCGAAGCTCCTCCTGATGGACGAGCCATTCGGCGCGCTCGATGCGCTGACCCGCGAGAAGATGAACGCCGAGCTGCAGCGCATCTGGCTCGCCAGCCGCAAGACCGTGGTGCTGATCACGCACTCGATCGACGAGGCGATCTTCCTCGGCGACCGCGTCGTGGTGATGTCGCCGCGGCCGGGCCGCATCGTCCGCGAGCTCAAGGTCGAGCTGCCGCGGCCGCGCATTGCCGCCGAGACCTTCGGCCATCCCGAACACGTGAAGCTGTCGCGCGAGATCCGCGCACTGCTCGAAGGCTGACCGCCATGACAGACCTTTCGCACGAACCTTCCGCGCTCGATCTCGTGGCCGCCAACGCGCAATCGCGCCGCCGCCGCGAGCGCTTCGCCAATGTCGGCATCGCCATCGCGGGCGCGCTGGCGCTGCTGCTGATCTGGAAGCTCGCGGTGATGCTGCTCAACGTGCCGCCCTACATCCTGCCGGCGCCGGAGGGCGTATTCACGGCGCTGTGGAGCGGCATCGCGGTGTCGCCGGCGAGCCCGCTCGGATTCTATCTGCCGCTGTGGAGCACGCTGTCGAACGCGCTGTTCGGTTTCCTGATCGGCGCGGGACTCGGTCTCGTCGTCGGCTCGCTGATGGCGGAATTCCGCCCGGTCGAGACCGCGCTGATGCCCTATGCCTTCGCGCTGCAGAGCCTGCCCAAGGTCGCGATCGCACCGCTGATCGTGATCTGGTGCGGTTTCGGCGACGGCTCGAAGATCGCGATGGCCGCGCTGCTCGCCTTTTTCCCCATGCTGGTCAATAGCTTCGCCGGGATGCGCTCGGCCGATATCGAGCGTATCGAGCTGATGAAGGTGCTGTCCGCATCACGGTTCGAGACCTATCGGCTGGTAAAGCTGCCCTCGGCCGCGCCCTACATCTTTGCCGGCCTCGACATGGGCATCGTCTATGCGCTCCTCGGCACCATCGTCGCCGAGTTCCTCGGCGCGCAAGAAGGCATGGGCGTCGTCATCACCAAGGCGCAGGCGGTGACCGACGTGGCCGGCGTATTCGCCGTGCTCACCATCCTCGGCGCCACCGGCATCATGCTGCATCTCATCGTGCGCCGCTCGCAGCGCTCGCTGATTCACTGGATGGACCGCGGACAACATTAAAACATTCGGGAGGAAGCAAAATGATCAATCGACGCAAAGTCGTTCAAGGCATTGGCGCAGGCGCCAGCATGCTCGCCATGCCGCAGGTCGTGCGGGCGCAGGAGCTGCGCAAGATCCGCATGGGCTTCGGCATCAAGTCGGTCAATCCGATCATCATCAACATCCTGATCTCGGAAGGGCTCGGCTACACCAAGGAAGAGGGCTTGGCCTTCACGCCGGCGGCGCTCGGCACCAACTCCAACGCGCAGATCGCGGTCGACAAGGGCGACACCGAATTTGCCGTCGGCACGCCGAGCTTCCAGTTCCCGCTGTTCGCCAAGGGCCAGTTGCCGCCGATCGTGAACTTCTACGAGTACACCTATCCGTATAAGTGGGACGTCGCTGTAAAGCCGGATTCGCCGGTCCAGAAGTACGAGGACCTCAAGGGCAAGAAGATCGGCGTCTCGGACCTCGGCACCACCGACTATCCGGTGACCCGCGCGGTGCTGCAGAACATCGGCGTCGACCCAGACAAGGACGTGCAATGGCTCTCGGTCGGCGCCGGCATCACGGCCGGTGTCGCGCTCCAGCGCGGCGTGATCGATGCGCTCGCTTATTTCGATACCGGCTTCGGCCAGATCGACGCCGCCGGCATCGGCATGCGGATGCTGCCGCGGCCGAAGAACGTGCCGCTGGTCGGCGGGTTGTTCATCAGCGCCAAGGACAGCTTCCTGAAGGAGAACCGCAAGGTCGCGGTCGGCTTCGCCCGCGCCGTGAACAAGGCGTCGGAGTTCTTGCTGGCCAATCCGGAGGCCGGCGCCCGGGTGTTCCTGAAGATGTATCCCGAGACCGCGCCGCGCGGTGCCAGCGAGGCCGACGCCGTGAAGTCGGTGCTGTTCGCCGCCCAACGCCGCATCCCGCTGTACCGGCCGCCCTACCCGAACACCAAGATGGGCTTCATCCGCGAGGAGGAGCTGATCACGGACGCCAAGTTCCAGGGGCTCGACATCAAGGACCTCAAGCCGCTCTTCACCAACGACATGATCGACGAGATCAACAATTACGATCACGGCAAGATTATCGAGCAGGCAAAGTCGTATAAGACCTGATCGTCAACGCGAAAGCGGCTCCAGGCGGAATTCGCCGCCGGGAGCCGCCGCATTTCTGGACCAGACCGTGAGCAAAGGCGCCCATTTTCCGAAAGAAAGCCGTGAGAGCACCGACCCGCAATCGGGCCGGCGCATCCGGCAGGTGACGAGCCATCCCTCGATCCACCACCATCCGTTCTTCTTCGTGCCGGCCTACGACCGCGCCATGAAGCGGCTCATTTTCGTGTCGTACCGCACCGGGAAGCCGCAGATCTTCTTCGAGGACCGCGCGAGCGGGCAGCTCGTGCAGGTCACCGACCGGGCTGACTTGGCCGACTGGTCGATCATCCCGTCGGGCGACGGCCGCTATGTCTATTTCACGGCCGGGACCGCGGGCTTCCGCGTCAATCTCGACACCTTCGAGGAGGAGCAGCTCGCCGACTTCGGCGCGGTTGAGATGCGCGAGAAGGGCATGGTCGGCGCCGCTATGGGCACCACCGCGCTGTCGAAGAGCGGCAAGTGGTGGGCCGTGCCGGTGAAGGCCGGCCCGGTGACGCGTTTCATGCTGATCGACACCGAGAAGAAGACCTCATCGGTGATCATCGAGCGCGACACCATCGGGCATCCGCAGTTCTGCCCCGACGACGAGGACTTGATCCTCTATGCCGGGCCGATGACCGACCGGGTCTGGGTGACCGACCGGAGCGGCAAGAACAACCGGCGTATTTATCAACGCGAAAACGACATGCAGTGGGTCACCCACGAGGTCTGGGTGCCGGGCCGCCGCACCGTGGCGTTCGTCGACTGGCCGCGCGGCATGAAGATGGTCGACGTCGACCGCGGCGTGGTGCGCCAGATCACCTATTCGCCGGCCTGGCACGCGGCGCCGGACGATGCCGGCGATACCTTCGTCTGCGACACCAACTTTCCGGATCTCGGGCTGCACACCTTCCATCTCGATGATGATCCGGCCGACGAGGCGCAGCCGCTGTGCACCAGCGAGGCATCGTCCGAGGGCAAGCACTGGGGCGGGCCGTTTCCCTACAACAACGGGCCGGTCGCGGTCGAAGCCGCGCAGCATACGCACCCGCATCCGCGCTTCGCGCCGGACAATTCGCGCGTGGTGTTCACCTCGGACAAGACCGGCCACGCGCAGATCTACGAAGTGATGCTGGAGGACCGATGACAGGCCCTGCCCTGCTCGAAAGCCAGCGTGTTCGCCAGGAGATTCGTGCCGGCCGTATCACCGGCACGAGTCGCGGCCTCGCGCATGGCTTCGTGCAGTGCAATCTCGCGATCCTGCCGAAGGATTATGCCTTCGACTTCCTGCTCTATTGCCAGCGCAACCAGCGCGCCTGCCCGGTTCTGGAGGTCACCGATCCGGGCAGCGTGACGCCGAACAAGCTCGCGCCGACCGCGGACCTGCGCACCGACTGCGCGCGCTACGCGGTCTATCGCGACGGCGTCCGCACCGAGGATCGCACCGACATCACCGAGCTGTGGCGTGACGATCTCGTCACCTTCCTGATCGGCTCGGGTATCAGCATCGACGGCGCGCTGGAGAATGCCGGCGTGCCGACCCACAAGGACCGCTGGGTGCTGCGCACCACCTTGCCGACCGAACCGGCCGGGCCGTTCCGCGGCGACATGATCGTCACCATGCGCTGGCTCACCGGCGCTCAGGCGATCACGGCAACGCAGGTGACGTCGCGGTTCCCCTTCAATCACGGCGCACCGATTCATCTCGGCGATCCGGCCGGGATCGGCGCGGACCTCAAAAACCCGCTGTTCGGCGGCCCGGTGCCGCCGACACCGCCCGGCATCGTGCCGGTGTTCTGGGCCTGCGGTGTGACGCCGCAAAGCGCCGCCGAGAACGCCAGGCTGCCGTTCTTCATCGCGCATGCGCCCGCGCACAGCTTCATCACCGACCTGCCGGCGCAAGCGCTGATGAATTCGTAGAAGGAGTTTGCCTCTCGTGAATGCTCCCTTGCGTCCATCCGCCATCCGCCTGTCCGCCGACGTCGGCGGCACCTTCACCGACGTCGCGGCCTTCGACGAGACCACCGGCGCGCTCAAGCTCGGCAAGACGCTGACCACGCCGCAGCGACTCGTTACCGGCATCGAGAACGGCGTCACCAAGGCCGGCTCACGCTTCCAGGCCGCGGGGCTGTTCCTCCACGGCACCACGGTCGCGATCAACACCATCCTGGAGCGGAGCGGAGCGCGCTGCGCGCTGCTGACAACGCAAGGCTTCCGCGACATCTACGAGATCGGCCGCGTCAACCGGCCGGAGTCCTACAACCTGTTCTTCGAGAAGCACGCGCCGCTGATCGACCGCGATATGCGCTTCGAGATCATGGAGCGGATGGATGCCCAGGGCACCGTGCTGATCCCACTCGACGAGGAGCAGGTGCGCAAGACCGTGCGCGAGGCCGTCAAGGACGGCGTGCAGGCGATCGCGATCCTGTTCCTGCACTCCTACCGAAATCCGGCGCATGAGCAGCGCGCCAAAGAGATCGTCGAGCAGGAGTTTCCGCAGCTCTTCGTGACGGCGTCGCATGAGCTCAGCCAGGAATACCGCGAATACGAGCGCACCTCGACCGCCGCGGCCAACGCCTATGTGGGGCCCCGCGTGCAGCGCTATCTCACCGAGATGGAGGCGCATCTCGGCGATGCGGGCTTCGGCGGCAACTTCCTGATCGTGCAATCGACCGGCGGGCTGTTCGACGTCAACGACGCGCGGCGCTCCTGCATCCGCATGCTGGAGTCGGGGCCGGCTGCGGGCGTGGTCGGCACCAAGGTGCTTTGCGACTCGCTTGGGATGCAAAACGCCATCGCCTTTGACATGGGCGGCACCACGGCCAAGGCCGGCGTGATCCATGAAGGCCATGTGCTGATGACCGGCGCGGCGCTGATCGGCGGCTATGCCACGGGCTTGCCCGTGCAGATGCCGATGATCGACATCCAGGAGGTCGGCACCGGCGGCGGCAGCATCGCCCGGGTCGAGGTCGGCAATGCCCTGCGCGTGGGCCCGGAAAGCGCCGGCGCCTCGCCGGGTCCGGTCTGCTACGGCCTCGGCGGCACCGAACCGACCATCACCGACGCCAATCTCATCCTCGGCCGGCTCGGCGCGGATCGCTTCCTCGGCGGCGAGATGCCGCTCGATCTCGAAGCAGCCAAGAAAGCCATGGCCGAGAAGATCGCAGGCCCGCTGGGCCTCGATCCGGTCAAGGCGGCCGAAGGCATCCTGCGGATCGCGACGACAAAAATGGCGCATGTGGTGCGCTGGGTGACCACCGAGCGCGGGCTCGATGCGGCGGATTTCGCGCTCGTCGCCTATGGCGGGGCGGGACCATTGCATGCGGCCGCGGTCGGCCGCGAACTCTCGATCGCTACCGTAATCATTCCCCGCGCGCCGGGGCATTTCTCGGCCTGCGGCATGCTGGTCGCCGACCTGCGCCGCGACTTCGTCAACACCTGGTTCAAGCCGCTGCCCGATGCGTCGTTCCCGGAGATGGAAACGATCTTCGCCGACATGGAGCGGCAGGGCCGCGACACCGTCGGTCGCGGGCAGAGCCTGACCGGCGTCGAGGTGCGGCGCTCGGCCGACATGCGCTATGTCGGCCAGGAGCACGCCGTCACGGTCGAGCTGCCGACCGAGCTGTTCCAGAAGCAGGACCGCGCCGGCATCAAGGCGCTGTTCGATGCCGTGCATCAGACCCGTTACGGCTTCTCGGTCGCGCACGAAAAGGCCGAGATCGTCAGCCTGCGCAGCGCCATCATCGGGCAGCTCCGCAAGCCGCCGTTCGAGCACATCGCCAAGGGCGCCCCCGAGCCGGATGCCGAGGCGTTCCGCGGCAAGCGGCCGGTCTATTTCGCCAGCACCGGCTTCGTCGATACCCCCACTTATGATCGCCCGGCCCTGAAGGCCGGCAACAGGATCGCAGGCCCGGCGCTGATCGAGGAGCACGCTTCCACGACCGTCGTGCACCCCGGCGACAGCGTCGAGGTCGACGCTTTCGGCGATCTGGTCATCACGCTTCGGAGAGGCTGATCATGGACGACATCACCAAGGCCGCTCCGGCGGCCAAGGCCACCGCCAAGAAGGCGGCCGATCCGGTCATCACCGAAATCGTGCGCAACAGCCTCGTCGCCGTGACCGAGGAGATGAAGATCAACCTGATGCGCACGGCCTACAACATGATCATCTACGAGGCCCTCGACTTCACGGTCGGCGTGTTCGACGCGCGCGGCAACATCGTGTCGATCGGCCTGGGTCTGCCGATGTTCATCCGCGGCATGAGCGAAACCGTGAAGGCCAAGATCGAGCACTACGGTATCGAAAACATCGAGCCCGGGGACATCCTGCTCACCAATGACGCCTACATCACCGGCTCGCACCTCAACCACATGACCTTCACGGCGCCGGTGTTCCACGACGGCGAACTGGTCGGCTTCTCGTGCTGCATGGCGCACTGGCCGGACGTCGGCGGCACCATCATGGAGGGCACCACCGACATCTATTCCGAGGGGCTGCAGATGCCCATCGTGAAGATCTACAGGAAGGGCGTGCCGAACGAGGAACTGATCGACCTGATCAAGATGAACGTCCGGCTGCCCGAACGCGCGATGGGAGATTTCCGTGCCCAGCTCGCGGCGGTGAAAACCGGCGAGCGGCGCTTCGCCGAGATGGTCCGCAAATACGGCCGCGATGACGTGCTGAACGGCATCGAAGCGATCATGGACCAGAGCGAGGCCGCGGCCCGCGCCCGCGTCCGCGCCATGCCGGACGGCGTTTACGAGGCCGAATCGTTCATGGACGACGACGGCATCAATGTCGGCCAGCGGGTGCCGATCAAGGTGCGCGTCGAGATCAAGGGCGAGAAGATGACCGTCGACCTGTCCGGCGTTTCCGGGCAGGTGCAGGGCTTCTACAACTCCGGCAAGACTGCGGGCTATTCCTGCTGCCAGGTGGCGTTCAAGTGTCTCACGTCGGCGCTCGACCTGCCGATCAACGAAGGTCAGTTCCGCGCGCTCGACATCGTGCTGCCGCCGGGTCGCGTGGTCAGCGCCGTGAAACCCGCCGCGATGCGGATGTGGATGACCTATCCGATGACCATCGTCGACACGATCTTCAAGGCGCTGGCCCCTGCCCTGCCCGGCCAGGTGATCGCCGGACACCACGCCGACCTCTGCGTCGGCCGCATCAATGGACGGCGGCCCAAGGACGACAGCTTCTACATCTATCTTGGCGGGCTCATCGGCGGCGGCTGGGGCGCCAAGCACAACAGCGACGGCCGCAACGCCGTGATCGCCATGAACGACGGCGACACCCACAACGGCCCCTCCGAGCAGGTCGAGGCGAAATATCCGCTGCTGGTCGAGCGCTATTGCCTGCGGCCGGATTCCGGCGGCGCCGGGCGTTACCGCGGCGGGCTGGGCACTGAGCAGGTGGTGCAGGCGCGGCACCCGATCCGCTTCAGCTCGCTGATGGAGCGGGTGCGCTGCAAGCCCTGGGGCCTGTTCGGGGGCTTAAGCGGCTCCGGCAATGCCGTGGCGCTGCACCGCTTCGGCAAGGACGACGAGACGCAGTTCCCGAGCGGCAAGGCGATGAACCAGGTGCTGCAGCCGGGCGACGCCTATATCCTGCGCTCGGGCGGCGGCGGCGGCTATGGCTCGCCATTGGAACGCGATCTCGCTTCGCTCGAAAGCGACGTGCGCTGCGGCTACATCACCAGGGAATCGGCCGATAAGAACTATGGCGCGGTGTTCGTGGCCGATTCTTTGAAGCTCGACATCGCGGCGACGAACGCCCGCCGCGCCGAGATGAAGCAGCAGGGCCTGCCGCACGACGAGCCGATCAGCGAGATCATCATCCCGTTCCCGGCGGCGGCGCAGCCGCAGGCCGTGGCCCCGGAGCACCAGAAGATGACCGAGGAGGAACGCGTCGCCTTCGCGATGCAGTGCCGCTGCTGCCGTTGACCGCCACCTGACGATCGGTCGCGACAAGAGCCTGTTCTGGGATCATGCAAAGCCCGCCGCGACCCCGCGGCGGGCTTTACTCGAACCGATCCCGGTAAAACGGCACGCGCCTCAGCGACAGACCCGGGTGCTCTTCCTGATCCCACGACTGACGATCGTGCGGGTCACACAGCCGTGGCGCCGTGGCGCAACGTAGGACCGGCTCACGACCACGCTGCGGCGATAGGCCGGCCGCGGAGCGACATATCGCCTTTTGACCACGACCCGCGTCCGATGGCCGTTTCTGACGACGGTCTTCGATGTCACGACTGCCTGTGCCATGTGCTGATAGCCAGGATTTGCCTCCTGGACCGCGGGCGCGGCTTCAGCTCCAAACGACAGCAAGGCAAGAGCAGCCGCCGCAACAAGGGTTCTGGACGCATTGATCATCGAGGGCGTTCCTTTTGTGGGACAGTGGTCGACAACTTTCGCACGCGCATCAAGTTGCGCACCCAGCAACCCCGATACCGTGCAAATGGTTCCCCTGGCGATCGGCAGGCCGAGGAGAAAATGCTTCGCGTTTGCGCTGCAGCGCCGGTCAGGCGTCCGGTACGGCAGCGCAGAAAACTTCGCGTCCGATCAGTTGTGAACGACGAAGTCGGTGACGTGAAGCTGGTTCACGTTCACATTGGTGAGCGTGATGGTGACGCCCTGCAAATGGCTGTCGCTGATCGTGGTGACGCCGTTCGCCGCCTGCGCAAGATTGCTCAGGAATGCCTGGAAGTTCGAATCGGTGTTGCTGGTGAAGAACCCGTCCAGCCGGATCACGTCCTGGCCGATCGTGAAATCCGTGATGGTGTCGTTGCCGTCATTCTGAGCGAACACGAAGTTGTCGTTGCCGGTGCCGCCGGTCAGGGTGTCGTTGCCGCCCTTGCCGTTGATCAGGTCATCACCGGCCCGGCCGTCGACGTTGTTGGCCAGGCTGTTGCCGGTCAGACTGTCGTTGAAGCTCGAGCCGCGGATCGCATTGGCGCCGGTGATGTCGTCGGTGCCGATCGCGGAGCCGGTCGCGGAGCCGTGGGTGGTGCCCTCCTGCAGCGTGACGGTGACGCCGTCCGCCGAGCTGTAATAGGCGACGCGGGTGTTGCCGTTGCCGGTGATGGTGTCGTTGCCGCCGCCGCCCTCGAACTCGTTGGAGGTGCCGTTCGAGCCGGCATTGGTGCTGTTCGAGCCGAAGTTCGTGGCATTGTAGGTGTCGGCGAACTCAGTGCCGGCGATCGCCTCGACGGAGCGCAGCGTGTCGGTGCCGGTGTTCACGCCGCCCGTGACGGTGCCGGCCGCAAGCTGCACGTTGATGCCCGCATCTTCGTTCGAGTAACTCGCTTTGTCGAAGCCGCCGCGGCCGTCGATGATGTCGTTGCCGCCGCGGCCCTCGAAGGTCTCGGTGGTGTTGGCCGCGTTGTTGCTGCCCTTGAGCCAGTCCGAGAAATACGAGCCGCGGACCCGGTCGACGCCGGTAAAGGTGTCATGCCCGACCGAGGCGTCGCCGTCGGCGACGCCGAGCGCGATATCCACGGTGACACCAGAGGTGGCGTGCAGGTACGAGATGCGGGTGTCGCCGTTACCCGTGATGGTGTCATTTCCGCCGCGGCCCTCGAACTCGTTGAGCGTGCCGTTGACGTTGAATGTCACGGTGCTGCCGGAGTTCGTGCTCGCACTGCTGAAGCCGGTGGCGTCGAAGTTATCGTTGTAGTTGCTGCCGGTCACGAATTCGACGGAGCGGAGCGTATCGGTGCCGTCGGGGGTCATGACGGTCCCATCCGCGAGATCGACATGGATCGCGCCGGAAGCCAAGCCGTACGAGGCGCGGTCGAACCCGAAGCCTCCATCAAAAGTGTTATTGCTGCTGGCGACACGGAACAAATCGTTCTGGTCGCTACCCTCGAACGCGACAGAGCCAGCGGGATCAAAAAGGTCAATGGATAAAGAATTGATCAGCGCATCGAAGGCCGAGTGATCTCCATGCGCGGCGAGCACCGCGGAGTCGTAGAAGGCTTTTGCATCAATCCCGTTAAAGAAAGCAAACATATTGGGGAGGCCAGGCTTGCTGACCTGAGACTCCTGGATGAGGCGGATTGTGCCGCCAGTAATCGCTCCACCGTCGACCATGAGATCATCGCCAAAAATGTGGAAGATGCGATCGGCGTGTGTATTGACGATATCGAGCTGGCCGGGTGGGTGGCCGGCCTGTTGAATAACACCAGCGCCCAACAATGCGATGGGGTCTTCCCCACTCAGGACACTGGAGCCGGTGAAAACATCGATGTCAGGCGCGAATGCATGCACGGTAGCCGTCGCGACAGTGGGCCCATTACCATCCGATAGCGCGACCTGGAATGTTCCTTCCTGCGAGCCACTGCCATCCCGCACGAACACTACATGGAGCCGGGCAAGGTTTTCCTGGGTGAAGCTCGTTACCGGCGTGAAAAGATCATTATCAAGCGCCACGTAGCCATGACTTGTGTTTGTGACGGTAAAAACAGGATTAGCGACCGTACTATCTGGATCGTTGATCGTAAGATCGTCGGTTGTTAGGACAGGAATGAGCCCGCCGTTAATTGAGCCAGCGATGACCGACAAGTCACCGGTAATCGTTGCCGTGTTGGTGATCCCGGTCAGCGTCACCACGACATTCTGCGTGGCGGTGCCGCCATGGCCGTCGTTGAGCGTGACTGTGAAGGTGTCGACGTGGCTCTCACCGTTGTGCAGAACCCGGACCATCTGCTCGTTGACCTGGTAGTTCCAATGGATGATGCCGCCGCTGCCGGTGCCCGTGGTGTCGCGGGAGATCGACGGCGTCAGCGTGCCCCAATCGCCGGCCTGAGCCTGCGCCGAAACCGTATGCGCGTCGCTCGTGTCGCTGTCGGAGAAGGACAGCGAGCCGCCGGCCGACAGCGTGACGAAGGACTGGTTGTCCCGGATCGTCGCGGTGCCGCGGCCGCGCTCGTAGACATAGGCGTCGTTGAACGTGTTGGGGTCGCTCGACGACAGCTTCTGATCGGACCAGATCGCGATGAAGCGGCCGTCGCTGCTGAACCGCGCATCGACCGTCTCGGTGCCGGTCGAGGCGTCCGCCAGCCGCGTGGTCGTGCCGGTCTGCAGGTCGCGCAGGAAGATATCGGTCTGGTTGTCGGTATCGCCCGCGACCAGAGCCGACTGGGTGGCGAAGACCACGTAGCGGCCGTCCGGGCTGATCGAGCCGTCGATTGCGAACTGGGAACCCTGGTTGCCGCTCGAATCGACCGACACACGGGTGGTGGTGTTGGTTTGGAGATCGCGGACGAAGAGGTCTTGCACGCCGTTGGTGTCGCCGGTCACGAGATTCGAAGCCGTGCTGGTGAACAGCACATAGCGCCCGTTGGCGCTGATCATGGCATCGGTGCTGTGGCCGTTCGCGTTGCCGCCCGACGAGCTGACCGAAACCTTGGTGTAGGCTCCGGTCTGCATGTTGCGGACATAGATGTCGCTGAACGAGTCGCCGTCCGGCGTCGCCGCGACATTCGTCGCGGTGGTTTCGAACGCCAGGAAGCGGCCGTCCGCGCTCAGGGTCGGATGGTGCGATGCGCCGTTGAACTGGCCATTGGAGCTGGTCGACAGCAGCGTCGTGACGCTCGTCGCCAGATCGCGGACGAAAATGTCGGTCGTGCCGTTGGCGTCGGAGCCGACCAGGTTGTTGGCGGTGCTCTCGAAATACACGAAACGGCCATCGGTGCTCAGCACACCGCTGGGCGAACTGCCGCCGCTCGACAGGGCTCCGGTCGGGCCGACCGACACCGGCGTGGTGGTGCCGAGCGCAATGTTGCGGACGAACAGATCTGTGTTGCCGTTGAAATCGGACACCGGGCCGAGATTGGTGGCGGAGCTCGAGAACAGCACGATATTGCCGTCGCTGCTGATCGACAGCGCGGTGCTGTTATCGTCGGCTTGTACCCCGGCGCTGGACTGCGACACCAGGGTGGTGGTGCGGGTCACCAGATCGCGGACGAAGACGTCCTGGAGATTGCCGTTGGCATCGCTGGCAACCAGCGCCGTATTGGAGCTGTCGAACGCCACGTAGCGGCCGCCGAGCGTGATCGCCTGCTCGGCGCCAGAACCGCCCAAGGTGCCGCCGGTCGTCAATGAAACCGGGATGAACTGATCCGCGATCGAGATCGTCGGCGCGTGATCGATCGTGATCGTGCTCTGCGCCATGTTGCTGCCGTCGGTGCCGTCGTTGACGGTGATCGCGACGTGCCGCGGGGCCGTATTGCTGGTGGTGGTCGAGAACCGGATGAGCTGGAGCGCGGCCTCGTAGTCGTCCGGCGAACCTGTGCCGGTGAGGATGATCGTGGTCGCGGTGCTCTCGGGGCTAACCGAGATGCCCTCCGGCAGATCGCCCGCGATGCCGAGCTGATCGCCGGACGGAGGATCGATCAGGCTGATAATGGCCTGGCTGACATGCGCGCCGTCGGGCGTGCCGTCGGCGGGCGCCGACGGATCGGCAATGTCGGCGTCGGTGATCTGGACATTCGGGCCGACCACGGCGACGCCCGAACTGCCGGCGACATAGCTCGCGGTCGAGCCCGTGCCGTCGATTGCGGTATCGAGATCGAGCGCCGGCGCATGATTGACCGGCGGCGTCACATGGATGATCGCCGTCGCGGTGTTGCTGTCGCCGGTGCCGTCGTTCAGCGTAATGGTGACGGTGCGGTCGCCCATGTCGAAGGTGCCGCTGTTGGTGCTGAACCGCACCGCTTCCAGGATCTGCTTGTAGCCGATGCCGTCCGGCACATCCCAGGCCGCTTCACCCTCGATGTTCAGGAAGAAGCCGCTGCTGCCGTTCATGACCTCCCAGGTGACCCCGGCGTGATCGGCCGGCAGCAGGCTGGCGTCGACATAGAACTGGTCGTGCGGATAATCGGTGAACGCGCCGCTGCCGTGCATCTCCACATGCGCGGACTGCAATGTTCCGGTGAACGTGAAAGTCGCGTCGGCGTCGATGATCGGCGCGGGGTCGCCGTTGATCGCGAAGGTCGACTGGAAGCCGGTGCCGGTCGAGCCCGACGAGTCGTCACCGTCCAGATCGAGCGTCATCGAGGGTGACGCTGCGAAGATGAAATCGTCCGCGGTAACGTCCTTCACCGCGACGTTGTGCAACGTCAAGCTGTCGCCGCCCCCGAGACCGAAACCGACGACCCCGAAATCGATAACAGTGTCGTCGCCGACTTGGGTGATCGTCAGATCGCCGAAGCCGGTTATGCCGGGCTCACCCCGCAGATCGATGATGTCGGCCTGGCCCGGGTCGGCCACCGCATGCGGCGCGAAATCCCAGATGGTGTCGTTGCCGCCGCCGGCCGCATGAACGAACCTGTCGCTGCCGCCATTGCCGTACATGGTGTCGTCGAGCGCGCCGCCGATCAGGATGTCGTCGCCGCCGGTGCCGGAATAGATCGAAGCCGTGGTGAAGCTGAAGTCGTCCAGCACCCAGAACGGGAAGCTTCCATTCACACCGGTCGCAGAGAACGAGAGATAAGTGATCGGTCCGAAGTCCGGCATGATGGCGTGCCAGGTCTCGCCGAAATTGGAGTCGCCCGACAGGTCGATGACCTGCGTCCCCGCTTCTCCGCCATAGCCGTAAGCCGTGATCGTCACGCTGGCTGCTTCGTACCAGCGCGCGATCTGGAGCTCGTCGACGAAGAAGGCAGCTCCGTTGTTCCCCGAGATCGCCGAGGAATAATACGTGTTGTCCGCCATGTTGGGCGAACTGTAGGCACCGTGATAGGTCGGTAAGCCGATCGTCCCGAACGAATACCAGTTGAAGCCCTGGAAATCGCCGGCAGCGCCATACCCGTTGGCGATCGAGTAGTTGAGACCGTTGCCATCGGTCAGCGCAATGTCGTCGAAATTCACCGTCGAGGACACGGCTTCGGTCGCGATCGAGCTGAAGCTGACCGTCCCCTCGGTGGCCGCGCCTTTGCCGTCATTGACGATGTAGCTGAACCCGTCGGACTGACCCGCGGCCACGCCGTCAGCGGCCACGAACCGCAGGCCGGCAAGATCGGCCAGCGACAGCGACTGGTCCAGTTGAACGACGCTGCCGTCCGCAAGCTCGATCGTACCGAAGCCGGCGTCCGGCACATACGATACGGTGATCGACAGCGGATCGCCCTCGGCGTCCGTCGGCATCTTGATGCCGAGGTCGATCGGACCCGTCGTGCCGTCGGCAAAAGCAACGACCTTGTAGCTGTCGACCGTCGGTGCGCTGTTGTAGTCGATGGCCCAGGAGCCGCCGCCCTTGTCGATCAGGTGGAAGTTCGAATCCGAGTAGCTGCTGCCGAATGCGAGCTCGACCGTTTGCGGCGTGCCGGTGCCGAAATTCACCTGAAGCGTGCCGCCGTCCTCGCCGCCGGAGAATGGTCCGATCGAGACGTTCGAGAGGTTGTTCAGATCGATCTCGTCGCCGGCGCCGAAGTGGACGATCAGGCCGCTGAACTGATCGAGCGAGTCGATCACCAGCGTGTCGGCGCTGCCATAGGTGAACTGGATTTCGACGCCGGAGTCCACATCGTATCCGAATTCCATGGTGCCGCCGGCGATGGTGAAATCACCGCTGCCGGTGGCGGAGTCGAGATAGATGAAGCCGTGATCGTATGCGGCGACGCTGCCGCTGTTGTCGAATGTGCTGGTGACCTCGATGGAGCCGAAGCCGGTTGCATAGACCGTGTTGTTGTTGTCGACGCGCGCGTTGACGACCAGGCTGCCGCTGTCGGCCGCGGCGAGCACGCCGCAATTGTCGACGTCGTTGTCGACGGTGAGCAGGCCGCCGGACGTAACAATGAGAACGCCCGAGTTCTTGAGGGTGTCCTGAACCTCGAGCGCGCTGTCACCGATCATCAGCGAAGACTGAGAGCCGACCGTCAGCGCCCGGATCAGGTCGTCGCCGCTATCGTGGGCGATGTTGAACGGCTGATCGATGACGACGTCTTCGACCTCGGCAGGAGTCCGGTGCAGGCTCCAGTTGTCGGAGTTGGCCTCGCTGTGCCAGCTGCCGTCAGCGCCCACCCATTCGTCCGGCGACAGGATGAAATCGACCATCCCCTGGACCGTGGCGCTGCTGGCGCTGCCGTCGTTCACCGAGATGAAGAACGAAGGCGCCTCCGGCACACCATCATGCACAAAGCGCACGGCTTGGCCCAAGAGGTCGTCGGTGGTGAAGGTCGAGGTCTGGACCCAGAGCTCGCCGTCGTAGCGCTCGAACGTGCCGTTCTCGACGTCGGACACCGTGAAGGTGAAGGCCGAGCTGTCCGTATTGGAGATCTCGAAGTCGAAGGTGGAAAGCGTCACCGTCTCGCCGGTCGAGACATGGATTTCCGCATGGACCACCGGTCCGCCGACTCGGTTGACGTCGATCGCGATCATCCGGCTGTCGCTCGCGCCGGCGAGATCGTGGACCGTGATCGTCAGATCGTCCTTGCCGTTGTAGTCGGCGGCCGGGTTGTAGCTCACGCCCTGGGTCAGCAGCGTGTCGATAGCCGCCGCCGAACCGTGGAACTGCAGCGTGCCGTCGCTGCCGTCGCCGTCATCGACGGTGACGCCGGACGGCAGCGAGTCGATGCCCACGATCGTGCCGTGGCAGACCGAAATATTGACCGTGATGACATCGAAGAAGTCCGCATCCGCGACATGGGCGCCGGTCAGCGGGAGGCTGGTGTTCTCGTTGGTCGACGCGCTGAGGACCGGCAGCGTCAGCACGGGTGCGTCGTTCACTCCACCCACTGTGATCGTGACGTCCTGGGTGGTCGTCGCGAGCCCGTCGTTCAACGACAGGCGGTAAGTCGCCACGAATCCGCCGCCCGCCGGCGCCTGCTGTGTGGCGCTGTTGGGAAGCGCGAAATCCCAATGAATGTGTCCTGTGCCGGCGACGCCGCCGACTGCAGTCGAGTCGTTGGTCATCGTCGCGTTGAGCGCGGTCAGCAGCGCATCGTAAGTGCTGTCGGCGACGGGATTGTCGGAGGTCAGGCCGATCGCCGAGACGAGCGAGGCCGACACCGTATGCGTGTCGATCAGATCGACGTCATGGAAGGCCACATCGCCCGACGCCGTGAGTTTGCCGGAGCCGTTGACGTTGTGGTCCTCGAGCAGGAACGCACGGGTGCCCGCCGAGAGATCGGTGATGAAGATGTCGCTCTTGCCGTTGGAGTCGCCGCTGACCAGATTGCTGGCCGAGCTGCCGAACGCCGCGCTGACCCCGCCGGCGCTGATGCTGACCGCGAGATTGCTGTCGGCGTTGCCTTGGGTGCCGTCGGCCGCGACGGAGACTCGCGTGGTCGCACCGGTGACGAGATCGCGGATGAAGGTGTCGGCGTGGCCGTTGGTGTCGCCCTGCACCAGGTTCGCGGCGTCGCTGTCGAACGAGACATAGCGGCCGTCGGCGCTGATCGACGGGCGATAGCTGGCGCCGTTGCCCTGGAAGCCGCCGCTCGACACCGAGACGCGCTGGATGGCATGCGTCTGCTGATCGTAGACGAAGATGTCGCTGACGCCGTTGGTATCGCCGCCGACGAGATTCGACGCGCTGCTCTGGAACACGATGTAGCGGCCGTTGTAGCTCATCGCCACCGGCCAGTCGTTGTCGCCGCCGCTGCCGTTGCCCGGCGTGAACGCCAGCGTGCCGCTGTCGTCGTTGCCCTGGAAGTTGCTGCTGTTGACCGAGACCTTGGTCAGGCTGTGGCCGACCAGGTCGTAGACATAGACTTGCGCGGTGCCGGCATTGTTGTTGGTGACGAAATTCTGGCCGTTGATTTCGAGGCCCGGCGCCGCGCTCCAGAACGTCACATAACGGCCGGTGCCGCTGACGTCGGGGTCATAAGCCGACGCGGTGTTCCAGAAGCCGGTCGCCGGATTGAAGCTCGGATCGACGCCGACGATGTCCGTGACGACGCCGACGTCGAGATCACGCACCAGGATATGGGTGCGGCCGTCGGGCATCTCATCCTGGCCGCTGTTGTACTCATAAACGATCCGGCTGCCGTCGCCGTCGATCCGCGCCTGGCTGCCGTCGCCGAGCCGCACCGTCTCATCGGCGGTGCGGTCGTAGAGCAGAATCTCGGACTGGGTGTGGGTGCCGAAGTCGTCGGTGACGTCGAACTCGCCCTGGAACACCAGCCACTGGCCGTCGGCGCTGATCGACGGCATGCCATCGAACACCTCGTTGGTGTTCGGCGTAAGATGCGCCGCGTCGGACGGATGGAAGAAGGTGTCGGTGGTCCGGTCGTACAGGACGATCTGCGCGTCCAGATTGCCGCCGCTGTTGTCCGGGGCATCCGTGGACGTCATGTAGGCGACGAAGCGGCCGTCCGGCGTCATCACCGGTGCGAACGAATGCATCCCCGGCGTCGACAGCCTGGCAAAGCCGGAGTTATGCACGTCGAACACCGGCGCGTCGTTGGTGCCGGTCGTCGTGATGGTCACGTCCTTGGTCGACGAGGCGTTGCCGCTGTCGGTCGCCCGGACCTGGAAGGTCTCGGTGACGGTCTGGCCCTCGGCGAGAGCCTGCACGGCAGCATTGCTGGTTCGCGCCAGGTCGGTCCAATGGCCGCTCTGATCGACCATGAAGTTGTTGTATTCCGTCTGGACCCGGGAAATGTTCTCCGGCATGCCGCTCGCGACGAACTGGGCCTGGACGTAATTGATGTTGTGGTCGAGATCGAAAACGTGCGCCGGTAAAATGGGCGCGCTGAACGTGTCGCCGCCCGTCCTCACGCCGTTGTCGAGAATGTCGAACGAACCGAAAATGACGCCGACATTCGCAGGATCGTGCGCGAGCTTCAGGACGATCTGATCGTCGCCAGCAAGGGGCGCGAGCGCGATCGATTGCAGCGTCACGGCCGTGTTGTTGATGAAATCGATCTCGGTCAGAACGACATTCACCCCGGACGCATCGCGACGCACCGTCAACTGCACGGTGCTGTGGTCGGCGGTCCCGTTGCCCAGGCGAATTCCGTACTGCTCGTTGAGGTCCTCGGGAAGAATCAGCTCGAAGCGGCCGTCGACCTCGAAGCTCATATTACTCTTGAGGCCTGCGGTCGTGTTGCTCGACTGAGTGTTGGTCTGCAGCGTCGCGATCTCTCCGACTCGCTGCCCGCTGCCATTGATATTCCCGGACAACAGGACGGCATTGACGCCGAGCAGATTGGCGCGCCCGTTGTTCTCCGTGAACCCGCCGGTCACCGAATACGCGGTCGCATTGCCTCCAATGAAATTGGGCGCTTGCGGCGGCGGGACGGCGTAATCGCTGAAACTGTCGTCGAAGAAAGCCTGTCCGTTGCGGGTGATCGAAAAATCATCGATCCGGAAAATGTAATCTTGTGAAGCAGCCGTGCCGCCCACCACCGACCAGGCAACCGGCGGCGGCGAATCCACGTCGGTCGCGACGAGTTGCCCCTCAACGAGAGCCGCCGTGTCTTCCTTGTGCGCACCTGACGTATCGCCCGTGATCGACGGCGGATCATTGACCGGATTGATCGCGATATTGACCGTCGCCGTGTCGCCGAGCGAGCCATCGGAGGCCCGATAGGTGAAGCTGTCCGGGCCATTGTAGTTGCCGAGCGGGGTATAGGTGAATGTGCCGTCGGCGTTCAGCGTCAGCGAGCCATGCTGCGGCCCCTGCCCCTCGACCAGCGCGTAGCTGAGCGAGCCGCCGCCAGGCGTGGAATCATTGGCGCCGACGCTGCCGCTGAGCGACATGTCCTCATTGGTCGAGAACGTGTCGTCGCCGGCATTCACCGTACGGTCGCCGGTGAGCGCCAGCGAATTGATCTTGAAGTTCCAGCCGCCCGGACTGTCGGCGTTGACGTTGTAGATGCTGACGACGTTGGCGCCGGCGACCAGGAACGAAGAATCCACCGTCAGCACCGACGTGGAGTTCTGGTCGTTGAGCGCCTGCGTCAGCGTGCCGACGAAGTGGCCGTTGACGTAGACATTATCGATCTCGCCGTTCACGCCGCCGTCGGCCGTACCGGCCAGTTCGACGTCGTTGGCGCTGATCGTCAGCGCCGCATGGGCGATCTGACCGGCCGACGGCATCGTGATGTTGAACGTGTCGGGACGGCTCGACGTCCAGTTCGAATACACGCCGAGATTGCCGTTCGGCGCCGTGTTCCCCGCATTCTCGCTGTCGGGCGCGATGGTCGAGACGAATCCGGTCGAGGCCGCCTGGAAGTTCGCTGAAACGACGGTGAAATTGCTCGTTCCCGGCGTGCTGGTGTTGTAGATCTGCACGACGTTCGAGCCCGAAAGCAGGAATGCGGGATCGATCGAAAGCACCGTGGTGGTGTTTGCGCCGTCGGCGCCCTGCGCCAGCGTGCCGACGTCGTGACCGTTGACGAACACATGGTCGACCTCGCCGGATGACGTCCCATCGGCGACAGGATTCTCCACGTCGTTGGCGACAATCGTCAGCGTGCCGGCCGCCCCGCTGAGCAGCATGTTGAATTGCACCGGGCTGGCGGCCGACCAAGCGCCGCGGCTTCCCAGGTGGCCTTCCGTGCTGGCCTCCGCGGCAAAGCCCGCCACTGCCGGCGCATCGACGCCGACCGATACTGTCGCTGTGGATGTTCCGGTGTGGCCGTCCGAGACCGTGTAGCTGAAGGACGCCGGGCCGAAGTAGCCCGCAACCGGCGTGAACGTTACGTTGCCGCCGTCGAGCGACACGGTGCCGCCCAAGGCGCTCTGGACCGACGCGATCGTCAGGGTGTCGTGATCGACGTCGGTGTCGTTGGCCGTAAATTGCGCGGTCGTGAGGGTCAGCGGCGTGCCATAAGCCGCTGTGGCGCTGTCGGCTCCGGCAACCGGCGCATCGTTCACTGCCGTGATGTCGATCGTCGCGCTCGCCGTCGCGGTGAGATCGCCGCCGCCGGTGTTGCCGTTGTCGTGCACGGTCAGTGTCAGCGTGGTCGAGGCCTGCGGCGTGTCGCTGTTGGCGTTGTAGATCAGCGTGCCGTTCGAGGTGTTGAGCAGCGCGTTGATCTGCGCGACCGTGCCGGAGAACGTGACCGAGCCGGTGCCACTGCCGGTGATATTGGTGACGCCGCTGTTGCCGGCCGTCACGGTGAGGATGCCCTCGCCGACCGCGAGCGTGACGGTCTCGACGCCGCCGTTGCTGTCGGTGTCGCCGACCGAAAGCCCGGTGTTGCGCAGGCTGAGGTTGGTCTGCTCGGTGGCGCTGTAGTGCGTCGAAGGCGCGGTGGCCTGCGGCGCGACGTTGACCGAGATGACGACCGGCTGCGACGCCGTGTTGCCGGCCTGGTCGGTCAGGATCGCGGTGAGCGTGTGCGAGCCCGGACCGAGCGACGAGGTGTCGAACGACCAATGTCCGGCGGCGTCGACCGGCGCGGTGCCGAGCACCGTCGAGCCTTCCTTGACGGTGACCGTGAGGCTCGCCGGCGACACCGAGACGTTGTCGAGCACGGCGCTGTCGGTGCCATTCGGCGACAGGTCCCAGAACTGCAGCGTGGTGGTCGACGACGTCGCCGTGAAGGTGAAGGAATAATCGGTGTAGCCGTGACCGCCGGACGAAGCCGTGGTGCCGGCCGGCGCTGCGTGGTCCAGCGCGAAGGTCTTCGAGACGCCCGCGACGTCGACCCGCAACTGCGTCGGGCTGTTGGTGTGGCCGACGTTTTCCTCGTTGAGGCCGAACTTCACCGTGTATTGCTGGCCCGCGACGGTGGCGAAGGTCTGCGCCAGCGGCGCGTCGATGGTGCCCGCGCCGTCGTAGTTCAGCATCACCATCTGGCGGCCGGACTCGTAGCGCTGCACGCTGAACGGCGTGCCGAATTCGATGAAGAACTGGTTGGAGCCGGTGGCGTAGGTCCAGCCCGGCAGCGCGAAGCCGCTTTGCGTCGAATAGAAGTCGCCACTGCCCGACTGCGCCGGCGCCTCGAAGTCGCCGTTGCGCAGCATGTTGTCGAAGGCGGTGCCGGTGATCAGCGAATTGGCATAGGACGCGGTCAGCGCCGGGGCGGTGGTGTCGCCCTGGATCAGCGAAACCGTGCTGGTGACGCCGTTGCTGTTGGCCGCGCCGTCATTGGCCGTGAACGTGACGGTGCGCGCGAAGCCGGTCGAATTGGCGCTCGAATTGGAATAAGCGACCGAGCGCAGCGCGTCCTGATAGTCGGCAACCGACGCGCTGCCCGTCAGCGTCAGCACGCCGGTCGTGCTGTTGAAGCTGCCGGTGATGCCGTGCTGGCTGGTGAAGCTCAGCGCGTCGACCCCGGACTGGAAGTTGGCCGTGATCGAGACCGTGGCGCTCGTGAGGTTCGGGCTGTCGATATCGGACAGCGTCAACGCGCTGTTGATCGGCGCCGCGGCCTGGCCCTGGGTGTAGGTCAGCCCGCCGCCATTGGCGTTGAGCACCGGAGCGTCGTTGATCGGGTTGACCGTGATGGAGGCCGTATCGGTCGCGGACGAGAACGCCGTGGTGTTGCCGTTCGTCGAGACGTCGACCTTCTGACCCACGGTGCCGGAGGTGCGGTCCCAGGCATGGAACGTGATCGCGTCGCTGATCGAGCCGTTGAAATCAGCCGTGGGCTTGAAGTAGAGCCGCGTGTTGCTGTCGGCGTTGAGCAGCAGCGCCGAGGTCTCGGAGACCGAGCCGACCTGGGTCCAGTTCGAGCCGTTGTTGGTCGAGTAGAACCATGTGCCGTTGGTGCTGTTGGTGCCGCTCAGCGCGATGCCCACCAGCGCGCCGCTGTCCGCATCGGTCACATTGTCGTTGCCGCCGCCACCCGGGAAATCGACCAGGCTCGACACCAGGGTACCGACCACGCCCGTCGGAGTGACCGCGTCTTCGTTGACAGAAAGGAGCGCCGGCGACTTGCTGCTGTCGAGCACCGGCGCGTCGTTGACGGGGGAGATCGTGATGCCCGCAACGTCGCTGATCGCCGAGAACGCGGTCGAACCGCCGACGCCCGCTGCCGAAACGTTGAACATCGAACCGGCCGAGCCGGCTGTCTGGTCCCAGGCCCGGAAGGTGATGACATCGGACACCGGGCCGCTGAAGTCGGCGTTCGGCTTGAAATAGAGCCGCGTGTTCGCATCGGCGGCCAGGAGCAGCGCGGACGAATCCGACACTGCGTCGACCACGTGCCAAACTTCGCCACCGTCAGTCGTGTAATAGAGCGTGCCGTTGGCCGTGTTCTTGGCCGCGATGGCGATGCCGGTGGCAGCGCCGCTGTCGACGTCGGTGACGTTGTCGTTGTCGTTGCCGCCGCCGCCGAGGAAGTCGACCAGGCTCGACACCAGCGTGCCGACCGCGCCACTCGGCGCCGCAGCGTCCTCGCTGACCGTCAGGAGCGCCGGCGACGCACCCGCGTTGAGCACCGGCGCGTCGTTCACCGGCGCGACATTGACCGTGATGGTCGCGGGCGCCGACGCCAAAGCCCCCGGCGAGGACAAGGTCAGCGACAGATTGTCCGCGTAGGCATCGTTGTAACCGCCAGCCGCAGAGGCGGCGATCATGATCACGTCGATAAAACGCGTGCCGACCGGAACGACGAACGACCCGGACCTGGCCTCCAGATGCGTATCCGAACCGCGGGCCGCTGCCAGCACGCCGCCGATGTCGGAATGACCAAGATCGGTCGAGGACGCCGACAGGTAGTGCGCCGACAACGTCATGTTGTCGTTCTGGGTGAGGAAGCCGCCGAACAGCCCGCTCAGGTTCGCGCTGACGATGCCGGCGTCGATCGACGAGGCATATTGGCTGACATCGATGACCTGATGCGCCTGGGTCGACACATTGGACGGCCCGCCGGCGAAATACGCATTGCCGCCGCCGACCGCGGCGCTGTCGGGCAGGTTCAGATCGTCGCCGGTGGTCGTATTCTCGTAGACGTTGGCGCTGAAATTGCCGGTGGTTGTCCAGCCCTGCGGCGCCCTGGCGCCCGCGATGGTGAAGTCGCCGGATGCCGCGGCCGGGCCGAGCTCGGCGCCCGGGTTGACGATCAGATTGCCCGTGGCAACCCCTTCGGTCGCCACGACCTGAAAGCTGTCCGGCCCGTTGGTATTGGCAGCGGGCGTGTAGGTGAACGACCCGTCCGGATTCACCACCACGGTGCCGTGCTGCGGCCCGGCACCGAACAACGTGAAATTGAGCTGGTTGACGGGCGTGTCGACATCGGTCGCGACCGCCTGACCCGTAATCGGCGTGTCTTCGTTGCCGCTCACCGAACCGGCCTGCGCGACAGGCGCGTCGTCGGCGCCGTTCAGCGTCACCACGAAGCTCTGCTGGCCGGAAAGCTCGCCATCTGAAACCGTGACCGTGAAGCTGTCGGTCGCCGGGCCGCTTAGCGCGTTGATGGCCGGATCGCTCGGCACGTAGGTGTAGGCGCCGGACGCGCTGTTCACATAGAGCGTGCCGTAGCTGCCGGCTTGCGCGGTGTCGTAGCCGCTCAGCGACGTGTCGGCATGGCCGTCCGTAATGCCGTAGGTCAGCGTCGCGCTGTCGACGTCCGAGCCGGACAGAGTGCCGGTTGCTGCCGTGAAGTGATCGGAGGCGGCCGTGTCGTTGTAGGTCGGCCCGGTGACGGCAGCGAGTTGCGGCGCGTCGTTCTGCGCCGTGACATTGACCGTGATGGTGTTCGGCGTCGGATCGAGGTTCGCGCCGCCATTGGCGGTGCTGCCCTTGTCCTCGACCTGGAAGGTGAAGTTCGCATAGCCGGTGCCGTTGGCGTTCGACGCCGGCGTGAAGGTCAGATGCCCGGCCGCGATGTCGGACACATCGATGAACTGGCCTGCCGTGACGGCGGTGCCGTTGTTGGCGAGCGTCCCGGCCGACGGCAGCGTCGCGATCTTGACGCGGTTGAAAGTGTCCGCCGGGCTGTCATGCGGATCGGTGAAGCCGAAGTCGGCGACCGTGAAGGTGTAAGCGGTGTCTTCGCCGGTGGTGACGGTGTTGTCAGCCCCCGCCGGCGCGTCGTTCCCCGGCGCGACGCTGATCGTCATGGTGGCCGACGAGACGGACGTGTTCTGTCCGCCATTCGCGGTGCTGCCGCTGTCCTTCACCTTGAAGTCGAAGGAGTCGGTGCCGTTGTAGTCGGCGCCGGGCGTGTAGATCAGGCTACCGATCGCGCCGACGCCGATGTTCTCGCCGTTGGCGACCTCGTGGCCGTTGAACGTCAGCGTGCCGTGGGTCGGCAGCGACGTGATCACGATGGCGGCGAGCTGATCCGGCGTGCCGTCGCTGGGATCGCTGAACAGGAAGTCCGACGCCGCGAAGGTCTTCGGTGCGTCCTCGTTGGTGGCGACCGCCGAAGGCAGCGCCACCGGCGCCTCGCTGACCGGCGCCACGTCGACCGTAATGGTGTTCGGCGTCGGATCGAGATTGACGCCGCCGTTCGCCGTGCCGCCACTGTCCTCGACCTGGAAGGTGAAGCTCGCGTAGCCCGTGCCGTTGGCATTGGCGGCCGGCGTGAACGTCAGATGGCCGGCCGTGATATCGGCAACATCGATGAAATCGCCTGCAGCCACGGCGACGCCGTGGTTGGCGAGCGTGCCGGCCGACGGCAGCGTGGTGACCTTCACCCGCGACAGCGCATCGGCCGGGCTGTCGTTCGGATCGCTGAAGCCGAAGTCGGCGACGACGAATGTGTAGGCCGTATTCTCGCTGGTCGTGACAGTCTTGTCGGCGCCCGACGGTGCGTCGTCGAGGCCGTGGATCGTGAGATCCGCCTCGGCGGCCGTCAGCCCGCCTGAGCCGTCGGACACGTCGAACTGCGCCTTCAGCGTGATGCTCTGGCCGTCCGGCAGGAACTTGAAGCTCGCGGGATCGACCGAGAACGAGATCAGCGAGCCATCGTCCGCACGGTTCACCGTCACGCCCGACGGCGGATGATCGAGATCGATCGCATTGCCGCTCTGATCGCGCAGCACCAGATCGACGATCTTCAGCGCGTCGCCTTCGGCGTCGGACGCGCCCAGCTGCGAGAGCAGGCTCGCCGCGGTGAACGTCTGCACCGCATCGTTCTGCGTCGCGCTTGCGGTCAGCAGCGATACCGTCACAGCCGGCGCGTCGTTCGCGCCGTTCAGCGTCGCCACGAAACTCTGCTGCGCCGAGAACTGGCCGTCCGACACCGTCACGGTGAAGCTGTCGGTGGTCGACGTTTTCAGCGCATTGATCGCCTGGTCGACCGGAATGTAGGTGTAGGCGCCGGTCGCGCTGTTGACATAGAGCGTGCCGTAGCTGCCGGCCCGCGCGACGTCGTAGCCGCTGTGCGAGATGTCGGTGACGCCGCCGGTGATGCCGTAGGTCAAGGTCGGGCTGTCGATGTCCGAGCCCGAGAGCGTGCCGGTCGCCGCTGTAAAGTGATCGGACGCCGCCGTGTCGTTGTAGGTCGGCCCGGCGACCGCAGCCAGCGTCGGCGCGTCGTTCACCGGATTGACCGTGATCGCCACCTGCTTGGTGCTGATCGCACCGACCGCGTCATGAACTGAAACCGTCAGTGTATCGCCACCGTTGGTGTTGGCGGCGGGCGCGTAGGTGACGCCGTTGGTCAGCAGCGCATCGATCGCAGCGGCCGAGCCGTGGAACTGCAGGGTGCCGTTGCTGCCGTCATTGTCATCGACAAACACGCCGGCAGGCAGCGCGCCGATGCCGAGTGTGCCGTGCGCAACCGACAGATTGACCGTGATGACATCGCCCGTGTCGGGGTCCGCGACATGGCCGCCGGTCAGGGCGAGCGCCGTGTCCTCGTTGGTCGAGGTGCTGTTGCCCGGAAGCGTCAGCACCGGCGCGTCGTTGATGCCGGTGATGTTCACCGTCACGGTCTTGGTGTCGAAACCGCCGTGGCCGTCACTGACCTTGATATTGAAGGTGTCCTGGACGACTTGGCCCTGGGCCAGCGCCTCGACCTCGGGCGAGCCGAACCGCTGGGCATAGGCCCATTCGCCAGCCTGATCGATCGAAAGTGCGCCGTAGGCGCCATTCACATAGGAATCTGTCGGTGCTGGCGCTGCTGCGAAATACTGCGCTTGAGTCCAGGTCTCGCTGTTGAAGATGCTGCCCTGCGCAGCGAGGGTGACGGTTTGAACGACAGTTCCAGTGCTGTCGAGAATGTCGAATCCGGCCGTGATATTGGTCGATCCGGCCGCATGCATCAGCCGAAGTGCGATCTGATGGGTGCCGTCGTTGTACGCCGGGTCGAGTGCGAACGCGGTCAGCAGGGTCGTCGAATTTTCCGCCGGATCAAGATCGCGGAACTGGACGAGATCGACACCGCTTACGCCCTTGCGCACGACAAGCTCGAGAGTGTCGTTGCCGGGATTTGCGCTGCCCTGACGGTCGGTAAGCCGGATGCCATATTCCTCGCGCACGTCATCCGGGAACGCGAGGTTGAATCTGGCTTCGGCGCTGAAGTTGTTGCCGAGTTTCAGTCCCTTGTTGACGTCTTCGGCAAGCTCCGACTTGTCCGTCGCCACGGTCTGGAAGTCGCCGATGAACTGTGCCGACGTGCCGATGCCAGAAACCGTTGCGGCATGCGCGCTATCGAGCACCGCCACGCCGTTGGCTTCCGTAAACCCGCCGGTTGGTGTCGTGGAATAACCGGCCGTGAAACCGGGCACCGGGTTGGCGGGCGGCGGATTGCCGTCGTCAAAGTGATCTTCGAAGACCACCGTGCCCGTCGGCCCGCCATTGGGCGAGCGCCAGATCTTGAAATTGTCGATCGCAAACGAGAACTGCGCCGGCTGCGGATTGTTGCCGCCTTCCACCGTCCAGGTCTGGGTATCGCCCTGATCCGGATCGGTTGCCGTGACCCGGCCCGTGCTGGATCCGGAATCATCCTCGTGAATGTCGACAACGATCGGGCCGCCGGCGATCACCGGCGCATCGTTGGTGCCGTGGATCGTGACCGTAACGGTCTGCTGGGCGCTGCCGTCTGACGACACCGCCGTGAAGCTGTCGGTCAGCGTCTGGCCTTCACCAAGCTCTTGGATGGCCGCCTGGCCGTTCGCCGCCGTGTAGGTCCAGTGGCCATCGGCTTCGAGCGTGAACGTGCCGTAGCCGTTGCTGCCTGCGGTCGCGCTCTGCTCGACGAAGCCAGATTGGCCGGTGTCGGCGTCGCTGACGGTCAGCGTTCCGGCGGTGGCCAAGACCGGCGAGGTCTCGTCCTCGGTGACATCGCCGGTCGCAACACCGCCGATCTGAGCCGTATCGTTGGTGCCGGTGATCGAGATGCTCAGCGTGCCGGTGCTGGAGGCGCCGTGCTGGTCGGAGTTGGTGTAGCTGAAGTCATCGGAGACGACCTGGCCTTGCGTCAGCGCCTGCACATTGGCCTGGCCGTTGGCGAGCGTATAGGTGTAGCTGCCGTCGGCATGCAGATGCAGCGTGCCATAGGTGCCGGCGATGTCCTTGTCGACATTGTTGGCGCTGCCGTTGACCTTGGTGACGCTGTGCGTGTCGCCGGCATCGGGATCGGTGTCGTTGGCCAGCACGTTGCCGCTGACTGTATCCGGAACAGCGTCTTCGCTGATCGCGTTGCCATCGGCCACTGCGACCGGAGGCAGGTTCGTCTGGCCCACCGTCACGGTCGCCGTGTCGATGTTGCTCAGATTGTGCAGGCCCGAGCCGTCGTCGACCTGGAAGCTGATGGTCCGCGTGTCGGTCGAGGGATCGTTGGCCGAATTGAAGTAGCTGACCGAGCGCAACGCCGCCTGATAGTTGGCGACACTCGACGAACCGGTCAGCGTCAGGATACCGGTTTCCGCATCGTATTGACCGGCGATGCCGTGCTGGTCGACGAAGCCGAGAACATCCTGGTCGCCGTGGAAATTTCCGGTGATCTTGATGGTGGCGCCGACGAGGCTCGGGCTATCGATGTCCGAAAGCGTCAGAGCCCCATCGATCGGCGCGGCCGCCTGCCCTTCCGAACAGGCGAGCGTGCCGCCATTGGCGTTGAGGACCGGCGCGTCGTTGACCGGCGTGCCGGTGATGGCCTTGGAGCCGGTCGCCGAGAGCGAGCCGTCGCTGACGCTGGTCGCGATGGTGAAGCTGCCGTTGAAGTTGGCCGCCGGATTGAAGGTCACGCCGGCCAGCAGCGCATTGACGGCGGCGACCGCGCCCGCTGCCGTCCACACGCCGGTTTCGGCATTATAAGTCGAGGTCACCCCGTTCGACGTGGCGGTGCTGAGGCTGCCGGCCGCCGTGTTCGACAGCGTCAGCGTCGCCGTCACGGTCGGGCTGTCGATGTCCGACACCACGATGTCGGTGAGGTTCAGCGGCGTGTCTTCGGTGTAGGTTTCCGGCGCGCTGAGATTGGTCGCGGCCGGCGCGTCGTTGACCGGCGTGACGTTGACCGTGATGGTGTTCGGCGTCGGGTCGAGGTTCACGCCGCCATTGGCGGTGCCGCCATTATCCCGGACCTGAAACGTGAAGCTCGCATAGCCCGTGCCGTTGGCGTCCGGATCCGGCGTGAACTTCAGATGTCCCGCATTGATGTCCGCAGCGCTGACGAACTGGCCCGCCGTCACCGCCTCGCCGTTGTTGGTCAGTGTGCCTGCCGACGGCAGCGTCGTGATCTTGACGGCATTGAGCGTGTTCGCTGGGTTGTCGACCGGGTCGCTGAAGCCGAAGTCGGCGGCCGCGAACGTGTAGGCCGTATCCTCGCTGGTCGTGACGGCCTTGTCCGTGCCCGAGGGCGCGTCGTTGCGACCCTGGATGGTGAGGTCGGCTTCGGCCGGCGTGAGCCCGCCCGAGCCGTCCGATACGTCGAACTGCGCCTTGAGCGTGGCGCTCTGCCCGGCCGGCAGAGACTTGAATGCCGACGGGTCGACCGAGAACGAGATCAGCGAGCCGTCATTGGCCAGATGCACCGTCACGCCCGACGGCGGATTGTCGAGGTCGATCGCCTGACCCTGCGGATCGAGCAGCACGAGGTCGGCGATCCCCAGCGTATCGCCGTCGGCATCGCTCGCCCCGATCGCCGCGAGCAGATTCGCGGCGGTGAAGGTCTGCACCGTGTCGTTCTGCGTGACCGTCGTGGTCACGGGCGTCACCGCCACGATCGGCGCATCATTGGCGCCGTTCAGGGTCGCTGTGAAGTTCTGTTGTCCCGAGAGGTTGCCGTCCGACACCGTGACCGTGAAATTGTCGGTCGTCGTCGTCTTCAGCGCGTTGATCGCGGCGTCATTGGGAACGTAGGTGTAGGCGCCGGTCGCGCTGCTGACGTACAGCGTGCCGTAGCTGCCGGCCCGCGAGGTGTCGTAGCCGGACAGCGACGTGTCGCCGATGCCGCCGCTGATGCCGAAGGTCAGCCCGGCGCTGTCGACATCGGACGCCGTCAGCGTGCCGCTCGCCGGCGAGAAGTGATTGAAGACCGCAGTGTCGGTGTAGGTCGGCCCCGTGACCGCGTCCAGCACCGGCGCGTCGTTGACCGCCGCGACGTTGATCGTGATGGTGTTCGGCGTCGGGTCGAGGTTCACGCCGCCGTTGGCCGTGCCGCCATTGTCACGAACCTGGAACGTGAAGCTCGCATAGTCCGTGCCGTTGGCGTCCGGAGCCGGCGTAAACTTCAGATGCCCGGCCGCGATGTCCGTGGCGCTGACGAACTGACCCTCGTCCACGGCCACGCCGTCGTTGGTCAGCGTGCCTGCCGAAGGCAGCGTCGTGATCTTGACGGCATTGAGCGTGTTCGCCGGGCTGTCGCTCGGATCGCTGAAGCCGAAGTCGGCCGCCGTGAACGTGTAGGCGGTGTCCTCGCTGGTCGTGACCGTGTGGTCGGCGCCGGACGGCGCATCGTTCACCGCGACGCCGGTGAAGGACTTGCTGCCGATGATAGGATCCGCCACGCCGTCGCTGACACTGGTCGCGATGCTGAACGAGCCGTTGAAGTTTGGCGCCGGACTGAAGGTGACGCCGGCGAGCAGTGCGTTGACGTCGGCCAACGCGCCCGCCGCCGTCCAGATGCCCGTTCCGGCGTCATAGGTCGAAGTCACACCGTTCGAAGTGCCGGTGCTGAGCGTGCCCGCCGCCGCGTTGGACAGCGTCAAGGTCGCGGTCACGTTCGCGCTGTCGACATCCGACACCACGATGCCGGTGAGGTTCAGCGGCGTGTCTTCGGTGTAGGTCTCCGGCGCGCCGAGATTGGTCGCGGCTGGCGCGTCGTTGACGCCGTGGATCGTGACCGTGACGACCTGGCTGGCGGAACCGTCTTTCGACACCGCCGTGAAGCTGTCGGTCAGCGTCTGGCCGGCGCCGAGCGCTTGAATCGCGGGACGCGTGTTGTCGGCCTGATAGGTCCAATGGCCGGTCGAGTCGAGCGTGAACGCCCCGATGGCGTTGCTGCCGATCGCCACCACCTGTTCGGCGAACACCGCCTCGCCCGCATCGGGATCGCTGACGGTCAGGCTTCCGCTCGCCAGCAGCAGATTCGGATTGGCGACGTCGGTGTCCTCGGTGAGATCGGCGCCTGTCGTGCCGCCGATCGACGCGGCGTCATTGGCGCCGGTGACCGTGATGATCAGGTTCGCGGTCGACGACAGGCCGGTGTCGTCGGTGTTGACGTAGCTGAAGCTGTCGAAGACGTGGCCGCCCGACAGCGCCTGCACATTGGTCTGGCCGTTGGCCAGCGTGTAGGTGTAGCTGCCGTCGCCGTTGAGATGCAGCGTGCCGTAGGTGCCGGCGATATCCACGGCGACATTGCCGGCGCTGCCATTCACCGCGGTGACGGTGTGGGTGCCGCCGTTGGAATCGGTGTCGTTCGCCAGCACGTTGCCGGTGACAAAGTCCGGCGCGGCGTCTTCGGTGATCGCGTTGCTGTCGGTGACCGCGTGCGGCGGCGCGCCGATCGTGACCGTGGTGATGACGATGTCGCTCAGATTGCCTTCGGCAGAGCCGTCATCGGCCTGGAAGCTGATGGTCCGCACGTCGGACGACGGCTCGTCGCTCGAGTTGAAGTAGGTCACCGAGCGCAGTGCGGCCTGGTAGGCCGCGGCGCTCGCGGTGCCGGTCAACGTCAGGATGCCGGTCGCCTCGTCGAAATGGCCGGTGATGCCGCCCTGATCGGCAAAGCCCAGCACGTCCTGGTCGCTGTGGAAATGGCCGGTGATCTTGACGGTGGCGCCGACCAGGGTGGTGCTGTCGACGTCGGACAGCGTCAGCTCCGGCGCAATCGCGGTGGCCGGCTGGTTCTCCGAATAGGACAGCGGATCGATCGCGCCGGATTGCGTCCGGATGTTGTCGATCAGGAGCAGCGACTGCACCGAGTTGTCACCGGCGTTGAGCACGCCAAAGCCGAGCAGATAAACGCCGTCGGCCGGCGCCGTGAACGGCGGCGGCGGCGGCTTTTGCCAGCCGGTATCGCCGTAATCGCCGACCAGAAAGACGTCGGAGAGCGCGGTCGCCTGATTGCTGATGCTGAAGAAGGCGAAGTCCTTGAACGGGAAGTAGTCGGACGTGCTGAACTTCCAGTCGAACTTCAGCGTCTCGCCCTGATGCAGCGTGATTTCCTTCGTGATCGCGCTGCCGCTGAACGGGGTGGTGCTGTTGCTCTCGCTGCTGGCGTTCAGGGTCGCGAGAGTGCCCGCGGTCAGATGCAGGAACTCTTCGATGGCGCCGACTTCGATCGCGCCGGTCTGAAGCTGGACGGCATGCGCTCCGTTGGTGCCGCCATCAACGACAGTGACCGAACCGTCGGTCTGCCAGCCGGCCAGCCCGTTCGGGCCCTCGAAGCTCAGCACCGCCGAGGTGCCGAACTCCGGCGCGTCATTGCGGCCCTGGACCACGAAGTCGACCGTTGTGCTCGCCGTCTGGGCGACCCCGTTCGTGACCGGGATCGTGAACGAATCGAGCGGGGCATCGCCGGGCTTGAGCGGGTCCGCTTTGCCGTTGTCGAGGATGTAACCGAGCTTGTTGGTGGCGGTATTCAGCGAGGCCGTGCCGTAGAGACCAGCCTTGGTGAAGACGCCTGGATGTGCTTCGTCGCTCCAGCCCGCCAGCTTCAGCGCGGCCGTGTCGTATGCCGTGAAATCGCCAAGCGTCAGCGTCGCTTCCGCTTTGCCGGTACCCAAGTCGTGTGTCGCCGCCTCAATGAGGGGGTGATCCGGCGCCGACGCCTGGACCTCGGCCGGATCGCTGCGACCCTGGACCACAAAGTCGACGGTCGTGTTCGCGGTCTGCGTTCCGTTCGTGACCGGGATCGTGAACGAATCGGACGGCGTGTCGCCTTGGTTGAGCGGGTCAGCTTTGCTGTTGTCGAGGACGTAGTCGAGCTTGTTGTTGACGGTATCGAGCGTCGCCGTGCCGTAGAGCCCGGCCTTGGTGAAGACGCCCGGATGTCCCGCTTCGCTCCAACCGGCCGCTTTCAGCGCTGCGACGTCGTATGTGGTCGACGCGCCGAGCGTCAGCGTCGCTTCCGCGCTGTCGACACCCGAATTGTTATTCGTCGCCTCGACGAGGACATGGTCCGGCCCTGACGCCTGGACCTCCGGAGCCGGTGGTGGCGGCGGCGGCGATTGAGGCGGCGGAGGTGGCGGCGGCGGCGGAGGTGGCGGTGGCGGAGGTGGCGGCGGAGGCGGAGGTGCCGGCGGCGGCGGTGGCGGCG
>Ga0209758_1000456_pt1 | contig 68269 bp, 65 predicted proteins | sample AraplaMF_Col_mMF_FD_184258 | JGI IMG/M metagenome (GOLD analysis project Ga0209758, IMG submission 184258) | Arabidopsis root microbial communities from the University of North Carolina, USA - plate scrape MF_Col_mMF (SPAdes) (version 2) | ecosystem: Host-associated > Plants > Roots > Endosphere... | reverse complement strand
AAATTCTGATCGGCATCACCTTGCCTGACCGTTCCCGCCACATTATCCGATGGTGAGACGGTATGCTCAATATACGAGTTCTTGCAATCCAACACGAGCCCGGCTGTAGCGGCCGCTACAGCCGGGCTCGTGTTGGATTGCAAGAACTGACCCCGGTTTATTCTTTTGCGTAGCGCTGTGCGAGCACGGCACACACCATCAGTTGCAGCTGGTGGAACAGCATCAGCGGCAGCACCACTGCGCCCAGTGCGCTGCCTGCGAATAAAACCTTGGCCATCGGTACGCCGCTGGCCAGACTCTTCTTCGATCCGCAAAATACGATCGCAATCCGGTCCTCGCGGTTGAAGCCGAAACGGCGCGCCGCTTGCGCGCTGATGCCCATCACCAGCCCCAACAACAGTGCATTAATCGCCATCAGTCCCGCCAGCGTGCCCCACGACACCTGATGCCACAAGCCCTCGCCCACCGCCTCGCTGAACGCGGTGTACACCACCAGCAGGATTGAGCCCTGATCGACCATGCGCGTCAGCGGCTTATGTTGCTCCACCCACGCGCCGATCCAGCGCCGCGCCACCTGGCCCGCAATAAACGGCAACAGCAACTGCAAGGCGATCTGCATGGCCGACTCCAGCGGTGAGCCGCCCGACATCTGCGCCGAGGTCAGCAAGCCCACCAGCACTGGCGTGATGAAGATGCCGAACAAATTCGAGGCCGAGGCCGAACATATCGCCGCCGGCACATTGCCGCGCGCCGCCGCCGTGAAGGCGATCGACGATTGCACCGTGGACGGCAGCATGCACAGGAACAGGATGCCCAGATACAGATCCGGCGTCACCAGCGGCGTCAGCACCGGTTTTAACACCAGACCCAGCAACGGGAACAAGGCGAAGGTGCACAGCAGCACCAGCAAATGCAAACGCCAGTGCGTGACGCCGGCAATCACGGCTTCGCGCGACAGCTTAGCGCCGTGCAGGAAGAACAGCAGCGATACCGCCACGTGGGTAATGTTATTGAACACCACGGCGCCTTCGCCGCGACATGGGAACAGGCTGGCCGCGATCACGGTCGCGACCATCGCCAGCGTAAAGTTATCCGGCAAAAAACGGGGACGCTTCATTATTTAGGACACTTCACTTCCAGCACATCGATGGCGCCGACGGTTTTGACATTCGCTGCGCTGCGCACCAGATCGACGCGCTCCACGCAGTTCTTGCGGAGCAGGCGTTCGTAGGTGCGGCTGCAGGCGACCACGGCGTCGGCGCCGCTGCCGGCGTTGCAGTAAAAGCCCTCGGCCTGCATGCGCACCAGCGCCTGTTCCATCGGCATGCCGGGCTGCACGGTCTGGTTGACGAAATTGCCCAGCCTGGACTGGTCGATTGAGCAGGCCGCCAACATCAATGGCAAGGCCGCCAATAAAAATCTGCGCATCGTAGCGTTCTCCTTATTTCCAGACAGCAGTGTAACGCATCGCGCGCGTCATGATCCGGTCACACTCAGCCCCTATGATGCGCAGCGTTATTCATCTTCTAACCTGAGCAAAATATGAACAAGAAATTCCTCGCAGCGCTGACCCTCCCGATGCTGGCCATGGCCGCCAACGTCGCCGCCGCCGTCGCCAACATGGAGGCCAACGATGCGCCGGAAGTCGAAGCCGCCGCCGCTGCCCCCATCGCCACGGTGGAAGTGGCCACGCGCAAGACCCGTTCCTCGGTCGAGCTAGGCAAGAGCGACATGCAGAAAATCCTGCCGGGCGTGAACCCGCTGAAAGCGCTGCAAACCCTGCCGGGCGTGAGCTTCCAGACCGCCGACCCATGGGGCAATAACGAACAAAACCTGTCGCTGTTCATCCACGGCTTCAGCGGCCAGCAACTGGGTTACACCATGGACGGCGTACCGCTGGGCGACCAGCAATACGGCAACTACAACGGCCTGTCGCCGCAGCGCGCCATCACCAGCGAAAACGTCGGCCGCGTGATCCTGTCGTCGGGCGCCGGCGATCTGGCCACCGCCTCCACCAGCAACCTGGGCGGCACCATCGAAACCTTCTCCAGCAACCCGCTGGCCAGCCGCAACGTGGCCGTGCAGCAGACCGTGGGCAGCTACAAGACCTCGCGCACCTATCTGCGCTACGACACCGGCAACTTCGGCGACGGTAACAGCGCCTACATCTCCGGCGTGCACCACGAACAGAAAGCGTGGGACTTCAACGGCCGCCAGGGCGGCGACCAGATCAACGCCAAGTTCATCAACAACAGCAGCCTGGGCCGCCTGACCATCTACGCCGCCTACTCGGACAAGATCGAACCGAACGAAGACAGCACCGTGCACTCGGCCACCGAGAAGTACCAGCCGTACACCCGTCCATTCATGTACCCGAACTTCCAGCAGGCGCTGTCCTACCTGTCGGCGACCGGCGCCACGCCTGCGGCCGAGGGCAATAACTACCGCAACTACTACAGCGATGCGCAGCGTACCGACTACCTGACCTACGCCAAGTTCGAAACCAATCTGACCGACACCACCTCGTGGACCAACCAGATCTACTACCACAACGATGACGGCGTGGGCGTGGTGGCCGGTCCGATCGGCGTGGCAGGCTTGCCGGCGCTGTTCTCGGTCTACTTCCCGGGCCAGAACCTGAAACAGGTATTCGGCAACTCGGGCTACGCCACCCGCACCACCGAATACGCCATCAACCGCAACGGCTGGCTGTCGACCCTGAACACCGAACTGGGCGACCACAAGCTGCAAGCCGGCTTCTGGCTGGAGCACAACCGCTCGTCGGCCTACCGCCGCTGGTACGCGCTGGATGTGAACAACCCAAGCTCGCCATACGACCGTCCGAGCAACCCGCTGATCACCCAGTACGGCAGCGAGATCGACAACAAAGTCGCCCAACTGCACCTGCAGGATGAATGGCGCGTGTCGCCGGCGTTCGCGCTGCAAGCCGGCTTCAAATCCAGCCTGCAGTTTGCCGATGGCCAGTTCCCGGTACAGCCGAAAGTGGGCGCCATTGCCAACTCGACCGCGCTGCCGGTGGGCGAAATCATCACCAAGAAATGGTTCCTGCCGCAGATCGGCGGCCGCTGGGACATCACCGCGCAAGACCAGGCCTTCTTCAACGTGCAGAAAAACATGCGCCAGTTCGTGACCTACGGCGGAGGTGGCGTGTCGCCATGGAGCTTGTCGAGTCAGGGCGCGTTCGACCTGTTCAAATCGACGGCCAAGCCGGAAACCTCGATCACCTACGAAGCCGGCCTACGCACCAGCCACCAGCTGAACTGGGGCGCGCTCAGCGCGTTTGACGGCCAGGTCAACGTCTACCACGTCGACTTCAAAGACCGCCTGCTGCAAATCAGCCCGACCTCGGTGATCACCTCCATTATCGGCGGCAACCTGGCGGTGCTGACCAACGTCGGCAGCGTGAAGACCGACGGCATCGACCTGTCAGGCACCCTGCACTTCGGCCGCAACTTCTCGCTGTACAACGCGCTGTCGTACAACCAGTCCAAATACGACGACAACTACGTCAGCGGCAAGGACACCGTGTTCACCGCCGGCAAAAAAGTACCTGGCAGCCCGGAGTGGATGGATAAATTCGTCGCCACCCTGACCGTGGCCGACACCGAACTCCAGCTGAGCGGCGACTACGTCGGCAAGCGCTATGCCACCTACACCAACGACCTGTCGGTGAAGAGCTACTTCCTGACCAATCTGGGCGTCTCGGGCAAGCTGCCGTTCCTGAACGGCGGCTGGGTCAAGAACGCGCGCTACCGCCTGAACGTGACCAACCTGACCAACAAGGAAGGCGACCTCAACGTGGTAGTCGGCGCAGCCAGCGGCACGTACAATACCTTCCCGATCGCACCACGTCAGGGCTTCCTGACTTTGATGGCAGACTTCTGATGAACACACTTTATTTACCCAAGCGACTCTCGCGTCGCGGCTTCATCCAGACGGCAGCGGTGGCTGGCAGCTCGCTGCTGCTGTCCTCCTCCGCGCTGGCCAAAGGCGTGGCTGCGCTGACAGCCGGCACGACGGCGGCGGTCGGCAATGCCGACCTGTCCGGCCTGCCGGGCATCGCGCCGGTGGGTGTGGGTGCCGGCCGCCCGCTGGTATTCGGCCACCGCGGCGCCAGCGCGCTGCGTCCCGAACACACGCTGGCCTCGTACGCCAAAGCGATTGCCGACGGCGCCGACTACATCGAGCCGGATCTGGTGAGCACCAAGGACGGCGCGCTGGTGGCGCGTCACGAAGCTTTCTTGAGCGAGACCACCGACGTCGCCAGCCATCCGGAATTCGCCGGCCGCAAGGCCCGCAAAACCATCGATGGCGAAACGCACGAAGGCTGGTTCGTGGACGACTTCACGCTGGCCGAACTGAAAACGCTGCGCGCGGTGGAACGCATCCCGCAATACCGTCCGGGCAGCGCCGAATACAACGGCATGTTCCAGGTGCTGACGTTTGAAGAAATCATCGACTTCGTGGCGGCGGAATCGGCGGCGCGTGGGCGCATCGTTGGCATCGTGCCGGAGCTGAAGCACTCGACGTATTTCGCCAGCGTCGGCCTGCCGCTGGAAGACCGCTTCCTGTCGATACTGAGCGCACACGACTACACGCGCCGCAACCCGGTGGAAATCCAGTCGTTCGAAATCGCCAACCTGAAATACCTGCGGGGCAAGCTGGGCCGCCGTGCCAACCTGCGCCTGATGCAATTGGTCATCACCGAAAACGTGCGTCCGATGGACGTGGCGGCGGCCGGCGGCACGCTGACCTTTGCCCAGATGCTGACGCCGGCGGGCCTGAAAGACATCGCGCAATATGCGGACGTGGTGGCGCCGCCGACGCGCGCCATCATCCCGTTGAACAAAGACGGCACGCTGGCCGCGCCCTCGTCGCTGGTGGAAGACGCGCACAAGGCTGGCTTGCGGGTAGAGCCATGGACCTTCCGGCCGGAAAACCACTTCCTGGCCAGCGACTTCCGCAACAACGCGGGCGATAGCGCCCGTAACGAAGCCGGCTCCATCGCCGAAATGAAGCGCTACATCGCCGCCGGCATCGACGGCTTCTTCACCGACGACCCAGCCCTGGGCCGCGCCGCCCTCGCCTAAAATTCGGGGTCAGTTCTTGCAATCCAACACGAGCTCAACCGGACACGGTTGAGCTCGTGTTGGATTGCAAGAACTGACCCCGGGTTGTTTAGCGGCTGGCTTGGGTGGTTGCGTCTGCTTTAGGCAGGGTTGCGGTCAGGTCGATCCAGGCTTGCGGCACGGGGGTTTCACGGCTGCGCACGCCGAAGAAGCTGACGACTTCGCGGCCATCCTTGTCGTAGAACTCGACGTTCACGACGCCCGCGCGCTTGACGATGTAGCCGCTCACAAACGCACTGTCGCGAAGGTGCAGGTTGAATTCCGGATCCAGCACGTTGAAGTAGCCGCCCGCTTCCTGCACTTTGTTGATTTTGCCGCTGTAGATTTGGATCGCCCCATCGTTACCCAAAAAGGCCATGATCTCGATCTGCTGCCTGGCCGCCTGTTCCAGCAACTGGCGCACGGCCTGCGGCGCAATGCGCTGCACTTTGTCGACCGGCCCCAGACGCAAACCCTGCTCACGCGTCACGCCAAACTCGCTCAACAGCCGGTTGAACTGGTGCACGTCGTTGATTTCATTCCAGGCCAGCTGGAATTCTTTCACGTCTACCGTGCTATCCGGCTTCCCGGCTTTCTTCACCGGTGCCGCCGCCACTTTCAAGTCGGCGCTTTGCACCGGGTTGCGGAAGTCGGCCACGATTTTGTCGAACACGGCCACGCCGGCATCGCTCTTCACGTACACCTTGTGCACTGCATTGCCGCTGGCGTCGAAGAACTGCAGGCTGCGCGATACCGCGCCATCCTTGCCCGGCTGGACTACCGCAAACGCGTACTTCCAGTTTTTAAAGGTAAAGCGCAGGTCGATCTCGCCGCCCAGATAGCCGCCGGCGATGTTGCGCATGCGCGCTTCGCGTTCTTTTTCCTTGTCGGCGTCGAGGCCGATCACTGCTTCCTGCGGCTTCATGCGCGTCGCCACGCCGGTGCGCTCCAGGATGCCGTTTTCATTGCGCGTCAGCGCCATCACTTTGCCGAGGTCCAGTGCGCGGCGCATGATTTCGCGCGGCACGTTGTCGCCCTCCTGCAAACGGGTGACGGTCTTGCCGATGCCGTTGGCGGCCAGCAGTTCCGCTTCCGAGACGTTCAGCCGGGCTGCTGCGTCGCGCAGCGCCAGCTTGGGTTGTGCGGCACGCAGTGCTTCATAGCGCTCGCTCAGACTGGCTGCGCCCGCCGACAACGACGAGATCAACAGCGCGCCGGTCAGCGCCAGCACAAATCGATGGTGGGATTTCATGGCTAGCTCCTTAGTAGATCACTTTGAGGTTGAAGGCATAGTTGCGGCCCGGGCGTGCCTGGCGTTCGATGTCGGCCAGCGTGGCCGCCGTCGTGCCCGCCGCCAAGCTGCGCGACGAGGCGTAGTCCCAGTACTTTTTGTCGCCCAGGTTGTACACGCCGCCGCTCAGCTCGACGTGCTTGTTGATGTGCCAGTAGGCGGTGAGGTCGAGCACGCTGTAGCCGGGCACGTTGAACAAGGCGTTGGTGCCGCCGGTCAGCACGTCGCCAGCGGCGCGCTTGCCGCGTACGGTGCTGGCGCTGAGTGCGGCGCCAGCCGGCAGGCGCGGATCGTCATACGCGAAGGTGGCGTTGGCCTTGTACGGCTGCACCGACGCCAGATCGGCCCGCTTGCCGGTCGCGGTGTTTTCCACCGTGCCTTTGGACGCGCCCGCCGCCAGATTGACGCTGTAGCCTTTCATGCTGGTCAGCCATTGGCCCAGCACGAAGCGTGTGCTGAATTCGGCGCCGTAGATTTTGGCTTTGCCGATGTTCTCCGGACGGTACAGGCCTTGCGTGATGGTCGGGTAGTTGACCGGATCGGCGGGCTGCGTCACGTATTCGATGAAGTTGTCGTACTGGGTATTGAATACCGAGGCGCTGAATTCCACGCCCGCCGCCGGTGCGCCTTTCAGGCCCAGCTCGAAGGCGTTGCTGGTTTCCTTTTTCAGATTGGGATTGCCCAGCACGGCGTAACCATTGCCGGCGCCGGTGTAGCTGAACGAGTCGTAGGTGCCGGTGCGCTCGGCCGCCGATGGCAGGCGCGTGCCGCGCGAGTACTGCGCGTAGGCGTTGAAGTTGGGGAGCAGTTCCACCGACAGGTTCAGCGACGGCGTCAGGAAGGTATCGGTTTCTTCCTTGATTTCCCTGGCGGCGTTGGGAATCGCCACGCCGTACTTCGCCAGATTCTGCGGCGTGAGCTTGCGCTGCTCGGCGCGCAGGCCCGGCGTCAGCGTGGCTTGGTGGCCAGCCAGCGTGAAGCCGAATTCGCCGCGCACGTAGGCCACGTATTTGTCGGTGTCCATGTCGGCCATGCGGTATTTGCTGGTGTACTGGTGCGCTCCAGTAGCGACCACCAGACGGTCCTCGGTCCACGGACGGCGGCTTTCCAGCTGTTCGTACAGCAGGCCGTAGCTCAGTAGGTTGCTGGCGCCCAGTTGCTTGGCGGCGTCCAGCGACAGGCCTTTGCTGTCGTTGTAGTAGCCGGTGTCGATGTCGCGGATATACTTCTGACCGCCGCTGACGTAGTCGGCATGCGTCAGGTCCACCACTTCGGCTTTCTGCGTATACAGCTTGGTGTCCAGCGTATCGAACAGCGTCATGCCCGCAGCCCATTGATGGTCGATGCTGAGGCGCGTACGCTTGGTGTTGGAGCCTTGCGATACGCCGGTCGGATACAGGGTGCTGGTCTTGTTGTCGTACTTGCGGGTGTGCTCGGCTTTGAAGCTGTCGACAGCGAAGTTCAGTTTCTGGTCTTGGGCGATGGTCCAGTGCAGCTTGGCCAGCACGGCGTCCGAGTTCCAGTCGTCCGGATTCAGCGGTGCGCTGCTCTTGCTGTCGGCCTGTTCGCCGTCGCGGTGCACGGCGACGATCAGGGCTTTCAGGCTCGGATTGATTTCGGTGGCGGCAGTGACGGCGTGCATGCGCGCCGCGTGGTCCGAGGTGTAGCCGAATTTGTAGTCGGCATAGACTTTACGCGTGCCGTCCAGATAATCCTCCGGCGTCTTGGTCACGAACGACACGGAACCGCCCAGCCCCGGCGTGCCCGCCCCCGCCGGCGTGGAGCCGGAACCAATGCGCACTTCGCGGAAGATTTCCGGATCGAAGTAGTCGCGGCCGATGCCAAACGCATTCAGCGAGGTGCCATCCGGTTTCGGCGCGGCGTCCGGCAGCGAGATGCCGTCCAGTTCCAGGCTGACGCGGTTGCCTTCCACGCCACGGATGTTGACGCCGGTATTGCCCGGGCTATCCCACACGCTGCCGCCGCCGCTGGCCGCCGCCGGCACACTGATCAGCGGCGAATAGCGCGCGATATTCCCAAGGTCGATAACGTTGTTTTGCTCCAGCTGGCGCGCGCCGATGACGGTGGCGGCGCCATTGCGGGTGGAGCTGGCGGCATCGTCGCGCTTGGCCTGCACCAGGATTTCCGACAATTCGCCGGCGGTTTTGACTTCCTGCGCAAAGGCCGGCAAAGCAACCACACCCAGCATGACCAGCAAGGCGGATTGGACGTGTAGAGACAAGGGCGCGGCCGTATGCCGGACGCCCGTAAAGGTAGCGACCATAGTTATCCAGAGAGAGTAGTTAAACGGCTGGCTCTCGGATAAGCGGCGATCGCTGGCAACAACACATATTAACAATAATGATTCTCATTTACAAGTAGAAATGAGATCAATATCGCTACATCAGCCGGCCAGATAGTTGTTTTTGACCCGCACGTAATGTTCGGCCGAGTATTTGAGGTAGGCGATTTCCTCCGGCGTCAGCGCCCTCACCTTGACCGCCGGGCGGCCGACGTACAGGTGGCCGCTTTCCAGCACCTTGCCCGGCGAGACCAGGCTGCCGGCGCCGACCATCACCTGGTCTTCCACCACCACGTCGTCCATGATGATGGCGCCCATACCGATCAGCACTTCGTTGCCGATGCGGCAGCCATGCAGCATGGCCTGGTGGCCGATGGTGACGTAGTCGCCGATGATCAGCGGCGAACCGTCCGGCTTCTTGTCATTCTTGTGCGAGACATGGCCCATGGCGAAGTCCTGCACATTGGTGCAGTTGCCGATGACGATGCGGTTGACGTCGCCACGCAGCACGGTGTTGCACCAGATCGAGCAATCCTTGCCGACGGTGACGTCACCGATCACGCTGGCGGTGGGGTGCATGTATAAGCCCTCGCCCAGTTGTGGCGAGGTATTCAGGTAAGAAGAGACAGGCATGAGATTTTTCAGGGTTAAGCTTGATATGTGCCATCGCCATGCGGCGCGGCTTTAAATTCAGGCAGCGCTTCGGCCAGCCGCGAGTATTCCGCCAGCGCCGGGTAGCTGGCGGCGGGCGCCACTTCCGGCAGCATTTGCTGGATGAAGTGCCAGGTCACGGCCATCATCACGCCGGCCGGTGGCATGTCCTTGCTGGTGGCGGGCAGCGGCGCTTTTTGCTGCTCGCTTTCCAGCATATCCAGCGCCGCGCGCATTTGCTGGGTGACGCGCTCCAGCCAGGGCTGGTGCAGTTTTTCCGCCGGACGCACATTGTGCTCGTAGACGATTTGCACCGCCTTGTCGCAGGCGGCCAGGGCCAGGCCCAGCAGGCGCAACGAGTGCATCAGCTCGGTCGGCATGGTCGGCGTGCGGCGCGCCGATGGGCGGGCGATGGCTTCGGCGTATTGCAGGATCAGGGTCGAGTCCATCAGCACATTGCCGTCCTCGTCCACCAGCGTGGGCGCCTTGACCACCGGGTTAATCTGGCGGAACTGGTCGTAGGTGCGGAACACCGACAGCGACTGGTGCTCAAAGCGGATGCCCAGCAATTGCAGCGACACCGCCACGCGGCGGACATAGGGCGAATCGAGCATGCCGATCAGTTTCATATACTCTCCGTTGGAATGATTGTTGGATCGAGCGCCCACAAGGCGGCGCTGGTGGCGTGGATGGAAGTGGTGTCAAACAGCGGCACGGCGGCGTCCTGCTGTCCGACCAGCAGCGAGATTTCGGTGCAGCCGAGGATGACGGCTTGCGCGCCCTGCGCCACCAAACCGGCGATGACGCGGCGGTAAGCGTCGCGCGAGCCGTCCAGCACCTTGCCGAGGCACAGCTCGTCGTAAATGATGCGGTGCACCTCGTCGCGTTCGGCCGCCTCAGGCACCAGCACGTCAAGACCGTGCAGCTCGCGCAGGCGCTCCTTGTAGAACGCTTGCTCCATGGTGAAGCGGGTGCCCAGCAGGCCGATCTTGCGCAGCCCGGCCTGCTTGATGGCGCGCGCGGTCGGATCGGCGATATGGAACAGCGGAATGCGCACCGCCACCTCGATGGCGGGCGCCACCTTGTGCATGGTGTTGGTGCACAGCACGATGAAGTCGGCGCCGGCGGCCTGCAAGGCGCGCGCCGCGTCCGCCATCATCATGCCGGCCGCATCCCAGTCGCCGGCGTGCTGCAGGCGTTCCACCTCGTGGAAGTCGACGCTGTACAGCACGATCCTGGCCGAATGCAGGCCGCCCAGTTGCTGCTTGATGGTTTCGTTGATCTGACGGTAGTAAGGCACCGTCGATTCCCAGCTCATGCCGCCTATCAATCCTATTGTTTTCATCGCGCGTAGCTTACCGTAAGAATTTCCCATTGATGCCCATCCGGCTCGTTCCAGTAGACGATGCTGCCATCGTTCCATTTGCCGACCGCGTTATCTACCGGCCCGAACACCGAGCTGCGGTAGGGAATGCCCTTGGCTGCAATGCGGCCGAGGATGGCGTCGAACTCCGGCTGGCTCACGCGGAAGCAATAATGCGCAAGCGGGATCGGCTCCGGCCAGGTGTCGAAGTCGATGGTCAGTCCGTCATTGACGAACACCGGCGCAAACGGTCCGGTGCCGGTGGGCGACCAGCGCACGTCCAGTAATTCCGCCAGCAACTGGGCGGCGGCGATCTTGTCGCGCGCGGGAATAATCAGGTGATCCAGTTCGATGGCCATAAGCACCTCCTTGAATCTCCCATTCTAGCTGCTTTTTTTACTAAGATTGCATCAACACCGTGGCGCCGCGCGCGATGGAACGGACCACCTGCATCACATCCCAGTTGGTCAGCCGCACGCAGCCATGCGATTGGGTCTTGCCGATCTTGCCCGGCTCCGGCGTGCCGTGGATGCCGTAGTGCTCGATGCTCAGGTCGATCCACGCCAGCCCGACTGGATTGTTGGGGCCGGCCGCTATGCGCGCCCTGGTGTCGCCGGCCTTGGCGTCCCAGAACAGTTTCGGGTTGTAGCGATACTCGGGATTGACGGCCACGCCGCGTACCTGCCAGCGCCCTTCCGGCAGCGGATCGTGCTTGCTGCCGGTGCTGGCCGGGAACTGCGCGAACGGCATGCCGCTGGCATCGAGCAAGGTCAGCGAACCCTCCTTGGCATCAACCAGCACCGAGGCCGCTTTCGGCAGCGGCTTGATGATGGCCACGTTCGGCACCAGCAATGGCTCGCCGGCGCGCTTCATCTTGTTGTCGGGATTCAGGCGTCGCAGCAGCTCGGGGCTGCAGTGGAAGCGCTCGCCCAGCGCTTCCAGCAGGCTGGCATACCCCAGTGACGCCAGTCTGGCCTTGCCCGCCATGTCGGCCGGCACCGGTGTGTAAGGGCCGGCGATATCCTGCGCGGTCAGCGTGTAGACCGTCAGCACCGGCTGGGTATCGCGTTCCAGTTCGGTCCAGGTGGCGGTGTCGATCGTGCCGGTGACCGGCAACTGGCGCAGCTTCTGGAAGCCGCGTATCGCCAGTCGCATGGTGCTGCCGTAGGCCGCATCCATCTCGCCCGGGGAAAAGTGCGCGCGGTCCAGCAGCACTTGCGCACGCAGGACGTTGGGACCGCTCGCATGAGGAACAACAGGCTTGGCGCGCTGCGCCACACTGAGCGTGTCCGCCGCCGACAGCGCCGGCTCCGCGGCGCCAGCGTTGACAGCGGCCATCGATAAAGCAAAGAGTAAAGCTTTCAAACCAGACTCAAACAAAAACAGGGAGCTTATTCTAGCCTACCGGCTGGTTGATCACCGCTACGATATGTTACGCAGGCGTGAGTTGTTGGCCGACTTCCCAGCTGTGACCTGCAGGATCGGTAAAGTTAATCGTGCGCAGTCCCCATGGACGGTCCAGCGGGCCATTGATTGGGATGCCGCGCTGCTTGAGGCGCTCGCAGACCGCTTGCACATCGGCCACCCAAATGCTCATCTGGAAGCGTGAACCGGCGGTACTTGGCGCAACGGCGCCCGGTGCGACGATCTCCGGCGCATGCGCAATCTGTAGCAAGTTGATCAGCACATTCTCGAATTTGACGACGGTGCAGTTATCGTCTTCGTACGCCACCGGCACGCCAAACACATCCAGATAAAACGCTCTGGCTGCCGGCAAGTCTTCAACAAACAGACTGATCGCATTGATGTGATTGAGGGGCATGTTTAATCCTTGCGGTAGCGTTGCATGACGTAGCCGAGGCGGCCGCGGTTCTTGTCCAGCCAGGTCCACAGGGCTTCGCTTTGCTGGGTGTGGGCGCGGTAGAAGTTGTCGTTGAAGGCCAGCCACAGGCTGATGTTCAGCAAAGGCTGGGGCAGTTGCACTATTTCACCCTTGTACTTGTCCAGCACTTGCTTGAGGTGGGCCGGCGCCACCGCCGCCACCACCACGCCGTCCACCCGGCCCAGCTTGAGCTTTTCGATATTGCGCTCCAGATCGCGGCCGCCTTCGTCCAGTGTCAGACCGGCCTCGCGCAAGCGCGTGACATAGCTATTGCCTTGGGCGATGCCCAGCGTCTTGCCCTTGAAGTACTGCATGGGATTGGTACTCAGCGGCAGCTTGTCCCTCGCCCGCACCAGCACCCACACCTGATTGTGCAGGGCACGCTGCATGTCGATATTGCCGGCCTTGTCCCTGGGCAGGGCGATCTCGGCGGGAAAGAAGCTTTGTTCGCCCAGTGGTGCGAGATCGATATCGCCGTTGGCCAGCGCCACCTTAATGCGCGCCACCGGCAGCCGCACCCAGGTCGGCGCGCAGCCGAAGCCAGCGCCCAGCACTGCGTCGCGGATCAGGTCCACCGCCGCCCCCGGCGGATCGGGCACCTTGTCGCCTTCGCCCAGCCAGTACGGCGGACGGTTCTGGTCCATATAGCCGACGCGCACGGGAATGCAGCCGCCCGCCTGCGCGGACAAAACGGTAGTGGCGGCGAGCAACATCAGGAATTTGCCAGCGCGCAGCTTCATGTCAGGTCTCAATGCTGGGGAGTGTCCGCCGGCTTGGGCGCCAGCGGTGCAAGGGCGGCAGCCTGGCCCTTGCCGACGATTTGCACGAAGATTTCGTTTTGCTTGATCATGCTGAGTTCGTAGCGTGCCCGCTCTTCGACCGCGCCGGTGCCGTCCTTGAGGTCGCGCACTTCGGAGTCGAGCTTGGCGTTGCGGGCGATCAGCTCAGCATTCTTCTTGTGCGCCACGTCCACCTGGGCCTCAAAATCCTTCACGCGCAGCCAGCCGCCCTTCCCCAGCCACAGCGGGTATTGGATCAACAGTAGCAGGAAGGCCAGGCCCAGAGTAATCAAACGCATAGAAAAGTGGCGGCGCCAGGGTGTCCCCGGCCGTATATTGCATAATTGTCGTGCATTATATAACGACACCGCCTGCCTAACGCGGCAGTATGCTTCCCGCAATTCACCCCTGATTTGCATTGGCGGCAGCGGCCGCGCTTTCGCGATAAAGAGCTCACACGTTCCGGCTTCGGCGCCGCGCCCAATGTCACGGTGGCCGACATAGTGGCCGAAGTGCGCATGCGCGACGGACGACAAGGACTGATTCACATCGAGGTTCAGGCACAGCGCGACGCTACGCTGGCAAAGCGCATGCACGACTATCACTCCCGCATCAGCGAGGCATATTGCCTGCCGGTGGCTAGCCTGGCGCTGCTGGCCGACGAGCATCCGCAGTGGCGTCCGGACAGCTTCCGCCAGCAATTCGAGGACACAGCAATAACATTTGAGTTCAGTACCGCCAAGCTGCTCGACTACCTCACCGACATCGATGCGTTGGAGGCTTCGGACAATCCGGTTGCCTGGTTAACGCTGGCACACCGGCGCTCACAACTGACACGCCATAACCCAAACAAACGCTACGCCGCCAAGCTGCATTTAACCGCGCTCCTGTTCCGACATCGCTGGAGCAAGAAGCGCATACTTGTCTTATTCGATGCGATCAACTGGATGATGACCTTGCCCGAGCCGTACCAGCGACGCTACTGGCAGGCCATCCGCAGGTTGGGAAGGGAGCACAACATGAAATTACTCAACCCTCTGGAACAAATGTTTTTTGACGATGGTATTAAGAAGGGACTGGAACAAGGCCTGGAGCGTGGCCGCAAGGAAGGGGCGGTTGCGCTGCTGGAACGGCTGCTTGAGCAACGCTTCGGCGCATTGCCGCAAACCACCCGCAAAAAACTGGCCAAGGCCAGCTTCGCGCAGCTGGAGGCCTGGAGCGACGCGTTGACGGAAGCGCAATCGCTGAGGCAGGTGTTCAAATAAACAAGGCCGGATCGCTCCGGCCTTGCTTGCTGCATTACTTCAGATTGTAGAACGCGTCGCGGCCTGGATAGGATGCGATGTCGCCCAGATCTTCTTCGATGCGCAGCAGCTGGTTGTACTTGGCCATGCGGTCCGAACGCGACATCGAGCCGGTCTTGATCTGCAGGGCGTTGGTGCCAACCGCGATGTCGGCGATGGTCGAATCTTCGGTTTCGCCCGAGCGGTGCGAGATCACGGCGGTGTAGCCGGCGCGCTTGGCCATTTCGATGGCGGCGAAGGTTTCGGTCAGGGTGCCGATCTGGTTAATCTTGATCAGGATCGAGTTGGCGATGCCTTTCTGGATGCCTTCCTTCAGGATCTTGGTGTTGGTGACGTACAGGTCGTCGCCCACCAGCTGGACTTTCTTGCCCAGTTCCTTGGTCAGGATGGCCCAGCCTTCCCAGTCGCCTTCGTGCATCGCGTCTTCGATCGAGATGATCGGGTACTTGTCGCACCAGGTCGCCAGCAGGTTGGTGAACTCGGTCGCGGTCAGCGACAGGCCTTCGCCTTCCAGCTCGTACTTGCCGTCCTTGTAGAACTCGGAAGCGGCGCAATCCAGGCCGATGGCGATCTGGGTGCCTGGCTCGTAGCCGGCCTGCTCGATCGCTTCGATGATCAGCTTAATCGCTTCTTCGTGGTTGGCCAGCGAAGGGGCGAAACCGCCCTCATCGCCGACGGCGGTGTTCAGGCCCTTCTTGTGCAGAATCTTTTTCAGGGTGTGGAACACTTCCGCGCCGTAACGCACGGCTTCCTTGAACGATGGCGCGCCCACTGGAATGATCATGAATTCCTGGATATCCAGGTTGTTGTCGGCGTGCGCGCCGCCGTTGATCACGTTCATCATCGGCACTGGCAGCTGCATGGCGCCCGAGCCGCCGAAGTAGCGGTACAGCGGCAGGCCGGCTTCTTCGGCGGCAGCCTTGGCCACGGCCATCGACACCGCCAGCATGGCGTTGGCGCCCAGGCGCGATTTGTTTTCGGTGCCGTCCAGGTCGATCAGAGTGCGGTCCAGGAAGGCTTGCTCATTGGCGTCCAGGCCCATGATGGCTTCCGAGATTTCGGTGTTGATGTTTTCGCAGGCTTTCAGCACGCCCTTGCCGAAGTAGCGCTTCGGATCGCCGTCGCGCAGTTCGATCGCTTCGCGCGAACCGGTCGAGGCGCCCGACGGTACGGCGGCGCGGCCCATCACGCCCGATTCCAGCAGCACGTCGCATTCGACGGTTGGATTGCCGCGCGAGTCGATTACTTCACGGCCGATAATATCAACGATAGCACTCATGTCATTCTCCAAAGTTAGGCGATACGGAGTCGCGCCGCGTCTTTACGCGCGTTGCGAACAGGATAACGGGAATTGTACCCGGTGCAGGCAAGATTGCTAAATTTTCCACACCGGGTAGGTTGCTTTAGTTGAAGCTGTTCTCCAGGAAGCCAGCTTTTTTGGTGATGCGGTCCAGCTCGATCAGAACGGACAGCAAGTCCTTCATGCGGCCCAGCGGCACGGCGTTGGGGCCGTCCGACAGTGCCTCTGCGGGATTAGGATGGGTTTCCATGAACAGGCCGTCGACGCCGACCGCCACTGCCGCACGCGACAGCACCGGCACCATCTCGCGCATGCCGCCCGACGAGGTGCCATTGCCGCCTGGCAGTTGCACCGAGTGGGTGGCGTCGAACACCACCGGGGCGCCGGTTTCGCGCATGATGGCCAGCGAGCGCATGTCGGACACCAGGTTGTTGTAGCCGAACGAGGCGCCGCGTTCGCAGGCCATGAAGTTGTCTTCGTTCAGGCCGGCTTCCTTGGCGGCAGCGCGGGCCTTGTCGATCACGTTCTTCATGTCGTGCGGGGCCAGGAACTGGCCCTTCTTGATGTTGACCGGCAGGCCGGACTGCGCGCAGGCGACGATGAAGTCGGTCTGGCGGCACAGGAAGGCCGGGGTTTGCAGCACATCGACCACTTTCGAAGCGACTTCGATGTCTTCGATGGTGTGCACGTCGGTCAGCACCGGCACTTGCAGCTCGCGCTTGACGGCGGCCAGGATCTCCAGGCCCTGCTCGCGGCCGGGGCCGCGGTAGGATTTGCCCGACGAGCGGTTGGCCTTGTCGAACGATGCCTTGAAGATGAACGGGATGCCCAGCTCGGTGGTCATTTCTTTCAGCGCGCCGGCGGTGTCGAACGCCATCTGGCGCGATTCGACCACACAGTTACCGGAGATCAGGAAGAACGGCTTGTCCAGGCCGACGTCGAATCCGCACAGTTTCATGCTGCCTCTCCTTGCAGTTCACGGTTGGCGCCTGCGGCCTTGTGGGCCAGCGCCGCCTTGATGTAGGACGTGAACAGCGGGTGGCCGTCACGCGGGGTGGATTTGAATTCAGGGTGATACTGCACGCCCATGTACCAAGGGTGCGCGTTGTCGCCGCTACGTGGCAGCTCCATGATTTCGCACAGGTCTTCGGTCGGGGTGCGCGCCGCCACCACCAGGCCGGCCGCTTCCACGCGCGGCAGGTAGTGGTTGTTGGCTTCGTAACGGTGGCGGTGACGCTCGGTCACCACCGCGCCGTAGATTTCCGATGCCAGCGTGCCCGGCTTGATGGCGCAGGTTTGCGCGCCCAGGCGCATGGTGCCGCCGAGGTCGGAATTCTCGTCGCGTTTTTCAACCTTGCCGTCCTGGCCCTGCCATTCGTCGATCAGGGCTACCACCGGCTGCGGGGTGCCGAGGTCGAATTCGGTCGAGTTCGCTTCGGTCAGGCCGGCCTTGTGGCGCGCGTATTCGATCAGCGCCACCTGCATGCCGAGGCAGATGCCGAGGTAAGGAATCTTGTTTTCACGGGCAAATTGCGCCGCCAGGATCTTGCCTTCCACGCCGCGCTTGCCGAAGCCGCCCGGCACCAGGATGGCGTCGTACTTGGCCAGCGAGGCGCAGCCGGTGGTTTCGATCTCTTCCGAGTCGATGTACTCGATGTTGACCTTGGATTCGGTGTGGATGCCGGCGTGGCGCAGCGCTTCGGTCAGCGATTTGTACGACTCGGTCAGCTCCACGTACTTGCCGACCATGCCGATCGACACTTCCTGCTTCGGATGCTCTTGCGCGTAGATCAGCTTGGTCCAGACCGACAGGTCGGCCGGCGCCGGGTTGATGTCCAGCGCTTCGCAGATGATGGTGTCCAGGCCCTGGTCGTGCAGCATTTGCGGCACTTTGTAGATGGTGTCGACGTCCCACACCGAGATCACGGCCTGCTCTTCGATGTTGGAGAACAGCGAGATCTTGGCGCGTTCGTCGTCCGGAATGCGGCGGTCGGCGCGGCACAGCAGCGCGTTCGGCGAGATGCCGATTTCGCGCAGCTTCTGTACCGAGTGCTGGGTCGGCTTGGTCTTCAGTTCGCCGGCGGAGGCGATGTACGGCACCAGCGTCAGGTGCACGAAGGCCGAGTTCTTGCGGCCGGCGCGCAGGCTCAGCTGGCGCGCCGCCTCCAGGAACGGCAGCGATTCGATATCGCCCACGGTGCCGCCGATTTCGCACAGGGCCACGTCGTAGCCTTCGGCGCCGCGACGGATGTAGTCCTGGATTTCATTGGTGATGTGCGGGATCACCTGCACGGTCTTGCCCAGGTACTCGCCGCGGCGCTCCTTGCGGATCACCGAATCGTAGATCTGGCCGGTGGTGAAGTTATTCACCTTCTTCATGCGGGTGGTGATGAAACGCTCGTAGTGGCCGAGGTCGAGGTCGGTTTCAGCGCCGTCATCGGTGACGAACACTTCGCCGTGCTGCATGGGGGACATGGTGCCGGGATCGACGTTGATGTACGGATCCAGCTTGAGCATGGTGACTTTGAGACCGCGCGATTCGAGGATCGCAGCGAGGGAAGCAGCGGCGATCCCTTTACCCAGGGAAGACACGACGCCGCCAGTGACGAAGACAAATTTGGTCATTGCGGAAGGTGCCGAACGGCACATGCGGGAAATTGAAATTATATCCTAAAACGGCCGATTCTTCACCTCCCGCGTGCATCACCGTACAGACTCGGCTTGCCTAAAATATCACAATAACAACTCATTAATGAAAAGGAGATGCGCCATGAGCTACGAAGATCGTGATCAATATGGCATGTATGTGGACAACGGCCACAAGGGGCCGGGACCGGAACTGATGGGGGCCGACACCCTGATCGGCGACCACGTGCACAACCTGAAAAACGAGCATCTGGGCGAGATCAAGGAAATCATGCTCGACATGCGCACCGGCAAGATCGCCTATGCGGTGATGGCGTCCGGCGGCGTGCTGACCATCGGTGAAAAACTGTTTGCCATCCCGTGGGAAGCCTTGACCCTGGACACCGTCAACAAGCGCCTCACCCTGAACATCGACAAGGAACGCATCGAGGCCGCGCCCGGCTTTGACAAGGATCACTGGCCGGACATGGCCAACCAGACCTGGGCCAGCCAGGTGCACGACTACTACGGCGCCGGCCGCAGCAGCAGCGCCCGGCTCTAACAGAAATCGCGGCTGACGGTCGGCAGCCGCCCCAGCAGGTGGGACATATCGACCAGGCGCTTGGCCACCAGGTGGCGCACCATGCCCTCCTGCTGCCACACGCCATACACCCCCAGCAGCGGCGCGCTCAGCACCTCGCGCCGCTGCCGTTCCAGCAGGGCCGGCCAGATGATGACGTTGACACTGCCGGTTTCGTCTTCCAGGGTCATGAAGATCACGCCCTTGGCGGTACCGGGGCGCTGGCGCACCGTGACCATGCCGCAGGCGCGCGCCAGCATATTGTTGGCGTAGGTGTTGAGCACCTCGGCCGGCATGAAGCGGTGCTTGAGCAGCGTCGGGCGCAGCAGCGCGACCGGGTGGCGGCGCAGCGTCAGGCCGTGGGAACGGTAGTCGCCCAGGATGTCTTCGCCTTCGCTGGGGGCTTGCAGCTGAGGCGTTTCCTCGTCCGGCGCGGCGGGGCGCAGCAGATCCTTGTCCGGCACCGCGCCGACCGCCTGCCACAGCGCTTGCCGGCGATGGCCGGACAAGCTGCGCAGCGCATCGCCACCGGCCAGCACCTGCAGCGCATGCCGGTCCAGGTCGGCGCGGCGCGCCAGGTCGGCGACGCTGGCGAACTGGCGTTCCGCACGCGCGTCCTCGATTCGCCGCGCGGCCTCCTCGCCCATCCCTTTCAGCATATTCAGGCCGAGCCGCACCGCCGGCTGGCCGCGCTTGCCGGCCGGCTCCTCCAGCGAGGTTTCCCAGCCGCTGATGGTGACATCGACCGCACGCACCACCACGCCGTGGCGCTTGGCGTCCTGCACCAGCTGCGAGGGGCTGTAGAAACCCATCGGCTGGCTGTTGAGCAGCGCGCACAGGAACACCGCCGGCTCGTGGCACTTGATCCACGAGCTTGAATACGTCAGCAGGGCAAAGCTGGCTGAATGCGATTCGGGAAAACCATATTCGCCAAAACCCTTGATCTGCTCGCAAATCGCCTTGGCAAATGCCAGATCGTAGCCGCGTTCGGTCATGCCGTTGATGATGCGGTCCTGGTATTTGTCGATGCCGCCCTTGCGCTTCCAGGCCGCCATCGCGCGCCGCAAGTCATCCGCCTCGCCTTCGGTGAAGCCGGCTGCGATCATGGCGATCTGCATCACCTGCTCCTGAAAGATGGGCACGCCCAAGGTGCGCCCCAGCGCCTCCTCCAGCCCCGGTGGACAGTCGATTTCCTGCAAGCCCATGCGCCGTTGCAGATAGGGATGCACCATGCCGCCCTGTATCGGCCCCGGCCGCACGATCGCCACCTCGATCACCAGATCGTAAAACTCCCTGGGGCGCAGACGCGGCAGCATGCTCATCTGCGCGCGCGATTCGATCTGGAACACGCCGACGGTATCGGCTTCGCACATCATCGCGTAGGTGGCGGGATCTTCCGGCGGAATCTCGTACAAACTCATTTTCCGCCCGCTGCGCTGCGCCAGCAGATCGAGCGCGCGGCGCAAGGCCGACAGCATGCCCAGCGCCAGCACATCCACTTTCATCAATCCCAGCTCTTCCAGATCATCCTTATCCCATTGGATGACGTAGCGGCCGTCCATGGTGGCCGCCTCGATCGGCACCAGCCGCGTCAGCTTCTCGTGCGAGATCACGAAACCGCCGGGATGCTGCGACAAATGCCGCGGGAAGCCCAGCAAGGCGTAAGCAAGCGCGGCCCATTGCTGCGCCAGTTGCGACTCCGGATCGAGCCCGCACTCGGCCAGCCGCCCGATCAGGTCATGCTTGCTGTCGAACCAGCGCTGCGAAGTGCAGACTTTTTCAACGATGGCCAGGTCCACGCCCAAGGCCTTGCCGCTATCGCGCAGCGCGCTTTTGGGCCGGTAGCTGATGACGACAGCCGCCAGCGCCGCGCGGTCGTGACCATATTTTTCGTAGATGTACTGGATCACCTCCTCACGCCGCTGGTGCTCGAAGTCCACGTCGATGTCGGGCGGTTCGTTGCGCTCCTTCGAAATGAATCGTCCCATCAGCAACGTGCCGCGCGCTGGATCGACCGCCGTCACGCCCAGCGCATAACACACCGCCGAATTGGCAGCCGAGCCCCGTCCCTGGCAAAGTATCCCTTGCGACCGTGCAAAGCGGACGATGTCATACACGGTGAGGAAGTAAGCCTCGTATTTGAGATCGGCAATCAGGGTCAGCTCCGCCTCGATCTGCGTTCGGACCTTTGCCGGTTCGCCATCAGGCCAGCGCTCCAGCAGCCCCTTCTCGACCTCTTGCCGCAGATAGCTGGATGGCGTATGTCCGGGCGGGATCAATTCCTGCGGATATTCGTAGCGCAGCTGCTGCAAATTGAATTCGCACATCTGCGCGATGCGCACCGTTTCGTCCAGCGCCGCGCGCGGATACAGGTTGGCCAGCTGCATGCGCGGCCGCAGATGCTGCTCGGCGTTCTGCGCCAGCGCATAGCCGCACTCACCCACCGGCTTGCCAACGCGGATGGCGGTCATGGTGTCCTGCAAGGGCTTGCGCGAGCGCACGTGCATGCACACATGGCCGACCGCCACCACCGCCATCCGGTGCTGCGCCGCCACCTCGGCAATGCTGAGGCGGTGCGCCTCGTCGAAGGAGCGCAGCAGCAGGTTCAGGCCCATCCACGCACGGCCGGGGAAAGTGGCCTCCATCCACGCGGCCTGGGCATGCAGCTGATCGACATCCTGCGGGCGATGCGCCGGATAGTCGGGCAGCAGAATCAGCAGGCAATCCGGCAAGCCTTGCAGATGGGCGAATTTGGGCGGCGGCGCGGCCAGGTCGGCTGGCGTCAGCAGGTAGCTGCCCTTGGCCACGCGATTGCGCGCGATGGTGATCAATTCGCAAAGATTGCCGTAGCCTTCCTTGTTCTTCGCCAGCGCAACGAAGGACAGTCCGGGCGAGCCATCCGGATTGGTGAGCCTGAAATAGCTGCCTATAATCAGCGGAAACTTCGCCGTTTTCGCCTCGGCGTGAGCACGCACTACGCCGGCCAGCGAGCATTCATCGGTGATGGCCAGCGCCGCGTAATCCAGCTGCACCGCGCGCGCCACCAGCTCCTCGGCCCGCGAAGCGCCGTGGAGGAAGGAAAAATTCGACAGGCAAAACAACTCGGCATAGGCCGGCAGTCCGATGGAGGGCAGCGTGCTCATGATGAATACTGTATTTGCATACAGTATTCTAGCAAGTTATTTGCGTTGTGCGGCCAGAAGTTGCTGGATGGCGTAGACGATGACTTCCGGCGAGGCGGTCTGCATCTGGTGGTCGGAGTCGACCACCACCGTCTTCGCTTGCGGATACATGGCGCGCACGAAGGCGACGGTTTGCGGATCGCTGTTGACCACGCCAAAATCGACCGCCACCGCCGTCGCGCCCTTGGGCTGGTTGATCAAGCGGATCATGGGTTTGTTGTCGATATCACCCTGCGCCAGCACTTGCTCGCCAGTCTCGTGGATGCCGCTGATTTCCTTGCGCACCACGCTGGAGAAGAACAGCCACTCGCCGGCGCGCGTCAGCAGCGGGAAGTCGTCGTGCTTTTTGATCACGCGCGGGTACAGCGCATCCACCAGCACGATGCCCGCCACTTCGTCCGGATGGCGCTTGGCAAACAGCTGCATGTACAGCCCGCCCAGCGAATGGCCGACCAGGATGTACGGCGGCTTCATGCCCTCATGCTTGAGGTTGCTGCGCAATTCCTCGACGATGGTCAGGCCGTCGCGCGGCGCCGCCGTGTCCTGGCTGTTGCCGTAGCCGGGACGGTTGTAGGCAAACACCGACGCCTGCGGCGCGATGCCTTCGATCACCTTGTCCCATTTGTCGACCGTGGCGCGCGAACCGTTTTCAAACACCACCGTGACCGGGGCGGACGGATTTTTCAGCGCCACACACTCCACCTTGCGGCCATCGATCAGTGTGGTGACCGCCAGCGCCGCCATGGCCGGTGCGGCAGCCATCAGGCCAAGGATGAAAATGGCGTTACGCATTATGATGTTCCCGTTTTATTTGATGTGCAGGCATTCTTACATTTTCCGCAATGCAAGAATGCAAAGATGCGACGGAACGCGGATTAAGAGGATCAGAATGCAGGAAACCAGCGTGCAGGAGGTGTTGTGCTTTGGCCTGGCAGCGGGAGGCGGCAATCCCGCCCTCGTGGTGCAGCACGACCGCAGCAGCGCCGGGCAACGCCAGCAGTTCGCAAATGAACGCGGCAAACCGGCCTGCGTGTTCGTCGACCGCGCCGACGACGGCGTCATCGTGCTGGACTACTTCTACCCGCACACCCGCAGCCCGCTGTGCCTGCACGCCACGCTGGCGGCGGCGCGGTTGCTGCTGTCGCCGCAGCAGCCGGAACTGCAAGTGCGCACCGCCCTGCGCAACCAGCCACTGACGCTGATCCTGCAAGACGGCGAGGTCTATATCCAACTGTCGCCGCAAGCCGTGCCGGGCGTGGCGATCGCGCCGGCGCTGCCGGGCCGTTTGCTGGCCGCGCCCGCCATCGCACTGGCCTCGCCGCCGGTGATCGCTTCGGTTGGCAGTCCCAAGCTGTTGCTGGAGGTGGCGGACAGTGCCACCCTGCAAGCGCTCACGCCCGACCTGGCGGCGATTAGCGACTGGGGCAAGCAATATGGCGTCAGCGGCTGCTATGTGTGGTGCCGCCGCCCGGATGGCGCGCTGGAAGGCCGCAATTTCAACCATCTCGATCCGGCGGCCGAGGACGGCGCCACCGGGGTGGCGGCCGGCGCGCTGACGCTCCACTTGCGAACCGGCATCACGCTGTACCAGGGCGCCAGGGTCGGCACGCCCTGCAAGCTGCGGACAGAGTTGATCGCCGAAAATATTTTAATTGGCGGCCGCACCGAGCTGCGTAGCACTACGTAAGGGAAAACCAGAGATGGCGCGTGCATACAACAGAAAATAATGTTTGCACGCATTCTTGCCACAAAAACACCTGTCTATATGACCAATTTGCATAGAATCAAATTTTTCATGGGAGACGACACGTGTTCGCAACTACCACCTTACGTAAAGCCGTCTTGCTCAGCCTGTACGGCGCCTCTACCCTGGCCCTGACGGCTGAAACCTACGCACAATCCACCGACAATTCGATGCAATCGGTCAGCATCGTCGGTTCGCGCCGCGCCACCAGCTCGGCCACCGACACCACGGTGCCGGTCGATATCATTCCTCTGAGCAAAACCGCCGAGAGCGGCGGCCAGTTCGACCTGGCCCAGACCCTGACCTATATTTCGCCGTCGTTCAACTCGACCCGCCAGACCGGCTCCGACGGCGCCGACCTGGTCGACTCCGCCGCCCTGCGCGGCCTCGGCTCGGACCAGACGCTGGTGCTGGTGAACGGCAAGCGCCGTCACACCACCGCGCTGGTCAACCTGTTCGGCGCCCGCAACCGCGGCAACACCGGCACCGACATGAACGCCATCCCGATGCTGGCCATCAAGGACGTGCAAGTGCTGCGCGACGGCGCCGCCGCCCAGTACGGTTCGGACGCGATCGCCGGCGTGATGGACATCGGCCTGAAGAAATCCAAGGGCTGTGAAGCCGTGGCCGGTTTCAGCGAGTACAGCAAGCGCGACGGCAAGAATTACCTGGCCTCGGCCTACTGCGGCTTTGAGATCGGCAATGGCGGCGTGCTCGGCATCACCGGCGAGTACCTCGACCGCGGCCGCTCGAACCGCGCCGAAGCCGACAATCCGCGCACCATCGGCGACAGCAAGACCAAGAACCAGACCATCTACCTGAACGGCGAACTGCCGACCGTGGGCACCGGCCGCCTGTACTTCACGGCCGGCGCGCAAAGCCGCGACGCTTCGTCGGGCGCGTGGGCGCGCGGCGGCATCGGCAGCGACGACATCCCGTCGCGCAACTCGGCCGCCATGTACCCGAACGGCTTCGTACCGTTCATCAACGCCCAGATCGACGACCAGTACGCCATCCTCGGCCACCGCAACCAGCTGGGCGAGTGGAATATGGACCTGTCGCAGACCTACGGCAAGAACAAGATGATCTACGACATCAGCAACACGCTGAACGCGTCGATCGCCAACAAGGATTTGCTGAGCGGCGGCAAGGGCATCAGCCCGACCAGTTTCAACGCCGGCGGCTTCCAGTTTGAACAGCTGACCACCAACCTCGACTTCAACCGCTACTTTGAGGGCCTGGTGGGCCGTGGTCTGAACGTCGCCTTCGGCGGCGAGTACCGCCACGAGAACTACAAGATCTACGCTGGCGAACCGGGCTCGTACATCGACGCCGACGGCGTCGGCAACGGCGGCAACGCCGGCAGCCAGGGCTTCCCCGGCTTCCAGCCGGCCGACCAGGTGGATGCCAACCGTCACAGCATTGCCGCCTACCTCGACCTTGAAGCGGACCTGACCGACACCGTGAAAGCGCAAGGCGCGGTGCGCTACGAGAAGTACAGCGACTTCGGCTCGACCACCACCGGCAAGCTGGCCGGCAGCTGGCGCGTGGCCCCGGCCGTGCTGCTGCGCGGTTCGGCCTCGACCGGCTTCCGCGCGCCGTCGCTGCAGCAGATGTACTTCTCCTCGACCTTCACCGACTTCATCGGCGGCGTGCCGACCGACGTGGTGCTGGCGCCGAACAACAGCGCCGTCACCAATCTGGCCGGCATTCCGAAACTGAAGGAAGAAAAGTCGACCAGCTTCACGCTGGGCTCGACCTGGACGCCGACCCAGGCGCTGTCGGTCACCGCCGACCTGTACCAGATCAAGATCAAGGACCGCATCGTGCTGTCGGGCCGCTTTGACGACAGCAACTACCCGGATCTGGCCGCCAAGCTGGCGACGCTGGGCGTGGGCCAAGCGCAATTCTTCGTCAACTCAGTCGACACCAAGACCAAGGGCCTGGACCTGACCGCCTCGCACAAGGCCAGCTTCGGCGCCGACAAGCTGACCACCTTCCTGGCCATGAATGTCAGCAAGACCGAAGTGACCGGCATTCACGCGCCGGCCTCGCTGCGCGGCTATGAGGATGTGCTGCTGTCGGAGAAGGAACGCCTGTACATCGAGCAAGGCGCGCCGCGCTCGAAGGCGACGCTGGGCTTCGACTACACCCACGCCGCCTGGGAAACCGACCTGAAGATCATTCACTTCGGTCCGCAGACGCTGGGCACCTACAGCGGCACCGCCGCTGGCGTGCCGAACCAGCACTACGAGTCCAAGACCTCGGCTGACCTGGCCTTCACCTACACCATCAACAAGAACATGAAGTTCTCGTTTGGCGGCAATAACATCTTCAACGTACATCCCACCACGCAGAATCCGGATGAGACCGACAACGGCTTCAAGTACGAGTCGGTGCAATTCGGCCTGAACGGCGCGTCCTACTTCGGCCGCCTGTACGTGAAGTTCTGATGATGTAACTCGAGGCGACGTCCGGCTGCGCTGGACGTCGCCGCGCACGCGGGCTAACATGAAACGATGGAAGCCCGCGTCGTCAAACTTGAGGAATTCGCCGCCGAGACGCGTGAGCGCCTGGCCAATATCGAGGCGCGCCTTGAACAAACCGCCACCAAGGCCGATCTGGCTGCCCTGGAAGCCCAGATGCACAAGGGTTTCACCGACATGGTCAAATGGATAATGGGAACCGCCGTCGTGCTCGGCGGTACCTTCCTGACGGTGATTACGTTCGTGCTCAACTACGCCGTTTCCAAGCCTCCGCCCCTCGCCCCGCAGCCGCCCGTGGTGATCTACACCCAGCCGGCCCCGCCCAAGTAACGTTTTCTTACATCTCGCTAACTAAATCCAACGCTGCGCCGTTCTACACTTCGCTTGTCTTAGTTTTCGGCAATGGAGTGTTCTATGCGCCGCGCATTTAGCCTGATGTTGTTCCTTTCCTTGCTGCAAGGCGCGCTCGCCTGGGCGGCGCTGGGCAGTGCGCCCTCCAACTTTGGCGCCGCCACCACGCAATCGCGGCAAGCCAGCCGCCTTGCGGCCAGCAGCACCGGCACCGGCGCCGACGCCGTCTACACCGTCACGCAATCCACGCTCGACAGCGGCACCGTGGTGCGCGAATACAGCGATGCCAATGGCACGGTATTCGCCGTCAGCTGGAAAGGCCCCACCCTGCCCGACCTACGCACCCTGCTGGGCGATAAATTCACCGCTATGACCAGCAATGCCGCCAGGCGCCCTAAAGCCGGCCACTCGCAACTGGCGGTCAATCAGTCGGACGTGGTGATCGTTTCCAACGGCCACATGCGCGCTTACGCCGGCCAGGCGTGGATACCAGGCGCGCTGCCGGCCGGCTTCGACACCGGCAGCATCGAATAAGGACGCCCGCATGAAATTCTCCTGTCTGGCAGGCGCCATGCTGTGCCTCGTTCTGGCCGCGTGCGGCGGCGGCGGATCGTCCGCCAGCGGCACGGCCGCCACCACCACCTTGGCCACGCCGGCGCCGGTGATCAGCATCAGCGCCTCACCCACCGCCACCACCAGCGGGCAAGTGATCACGCTGAGCTGGAGCGTCAGCAATCCACCGTCCAGCGGCTGCACCGCGTCCGGCGCCTGGAGCGGGGCGGTGGCCAGCAGCGGTACGCAAACCGTCACCGCCGGCGAGGCCGGCAGCGCCAGCTACACCCTCAGCTGCGGCGGCGTCAGCAACAGCGCCGTGGTCACGGTCAGCACGCCGCCGCCCTCGCCCACCGTCAGCTTGACGCTGGCGCCGGCCAGCATCACCACGGCGCAAACCAGCACGCTCAGCTGGTCCTCGGCCAACGCCACCAGTTGCACCGCCAGCGGCGCGTGGAGCGGCAGCAAGGCCACCGCCGGCTCGGCGACCATCACGCCCACCGCTGCCGGCAATTTCACCTACAGCCTGAGTTGCAGCGGCGACGGCGGCACGGCCAGCGGCAGCGCCGTCCTCAGCGTGACGGCCGCGCTCAACAACAGCACCGCCATCCTGGTCGACAGCGGTCCCAGCGGCGTCAACGGCGTAATCAACGTGCCGTACGTGAGCGTGACCGTATGCCGTCCCGGCACCAGCACCTGCCAGACCATCGACCACGTGCTGCTCGACACCGGCTCCTACGGCCTGCGCCTGCTGACCAGCCAGCTCGACAGCACGCTGGCGCTGCCGGCCGTCGCCACCGCCTCCGGCGAGGATGCCGGCGCGTGCGGCAAGTTCATCAGCGGCTACACCTGGGGCGCGGTGCGCCAGGCCGATGTCAGGATCGCCGACGAGGTGGCCTCCGGCATTTCGATCCAGGTGATCGGCGACAGCGGGGCCAGCTATACCAGCACGCCATCCAGCTGCAGCAGCGCCGGCGCCAATATCGGCACGCTGTCGGCCCTGGGCGCCAAGGGCATCCTCGGGGTCGGCATGTTCCGGCAGGATTGCGGCGCGTCATGCGCCAACGCCGCCATCAGCGGCGTCTACTATGCCTGCGCCAGCGGCAGCTGTGCACCGGACGCCATGCCGCTGGCCAGGCAGATCGGCAATCCGGTGGCAGCCTTCGCCAGCAACAACAATGGCTTGCTGATTACCATGCCGGCGGTGGGTACGGCCGGCCTGACCTCGGTGAATGGCACGCTGATCTTTGGCGTCAACACGCAAAGCAACAACACCATCGCCGGCGAAACCCTCTACCAAGCCAACGGCAGCGGCGATTTCACCACCACCTACAAGGGCAAGGCCTACAGCGCCAGCTTTATCGACAGCGGTTCCAACGGCTACTTCTTCCCCGACAGTAGCATCCGCCAGTGCTCGGGCGGCGACTTCTACTGCCCGGCATCGCCGCTGTCGCTGAGCGCCGTCAACACCGCGGCCGACGGCAGCGCCAGCGGCACGATCGGCTTCAACGTGGTCAATATGGTCAGCCTCGATTCGACCATCACGGCGGCTCAGGTGGGCGGCACGGTGGGCAGCAGCACCTCGTCCGGCACCTACTTCGACTGGGGCATGCCCTTCTTCTACGGCCGCCGCGTGTTCGTGGTGCTGGAAGGCGCCAGCGTGGCCGGCAAGACCGGGCCGTACTGGGCATATTGATTGTTCGATGTCATGGTGCTGTCACGATAAGTAGCTAAAGTCGCAACCTTGAATTTTTCCCTTCTTCGAGGTTGCGATGAAATTAAATCTGGTGATGCTGGCCGCGATGAGCGCCGCCGGCCTGGTGGCATGTGGTGGCGATAACGGCGTGGCGGTGCCGGCCATCCCGGAAGGCACCACCGTCACCCTGGCCCTGTTGGAAACCACCGACATCCACGCCAATGTGATGAGCTACAACTACTACTCGCTGGCCGAGGACACCAGTCTCGGCCTGGAGCGCACCGCTTCGCTGGTCAAGGCCGCGCGCGCCGAGAATCCGAACAATCTGCTGCTGGACGACGGCGACACCATCCAGGGCACGCTGCTGGGCGATCTGCAGGCCGTGACCAGGCCGGTGCCGTGCACCGACACGCTGGCCGTGCACAAGGTCATGAACGCCATGAAGTTCGACGGCGGCGGCTTCGGCAATCACGAATTCAACTACGGCCTGCCCTACCTGAGCCAGATCACCAATACCGATTTCGGCATCCCGGGCGTGAGCAAGCCCAGCGGCACCTGCGGCGCGCCAAGCTTCCCGCTGGTGCTGACCAACGTCACCGGCGTGGCCAGCGGCAAGCCCATCGTGCAGCCGTACACCCTGCTGCCGCGCACCTTCACCGCCACCCAGCCGGATGGCGGCAAGCGCGACGTCAAGCTCAACATCGGCATCATGAGCTTTGTGCCGCCGCAGATCCTGGAGTGGGATCAGAAGAACCTGGCCGGCAAGGTAGCCGTCACCGGCGTGCAGGAAGCCGCCAAGCAATACGTACCGGAAATGCGCAGCAAAGGCGCCGATCTGGTGGTGGCGCTGTCGCACGGCGGCCTCGACCCAAGCAGCTACAGCCCGAAGATGGAAAACGGTTCCTATCACCTGACCACCACCGGCATCGATGCGCTGCTGATCGGCCATTCGCACCTGATCTTCCCGAAAGGCAAGGAGACCGGCGCGCCGGCGCTGGATCCTTCGTTTGCAGCTTTCCCGGCCAGCGCCAAAATCGACGCCGTCAACGGTTTCGTCAACGGCGTGCCGACCGTGATGGCGCAGAGCTGGGGCCGCCGCCTCGGCATCATCAAGCTGACGCTAGCCTACACCGGCGGCAAGTGGGTGGTGCAGAACGACAAGACCACGGTGGAATCGCGCGGCTTCAAGTACACCGACGGCAGCACCAATATCGCCGCCGACAGCAGCGTGGCGCCGCTGGTCGCCACCGAGCACGCGGCCACCATCGCCTACGCCAGGCAGCCGCTAGGCGTGACCACCGATTTTGAAATGTCGTCCTATTTCTCGCTGGTGGGCGACGTCAGCGCCATCCAGCTGGTCAACCAGGCGCAGCTGGCCTATGTGAAGAACTTCATCGCCACCAGCACCGACGCCACCATCGCCAGCTACAAGAACATCCCGGTGATCTCGTGCAGCGCGCCGTTCAAGGCGGGCCGCAACGGCGCGTCCGACTTTACCGACGTGGCGCCGGGCGCCAGCCCGGCTGCGCCGATCGGCCTGCAAGTGCGCAATCCGGGCGACCTTTATCTGTACTCGAACAACAATCTGCAAGCGGTGAAGATCAAGGGTTCGGACCTGAAGGCCTGGCTGGAAACCGCCGCCAAACAATTCGGCCAGATCGATCCGGCCAAGACCACCGAACAGGATCTGGTGCCATCGTACGGCACCATTTACAACTACGACGTGTTCTATGCGGAAGACAATGCGCTGACCTATCAGATCGACGTCACCAAGCCGGTGGGCAGCCGCATCGTCAACCTCAGCTACAAAGGCAAGGCGGTCGCCGATGGCGATGACTTTATTGTCGCCACCAACGACTACCGCGCGGGCGGCGGCGGCGCGGTGCCCGGCATCGACGGCAGCAAGACCATCATCAAATCGCCGGATGCCAACCAGGCCGTGGTCAGCAACTACCTGAGCGCGCAAGGCGCGGCCACCGGCAAGGTCACGCTGGCCGCCAACGGCAGCGCGCGCAGCTGGAGCTTCGTCAAGGTCAGCACCGCCGGTCCGGTGATCCTGCGTTCGGCGCCGGGCCATCTGGCGCTGGCGAAGGGTAACGGCATCACCGCCGTCACCGCCGAAGGCGCGCTGGATGCCAGCGGCTTTGCCAAGTACGCCATCGACCTGAGCAAGTAAGATGCGCATCCTCATCCCGCTGCTGCTGGCGGCAGGCCTGTCCGGCTGCCAGATCCAGCAGGAAAAACCGACCTCGGCACAGATCGAAATCACCGGCATGAAGGCCAGGCAGGAAGCCGATCCGCATGCCGAGCGCAAGCTGATGGCGTGGGCCGGACAAAACCTGCCGGTGGCGCAGCGCGAGCTGGCCATTTTGTACCAGGCACGGCCGAAGCAGCGCGCCGGCGCGCTCCGGCTGTTCGAGCAGGCGGCGCGCGGCGGCGACACCGAGGCCGCGTTCCAGCTGGGCGAGATGTTGCGCGTCGGCGTGCCGGGCGTGCCCGCCGCGCCGGCTGCGGCGGCGCCGTGGTACGCTATGGCCGCCCGGCAGCAGCACGCCAGGGCGGCGCTGGCGCTGGGCCTGCTCTACAAGAACGGCGACGGCGTGCCGCGCGACGATGCGCTGGCGGCGCAGTGGCTGTCGCACGCGAGCGAACTGGGCAACGCGCATGCGATGTTCCTGCTCTCCAACATCTACAATGAAGGCCTGGGCGTGGTGCGCGACCGTGTGCGCGGCCGCCACTGGCTGGAGGAAGCGGCCGAGCACGAGTATCCGCCGGCCATTCAGGAACTGGCCCTGACCATGCAGGTGGGCGACGCCCTCACCCAAAAGGATGAGCTGAAGGCTGGCCACTTGATGATGGAGGCCAGCGAACATAGAAGGAATAATTGGAACCGGTTCTGATTCCGGAGATTCCAATGAAAAATTTGCTGACCGCCGTGCTGCTCTCCGCAGCCGGCCTGGCGCATGCCGCGCCGCCTGCTTCGCCGCCTGCTTCGCCGCCTTCCTCGCCGATCTACGGCGTCACCCTGCCCGAGGGCTACCGCAAGTGGCCATTCATCGCGCCGGCGCACGAAACGCCGCCGCTGGACGAATTGCGGGTGGTGGTCGGCAATCCGGTCGCCATGGCCGCGATAGAAAAAAACCAGTTGCCCTTCCCCGACGGCACGGTGCTGGTCAAGCTGGCGTGGAAGCGCGTGCAGTCGGCCGAAGCGCCGGCCGCCTACGTGCCGGGGGCGGCCACCACGGTGCAGGTGATGGTGAAGGATGCCAAGAAGTACGCCAGCACCGGCGGCTGGGGCTTCGGCCGCTTCATCAACGGCCAGCCGGCCGACCTGGCCCAGCATCAGACGTGCTGGGCCTGCCATCAGGCACTGGTCAGGAACCACGACTTCGTGTTCACCCGGCTGGCGCCGTAAGCACTGCGTGGTCCGGCGCACAGACCGGGCGGGATGGCGCCCCTAGACTGGGTTCGCTGTCCCCATTCGCCACGCAAGGAGCCGATATGAGAACCACGTCGCAGTCGCCGGGCAAGTTGCCCAAACCAATACCCACCGAAACCCAGCCACAGGACGCGCTCGACCTGCTGATCGAGGATCACGAGAACGTCAAGTCGATGTTCGAGCAGTATGAAGAACTGGGCGAACGCGCCCATGTCAGCAAGCACAAGCTCGCGCTGCAAATCTGCGACGCGCTGACCCGGCACACCATGATCGAAGAAGAAATCTTTTATCCAGCCGTGCGCCAGGCCATCAAGGACGACGACATCATGGACGAGGCCCTCGTCGAGCACGCCTCGGCCAAGGATTTGGTCGCCCAGATCCAGGCCATGCAGCCGGGCGACGAGCTGTTCGACGCCAAGGTCAAGGTGCTGTCGGAAATGATCGACCACCACGTCGGCGAGGAGGAAGGAGAGATGTTCCCCAAAGTCCGCAAGACCAAGCTGGACCTCGAACAGCTGGGCGCCGAGATGGCCGCCCGCAAGGAAGACATCGAGCTGCCGCCGGCTTAAGGCTTAAAGCCGGGCCATCTCGCGCTGCATATTGTCGATGGCGCGCTCGTTGTACTGTTCGGCAAAGTAATCGTTGCGGAACAGTTGCCCGCCCTGCGCCTTGCGGCATAAATGCGTCAGCGCGCCGCGCCGCTGCTCGCGGTATTTGACGTCCGGCAGGTGGATGTATTCCTGCCGGATGGCGCGCGCATAGTTCTGGTAGACCTCGTCGTCCTGGCCGAGGATGGCCAGATCCACGCCCAGCAGAATATCCTTGAGGCGGTGCGTGACCGCGGCTTCCTGGAAATGATCGGTGGCGCGTATCAGTTCGGCCGCGTCGCCCATTTCCTGCCCCAGATGGCTGCCCAGCCACAGCTGGGCGCTGGCTTCCTCGTTGGTCAGGGTGCCGGGCTCGCCGCTGTGGCCGTACTCGGCGTCGTGGAACCAGAAGGCTTGCTTGACGATGTCGACATCGGCCGGGTCAGGCCGGGTGTTGGCCGCCCACACGCGGATCTCGCACAGGCCGTGCACCAGATGGTCGAGGTTGTGATAGTGGCGCATGCTGCCGCCGTAGGCCGTGGGGCCGGTCAGTTGCACGAACCACTGGTCGGCGTGGGCGATGGCGGTGGCGTCGCGGTGCTCGTAGTCCCACAGGGTTTCCCATTCGCGCCGCAGCCAGCCCAGCACCCACGCGTGGTAGGCCGGGCCGGGCACGAATTTCTTCATGATCCAGTTCCAGCCGATCGGTCCCTCCAGCGCCTTGACGAACGAGGAGCTGACCGAGCCGAGGTCGCGCGGCGGCATCACGAACACCGTCTTGGCGCCCTGCAGCACGTCGACATTGGTTTGCTGGATCAGGTTTTCGTAGTCGAAATCGGCGGTGGTGCGGATGCCGCGGATCAGGCACTCCACGCCCTGCTTCTTGGCCGCGCGCGCGGTGTAGTCGCCGCGCACGATCACCACCGAAACGTTGTCCCAGCCCTGCTCGGCGCAGCTGAGCGCGATGATGCTCTTGCGCTCCTCGGCCGTGAAGCGCGGCTTCTTGGCCGGGTTTTCGGACAGGAACACCACCACTTCGTCCGCCAGCGAACGGGCTTCGTTGATCACCCACATGTGACCGTTGGTGATCGGGTCCAGCGTCCCCGAAAAGCCGATTTTCTTCATGCACCACTCCAACACCGTGTCAAAACGGCATTTTAAGCTGGAGTGGCCTTGCCAGTCTCGGGAAAATCGACGCTGATTTTCAGGCCGCCCAGGCGGGCCGACCGGTCCAGCGACAGCGTAGCGCTGTGGCGCTCGGCAATCGACTGCACGATGGCCATGCCCAGACCGCTGCCGCCGGCAGGGCTGCCGGGCACGCGGTAGAAGCGGCTGAACACGCGTTCGCGCTCTTCCGGCGGGATGCCGGGGCCGGAATCCTCCACGCTCAGCAGGATGCGCGGCTTGCCATTTTTTGTGGCGGCCACGCTACGCCGCAGGTCGACATCGACCGTGCCGCCGGACGGCGTGTACTTGATGGCGTTGTCGATCAGGTTGCGCAGCAGGATCACCAGCGCGTCCTGCTGGCCGGCCACCAGCACCTGGTCCGCATGGTGCAGGCCCAGGTCGATCTGGCGTGCCTGCGCCAGGCCGTTCATGTCGCCCAGCACGCGCTTGACCAGTTCGTCCAGGCGCACCGGCTCCAGCCTGATCTCTTCGCCGCCGCTCTCCTGCCGCGCCAGCACCAGCAATTGCTCCACCAGCCGGGTGGCGCGCTCGATGCCGGCGGTGACGCGCGACACGGCCACCTTGCGCGCCGCCTCGTCCGGCGCGCGCTCCAGGCTCAGCACCTGCAGTTTGAGCGCCGCCAGCGGCGTGCGCAGCTCGTGCGCGGCATCGGCCACAAAGTGCTGCTGGGCCTCGAACGCGGTGCGCACGCGGGCGAACAGCAGGTTCAGCTCCTGCACCAGCGGCAGCACCTCGTCTGGCAAGTCGTTTTCCGACACCGGCGACAAGTCCTCGGCCTGGCGCGCGGCCACCTGGCGCTTGACGCGCGACACCGGCGCCAGCGAGCCGGACACCACCCACCACACCACCAGCATCAGCACCGGCGCCATCACGGCGATCGGGCCGACGGTGCGCAGCGCCAGCGTGCCGGCCATGCGCTGGCGCACCGCCATGTCCTGCGCGATCTGCACGGTCTGGTTGGAAGTCTGGACCGAGAACACCCGGTAGGTGGTCTTGTTGACCTTGACGTTGGAGAAGCCCAGCACGGCGCGCTGCGGCAGGGCCGCGCGCGACAGCGAACGGAACACCTGGGCGCCGTCCGGGGTCCAGACTTGCACCACGAGGTCGTCGTTTTCGGGATCGGCGGCGGTGTCGGCCGCCTTGTTGGTCAGCGTGGCGCTGGAGCGCAGCGACATCGCCATTTGCTGCATGTGGTAGTCGAAGATCTGGTCGGCGTCGCTGAGGGCGCTGCGGTAGGCGATCATGGCCTGCGCCAGCGCCGCCATGGTGATGGCGGCCAGCAGGAACCACAGCAAGCGGCCGCGCAGCGAGTGCGTCACCACCGGCACCCGTGGCAACGACGGCAGCGACGGCATCTTTACCTTCATAGTTTGGGAACCATATAGCCCAAACCGCGCACGTTCTGGATCAGCTCGGCGCCCAGCTTCTTGCGCAAGCCGTGGATGTAGACTTCCACCGCGTTACTGTTGACTTCATCCTTCCAGCTGTACAGCTTTTCTTCCAGCTGGTGGCGCGACAGCACGATGCCGGGACGGGCGATCAGCGCTTCCAGCACCGCCCACTCGCGCGCCGACAGGCTGACCGGCTTGCCGTCGGCGATCACTTCGCGGGTTTGCGGGTTGACGGTGACGTTGCCATGCTCGAACACCGGCTCGGCGCGGCCGGCCGAACGGCGCAGCAAGGCGCGGATGCGGGCCAGCAGTTCGTCGAGGTCGTAGGGCTTGAGCACGTAGTCGTCGGCGCCGGCGTCGAGGCCGGCGATGCGCTGCTCCTTGGCGTCGCGCGCGGTGGCGATCAGGACCGGCGTGAGCTCCTTGCGCAGGCGCATGGAGCGCAGCACTTCCAGGCCGTCCTTGCGCGGCAGGCCCAGATCCAGCAACACCAGGTCGTAGGTCTGGGTTTGCAGCGCGGTGTCGGCCATGTCGCCATCCTTGACCCAGTCGACCGCGTAGTGCTCGGCCCGCAGGAGGTCCAGCACGACTTCGCCGATCATGGTGTCGTCTTCTACCAGAAGCAGTCGCATTTTCTTATTTTCCTTTTTTAGCCCAGGCGGACCGGTATGAAGATTTTATCGTCGCCGCGCTGGATCAGCAATGCCACCGACTTGCCGGCCTTGCCCACCACATCGCGCACTTGCTCGATGCTGTTGACCGGGCGGCCATTCACCGACAGTAGCACATCGCCCGGCTGCACGCCGGCATTGGCGGCCGCGCCGCCGGCGTCCTGGATCAGCAAGCCGCCCGGGATGCCGGATTCACGGCGCTCCGAGGCGTCCAGCGGGCGCAGCGACAGGCCCAGACGCAGCTTGGCGCTGGCCTGGTCGACCGGGCCGTTATCCTGCGCCACCACCTTGTCCTTGGCGTTGCCCAGGGTGGCGGTGATTTGCATCGGCTTGCCCTGGCGCCAGACGTCCAGCGTGATCTTTTCGCCCGGGGTCGACAGGCCGACCATGGATGGCAGGTCGGCCGAGCTGATGATCTTCTGGCCGTTCAGGGCGCGGATCACGTCGCCCGCCTTGAGGCCGGCCTTGTCGGCGGGACCGCCGCGCTCGACGTTGGAAATCAGCGCGCCTTCCGGCGTGTCGAGGTTGAAGGAATCGGCAAAGCTCTGATTGACTTCCTGCACCGTCACGCCCAGCTTGGCGTGCACCACCTTGCCGGTGGAAACAATCTGGTTCTTGATCTTGTTGGCGACGTCGATGGGAATCGCGAACGACAAGCCCTGGTAGCCGCCGGTCTGGCTGTAGATCTGCGAGTTGATGCCGACCACTTCGCCGCGCGTGTTGAACAGCGGGCCGCCGGAGTTGCCCGGATTGACCGCCACGTCGGTCTGGATGAAGGGCACGTTACCGTCCGGCAGCGAGCGGCCTTTGGCGCTGACCACGCCGGCGGTGACGGTGTTGTCGAGGCCGTATGGCGAGCCGATCGCCAGCACCCATTCGCCGACCTTCAGATCATTGCCCTTGGCCAGCGGCACCACCGGCAGATTCTTGGCGTCGATCTTGAGCACCGCCACATCGCTTTGCGGATCGGAGCCCAGCACCTTGGCGCGGAATTCGCGGCGGTCGGTCAGCTTGACCACCACCTCGCTGGCGTCGCGCACCACGTGGGCGTTGGTCAGGATGATGCCGTCCGGGCTGATGATGAAGCCGGAGCCGAGGCCATGGGTCGGCTGGGCGCGCTGGCCACCGCGCTGCTGGCCTTGCTGGAAGCGGCGGAAGAATTCATAGAAAGGATCGTCGGCAAACGGATCGTCGCGGCCGGCCTGCGGACCGTCGTAGGAGGTCTTGGTGCTGCCGGTGACGTTGATGTTGACCACGGCCGGGCCATTGTGGGCCACGATCACGCTGAAGTCCGGCAGCGAAATGGCGGGCGCGCCCACCGGTGCCGGCGCGCCGGGCTGGGCGACGCCGTTGGCCGCGGTGACCGGGTTGGCCGGCGCGGCGACAGCGGCGACCGGCGTGGCGGCGGCCACCGCAGCATTTTGTTTGACTGCGACGGCACCGCCGACGCCGACCACGCCCAGTACGGCGACTGCGACGGCGGCACGCTTGAGAGTAGAGTTGGACATAACGGTTCTCCTTGTGAATGAAGACTTTAGATGTATCCAATATGACGCTAAAAACTTATGCCCTACTTAACCGGCGAATCGTGACAATTGGTGAAATTGCCATAAATGTATTCTTGATATTATGTGCACGCATAATTCCATTTTTACAACTTCACATAGAGAGCATCATGACCTTACCCAGCATCCTGAAAATCGCGAGCACTCTGGCTTGCATCATCGCAGCTGGCGCCAGTAGCGCCAACAACAACAGCACCGCATCCTTCACTCATTTCAGCTATACCCTGATCGACCTGGATCCCAATGACGGCATGACGCCGTCTATCACATTCGGCAACCTTTCGCCGTCCCAAGTCCAAGTGCTTTCATACCAGAAGGACTTTGACATCACTTACAAACAGGGCCTGGTCCCCCTGGCGCCAGTTTCCGTAACTCAAGCGGGTACCGGATATAGCGGCTCCGCAACCGTGAGTGGCGGTGGCACATTCGCGACGCTGGGCCTCACGGCCAATTCGGAAATTGCCAATGCCGGCCCGTCGAGCCTGAGTACGAGGAGTTGGGCCTCACTCGGTTCCAGCACGTTTCAACTGTCCGCCAATACCGGAATACGCTTCTACTTCACCTACTCCGGGAGCCTACATACCGATGCGATCTCGGGATCGTGGGACCAGTTTAACGTCGATGCCTCCGGTGAGCTGGAGTTCGTCATGAGCGGCCAGGGGACACAACGCCGTTATTGGTATGCCGATGCCTCGCTTGCCGACCTGAGCAAACCGTATGACTACAGCTGGTCGGAGTCCGCAGTCATCAGCTACGACAACCTGAGCAGCCATAGTGTCAGCGGCGGGCTTTTTGGCAACATCGAAACGAGCGGCGTGATTGCCAATGTGCCGGAGCCTTCCAGCTACGCCATGTTTGGCGCCGGCCTGGTCATGCTGAGCGCATTGCGCGCACGCCGCCGCCAACGCTAAGTACAACGTAAAACTGGCCGGATCAACCGGCCAGTTTGCACTGCTACGCTAGCGCAGGATTACGCTGCGCGCTGCTCCAGGGCAGTCACGTTGTCGCCACCGTTGATGACGATCTTGCGCGGCTTGAGGGCTTCCGGAATTTCACGCACCAGTTCGATGGTGAGCATGCCGTTGTCGAAGCTGGCGCCGGTCACTTTGACGTGGTTGGCCAGCTGGAAGCGCTGCTCGAAGTCGCGTGCCGCGATGCCACGGTGCAGGTAGGTGCGCTCGGCGGCGTCTTTCTGCTTGCGGCCCACCACGGTCAGCGCATCACGCTCGAAGGTGATGTCGATTTCTTCGCGGCTGAAGCCGGCCAGTGCCATGACGATGCGATACTGGTCGTCCGAGACCAGCTCGATGTTGTATGGGGGATAGCTAGGGGTGTCATTGCGCTGGGCGTCGTTCAGCAGTTGTGCCAGACGATCGAAGCCGATAGCGGAACGGTACAGGGGAGTCAGATCAAAAGTACGCATGATAAATATCCTTTTCAAGTTAAGCGATATGGAAGTCCGCGGCCCCCACAATCAGGCAACCGCTGATTCCCATATAAGTCGCCTCAAGACGCTTTCAAGAGTTTTTTTTCAAAAAAATTTTTCGTTTCCTGCGTGCTACACTGCTTCTCTTGTTAACCGTTTTATCCCATGCTTATGTCCCTCACCCGTGCCGTACTGGCCGCTGCGCTGGCCACCGCCTTCAGCGCCCAGGCCGCTTCCGATCAGCCCTACCCGGGCACCATCGTCCTGAAAGTGGATGCGTCCGACACCGCCCAGAATATCTTCCGCGTACGCGAAAGCATCCCGGCCAGGCCCGGCAAGCTGACGCTGCTGTATCCGCAGTGGATACCCGGCAACCACGGCCCCAGCGGCGCCCTGAATCAGTTCGCCGGCCTGAAGGTCAGCGCCAACGGCCAGCCGCTGGAATGGCAGCGCGATCCGGTCAATGTCTATGCCTTCCACCTGACCGTGCCCAGGGGCGCGAACGGGGTCGAAGTCGAGTTCCAGTATCTGTCGCCGCTGGAGGCCAGCCAGGGCCGCACCACCATGACCAACGAGATCGTCGGCGTGCAATGGCAGTCGCTGACGCTGTACCCGGCCGGCTACCGGAGCCGCCACATCACGGTGCAGCCCAACCTGACGGTGCCGCCGGGTTGGCAGTACGGCAGCGCGCTGGAACAGCAGGAACGCAAGGGCGACGAGCTCGCCTTCAAGCCGCTGGACCTGGAAACCCTGATCGATTCGCCGCTGTTCGCCGGCCGCTACTTCCGCCAGATCGATCTCGATCCGGGCGCGACGATTCCGGTGCGGCTGAATGTGGTGGCCGATACGCCCGAGCAGCTGGAGGCCACGCCGGAGCAGATCGCGCCGCACCGCGCCATGGTGCAGCAGGCCTACAGGCTGTTCAACTCGCGGCACTACCGGCACTACGATTTCCTGTTCGCCATCAGCGATGAATTCGGCGCCATCGGCCGCGAGCATCACCAGTCGAGCGAGAACGGCGTCAAGCCCGGCTACTTCACCGAGTGGAGCAAGCACGAGGCGCGGCGCGAACTGCTGGCGCATGAATTCACCCATTCGTGGAATGGCAAGTTCCGCCGCCCGGCCGGCCAGGACGTGCCGGATTTCAACACGCCGCTGCAAAACGAACTGCTGTGGGTGTACGAAGGCCAGACCCAGTACTGGGGCGCGGTGCTGGCCGCGCGCGCGGGCCTGATCACGGCGGAACACACGCGCGACCTGCTGGCCGCCACCGCCGCCCGCTACGACCACGTCAGGGGCCGCGAATGGCGCGCGGTGCAGGACACGGTCAACGATCCGATCGTCAACGCCCGCCGTCCGCAGGGCTGGAACAACTGGCAGCGCGCCGAGGATTATTACTCGGAAGGCGAACTGATCTGGTTGGATGCCGACACCCGGATCCGCGAGCTGTCGGGCGACAGGAAATCGCTCAACGATTTCGCCCGCGCTTTCTTCGGCGTCGACGACGGCGTGTACGTGGCCAGGCACTACAGCTTCGACGATGTGGTGAAGGCACTCAACGCGGTGCAGCCGGACGACTGGGCGCATTTCCTGCGCAGCCGCCTGGACGGCCACGGGCCGGGCGCGCCGCTGGACGGTCTGGCGCGCGCCGGCTGGAAGCTGGTCTACACTGAAAAGCCGACCGATTTCCTCAAGGCGCAGGAAGAGCTGAGCAAGTCGGCCAATTTCCAGTATTCGCTGGGCTTCTCGGTGGGCGAGCAAGGCAAGCTGGAAGCCTTACAGTGGGAGGGCGTGGGCTTCAAGGCCGGCCTGGCGGGCGGTTCGGTGCTGGTGGCGGTGAACGGCCGCGCCTACAAGCCGGAGCTGCTGCGCGCCGCGGTGACGGCGGCCAAGGGCGGCAAGGAGCCGATCCGGCTGCTGATCAAGCGCGGCAGCTTGTATCAGGAAGTGGCGCTGGACTACCATGGCGGCCTGAAATATCCGCGCCTGGAACGCATCGACGGCGCGCCGGACCGCCTTGAGGCGATTTTGCAACCGCTGAAGTAAGGTTTTCGCCGTATTGCGGGCGCGCGGCGCCTGGGCCGCAATACCGTCTCGCGCGGACGCTGCCGATTGGTGTATGCTGCGCCCATGAACAATGACACCGACATCCAGCTGAGCGGCCCCTTCAAGGCCACCGACGGCAGCGGCCGTGCCCACGACGCCAAGGCGATCCGCATCTTTGACGAAGGCTATGGCGCCATCGACGTCTATGTCGACTTCAAGGCGCCGATCAGCGGCCTGCACAAGGACAAGGCGCTGATCGCCGCGGTGGTGGCGCAGCTGCGCGCCGCCGGCTACCGCGGCCCGGACCTGAGCGCCGGCGACCCGGTGCTGCAGGAGGCTCGCCTGCTGGTGCTGGAAGCGCCGGACGAATTCAACGCCTTCGCCGCCGGCAAGGGCTGGAAAGACTTGTCGGAAGACTTCTAAAACAGATAGCGGCCGGCCCACGCCGCGATCAGGTTGGCGACGTAGACGGCATCCTCGCGGCCGCTCAGCAGATGGTCCGCGTCGTCGAGCGAGATGAAGCTTTTCGGATGCCTGGCCGCCATGAAAATCTCCATGGCGTTGTTGAGGCCGACCGTGTCGTCGTTGGGCGCGTGCATCACCAGCAAGGCGCGGCGCAGGCCGGCAATCTTCGGCTTCAGATTGTGTCCGCCGGCATCTTCCACGAACTGCTGCCGGATGCGGAACGGCCGCCCCGCCAGCTGCACCTCGGCCTCGCCCTCGCGCGCGATCTCCTCCAGATGCTGGCTGAACATGCCGGTGACGTAGGCCGGGCTGCTGGGCGCGGCAATGGTGGCCACCGCCTTCACTTCCGGCATCTGGCCGGCCGCCGCCAGCGCCGCCGCGCCGCCGAGGCTGTGGCCGATCAGCAGGCGCGGCGCCCGGTCCTGCGCGCGCAGGAAATCGGCGGCCGCCAGCAGATCGGCCACGTTGGACGAGAAATTGGTGTGGGCGAATTCGCCGCCGCTGGCGCCGAGCCCGGTAAAATCGAAGCGCAGCACGGCGATGCCATGGCCGGTCAGCGCTTCGGCCACGCGGCGCGCCGCCAGCACGTCCTTGCCGCAGGTGAAGCAGTGGGCAAACAGGGCGTAAGCCCTGACCTCGCCGTCCGGGGCGTCGAGGCGCGCGGCCAGCGGGTGGCCGTGCGCGCCGATAAATTCTTGTCGTTGTGATTTCATAGAGGAATAGTCAATGCGTTACCAACACTACAAAGGCGGGATCTACGAGCTGGTGTGCGAAGCCACGCTGGAATCCGACCTGTCGGCCATGATTGTATATCGTGCCGCCAATGGCTCCGTCTGGTGCCGGCCGCGCGCGGTGTTCTTTGAAATGATCACGGTGGAGGGCAGGCAGGTGCCGCGCTTCCAGCCCATCGATTAACATCAATTAAGCAAACAAGCCCTGCAGATACCAGCGCGGCTCTTGCTCGCCGCGCTCCTTGAACAGCCAGTAGTGGGCATGATCGGCGCCTTGCGCCATGAAGTAGTCGCGGCTGTGCATCTCGCCCCACCAGCCCGCCTCTATGCGCTCGCCGGTGGAGCAGATGCGCAGCGGCGAGCCGTAATACGGACGATGGTCGCGCATCAGCAGCGGAATGGGCCGGGCCAGCAGCCATAGCGGGCGCGGCAGATTGCCTAGGTCCGGCGGCAATTGCGCGCGCGCCTCGGCCGGGCGCACCTTCTGCTGGATGCTGACCCAGGTGTTGGCCTGCCCGGGCCGGTAGTCGGCGCTGGGCAGGGCTTGCAGCACATTCTCCGGTCCCAGCCGCGCGGCCAGCAGTTCCAGCAGGCGCTGCCAGTCTTCCTTGCCGCCGCCCGGTTCGGGGAACAAGGAATCGCTGAGCGGCGCCATCGGCTGCACCTGCGGCGCTTCGAGGCGCAGGCCGATCACCGGCGCCTCCAGTTGCAGCCTGGCCAGGCGTTCTTTCAGCAGGCGCACCAGATGCGCGTCCTGCCATGTCGGTTGCGCCAGCAGCACGTCGATCACGGTCGGCGCTGCGGCGCTGCGGCCGCGCTCATGCTCCAGCAGCAGGCGGATGCGCCCGACCGCCAGCTGGTGCGCGCTCAGCCATCCCGTCAGTTGCAGCAGCAGGCGGTGCGCGCCGAACAGCAGGGCTGCGGCATGTTCCACGCGGTCGAACAATTCCATGCCGGCGCTGAAACTGGCCGGCGCCCGCAACCATTCATGCAGCTCGGGACGGAGGCCATGGGCGTCGTCCAGCATGTCCAGCAAGGGGCGGCCGCAGCGGCGCTGCAAGCCGGGGCGCGGCAGGCGGTACAGCGCGCCGACGGTCAGGCAGCCTATGCCTTCCAGCCAGCCGAGGCAGGGGCGCGCGGGCGGCAGCAGGCCGACCGGAAGCGCGGCCAGCCGGCGTTCCAGCGAGGCCATCTTCAAGGCGCGGCCGGCGCGGCTGCGCGCCAGCAGCCAGGCGCCGCGCGCGGTGGGCGCGCAGCCCAGCCAGCCGGTGAAACCCAGCGCCCGCACGCTGCGCGCCACCTGGCGGCACAGGGCGCGGATGCCGCCGAACAGGCGCAGGCTGGCGCCCACGTCCAGCAGCAGCGTGGCCTCTTCGGCCTGCGCCAGCTGCGGCGTGTATTGCAGCAGCGCCAGCGCCACGGCTTGCAAGGCGTCCGCCTCCAGCGCCGGCGCGCGCTGCTGGAATTGCGATTGCGGCGCCAGCATGACGGCGCCGCCGCGCCGCAAGCCCGGCCGCACGCCCGCCGCCTGCGCCGCGTCGGACAGGGCGATGACCCGCTCCTGCTCCAGCACCACCGTGCAGTCATCCGCCGACCAGCGCGGACGGAAGACTTCGAGCGGGAGCCGTGGCAGGTGTATCGCGATCCAGAGGCGTTGCATGGCGTTGAAGCAGAGCAGGTGTTAAAGGGAGGAACAAAGGCGCGTCGCGCAGCGGCCCCCGTCGCTTGACGAAGCCGATGTCGATGCCGCCTGGCGCCGGTTTCAGCGACAGCCGCAGCGGCGCCGGCGAGGCTTCCTGCGCCGCCGCCAGCGGGCGCAGCATCCAGAACAGGGTGTCGCCGCTTTGCGCCGCCAGATGCAGGCGGCGCAGCGTTTCGCCGCGCGCATGCTGCTGCCACAGCAGCAAGGCACCGCAACAACCGCTGCGCAGGATTTGCTCGGCCGCCCACAGCGCATCGCTGGCCCTGGCGCCGCCGCGCACCCACAGCAGCTGCGACGGCTCGATGCCCAGCGCCGCCAGCGCCAGCGCCTGCGGCGGGTGGGGCGGGTGCAGCAGCACGATGGGCCGCTTGCCCAGCGCGGCCAGGGCCGGCTGCAACAGGCGCAGCTCGCCAATGCCGTGCTGCTGCACCAGCAGATCGGTCAGCGTGCCCGCCGGCCAGCCGCCGCCGGGCAGTTGCGCGGACAGGGCGGCAAAGCCGGTGTCGACGCAGCGCGTGGCGCTCTGGGCGAGTTGATCCGCCCGCCACAAGGACGGGTGCACGGTTTCCGGGAGGGTCATGGCATTCTAGCGCAAATACTGTATAAATACACAGTACTCCTTGCACCGTTGTTTGGCAAGGGTTATTCCTGTTTGCTGTACCATGCCATGGGAGAACTTATCAAAGGACACACTTTGCAAACCATACAACTGGTGGGCGCCCTTCTGTTCGGCCTGGCGCTGCTGCACACCTTTGCCGCCAAGTCATTCGAGGTGCTGTCGCACCGCCATCCGCGCCACGCCGGCCTGTTCCACCTGCTGGGCGAGGTGGAGGTGGTGTTTGGCTTCTGGGCATTTGTGCTGATGCTTGCCATCGCCTTCCTCAACGGCGGCGAAGCGGCCATTGCCTATGCGGAATCGCGCCAGTACACGGAACCGCTGTTTGTGTTTGTGGTGATGGTGGTGGCGGCCTCGCGGCCGGTGCTGGAGATCGTCCAGCGCGTGCTGCTGGGGCTGGCGAAGCTGATGCCGGTGGCGACCGAACTGGCGCTGGTGTGGTTCGGTCTGGCGCTGGTGCCGCTGACCGGCTCGCTGATCACCGAACCGGCCGCGATGACCCTGGCCGCGCTGATGCTGGCGCCGCTGATTTTCCGCGACGGCATGCCGGAGTGGCTCAAATATGCGGCGCTGGGCGTGCTGTTCGTGAACATCTCGATCGGCGGCCTGCTGACCGCCTACGCCGCGCCGCCGGTGCTGATGGTGGCCGCGAGCTGGAACTGGGACAGCGCCTACATGGCGTCGCAATTCGGCTGGAAGGCGGCACTGGCGGTGTTGTTCAACGCCACCGCCATCAGCTTCGTGCTGCGCAAGCATTTGCGCGCGCCGGCCGACGTCAACGCGGCCGACTATGCGGCGGCCGTGCCGCCGGTGGTGACACTGATCCATCTCGGCTTTCTGGCGGCCGTGGTGGTGCTGGGCCATCATCCGGTGCTGTTCCTGGGCGTGTTCATGCTGTTCCTCGGATTCACCACCGCTTACCAGCGCTACCAGAATCCGCTGATCATCAAGGAAGGCCTGCTGGTCGGTTTCTTCCTGGCCGGACTGGTGGTGCTGGGCGGGATGCAGCAATGGTGGTTGCAGCCTATTGTCGAAAGCCTGCCGCCGCTGGCCCTGTTCTTCGGCGCCATGAGCCTGACCGCCATCACCGACAACGCCGCGCTGACCTACCTCGGCTCGCTGATCGACGGCATTTCGGCTAGCGCGCAATACATGCTGGTAGCCGGCGCCGTCACCGGCGGCGGCCTGACCGTGATCGCCAATGCTCCGAACCCGGCAGGCGTGTCGCTGCTGCGGCGCGGCTTCCGCGACCAGTCCATCGGCACCGTAGGCCTGCTCGCCGGCGCCCTCGCCCCCACCGCCGTCGCCGCACTGGCTTTCCTGCTGCTTTGACCGCCGGCAGGCGCACTAAGAGGCGGGGTGGCGCGCGGCGCGCTGCTTGTGCTGCTTGTGCGGCTTATGCTGCTTTTTGTGCTTGCGGCGTTTGCCTCCCCGGCGGTGCTGGCCGGCCTGTCCGGGCGACGCCGCCGGCATTTCCAGCAATGCGGGACGGGGCGCCGCAGCCGGTTGCGGCTCGGCGGCGCCATACAGGCGCGCGATCGCCGCTTTCTGCTGCGCGCGGCAGGTGTCGGCCAGCACCCATTGTTCGCTGCCCGGAAAACGCAGCCAGACGGCTTTCCAGGCGTTGCGGTTGCCGCTGCCCTTCAGGTTGGCAAAGGCGGACGGCGACAGCGATTGTTCGCCGCAGCGGATCTCGCTGCCCTGCACCGCGGCGAAATACGGCGCGCGCCCAAAGCTGGCGCGCAGCCGGGTGCCTTCCGGCAGAAAGACTTGCTTCCATTGATAGCCGGCATCGGCCACGGCGCCCTGCTGCGGCTGCGCCGCGGGCTGCGGCTTCATGTAGGCGCGGATGGCGTCGCAAATGACTGGTTCGATCTCCCAGCCGCACCAGTGCACGCCGCTGAAAGCGCCGAATTCTTCCATCAACTCGTTCGGCAGGCGGTAGGGGAAGGTGACAGTACCCATGATGGGGGCTCCGAAAAAAGCGGTTTTACTAAGCGCTGCTAGTTCCGGCTAAGCGTTACTACAGCGCGCTATGGTTTACTAAAATATCCGTGGTGCATATGTGTTTAGAGGGGCCATGCGCGCTTTTAGTTCCGTTTATTCCTGCGCTAGAGTGAAATATCAGTGATTAGTAGTGGCTAGTAAGGGATAGGCAATTTTAGTAAAACGCCGAAAAAAAAAGACCCCCACCCTGTATCCGGGCGGAACGGCCGTAAAAACGTTCTCAACCATCCCGCGCCGGGCATAAGCAAGCCGCAAATTTTTACGCTTTGTTTACGCCGGCCCGCCAAGTCTTTACACCATCTTTAGACCCTTCTGGCTAAGCTTCTCTTCATCAAAACGAGACCTGTGAGGGTGTGATGGATTTTGTATTTATCGGCGCCACGGCGCTGTTTTTCCTGCTGACGGTGGCCATGACCGCCGGCTGCGCCAAGCTGGGCGAACCGGGAGGCCAGCCATGAACACGTTTTACGTCATCGGCGCCGTTGCCGCGGCCGGCCTGCTGGTCTATCTGGTGGCGGCCCTGCTGAAAGCGGAGGAGCTGTAACATGGCCACGCAATCTATCGCACTGTTGATCGTCTTCCTGACCGTGCTGCTGGCGCTGGCCTGGCCGCTTGGCATCCTGCTGGCCAGCGTCGGCGGGCATGGCGCCGTGCCCGGCATGCGCTGGCTGGCGCGCTTTGAACACCTGATTTACCGCGCCACCGGCGTCGATCCGAAACAAGGGCAGGACTGGAAGTCTTACGCCATCGCGCTGCTGCTGTTCAGCGTCATCGGCGCGCTGGTCACCTATGGCCTGCAACGCGTGCAAGGCTGGCTGCCACTCAACCCGCAGGCGCTGGGCAATGTCAGCCCGGATTCGGCGTTCAACACCGCCATCAGCTTCGTCGCCAACACCAACTGGCAGGGCTACAGCGGCGAGCAGACCATGAGCTACCTGACCCAGATGCTGGTGCTGGCGGCGCAAAACTTCTTCTCGGCCGCCACCGGCATCGCCGTGGCCTATGCGCTGATCCGCGGCCTTGCCGCGCGCTCGGCCAAGACCATCGGCAACTTCTGGGTGGACGTCACGCGCGTGATCTTGTACGTGCTGCTGCCGCTGTCGCTGCTGTTTGCCGTGTTCCTGATGGGGCAGGGCGTGATCCAGAACTTCTCGCCGTATCAGGAAGTGCAGTTGCTGGACCCGGTCACCTACCACGTCTCGCCAACCGAGACGGCCGTCGCCACGAGACAAACCATCGCCATGGGGCCGGTGGCCTCGCAGGAGGCGATCAAGATGCTGGGCACCAATGGCGGCGGCTTCTTCAACGCCAACTCGGCCCATCCGTATGAAAACCCGACCGCGCTGAGCAACTTCGCCCAGATGCTGGCCATCTTCCTGATCCCGGCCGGCCTGTGCTTCGCCTTCGGCCGCATGGTGGGCGACCGGCGTCAGGGCTGGGCGGTGCTGGGCGCGATGACGCTGCTGTTCGTGGTGTGCGCCTGCGCCGTGCTGGGCGCCGAGCAGGCCGCGCACCCGGGCCTGCAGGCGCTCAATGTCGACCAGACCGCCAGCGCGCTGCAGGCCGGAGGCAATATGGAAGGCAAGGAGACCCGCTTCGGCATCAGCGCCTCGGCCCTGTTCGCGGCCGTCACCACCGCCGCCTCGTGCGGCGCGGTCAACGCCATGCACGACTCCTTCATGCCGCTGGGCGGGCTGGTGCCGGTGCTGCTGATCCAGTTCGGCGAAGTGATCTTCGGCGGCGTCGGCTCGGGCCTGTACGGCATGCTGATCTTCGCCATCCTGGCGGTGTTCATCGCCGGCCTGATGATAGGCCGCACGCCCGAATACCTGGGCAAGAAAATCCAGGCCTATGAAATGAAGATGACCGCGATCGCCATCCTGGTGACGCCGACGCTGGTCCTGGCCGGCACCGCCATCGCCGTGCTGTGCGAGGCCGGCAAGGCCGGCATCGCCAATCCGGGCGCGCACGGCTTCTCGGAAATCCTGTACGCCTTCAGCTCGGCCGCCAACAACAACGGCAGCGCGTTTGCCGGGCTGTCCGCCAACACGCCGTTCTACAACAGCATGCTGGCCGTGGCCATGTGGTTTGGCCGCTTCGCCATGATCGTGCCGATTCTGGCGATCGCCGGTTCGCTGGCCGGCAAGCGGCGCCTCGACCCCCACGCCGGCACCATGCCGACCCACGGCGCCATGTTCATCGGCCTGCTGTGCGGCGTGGTGGTGCTGGTCGGCGTGCTCAATTACGTGCCGGCGCTGGCGCTCGGGCCGGTGGCCGAACACCTGCAACTGTTTGCCAAATAAGGAATCGTCATGCCACCAGCCATTTTGTCTACCAATCCGCCGGCGCGCAAGCTGCGCATGTTCGCGTCCGCGCTGGTGCTGCCGGCCATGGCCGACGCCGTGCGCAAGCTGCACCCGCGCACCCAGTTGCGCAGCCCGGTGATGTTCGTGGTCTACGTCGGCAGCGTCATCACCACCCTGCTGGCGGCGCAGGCGCTGGGCGGCCACGGCGAGGCGCCGTTCGGCTTCATCGCCGCCACCGCCGTGTGGCTGTGGTTCACGGTGCTGTTCGCCAATTTCGCCGAGGCGCTGGCCGAGGGCCGCAGCAAGGCGCAGGCGGCCTCGCTGCGCAGCCTGAAGCAGAGCGTGACGGCCAAGAAGCTGGCCACGCCCAGGCATGGCGCCAGCTGGCTGCCGGCGCCGGCGGCGGAGCTGCGCAAGGGCCACCATATCCTGGTCGAAGCGGGCGACGTGATCCCGATCGACGGCGAAGTGATCGAAGGCGTGGCCTCGGTCGACGAAAGCGCCATCACCGGCGAATCGGCGCCGGTGATCCGCGAGTCGGGCGGCGATTTCTCGTCGGTCACCGGCGGCACCCGGGTGCTGTCGGACTGGCTGGTGGTGAGGGTCACCGCCAATCCGGGCGAGACCTTCCTCGACCGCATGATCACCATGGTGGAAGGAGCCAAGCGCCAGAAGACGCCCAACGAAATCGCGCTGACGATTTTGCTGGTGGCGCTGACCATCGTGTTCCTGGTGGTGACCGTGACCCTGCTGCCGTTCTCGCTGTTCTCGGTGGCCGCCGCCGCAGGTTCGGCTGCGCCCCGCCTGCCGGTCACCATCACCGTGCTGATCGCGCTGCTGGTGTGCCTGATCCCGACCACCATCGGCGGCCTGCTGTCGGCCATCGGCGTGGCCGGCATGAGCCGCATGATGCAGGCCAACGTGATCGCCACCTCGGGCCGCGCGGTGGAAGCGGCCGGCGACGTCGATGTGCTGCTGCTGGATAAAACCGGCACCATCACGCTGGGCAACCGCCAGGCCTCGGCCTTCGTGCCGGCGCCGGGCGTGACCGAACAGCAGCTGGCCGACGTGGCGCAACTGGCCTCGCTGGCCGACGATACGCCGGAAGGGCGCAGCATCGTGGTGCTGGCCAAGCAGAAGTTCAACATCCGCGAACGCGAGATGGCGGCGCTGAACGCGGTGTTCGTGCCGTTCACCGCGCAGACCCGCATGAGCGGCATCGACCTGCCGGCCGACGCCACCGGCGCCGTGCGCGCCGTGCGCAAGGGCGCAGCCGACACGGTGCGCAAATACGTCGAGTCGCTGGGCCAGCCGTATCCGGCCGAGGTGGCGCGCGCGGTGGACGACATTGCGCGCCGCGGCAGCACGCCGCTGGTGGTGGTCGATGGCGGCCGCGTGATGGGCGTGGCCGAGCTGAAGGACATTGTCAAGGGCGGCATCAAGGAACGCTTCGCCGAGCTGCGCCGCATGGGCATCAAGACCGTGATGATCACCGGCGACAACAAGCTGACCGCCGCCGCCATCGCCGCCGAGGCGGGCGTGGACGACTTCCTGGCCGAAGCCACGCCGGAGGACAAGCTCAAACTGATCCGCAGCTACCAGGCCGAAGGCCGCCTGGTGGCCATGACCGGCGACGGCACCAACGACGCCCCGGCGCTGGCGCAGGCCGACGTCGCGGTGGCGATGAACTCGGGCACGCAGGCGGCCAAGGAAGCGGGCAACATGGTCGACCTGGATTCGAATCCGACCAAGCTGCTGGAGATCGTCGAAATCGGCAAGCAGATGCTGATGACGCGCGGTTCGCTGACCACCTTCTCGATCTCGAACGACCTCGCCAAATACTTCGCCATCATCCCGGCGGCGTTTGTCGGCACCTTCCCGCAGCTGAAGGCGCTCGACATCATGCACCTGGCCAGCCCGGCCTCGGCCATCATGTCGGCGGTGATCTTCAATGCGCTGATCATCGTGGTGCTGATCCCGCTGGCGCTCAAGGGCGTGCGCTACCGCGCGATCGGCGCCGTGGCCCTGCTGCGCCGCAACCTGCTGCTGTACGGCGTGGGCGGCATCATCCTGCCGTTCATCGGCATCAAGGCCATCGACCTGCTGCTGGCCGCCTTCAACCTGGTGTAAGGAGCCATCATGACATCGCAACTTCGCCCCGCACTGACCATCTTTGCCGCGCTGAGCGTGATCTGCGGCGTGCTGTACCCGCTGGCCGTCACCGGCATCGGCGCCGCCGCGTTTCCGGCGCAGGCGGCCGGCAGCATCGTCACCGTCGATGGCAAGGCGGTCGGCTCGTCGCTGATCGGCCAGGCCTTCAGCGCGCCGCAGTACTTCTGGGGCCGGCCGTCGGCCACGGCCCCGATGCCCAACAATGCGGCAGGCTCGGGCGGCTCCAATCTCGGCCCCGGCAACCCGGCCCTGCTGGAGGCGGTCAAGGGCCGCGTCGCAGCGCTGCGCGCAGCCGATCCGGGCAACACGGCCGCCATCCCGGTCGACCTGGTGACCGCCTCGGCCAGCGGCCTCGATCCCGAGATCAGCGTGGCAGCCGCGCGCTACCAGGCCGGCCGCATCGCCGCCGCACGCCACATCAGCCGCGAGCTGGTGTTGGCGCTGGTCGAGCGCAACACGCAGCCGCAGTGGCTGGGCTTTTTCGGCGAGGCGCGCGTCAACGTGCTGGCGCTGAATCTGGCGCTGGAGCGCACGCAAGCGCGCAGCTCGGCGTAAAATCCCGGCATGGCCTTTCCTTCCGACCCCGTCCGTCCCGAGCGCCGCGAGCCGGTGCGGCCCGATCCCGATGCGCTGCTGGCGCAGGTGCAGGCGCAGGAGCGCCGCGCCGCGCGCGGCAAGCTGCGCATCTACTTCGGCGCCTCGGCCGGCGTTGGCAAGACCTACGCCATGCTGGCCGCCGCGCGCCAGTTGCAGGCCGCCGGGCAGGCGGTGCTGGTCGGCGTGGTCGAGACCCACGGCCGCGCCGACACCGCCGCCATGCTGGCCGGGCTGCCGCAGCTGGCGCCGCGCATGGTGGACTACCGCGGCAAAGAGATCGCCGAATTCGACCTGGACGCCGCGCTGGCGCTGCCGCCGCCGCTGATCCTGATCGACGAACTGGCGCATTCCAACGCGCCCGGCTCGCGCCACCCCAAGCGCTGGCAGGATGTTGACGAACTGCTGGAAGCCGGCATCGACGTGCTCACCACCGTCAACGTGCAGCACCTGGAAAGCCTGAACGACGTGGTGGGCGGCATCACCGGCATCCGCGTCGGCGAGACCGTGCCCGACACCGTGTTCGACCGCGCCGACGAAGTGGTGCTGGTCGACCTGCCGGCCGACGAGCTGCTGGCGCGGCTGCAGGGCGGCAAGGTGTACCAGGCGGCGCAGGCCGAGCGCGCGTCGAAGAACTTTTTCCGCAAGGGCAACCTGATCGCGCTGCGCGAGCTGGCGCTGCGGCGCACCGCCGACCGCGTCGAGGGCGACGTGCGCGCCTACCGGGTGGAGCAATCGATTGCCGACATCTGGAAGACCGGCGCCGCGCTGCTGGCCTGCGTCGGTCCGCGCGCCGACGGCGAGCACACGGTGCGCAGCACGGCGCGCCTGGCCAGCCAGCTCGGCACCGGCTGGCACGCGGTGTACGTCGAGACGCCGGCGCTGCAGCGGCTGCCGGCGGCGCAGCGCGAGCAGATCCTGCAGCATCTGAAGCTGGCCGAAGAGCTGGGTGCGACCACCGCGGTGCTGGCCGGGCAGGACATCGCCGCCACCGCGCTCGAGTACGCGCGCAGCCACAACCTGTCCAAGCTGGTGCTGGGCCGCGCCCACCGCCGCGCGTGGCCAGCGTGGCGCGCGCCCCATATCGAGCGGCTGGCGCAGTACGCGCCCGACCTCGACCTGATTGAAATCGGCGCCGCGCGCACCCCGCCGCGCGCGCCCGGCGCCGCCGTCGCAGCGCCGGGCGCGTGGGGTGACGACGCCGATACCGATGCCGTTGCCGACGGCGGCGAGGCGGCCGGACCGGGGCGGCAGCGGCGCGCCATCGGCTACCTGGTCGCGGCGGCCGCCAGCGTGGCCACCGCGCTGGCGGCGACGCCCTTGCTGGCCTACCTCGATCTGGCCAACATCGCCATGCTGTTCCTGCTGGTGGTGGTGCTGGTGGCGGTGCGTTTCGGGCGCGGGCCGTCGGTGCTGGCCACCTGCTGCAGCGTGGCCTGCTTCGACTTCTTCTTCGTGCCGCCGCGCTTCACCTTCGCCATCAGCGACTTCCAGTACCTGATCACCTTCGTGGTGATGCTGGCGGTGGGCCTGATCACCGGCCACCTGACCGCCGGCCTGCGCTTCCAGGCGCGCGTGGCGGCGCAGCGCGAACGGCGCGCCCGCGCGCTGTACGAATTCGCGCGCGAACTGTCCGGCGTGCTGCAAACCGAACAAATCTTCGACGCCACCCGCAGCGTGATCCGGCGCGCCTTCCGCGCCCGCGCCACGCTGCTGCTGCCGGACGCCGACGGCCGGTTGCAGCTGCCGGCGCTGGCCGCCGCCGAGCTGGCCGGCGGCGCGCCGCTGTCGGTGCTCGACCTCGGCATCGCCCAGTGGGCCTACGAGCGCGCCGAGCCGGCCGGTCTGGGCACCGGCACCCTGCCGGCCAGCCGCATCTTCTACCTGCCGCTGGTGGCGCCGATGCGCACGCGCGGCGTGCTGGCGATCGAGCCGCAGCAGCGGCGCTGGATCCTGATCCCGGAACAGCGACAGCAACTGGACACCTTCGCCGCGCTGGCCGCCATCGCGCTCGAACGCGTGCACTACATCGAAGTGGCGCAGGAAGCGCTGGTCAGCATGGAGTCCGAGCGCCTGCGCAACTCGCTGCTGGCGGCGCTGTCGCACGACCTGCGCACGCCTCTGACCTCGCTGGTCGGCCTGTCGGAAGCGCTGGCCGGCTCCAGGCCGGCGCTGGCCGAGGCCCAGCAGCAGGCCGCGCGCGCGCTGCACGACGAAGCGCTGCGCATGAGCACCCTGGTGGCCAACCTGCTGGACATGGCGCGCATCCAGAGCGGTGAAGTGAAACTCAGGCGCGAATGGCAGCCGCTGGAGGAGGTGGCGGGCAGCGCGCTGCGCGCCAGCGCCGCGCAATTGCAGGCGCACCGCGTCAGCACCCATCTGCCGCCCGACCTGCCGCTGGTGCGCTACGACGCGGTGCTGATCGAGCGCGTGCTGGCCAACCTGCTGGAAAACGCCGCCAAGTACACGCCGGCCGGCGCCCGCATCGCCATCAGCGCGGCGCTGCACGGCGCCTGGCTGCAAGTGACCGTGGCCGACGACGGTCCGGGCCTGCCGCCGGGCCGCGCCGACGTCCTGTTTGAAAAATTCACGCGCGGCGAGCGCGAATCGGCCAAGCCGGGCGTCGGCCTGGGGCTGGCGATCTGCCGTGCCATCGTCGAAGCGCACGGCGGCACCATCACGGCCGCCGGCGGCCAAGGCGCTGCCACTGCGGCGTCGCCGCTGGGCGGCGCCGCCTTTACTTTCACGCTGCCCTTGGGCACACCACCGGCCATGCCGGCCGAGGAACATCATGACTGACACCACGCCGACCGCCTTGCTGGTCGAAGACGAACCGCAAATCCGCCGCTTCGTGCGCGCCGCGCTGGAAGAAGAGGGCTGGCAGGTGCACGAGGCGGCCGGCATGCGGCGCGGCCTGATCGACGCCGGCACCCGCCAGCCGGACCTGATCGTGCTCGATCTTGGCCTGCCGGATGGCGACGGCGTCGACTTCGTGACGGATTTGCGCAAGTGGTCGACGGTGCCGGTGATCGTGCTGTCGGCGCGCGTCAGCGAGACCGAGAAGATCCGCGCGCTGGACGCCGGCGCCGATGATTATCTGACCAAGCCGTTCGGCACCGGCGAACTGCTGGCGCGGGTGCGCGCCACCTTGCGCCGCCAGCGCCAGCCGGCCGCCGCCGGCGATGGCCTGATCCGCTTCGGCGACGTCGCGCTCGACCTGCAGCAGCGGCGCGTCACCCGCAACGGCGAGCATGTGCACCTGACGCCGACCGAATACCGCCTGCTGGCGGTGCTGGCCGGGAATGCCAACCGCGTGATGACCAACCCGCAGCTGCTGCGCGCCGTATGGGGGCCGTCGCAGGCGGACAATGGGCACTACCTGCGCATCTACATGGGCCACCTGCGCCACAAGCTGGAAGCCGACCCCACCCAGCCACGCTACCTGCTGACCGAAACCGCGGTCGGCTACCGCCTGCAACTGCCGGCTTGAGCTACCCGGCAAACCGGAGACGTGGGGTCTGACCCGGGGCGCAGTGCGGGTTGGGCTTTATTTGCTGAGCGTGCGCATGGCGCGTTCCAGGCCATCCATCGTTAGCGGGAACATGCGGTTGTTCATCAGCTGGCGGATGATGCCGACCGACTGGCGGTACTGCCAGATATTCTCCGGCTCCGGATTGAGCCAGACGAATTTCGGAAACGCGCTGGTGAAGCGCGCCAGCCAGGCGCTGCCCGCCTCCTCGTTGTTGTACTCGACCGAGCCGCCCGCCTGCAGAATCTCGTAGGGGCTCATGGTGGCGTCGCCAACGAAAATCAGCCTGGTGTCGGGCGGGTACTTGCGCAGCACGTCCCAGGTCGGGAAGCGCTCCGAATGGCGGCGCCGGTTGTTCTTCCACAGATGGTCGTACACGCAGTTGTGGAAGTAGAAGAACTCCATGTTCTTGAACTCCGACTTCGCCGCCGAGAACAGCTCCTCGGTGCGCTCGATATGGTCGTCCATGGTGCCGCCGACGTCGAACAGCATCAGCACCTTGATATTGTTCTTGCGCTCCGGCTGCATCCTGATATCGAGGTAGCCGGCGTTGCTGGCGGTGGCGCGGATGGTGGCGTCCAGCGCCAGTTCCTCGGCCGCGCCCTGGCGCGCGAACTTGCGCAGGCGGCGCAGGGCCAGCTTGATATTGCGGGTGCCGATTTCGCGCTCGCCGTCGTAGTCCTTGTAGGTACGGGCTTCCCACACCTTGACCGCGCTGCGGTTGCCGCCCTTGCCGCCGATGCGGATGCCTTCCGGATTGGTGCCGCCGTGACCGAAGGGCGAGGTGCCGCCGGTGCCGATCCACTTGCCTCCGCCCTCGTGGCGCTGCTTCTGCTCCTTGAGCAGTTCGCGCAGCCGGTCCATCAGCTTGTCGTAGCCGAATTTCTCCAGCGCCGCGATCTGCTCGGGCGTGAGCTCGCGCTTCATGCGTTGCACCAGCCAGTCCAGCGGCACGCCGCCGTTGTCCTCGAAGGCGGCGGCGATGCCCTTGAAGTACAGGCCGAAGGCGCGGTCGAACTTGTCGAAATGGGCCTCGTCCTTCACCAGCGTCAGGCGCGCGAGGTAGTAAAAGTCATCCAGCGAGGCGCTGACGACCTGCTTCTGCATGGCTTCCAGCAGCGTCAGAAACTCCTTGATCGTGACCGGAATTTTCGCGTCCTTGAGCGTGAAGAAAAAATCGATCAGCATCTCAGCGCATCCCGTGCCGGGCCAGCTTGTAGCGCAGGTGCGCCTTGATCTCCGGCCATTCGCCGGCCACGATGCTGTACATGACGGTGTCGCGCACGGTGCCGTCGCGGCGCCGGGCGTGGTGGCGCAGCACGCCATCCTTTTTGGCGCCGAGGCGCTCGATGGCGGCCTGCGAGGCGTGGTTGAAATTATCGGTGCGCAGCCCGACCAGCGCCGCGCCCAGCGTCTCGAAGGCGTGCGTCATCAAGAGCAGCTTGCAGGTGGTGTTGACGTGGGTGCGCTGCCAGCTTTGGGCGTACCAGGTGTAGCCGATCTCCAGCCGGCCGAGCTCGGCCACGATGTCGTGGTAGCTGGTGGTGCCGACCAGCGCGCCGCTGGCGATGTCGATCACGGCAAACGCCAGCCGGGTGGGGCGCTGCCCGACCGCCTTGTAGATATAGGCGTCCACCTCGTGCGGCTCGGGCACGGAGGTGACGCGCAGCTGCCACAGCTGGCCGTCGGCGGCGGCCGCGCGCAGGCCGTCGGCGTGGTGCGGCCCGAGCGGTTCGAGGCGCACGCCGTGCAGCTCCAGGGTGACCGGCAGGACCGGGGAAAACTGCGTGTTCATCGGTTGGTCCGCGCCATGAAGACCAGGCGCTCGAACAGGTGGATATCCTGCTCGTTCTTGAGCAGGGCGCCGTGCAGCGGCGGCACGATGGCCTTCTGGTCCTGGCTGCGCAGGGCTTCCGGCGGGATATCCTCCGCCATCAGGAGCTTGAGCCAGTCGAGGAATTCCGAGGTCGACGGTTTTTTCTTGAGGCCCTGCACCTCGCGCACCTCGTAAAAGGCGTGCAGCGCCTGCGCCAGCAATTCCTGCTTGAGCTGCGGGTAATGCACCTGGACGATCTGCGCCATGGTGTCGCGATCGGGGAACTTGATGTAGTGGAAGAAGCAGCGGCGCAGAAAGGCGTCCGGCAACTCCTTCTCATTGTTGGAGGTGATGATCACCAGCGGGCGGTGCCTGGCCTGCACCATCTCGCGCGTCTCGTAGACATAGAATTCCATGCGGTCCAGCTCGCGCAGCAGATCGTTGGGGAACTCGATGTCGGCCTTGTCGATCTCATCGATCAGCAACACCACCGGCTCGGGCGCGGTGAAGGCTTGCCACAGCACGCCCCTGACGATGTAATTATGGATATCGCGCACGCGCTCGTCGCCGAGCTGGGAATCGCGCAGGCGCGAGACGGCGTCGTACTCGTACAGGCCCTGCTGCGCCTTGGTGGTGGACTTGACGTGCCACTGCAGCAGCGGCATGCCGAGCGCGGCGGCCACCTCCTCGGCCAGCATGGTCTTGCCGGTGCCGGGTTCGCCCTTGATCAGCAGCGGGCGTTGCAGGGTGAGGGCGGCGTTGACGGCCAGTTTCAGGTCGGCGGTGGCGACGTACTGGTCGGAACCTTCAAAACGAGCGTGCATGGGGATGTCCGGATAAATGCAACAGTATAGGGGAAACGCCGGCGTCGGTGCCCGAGTCGTGGCGCGCGGCGCGCGGCGGCTGTGTTGTTTCTGTAAAGTACTTGGGTTAGAATCCCTGCACAAATAGTACAAAAGTCAATATAGTGGCACCGTGGTAGTAGTATCCGATATAGCAGTATCCGATTACTTACTTAGAGACACCATGAAAAAACTCACCGCACTCCTCGTGCTTGCAGGCCTGACTCAGGTTGCCCTTGCTGCGGACCTTGTGGGCAACGTCCAGAACGCCAAGGCCAAGATAGAAATGTGCATCGGCTGCCACGGCATCCCCGGCTACAAAGCCACCTTCCCCGAAGTCTACCCGGTGCCGATGATCGGCGGCCAGTCGGCCAAATACATCGAAAGTGCGCTGCAGGCCTACAAAAAGGGTGACCGCAAACATCCGTCGATGAAAGGCATCGCTGCCAGCCTGACGGACCAGGACATAGCCGACGTGGCGGCGTTCTACTCGCAGCAGACCCGCAGCGCGGACCCGAAATGAGGACTGAGTTCATGAAAAACATCATCGTCGCCGTGGGCCTGGCCCTGATTGCCGCCGGCGCCGCGCAGGCGGCCGGCAATGTAGAGGCGGGCAAGGCCCTGACCGAGAAATACGCCTGCTTCAGCTGCCACGGCAAAGACTTCAACACCCCGATCGACCCCAGCTATCCCAAGCTGGCCGGCCAGCACCGCGACTACCTGGAGCATGCGCTGAAAGCCTACAAGCGCGGCGACGGCGCCAACGGCCGCAACAACGCCATCATGACCGGCCAGGTCAAGCCGCTGAGCAACCAGGACATCAAGGACGTGGCGGCCTACCTGGGCAGCCTGCCGACCAGCCTGGCCACCCACCGCTGATGCAACCCGCAACCCGGGGTCAGTTCTTGCAATCCAACACGAGCTCTGCCGTGGCGACTGCCGCGGCAGAGCTCGTGTTGGATTGCAAGAACTGACCCCGGGTTATAGCCGCCGCTTGATGGCCTCGATGTAGGCGGCGCCGTCGGGCGGGGTGCCGGTGCGCTGGGCGTTCCAGATCATCTCGCCCAGGCATTCCATGATTTCGTGCTGCGCCGCATGCGCATCGTCCAGCTTGAGCGTGAGCTCGGTCGCCAGCGCGCGGATGCCGGGCGGCTGGTCGATCGAGATTTGCTCGTCGATCGACAGGTGCATGGACAGGTGCAAGAACGGGTTGGCTTGCGCCCCCTCGACCTTGTAGTCGCGCGTGAGCGCGGTGTCCACGTCGCTCAGCACGTCGTGGTATTCGGGATGGTGGCGGATCCAGTCGGACGCCATGGTTTCCAGTGGCGTGAGGATTTCGCTGGCGCGCTGCTTGCGGAACGTTTCGCAGAAAAAGCGGCGGACGTCGTCTGAAGATGGATTAAACATGGCGTGATTGTACCTCTTGCCGGAGGCCGGCACGCGGCGCGGCTGGTAAGATAGCCGTTTCACCAACTTGCTATCCATGCCATGCTGAATCAATCCGCCCTCGATACCCTGTTCTACAACGCCCACACCCACAACGGCTGGCAGGACCGCCCGGTCACCGACGCCCAGCTGCATCAGCTGTACGACGCCCTGCGCTGGGCGCCGACCGCCGCCAACGGCTCGCCGGCGCGGCTGGTGTTCGTGCGCTCGGCCGAAGCCAAGGCCAAGCTGGCGCCCGCCCTGTCGGAAGGCAATCTGGCCAAGACGCTGGCGGCGCCGGTCACGGTGATCGTCGGCATGGACATGGAGTTTTACGAAAAGCTGCCGCAACTGTCGCCAGCGGTGGACGCGCGCTCCTGGTTCGCCGGCAATGACGCGGCGATCCAGTCCACCGCCTTCCGCAACTCCTCGCTGCAGGGCGGCTACCTGATCCTGGCGGCGCGCGCGCTGGGGCTGGATGTCGGTCCGATGTCGGGCTTCGACAACGCCAAGGTGGACGCGGCCTTCTTTGCCGGGACTCCCATCAAGTCCAACTTCATCTGCAACATCGGCTACGGCGACGCGGCCAGGATCCGTCCGCGCGCGCCGCGCCTGTCGTTCGACGAGGCGTGCCAGATCGTCTGAGCCCAAAAAAACGGGACAGCCGTGCGCTGTCCCGTCGGGCTTACTTCTTCTCTTCGGCTGCGCAGGCAGACGATTCGGCCGTGGCCAGCGCCGGCGCGGCGGCTGGCGCCGTTGCCGAGTTGCCATTCGCGCGCGGCGCATGCGGCTGGCGCAGGTAGCGCGAGCCGTGGTGCCGGCGGTCGTGGCCGTTCGGCGGCCAGGTCAGGAAGCGCGACAGCTCCTGCAGGGCGCGCTGATAGACCTCGCGCTTGAATTCAATCACGACATCGAGCGGCACCCAGTAGTCATGCCAGCGCCAGGCGTCAAATTCCGGATGGTCGGTCAGGCGCAGGTTGACGTCGTTGTCCCGGGCGCACATGCGCAACAGGAACCAGATCTGCTTCTGGCCACGGTAATGGCCGCGGATTTCCCGCTTGATGAAATGGTCCGGCACCTCATAGCGCAGCCAGTCGCGGGTGCGACCGACGATCTTGACGTGCTCGGCCCGCAGACCGATCTCCTCTTCCAGCTCCCGGTACATTGCCTGTTCCGGCGTTTCTCCGTATTTGATGCCGCCTTGCGGAAACTGCCATGAGTGCTCGCGCACCCGCTTGCCCCACCACACCTCGTTATGGGCGTTGAGCAGGATGATGCCGACGTTGGGGCGGAACCCTTCCCGATCGAGCATATTGCACCTCAAACTTTCTGCGGCTGAGCTCCCGTCTTATATTTTTGCCCACAAAACAGCCGTCCACCGGCCTTTTCCGGGTAGGAAATCGGTGCGAAGGCCTATTATTGAACGCATTTGTATAAAGTATGGACGCATCAGCCAGCTAATCCTTTAAAATTAGGTTGATTATAACTCTCTCTTTTTAAAAAGAATTCACCGTATGCGCGCGTCACGTTTTTTTATTTCCACGCTTAAAGAAGCTCCTTCCGATGCCGAGATCGTCAGCCATCAGTTAATGATGCGCGCCGGCATGATCAAACGCCTGGGTTCGGGCATCTACACGTACATGCCGATGGGCCTGAAAATCATCCGCAAGGTGGAAGCCATCGTGCGCGAAGAGATGAACCAGTCCAGCGCCATCGAGCTGCTGATGCCGCTGATCCAGCCGGCCGAGCTGTGGCAAGAGACCGGCCGCTGGGACAAGATGGGCGCCGAACTGCTGCGCATCAAGGACCGCCACGGCCGCGAATTCGCCTTCCAGCCGACCGCCGAGGAAGTCATCACCGATGTTGTCCGTTCGGAAATTAAATCGTACCGTCAACTTCCGTTGAATTTTTACCACATCCAGACCAAATTCCGCGACGAGCGCCGCCCGCGCTTCGGCCTGATGCGCGGCCGCGAGTTCACCATGAAGGATGCCTACTCGTTCGACCGCGACCTGGCCGGCATGCAGGCCTCGTACCAGATCATGTACGACGCCTACACCCGCATCTTCAACCGTTTCGGCCTGAAGTTCCGTGCGGTGGCAGCCGATAACGGCGCCATCGGCGGCACCGGCTCGCATGAATTCCACGTGATCGCCTCCACCGGCGAGGACGCGCTGGTGTACTGCCCGACCTCGGACTACGCCGCCAATATGGAAGCGGCCGAGGCGCTGCCGGTCAGCGCCAGCCGCCCGGCCGCCGGCCAGGCGCTGAGCAAGCCGGCCACGCCGGGCGCCACCAAGTGCGAGCAGGTGGCACAGCAGCTGGGCCTGCCGCTGGCGCAGACCGTCAAGACGCTGGCGCTGACGGTCGACAAGGAGGACGGCGGCAAAGCCTACTTCATGCTGCTGTTGCGCGGCGACCACGAACTGAATGAAATCAAGGTCGGCAAAGTGCCGGGCCTGGCCGCGCACCGCTTCTCGACCGAGCAGGAAATCCTCGACGTCTACGGCACCGTGCCGGGCTACCTGGGCCCGATCAACACCAAGGTGCCGGTCACCGTGGTGGCCGACCGCACCGTGGCCAACATGGCCGACTTCGTCTGCGGCGCGAATGAAGAGGGCTACCACTACGCCGGCGCCAACTGGGGCCGCGACTGCGCCGAGCCGGCCATCGTGGCCGACCTGCGCAACGTGGTGGAAGGCGACGCCTCGCCGGACGGCAAGGGCGTGCTGGCGATCGAGCGCGGCATCGAAGTGGGCCACGTGTTCCAGCTGGGCACGGCCTACTCGGAAGCCATGAAAGCCACCTTCCTGGACGAGAACGGCAAACCGGCGCCGCTGCAGATGGGCTGCTACGGCATCGGCATCACCCGCATCCTGGGCGCCGCGATCGAGCAGAACTACGACGACAAGGGCATCATCTGGCCGACCGCGATCGCGCCGTTCGAACTGGTGCTGTGCCCGATGGGCATGGACCGCAGCGAGGCGGTCAAGGAAGCCACCGAACAGCTGTACGCCGAAGCCACCGCGGCCGGCATCGACGTCATCCTCGACGACCGCGGCCACCGCCCGGGCCAGATGTTTGCCGACTGGGAGCTGATCGGCGTGCCGCACCGCGTGGTGATCGGCGACCGCGGCCTCAAGGAAGGCAAGCTGGAATACCAGGGCCGCCGCGACGCCGAGGCGACCGCCGTGCCGGTGGCCGAGATGCTGGCCTTCATCAAAGGCAAAATGGCGCAGTGATGAGCGGGTTGTCGCGCTGGCTGAGGGGGGCGGTGCTGGCGGCACTGCTGTGCGCCGCCCCGCTGGCGCTGGCCGGCAACCAGAAGGAAGAAGCGCTGGCCGACGCGGTGCGGCTGGCGCTGTCCAACGCCATCAAGGATGCGACGCCGCCGACGCCGACCTTCCGCACGCCCTCCGACCAGGCGCGCTACCGCAACTGGCTGGACACCATGTCCTACCGCCTCAAGCGCAAGCTGGCGGACGACCAGACCCGCAACGAATTCCTCGCCACCGTGTGGTACGAAGCCAGCCGCGCCGGGCTCGATCCGGGCATGGTGCTGGGCCTGATTCAAGTGGAATCGGCGTACCGGAAGTACGCGGTATCGCTGGTGGGCGCGCGCGGCTACATGCAGGTGATGCCGTTCTGGACCAATGTGATTGGCGACCGCAACCGGCGCGCCCTGTTCGACATGCAGACCAACCTGCGCTACGGCTGCTCCATCCTGCGCATGTACCTCGACCTGGAAGCCGGCAACCTCTACCTCGCGCTGGGCCGCTACAACGGCAGCCGCGGCAAGCCGGAATACCCGAACGCGGTGCTGGCGGCGTGGAATAACTGGAAATAAACTCCGGGGTCAGGTCCGTCATTTCTACACGGCCTCTGCCGTAGCAATCGCTACGGCAGAGGCCGTGTAGAAATGACGGACCTGACCCCGGAATGAAAAAACCGGGGAGGCCCCGGTTTTTTGTTTTCTTATTTCAGGTGGTCCGAAATCAGTTTGGTCATTTCGAACATGGAGACCTGGGCTTTGCCGCCGAATACCGCTTTCAGCTTGTCGTCGGCATTGATGTTGCGGCGGTTGGCCGGATCTTGCAGATCGTGCTTTTTGATGTAGTCCCACACTTTCTTGGTCACTTCGGTGCGCGGCAGGGCTGCGGCGCCGACGATGGCGGCCAACGAGGCGGATGGCGTCATCGCTTTCATGAAGGCGGCGTTGGGCTTGCGCGCCGCTGGGGCTTTTTTCACTGCGGGTTTGGCTGCTGCTTTTGCTGGTGCTGCTGCTTTCTTCGCGGCGGGCTTAGCCGCCGGCTTCTTTGCTGGTGCTGCTTTTTTGGCTGTTGCCATATTCGAGCCTCCTTAACGAACACATGGAAAATTGCGCAATTGATCGCACCGGCTAATATTGGTGGGGATTTAACCTGTACGCAACTGTTTTTTGCGTTTTTTCCCGGAAACACCACGTAAACACGGGGCGTAGCCCCGGTTTACACGGTTTTTCCCTCGGTGTCCGCCGGCCGGCCGCCCTCGGCCGCCGCTTTGCACCGCCTTAGCGCAGGCCCGGCATCATGCCCTTCATGGCGCGCATCATCTTCATCATGCCGCCGCCCGAGAGCTTTTTCATCATGGTTTGCATCTGCTCGAACTGGTTCAGCATGCGGTTCACTTCCTGCACCTGCACGCCGGCGCCGGCCGCGATGCGGCGCTTGCGGGTGGCTTTGATCAGCTCCGGCTTGGCCCGTTCGGCCGGGGTCATGGAGTCGATGATGCCGACCATGCGCCGCACCTGCTTGTCGGCCTGGTCCATGTTGGCGTTGCCGGCCGCCTGCTGGAACTGCGCCGGCAGCTTGTCGACCAGGCTGGCCATGCCGCCCATTTTCTTCATCTGGCCCAGCTGGGCCTTGAAGTCGTTCATGTCGAACTTGCCGCCCGACTTGACCTTGGCCGCCAGATCGGCCGCCGCCTTGGCGTCCACGCCCTTGCGCGCCTCTTCCACCAGCGCCAGGATGTCGCCCATGCCCAGCACGCGGTTGGCCATGCGGGTGGGGTCGAAGGCTTCCAGGCCGTCCAGCTTTTCCGAGACGCCGGCAAACTTGATCGGCTTGCCGGTAATGTGGCGCACCGACAGCGCCGCGCCGCCGCGCGAGTCGCCGTCCAGCTTGGTCAGCACGATGCCGGTCAGCGGCAGGGCGTCGTTGAAGGCCTTGGCGGTGTTGATGGCGTCCTGGCCCAGCATGGCGTCGACCACGAACAGGGTTTCGACCGGCTTGACCGCGCCGTGCACGGCGGCGATCTCGGTCATCATGGCTTCATCGATGCCGAGACGGCCGGCGGTGTCGATGATCAGCACGTCGTGGTAGTGTTTTTTTGCCCAGTCCAGCGCGGCCAGCGCGATGTCGACCGGCTTGTCCTGCGCGGTGGACGGGAAGAAGTCGGCGCCGACCTGCGCCGTCACCGATTGCAGCTGGGCGATCGCGGCCGGACGGTAGACGTCGGCCGACACCGTCAGCACTTTCTTTTTCTTTTCTTCTTTTAAATACTTGGCCAGCTTGCCGACGGTGGTGGTCTTACCCACACCCTGCAGGCCGGCCATCAGGATGATGGCCGGCGGCTGCTGGGCAAAGCTCAGCTGCGCCGCTTCCGGCCCGAGGTCGGCGCCCATGAGGGCGGCCAGCTCGCGCTGCACCACGCCCACCAGCGCCTGGCCCGGCGACAGCGAGGAAATCACTTCCTCGCCCAGGGCTTTTTCTTTGACGCGGGCGATGAATTCGCGCACGGCCGGCAGGGCGACGTCGGCCTCCAGCAGCGCCATGCGCACTTCGCGCAGCATCTCGGCGGTGTTGGCCTCGGTCAGGCGGGCCTCGCCGCGCATGGTCTTGACGACCTTGGCGAGGCGTTGTGTCAGATTGTCTAGCATGTTGTTGAACCTGTTGGCAGAGTAGGGCGTCCGGCGCGGCCGGACCAAGTCCGCCATTTTACCGCATGCCGCTCGGAATGCTCCGATAGGCAAGACCTTACGAGCTTGGTATTATTTCCTAAACACTACACAGGAGAGACGGATGAAACTGAAAGCGATGTACACCGCAGTCGTCATGACCGCCGCTCTGGGCGCCAGCCACGCCCAGGCGCAGGAGGTGGTCCGGCTGGGCAACTTGAAATTCGCCCACTACGGCGCCGTTTCCTATATTAAAGAGATCGCGCCCAAGTGCGGCATCAAGGTCGAGGAGCGGGTATTCGCCAAGGGGCTGGACGTGATGCAGGCGATTATCGCCGGCGAGCTGGATGTCGGCACCACCGCCTCCGAAGCGGCCATCTCGGGCCGCGCCGGCGGCGCGCCGATTTATGTGGTAGCCGGCTTCGCCAAGGGCGGCGCGCAACTGGTCAGCCGCGCCGATCTGAAACTGAAAACCGTCAAAGACCTCAAGGGCAAGAAAGTCGGCGTCACGCGCGGCGGCATCCAGGAGGTGCTGCTGCTGGCCGAGCTGCAGCAGAACGGCCTGACCGTTTCCGATCAGCCGGGCAAGGATGTGCAGCTGGTGTTCCTGGCCTATGCCGACCTCAATCAGGCCCTGCTCGGCAAGCAGATCGACGCCATGATGCAGTCCGAGCCGCAATCCTCGCAAGCCATCAACAAGGGCTTCGGCACCGAGATCATCAAGCCGTACGATACGCCGATCGGCGAGCCGGTGCGCACCATGGTGATGACCGAGAAGTTCTATAAGGAGAAGCGCCCGCTGGCCGAGAAGTTCATGAGCTGCTTCGTGCAGGCCACCAAGACCTTCATCGACAACAAGGCCATCGCCGAGAAGTATGTGCGCGAGGTGGTGTTTAAAGGCCAGATCACCAAGGACGATTTCGACGACGCCATCGGCAATTCGCCGTACAGCTACGACATCACGCCCGAGCACATTCAGACCACCACCGATGTGATGGTCAAGACCGGCGTCGGCCGCATGGCCAAGCCGCCGGTGGCCAAGGACTGGGTCAAGACCGACTTGCTGGAAGCGGCCAAGAAATCGCTGGGCGTTAAATAATGGCAGCCACTTCTTCATGGCGGCAGATCGGCGTCGGGCTGGTGCTGCCGGCCGTGGTGGTGGCGCTGTGGCAGGCGGTGGCGACGCTGGGCTGGGTCAACCCGCAGGTGCTGCCATCGCCGCTGGCGGTGGCGGAAAAGTGGATCGCCTACCTGCTGCCGCTGCAACCGTATGATCCGGCCTCTGGCAGCTGGCTGAACTGGGCCGTCTCGGGCGAGCTGATTACCGATTCGCTCAGCAGCTTGTACCGGGTGGTGGTCGGTTTCCTGATCGGCGGCGGGCTGGCCTTGCCGCTCGGCCTGGCCATGGGCATGAGCAACCGCGTCTACGACTGGTTCAATGTGCTGGTGCAGATGGTGCGGCCGATCCCGCCGATCGCCTATATCCCGCTGTCGATGCTGTGGTTCGGGCTGGGCAATCCGCCGGCCGTGTTCCTGATCGCGCTGGGCGCCTTCTTCCCGGTGCTGATGAACACCATCGCCGGCGTGCGCCAGGTGGATGGCATCTATATCCGCGCCGCCCGCAACCTGGGCGCCTCCGGCTTCACCATGTTTACCCGCGTGATTTTGCCGGCCGCCGTGCCCTACATCCTGTCCGGCGTGCGGATCGGCATCGGCACCGCCTTCATCGTGGTGATCGTGGCCGAGATGGTGGCGGTGAACAATGGCCTCGGCTTCCGCATCCTGGAAGCGCGCGAGTACTTCTGGTCCGACAAAATCATCGCTGGCATGATCACCATCGGCCTGATCGGCCTGGCCATCGATGTCGGCATGAACAAGCTGAATAACTATCTGCTGCGCTGGCACCGCGGCCTGGAGAATTGATGAGCCATATCCTCGTCTCGCAAGTGAACAAGGTGTTTCAGACCGCCGAACGGGAAGTGGTGGCGCTCAAGGACATCAATCTGGACATCCCGCAGGGCCAGTTCGTCTGCCTGCTCGGGCCTTCGGGCTGCGGCAAGTCGACCCTGCTGAACGCGGTGGCCGGCTTTGCGCCGCCATCGTCCGGCAGCATCACGGTCGATGGCCAGCCGGTGACCGCGCCCGGCCCGGAACGCGGCATGGTGTTCCAGGAGTACGCGCTGTTCCCGTGGATGACGGTGGAGGACAATATCGCCTTCGGCCTGCAGATCAAGGGCCAGCCCAAGGCGCAGATCAAGGCCACGGTGGACAAGCTGCTCAATATGCTGTCGCTGCAGGACTTCCGCAACCGCTATCCGAAAGACCTGTCCGGCGGCATGCGCCAGCGGGTGGCGATCGCGCGCGTGCTGGCGCTGGATTCGCCCATCATGCTGATGGACGAGCCGTTCGGCGCGCTCGACGCGCTCACCCGGCGCAACTTGCAGGATGAGCTGTTGCGCATCTGGTCCGAGCTGAAAAAGACCATCATCTTCGTCACCCACTCGATCGAAGAGGCGATTTACCTGGCCGACCGCATCGTGGTGATGACCTACCGCCCCGGCACCGTCAAGCGCGACCTGCTGATCGACCTGCCGCGCCT